>Ga0214473_10009244_pt1 | contig 11653 bp, 9 predicted proteins | sample RVTome_7_FD_203509 | JGI IMG/M metagenome (GOLD analysis project Ga0214473, IMG submission 203509) | Soil microbial communities from uranium-contaminated site in the Upper Colorado River Basin, Wyoming, United States - RVT98D197 | ecosystem: Environmental > Terrestrial > Soil > Contaminated >...
ATCCGGCGAACAGGCCGCTTTTGATGCCAATATCACAGGCCTGCATCCCGAAGTGTTACGCATGATGGGCCGGCTTAAATTTAGAACCTCGTACGGGCAAAACCAGCTTGCCCACGCGGTGGAAGTTTCCAAACTGGCTGGCATCCTTGCGGCTGAGATCGGCGCAAATGTGGAACAGTCAAAACAAGGCGGTTTCCTGCATGACATCGGCAAAGCGATGGATCATAACCAGGATGGCACACACGCCAAACTTGGTGCAGAATATTGCCGCCGCTATGGTGTCAATTCAGTTGTGGTAAATGCCATCGAATCGCATCACCACGAAGTGGATCAGCTCACGGTCGAGGCGGTCATTGCTGAAGCCGCAGATGCGATCTCAGGCGCGCGCCCTGGTGCGCGACGCGAGGATCTGGAAGCCTATATCAAACGCATACGCACGCTCGAGGAAATGTCCATGTCCTTTGAGGGCGTGCAACAAGCCTTCGCCATCCAGGCAGGGCGCGAAGTGCGTATCATCGTCAAACCGGAAGCGATTGATGACCTGGCCTCGGCACGATTGGCACGTGATATCGCAAAGAAGATCGAAGAAACAATGCAATATCCGGGACAAATCCGTGTGACCGTAATACGCGAAACCCGGGCAACAGAAATCGCAAAATAGGGTCAATGATGCAATCTATCCTTGCATGGCGGGACAAGATAGGCTGAAGAAAAAAATCTGAGAACATACGCCAGGTTGTAATGGCAGGAAGAAGAGGCGGAGAGTCCTAAAAGGCTCTCCGCAGATTTTTTAAGAGAAGCGTTGGTTGACTCTGACCTTTAGTTGTGAAATAATGTAAACGGTTACAGTAACCGTTTACATTAAGCCCTATGACTCGCCGTTCCTCCTCCGTTACCATCCGTGATGTGGCAAAACAAGCGGGCGTTTCAGTTGCCACAGTGAGCCGGTATATCAACCGAAACGCACCGGTTTCTGCAGAGGTTGCCCACAGGCTGGATAAGGTGATGGCCGAGTTGAAATATATGCCACACGCAGCGGCGCGGCACCTGGCAAGCCGCAAAACACGGGTGATCGGTCTCCTGCTGACCAATATGCATAATGACTTCTTCGCTCCGCTGCTAAATGGGGCCGAGCAGGTTGTACGCCAGCATGGTTACAACCTGCTGGTCGCAACGTATCATTCTGACAGCCGTGACTCTGTTCCCCCGCCGATTGGACCTCATAACACCGACGGATTGCTCGTATTTGCAGACAGCCTTAACGATGAAGATCTGGCGAAGCTGCATGAGATCGAATTCCCGATGGTTCTCATTCATAGGACCCCCCCCGCCTCTCTCCCCCTCCCGAGCGTTACTGTGGAAAACAAGTCTGCCACCCATAGGCTGGTTGAACATTTGATCCTCCAGCACAATAAGAGGCGGATCCTTTTCCTGCGTGGACCGATCCATCAGGAGGATTCTTACTGGCGGGAAACAGGTTATAAGTCCGCGCTGGAAGCAAATGGAATTGAATTTGATGAAAAACTGGTCCTCGTCGGTGATTTCGAACGCGACATTGCTTACATGGCCTTGAATCAGTTTCTTGGCAACGGACAGCATGTCGCGTTCGATGCTGTATTTGCCGGCGATGACGACGCCGCAATCGGCGTGATCAACTCATTGACCGACAAGGGTTATCGTGTCCCGGAAGATATTGCCGTGGTCGGGTTTGATGACCTGCGCCTTTCGGCATTCCTAAACCCGCCGCTCACAACCGTCCGCGCGCCAACTGAGATCGTTGGGCGGATCGCCGCGGAGAGGTTGTTTGGTTTGTTGAAAAATGAAGTTTCAGAAGGGATCACGCTGCTGCCCACTGAGATCATCATCCGCCGCTCATGTGGTTGTAATTCATGAGCGCCATACTTACAAAGGAGGTGAGTTTCCACTGATAATCATGATTTTACTCCTAACAAATATCCCTAATCCAAATCCTTAGTAGAGGAGAAAACTCACCATGAAGAAACTTTTGTACGTACTGTCACTGTTGATCATCGCTTCGATGGTCCTGACAGCCTGCGGCGGCGCACCTGCGACCGAACCGCCTGCCGCCGCGACCGAACCGCCTGCCGCCGCGACCGAACCCCCAGTTGCAACTGAACCCCCGGCCGGTGCGACCGAAGCTCCAACCGCGGTCCCCACCCCCACCATTCCCCCGCCAGTTCTGACCGGCGGCGAAGGCTGCGATCCGGGCGCCACTCAGGTAACCTGGTTCATCGGCCTCGGCGCCGGCAGCCAGCCGGGTGATGTGGAAAAAGAAAAGGTCTGGGTGGACAACTACAACGCCTCCCAGAAGGAAGCCTGCGTGCTGTTGAATGTCGTCTATAACACCGGCTCGAATTCATACGATGCGCTACGGGCACTGATCTCCGGCGGTAATGCCCCGGATATCGTTGGACCGGTGGGTAAGGCTGGCCGCGCCGTCTTCCAGGGCGCCTGGGCAGACATCACACCATTGGCCGATGCGGCAGGTTATGACCTGAGCGGGTACGACCCAACTCTCTTGGAATTCACCAAGGATGAGGGCGTGCTGGTTGGCATCCCATTTGCCCTATTCCCGTCCTTCATCTTTTACAACAAGAAGTTGTTTGACGAAGCCCAGTTGCCCTATCCGCCCCATAAAATCGGGGAGCAGTATGACGGCAAGGAGTGGAACTTCGACACTTTGAGGGAGCTAGGGATGAAGTTGACTGTAGACGCGAACGGTAACGATGCCACCAGCGCAGACTTTGACCCGGCGAATATCACCCAGTTTGGTTTCTACGAGCAGTGGACGGATCCCCGCGGCATCGGTACACTCTTTGGAGGCGGACTGCCCTATGACGAGGCAGACCAAACCAAGGCAGTCATCCCTGATAACTGGGTCGCTGCCTGGAAATGGTACTCTGACGGTATGTGGACGGATCACTTCATCCCCACAGCTGATTATGCAAACAGCGACCAGTTTGGCAAAGGCAATGTCTTCAGTTCAGGCAACCTGGCTATGTCCCACGTGCACACCTGGTACACTTGCTGCTTCGACAACTCCAAGACGAGCTGGGATATTGCAGTGATGCCAAGCTATAATGGCGAGATCACAGCCAAACTCCATGGTGACACTTTCGCCATCCTGGAAGAAGGTAAGAACAAGGATGTGGCCTTCAAAGTCTTGAGCGATATGGTGGTAGCCCCAGAGCTGTATCTAATATATGGTGGCATGCCTGCCAAGGTGGAGGATCGCCCGGCATTCTTCGCCGCCAAATCCGAAGCCGCCGCTCCCAACACGATTGACTGGAGCGTGGCTGAGGAAATGCTCACATACCCGGACCTGCCCAACCATGAAGCCTGGTCGCCAAACCCGGCCCAGACCAAAAGCATCTTCGACGCGCTCCGCGTCACTATGGATCAGACGCCAGACCTGAACTGGGATGAGGTTGTCGCCAAGCTCAAGAGCGATCTTGAAGCAGCGTATCAGGCTGCGCCCTAACTTTCAACCCAATCGCTAGACTTAGTGTGTTCCTGGATGCCGCCCACCGAGGTGGGCGGCATCCAGGGCAGTTCGAGGAGCCGCTATGTCCGCTGTCACCCGCACCAACCTCGCGTCCATACCTTCCCGTCCCCGAATCTCCGCCCACACCCGCCGGCAATGGAGCTGGGGGCTGTTTTTTCTGCTGCCATGGATTATCGGGTTCTTCGCCTTCCAACTGCTGCCAATCGCGTTCACCATCTTCCTTTCGTTCACCGACTATGCAGGCACCTCGGAGTTCAAGCTGGGGAACTTCAATTTCGTCGGCCTGGAGAATTACCAGCGCCTCTTAATCGACAAAATCGCCCTGCCGTCGATGGGCGTGACCCTTAAGTTCGCGCTGATCGGCATCCCTCTTGGCCTAATCATCCCGTTGCTCCTGGCATTGCTGGTTAACTCCCGGCGGCTTATGCTTTCCAACTTCTTTAGGACTCTGTTCTACCTGCCAACTGTTATTCCAGTTGTAGCTGGGGCTATTATTTTCAATGGTGTCTTGAACGCCCAGTCGGGCTGGCTAAATCTGTCGCTCAAGGCCCTGGGCATAACCGAGCCGCCACGCTGGTTTTCGGACCCGCTCTGGGCCGGTTTTGCCCTCAACCTCCTAGCCATCTGGGCCGTGGGCAACGCCATGATCATCCTCCTGGCCAGCCTGCAGGGAGTTCCAACCGAACTCTACGAGGCTGCCACCATAGATGGCGCAGGCCCGACCGCACAATTTTTCTACATCACCGTGCCGATGATCTCGCCGGTCATTTTCTATAACCTGACCATTGGCGTTATCCTGGCTTTCCAGTACTTTGTACCGGCGCTGTTGATCGGCAGCTCGAACGGCAACCCGCAGGGGTCGCTGCTGTTCTTCCCAATGCATTTCTACCGCGAAGCGTTCGTCTTCAGCCATATGGGCTATGCTTCCGTACTGGCGGTCATCATTTTTGTGGTAACGATGGCTGCCACCGGGCTGTTATTCTACTTTGGCCAGCGGCTGGTATATTACGCGAGCGGCGAGACTTCCTAGACAGGAGCAACTCCAACATGGCAACGACATCCGTTCCCGGCGGCTCGCCCGCCATACCCGTTACCAGGCGCTTGTGGCCTGCCGTGCGCGAAGCGCTCGCCAGGCTCGGCGTGACCGGCTTGGGGCTGCTGGTGCTGGCAGTCTTCCTGCTACCGCTGGGCTACGTGCTTGCCACGGCCTTCAAGCAGGATTCGCAGTTGACCACCCCCGGCGCGCCGTTGTGGCCGGCCTCGCCGTCGACTTATAACTATCAAGGTACTGATTATCCACTCTATGACGTCCCTACCGAGAACGGCACCCGCCCGCTGGCGTTGGTAGGCCCCCACCGCGAAGAGAGCGACGTAGTCGACCCCGCCAAGCCCGAGCTAGGCATATTCAATGTGGAGGGTCGTTGGCGCACCTGGCAGGCGGTTTACCGCTTTGACCCGGCCCTGGAGAACTTCACCACGGCCTGGAGGCAGGTCAATTTCCTGCGCCTATTCCGTAACAGCTTGTTGCTCTCAACCATCAGCACCATCGGCACGCTCATCGCCTGCATCCTGGTGGCGTATGGCTTTACCCGCTTTCAACTGCCCGGCAAGAACATCCTCTTCATCATCTTGATCTCAACCATTGTCCTGCCTCCTCAGGCCACGATCGTCCCACTCTACATTCTCTTCAGCAAGCTCGGCTGGACAGGCACCTGGTTGCCGCTGCTGGTGCCAGCCTTTTTTGCCAATGCCTACGATGTCTTTCTGCTACGCCAGTATTTCATGAGCATACCCAGGGAACTGGATGAGGCCGCCATGCTGGACGGGGCCAATCCGCTGCGTATATTAATATCGATCATTCTTCCGCAAGCCGCACCCGCCATCACCGCCGTGACCATCTTCCACTTCTTCTTCGTCTGGAACCAATACTTTGAACCGCTGGTTTACCTGCTGGGCAAGGAAGAACTGTATCCGATCTCGGTGGGCATCGGCGCATTCGTCACCACCTTCAGCAACTACCCAGGGCGTTCGGCGGCCACCGCCGTCCTGGCCATGCTGCTGCCAGCGGTAATGTTCTTCCTGGCCCAACGCCAGTTTATGCAGGGCATTGTCGTCACCGGGGTCGAAAAATAATATGCTGAAAGTAACAGTCATTGGTGGCGGATCCACTTACACTCCGGAACTTGTGAACGGCTTTCTCGCACGAGTGAATGAATTTCCGCTTGATGAACTCTGGTTGATGGATATTGATGAAGAGCGACTGAAAGTCGTGGGTGGGTTCGCCCAGCGCATGGTGGATGCCAAAGGGTCGCCATTTAAGGTTATCCTGTCCACAAACCAACGAGAATCTGTCAAAGATGCGGACTACGTAACCACGCAGTTACGCGTGGGTCACATGGAAGCGCGTCGCCGCGATGAGTATCTTGGCCTGCGACATGGTTTGATCGGCCAGGAAACTACCGGCGTTGGTGGAATGGGTAAAGCGCTGCGCACCATCCCTGTAATTTTAAAAATTGCGCAGGATATCAAGGAAGTTGCCAGGCCCGGAACAATGCTCGTCAATTTCACAAATCCTGCTGGTCTCGTCACGCAAGCCCTGAGCAAGTACGCAGCAGATGTCCCTGCTATTGGCGTTTGCAATGTCCCCATTACAACGAAGATGCACATTATCGAAAGCCTCGAGCAGGCTACGGGCAGGAAGATCGATCCGAATCAGAGTGAGTTAAAGACTCTTGGCTTGAATCATCTCTCATGGCATCGCGGCTTTACCATTGACGGTGAAGACGTCTGGCCGCAGGTTATGGAAGGATTCATTGCTGAACTGAAGAAGGAAGAAAACCCGGAATGGGATCCGCGCACGATCGAGGTTCTGCGCATGATGCCGAATTATTACCTTCAATATTTCTATCATACTGACAGGAAATTGAAATCCCAGGAAAAATGGCCGCCCTCCCGCGCCGAAGAAGTAATGGAAATTGAGAAGGAATTATTACGTGAGTACGCGGACCCACATCTAAAAGAGCCTCCTGCCGATTTGATGAAGCGCGGCGGTGCCTACTACTCGACTGTCGCAACCCAGTTGCTCAATGCGCATTACAACGATTTGGGCGAGACTCACGTGGTCAACATAAGGAACGGTGAGGCCGTGAAGGAGTGGCCCGCAGACTGGGTGTTGGAAATTCCCTCGACAGTCAAAAAGAGCGGTATCACGCCCATTCCCACAGAGCCGTTACCTGTCGCATGTTTCGGCCTGATCTCTGCGGTGAAAGCGTACGAACTGTTGACCGTTGAAGCCGCGGTGCATGGAGACCGCGAGGCGGCCTATCAGGCCCTGCTGGTAAATCCACTGGGGCCCAAGGCGGATAAAGTGCAGACAGTGCTCGATGATATGCTGGAAACACATAAAGAGCATCTACCCCAATTCTGGAATTGACCCGACGACTTCAGGGGCGACCCCACAGGCCGCCCCTTTTTTAACTTCATAGACATGCGCTACTACCTCGGCGCCGACCTGGGCGCCACCAAAACACATACACTCATAATAGACGAAGCGGGCCGCGCGCTCGGGTTCGGGGAAAGCGGACCCGCCAACCACGAATCGGTCAGTTATGAAGGCATGTTCCAATCCATGAAGAGCGGGATGGAACAGGCCTTGCGCGTCGCGGGCTTGAAAAAGGAAGAGATAACGGGAGCGGGTTTCGGCGTGGCAGGATACGACTGGCCGTCTGAGGCTCAAATTACAGCCGAAACGATCGGGCGTCTCGACCTCAACGCGCCGTTTACATTCGTCAACGATTCAGTACCTGGACTTGTAGCGGGTGCAGAAGAAGGCTGGGGCGTGGTTGTCGTCTCAGGTACGGGTTCAAACTGCCGCGGCTGGGATCGGGAACACAAGCGGGAAGGACGCGTAACCGGTCACGGCGTTCTAATGGGCGAAGGTGCGGGCGGATCGGAGCTCATGCATCGTTGCATGCAGCTGATCGGCTATGCGTGGAGCAAGCGTGGACCTATGACGGCGCTTGCCGAGGCCATCGTCAGGCATGTCGGCGCAAAGGATTTGGAAGACCTGGTGCGTGGTTATACAACCTATGAATTTGAAATCGGTGCTGAAGCCGCACCGATCGTTTTTCGTGTTGCCGAAGAAGGGGATAGAGTCGCGCAGGAACTCCTTTACTGGGCAGGTTGCGAACTTGGCGAAATGGCAAACGCAGTCATCCGTCAGCTTGAATTCGAGAACCTTGAATTTGATGTGGTCATGACGGGAAGCATGTTCGAAGGCGGTGCCCGATTAATTGAACCAATGCGCCAGACCATTCTAGAAGTGGCTCCAAAGGCCCGCATCGTGCGGTTCAATCTGCCTCCTGTGCTTGGCGCGGTGATGCTTGGCATGGAAGCAGACGGGTGGAAAGTAACACCCTCCATCCGCAAAACAATGACAGATACAATATCACTAATCAAAAATGTCTCAGCGAGGCAGGCGTGACCGCAATTGAGTTCTCCTTCATCCCGGATGCAGAGACAGATTATCAGATGATCGTTCGATTGATATCAACATTCAAACGTGAAACAGGCATCGAAGTTGATCTCAAGCGGATGGAATGGGACGATGTCTGGCTTCAACTGATCTCCACCGGATGTTCCTATCGCACGATCGCCCTCGGGCATCGGATTGAACACCAGCTCGGTATGGAACGTGGCGCCATGGCGGCGAAGCTTTTTCAAGACCCCAATATGGATTTGGACACCCTTGTCACTGAGGCAATGGATTCTCTCGCGTATGGCCTGAACCCGACACTCGAATAAAATGGTTCGCCTCTTTCCAAGCCCTTCGACATTATGTCATTCTGAGGGAGCGACAGCGACTGAAGAATCTCTAACATAGTCACAGAGACCCCTCGACTTCGCCTCAGGGTGACACGATAATATATTGCAGAGACTTACATGACTGATTTCACCCTCGGTGTTAACTATTGGCCCCGCCGCAAAGCCATATACTGGTGGAGCGACTTCGATGCAGGTGAAGTGCGCGAAGAATTCGCGGTCATCCGTGAGATCGGATTGAACGTCGTCCGGCTGTTCCTCTTGTGGGACGATTTCCAACCTGAACCAGACTCCGTCTCGAAAGAGACGTTGGAGAATTTGGTGAGGGTTGCGGATATGGCCGCAGATAAAAACCTCGTCCTCGATATTACATTTTTCACAGGCCACATGAGCGGACCAAACTGGAGTCCGCGCTGGCTGTTGGGCGGAGAATTGCCACCAAAGGCTCACCAGCATTGGCTTCGCGACGTAGTAAGCAATGGAAGGAAAACAGACAAAGGCTATCGCAACATGTTCCATGATGAGATGGCTTTGAACGCGGAGCGACTATTGCTCAAAACGGTTGTCAACACGCTCAAGGACCATCCCGGCATCTGGATGTGGAATGTCGGCAACGAACCCGATCTCTTTGCATGGCCCAACTCATCAGACGAAGGCGCGGCTTGGGTGAAGGAAATGGTTGGGCTGATCAAAAGCATCGATCCCAACCACCCTGTGACGATTGGTCTGCACGGCGATGGATTGCATCGAGACAATGGCCTGCGCATTGACAAGGTCTACGCGCACACAGACATCGCTGTAATGCACTCCTATCCCATGTACACGCCCTGGGCGCGCAAACCGCTCGACCCTGATTTTGTGCCATTTACCTGCGCCCTGACCGCCGCCTTGGCTGGCAAACCAGTTTTGATGGAGGAGTTCGGCGGCTGTACAGCGCCTCCGGGTGAGGCTGCGTACACGATGAAATGGACGGAGACAAACGGCCGCGAGCGCGAACAGTTCATGGCAAGCGAAGAAGACTTCGCGGAATTCCTGAGCCTCACGATCCCAAAATTGCAGGATAGCGGCGCAACCGGCGCAATGGTCTGGTGCTACGCGGACTACATTCCGCAACTGTGGGATCTACCTCCGTGTGATAACGCTCAACACGAACGCTTCTTTGGGCTTGTCCGTCCTGATGGTTCATTGAAGCCGCATGTAAAAGTGATTCAGGAATTCGCCGCGACAAGACCGCAGGTCAAAGCGATCCCTGGTTATGCAAAGTTTGAGGTAAACCCGGATGAATTTTACAAAAACCCATTGCCGTATCTGCTTGATTTCTATGGACAATATTTGAAAGGTGTTGAATAATGTCACTGCGAGACGCCTCGCGCTGAGTAGAGCGAACGGGGGGCGAAGACGAAGCGCAGGCGACGAATCAATCCCTTCTCTGACGGAGATTGCCTCGCCGCTTGGCGGCCCGCTATGACAGGAGCATGCTATGAAACGACTCATCATAAACTCGGACGACTACGGTCGTACTCCCGAGATTTCCCGCGGCATCCGCGAAGCGCACCTGCGGGGTGTGGTGACATCCACTACCTGCATGATGAACATCCCAACCACTGCATCCGATGTCGCCATCGCATTGAAGGAGACACCAAAGCTGGGCATGGGAGTCCATCTCGTTTTAACGATGGGCAGGCCTATCGTCACGCGTGAAACGGGTCGCTTCGCGTCCCTCACAGATGAAAATGGGGGGTTTTTCAAGCTCGATACATTCATGGAACGCGTTTCTGATTTCAAGGTAGAGGAAGTCAAAGCGGAATGGCGTGCACAGATTGAAGCCTTTATCCAAGCAGCGGATCGCAAGCCAACACACCTTGATTCGCATCACCACTCATCGTATTTCACTCCCGGCTTATTCCGGGGGATGCTGGAACTGGCAAAGGAATATGAATGCGCGATTCGATTCCCATTCACACAGGATATTTCGTCTGAATTGGAAGAAACAAACAGGCATATCCCAACTCTTTTGAGAGACTTCAATCCGCGCCGGCCCGATGCCTTTTATGCTGATTTTTATGACGAAGGCGCAACTTACGAAGAACTGCTTGGCATTATCAACGAGTTAAACGAGGGTACTTCTGAGGTCATGTGCCATCCAGGCCATGTGGATGATGCATTCGTAAAGGAGTCTGTTTATAACAAACAACGTGAAAGCGAATTGAAAATTCTCACGGATCCGTCCATCAAGGAAGCCATTCAAGCGAACGCAATTGAGTTAATTACTTTTGCAGAGGTTTAGGTGTCACTTTAGAACTATCACCCTGAGCATAGCGAAACGTCTCAGGCACCGACATAAGCGACTCTCACCTGCACTGCACCGAACGCAGTGCGGTGCAAGTGTCAGTCACGGAGAACACTTCCTCAGAGTGACATACTATAAGCAATTTTAGCAACAGTCAGCATTTTCATCCTTCATCTTTCAGACTTCATCCTTAAGGAGTAACCCATGTCACGCATTGACGAACTTCTAGGACAGATGACTCTCGACGAAAAAATTTCCGTGTTAGCAGGCGCGGACCTGTGGCATTCCGTTGCTGTACCGCGGCTCGGCATCCCACAATTTAAAGTGACCGATGGTCCGAACGGCGCACGCGGCGCCTGGGGTGATATGGGACCGCAATCGGTTGCCACGCCTGTGGGCATTGCCCTGGGCGCCACATGGAACCCGGACCTGATCGAAAAAGTGGGCAATGTCCTGGCAGATGAAGTGAAGGCAAAAGGCGCGCATATCCTGCTTGCCCCTACCGTCAATATTCATCGTACGCCGATTGCGGGCCGTAACTTCGAATGCTTTTCAGAAGACCCCTTTCTGAGCGGCATGATCGCGTCTGCATACATTAAGGGAATTCAGGATAAAGGCGCTGGCGCATGCATCAAACATTTCGTCGCCAATGACCAGGAATATGAGCGTCACTCGATGAGCTCCGAGGTGGACGAACGGACACTGAGAGAAATTTATCTCGAGCCATTCCGCATTGCAGTTCGAAATTCAAGACCCTGGGCGGTGATGTCTGCTTACAATCGCGTCAACGGAGTCTATGCCTGCGAAAACGATCATACGCTGAAGGATATCCTCAAAGATGAATGGGGCTTTGACGGGATCGTCATGTCCGATTGGTTCGGCACGTACGATGAGGGTGTCCCCGCTGGCGGACTTGATCTCGAGATGCCCGGTCCCGCGCGCTGGATGGCAAAAGAGTTCGTCCAGAAAGCATTGGATAGCGGCGCGCTCAGCATGGAGGTGTTGGATGACAAAGT
>Ga0214473_10009245_pt1 | contig 11652 bp, 12 predicted proteins | sample RVTome_7_FD_203509 | JGI IMG/M metagenome (GOLD analysis project Ga0214473, IMG submission 203509) | Soil microbial communities from uranium-contaminated site in the Upper Colorado River Basin, Wyoming, United States - RVT98D197 | ecosystem: Environmental > Terrestrial > Soil > Contaminated >...
GCCTCCGCGATCTTGAGGTCGGCGGCTGTCGTGATCTTGATGTTTCGCCGGTCGCCCGGGACCACAGCCACGGGGTGCCCGGTCCTCTCCACGAGCGCCGCCTCATCCGTGCCGTAAAACCCGTCCTCCCGCGCCTTCCTCAGGGCCCGATCGAAAACCTCACGGGCAAAGGCCTGCGGCGTCTGGACGCGCTGAAGGTTCTCCCGCTCCAGGGTCCTGACAACGATTCCTCCCGCCGCCTCCTTGACGGTGTCTTCAACCGGGATTGCCGCGATAGCGGCTCCGCACTCCCTCGCTTTGGCGATCACGCGGGTGATGACTTCCCGGCTGACCAGCGGCCGGACACCGTCATGCACGAGGACGATATCGGCCGGACGGGAATCCAACCGTTCGAACCCCCGGACGACCGAATCCTGCCTTCTCTTCCCTCCGCGGACGGCGGCGACGACCTTGCCACCGGGCTTCCGGTACCGGGCCGCGTCTTCCTCCGCGGGCAGGACGAGGACGATCTCATCCACTTCCGGATGGGCGACAAACGCCTCCAGGCTCCTTTCGAGCACGGTTTTCCCGCGCAGGAGGGCGAACTGTTTGGCCGAACCGAAGCGCTTGCCGGCTCCGGCGGCGACGATGATGACCGAGACCTTGCTCATCGCGCGTCTTCGTTGTACCGCCCGAAGATCATCTTGCCTACGGTCGTCTGGAGCACCGAGGTCACGGTGATATCAACGTTCTGGCCGATCATCCGCCGCGAGTTGTCGACGACGACCATGGTGCCGTCATCCAGGTAGCCCACGCCCTGGTCTTTCTCCTTCCCTTCTTTGAGGATAAACACCCGCATCGACTCGCCGGGCAGGACGACCGGACGCAGGGCGTTGGCCAGCTCGTTGATGTTGAGGACGGAGAGGCCGCGCAGCTTGGCCACCTTGTTGAGGTTAACGTCGTTGGTGACGATCTTGGCGTCGAGCTGCCGGGCCAGTTCGATGAGCTTGGAATCGACGTCCCGGATCTCGGGGAAGTCCATCTCCCAGATGACGACGGAGATCTGGGAGGACTTCTGAAGGTGGTTGAGGACGTCGAGCCCCCGCCGGCCCCGCTGCCTCTTCAGGCCGTCGGAGGAATCGGCTATGAACTGCAGCTCCTTGAGGACGAACTGGGGAATGACCAGGGTCCCTTCGATAAAGCCTGTATCGCAGAGGTCGGTGATGCGGCCGTCGATGATGACGCTCGTATCCAGAAGCTTGTAGCTCCGGCCGCCGCTTTTCTCTTTGAAGAAGCGGAAGACGTGGGCGGGGTCGAGCCACTCCGACTTCTGCACTCCCACCAGGAACCCGATGTAGGGCATGATGATGAGGAAGAAGATGCGGATGAAGAGCGCGGTCGGGGCGTCGTCGGTGATGTTCTTGTAGACCGCGCCCAGGCTCCAGCCCAGAAAAACACCCGCGTAGGTCCCTATGGTCGAGCTCCAGATCACCTTGAACTGGGTCCGCCGGATCCGGGTCTCGAGATACATGATGATCCCCCCGACGATGAAGGCAATGGCCGCGCCGGCGGGCCGGGGCAGCCGGAAGAGGGGGAAGAAATATCCGGCGGCCGTAATGCAGCCGATGATGAAGAAGCGGAAGACATGAATGCCCATTGTATAAATCCTTATTATGAAAATATTAGGGGTGACGCCTCTTTGATGTTCTGGATGCCAAGAAGACGCGCCTTGGGAAGGTCCTCCCTCTCCAACATGGCCAGGTTGCCCTTGGGCAGGAGGACGGTCTCAAAGCCGAGGGAGAGGGCCTCCTTGATCCGGGCCAGGGGGCTCGAGACCGAACGGACCTCGCCGCTCAGGCCGACCTCCCCGAAGACAACGACGTCCCGGGGGAGGGCCCTGTTCTTAAGACAGGAGATGACGGCCAGGATAACCCCCAAGTCGGCCGCCGGCTCCTCGATCTGGAGACCGCCGGCGACGTTGAGGTAGATATCCTGGCCTCCGAAGCTTGCCCTCATCTTCTTCTCGATGACGGCCAAGAGCAGGGATGTCCGGAAGTGGTCGAGCCCTATAGTCATCCGCCTGGGATTCCCGGCGAACAGGGTCGGAGAGACCAGCGCCTGGACCTCGGCGAGCAGCGGCCGAGATCCCTTGATCGTCGAGACGACCACACTCCCCGATTCCTCGGCCGGCCGCTCCTTGAGGAAGAAGGCCGACGGGTTGAGGATCGCCTGGAGTCCCGACGCGGTCATCTCGAAGATGGCCAGCTCGGAGACCGGCCCGAACCGGTTTTTGAGAGCCCTCAGAACCCGGTAGCTGTGGTCCCGTTCGCCTTCGAACAGGAGGACGACATCGACCATGTGCTCGAGGGATTTCGGGCCGGCCAGCGAACCCTCCTTGGTGATGTGCCCGATGAGGAAAGAGGAGACGTTGTTCTTTTTGGCGAAGCGGAAGATCTCGTTCGCCGCCTCACGCACCTGGCTGATGGTCCCGGGGCTTGAAGAGAGCTTGGCGGAGAAAACGGTCTGGACCGAATCCACGACGAACACGCGGGGCCGGATCTTCTCGGCCTGGGCGATGATGCGCTCCATGTTGGTCTCGGCCAGGAGATACAGCTCTCCGTCGCGAACGCCCAGCCGGTCGCCGCGGATCTTGATCTGCTCCAGCGACTCTTCGCCGGAGACGTAGAGGACCCGCTCGCCCTGGGCGGCGAAATCCCGGCAGACCTGGAGAAGGAGGGTGGATTTTCCGATCCCCGGCTCCCCGCCGATCAAAACCAGCGAACCGAGGACGACCCCGCCTCCCAGGACCTTGTTGAATTCGTCGGCCGGAATCTGGATCCTCTGCTTGGCGCCTTCCTTGATATCCCGGTAAAGAAGCGCTTCGGAAGGCGGAAAGGAATATTCAGCCGCCGGGGCCGTCTCTTCGGCCTCCTCGACCATCGTGTTCCACTCGCCGCAGCCCGGACAGCGGCCCAGCCATTTGGGCGAACGGGTACCGCAGGTCTGGCAGATGAAGACCGTCTTCAACTTGTCCTTCATCGCGTTCCCAGGCCGAGGCCGAAATAGATCTCCCGCCGGGAATCCGACCCGAGGTCATCAATTCCCAGCACTAAGTGCAAGTATCTGAGGAGGGCAAACTGGCTGGTCAGGCGAAGATGCGGGCCGCCGTCCCGCTCGAAATCGAACCCCTCCAGGCTGAACATCAAGCGGTCGCCCAGGACCAGGAAGTCGACGCCGGCCCCGAATTCCGATTCGATGATCCCGGCCCGCGGGGCCACGGCTCCCAGGCGCATCCCGGCCTGGGCGGAATAGACGAATCCTTTCTGCCGCGGGTCATCGACGACCTGTCCTAACAGGAAGCTCCGGGGGGTCAGGTAGAAGCCGGCGCTGATTGTGCCTTTGTACTTCCGGGTTTCGTTGAGGTAGTCGGCCCGGAAGTGGCCCGTCGCCCGCATCTGGCTCAACGGCTCCACGGTCCTCTTGACCGTGCCGAGAGTTTCCCTGGCTTCCTCGTAGAGTTTAGGGTCCTGGACCAGTTTCCCCACGGTCCCCTCGCCCCTGTCGATCTTCTCGAGAGAATTCCGGAGGAGCCGGACGGATTCCTGAAGCTCGGTGAGCACGTCCTCCAGCTTCTGGAGGTTCGATTTAATGCTCTCCTGGTTCTCAGCGGCGATGCCCTTTACAGCCCGGAGAGTCTCGTCGAGGCTCAGAGAGACGGCGCCGAGCTTCTGGTCGAATTCCTGGGCGGCCCGGGAAGCGCTCCGGATGCCCGTTTCGAGCCCCCCTTTGTTCGCGGCTAAGAATTCACCCAGTTCCTGGGTGAAGGCGTTCAGGTTTTTCAGGATGCCGGACAGGTTTTGCTGGGCTTCCTCGTCGGTTATCTTGCGGATCGACTGGCTGACGGCTTTGAGCTCATCACCGATTGATGCGGCCAGGCTGCCTATCTGATCGAAGCCGATGGCCGCGCTGGCCTCGATAGTCTCTCCCGGCTTTAGAAACTCGGCCTGCTCGCTGGGGCTTATCTCGATGTATCTTTCCCCGACGAGCCCGATAGAAGCCAGGGTCGCCCGGGAGCCTCTGGGGACCTGGTATTTGGGCCAGATGGCCAGAACGACCCGGGCTTTACGTTGATCCAGGCGGATATCCTTGACATAGCCGATTTTGACCCCGGCCAGTCTTGCAGCGGCGTGCTTTTCCAGCCCGGTAGCCGTAGGGAAAAGGACAGAGAGGTCATAACCCGGCTTCTGAAACCAGGTCGACATATCGCCGGCGATGAAGATGAGTGCGGCCAGGATCAGGAACGTCCCGGCCAAGAAGATTCCAATCTTGATTTCGCGTCGCATCTTATGACCTCACTCGTTACCAATCCTTGATCGGCCCGTCGGCCTGCCCGTGGATGAACTGCTGGATGAACGGGCTCCTCGAATTCCTGGTCTCCTCGGGTGTCCCGACCTCGATGATCTCGCCGTTATAGAGCATGGCGATCCGGTCGGCGATCTTGTACGAGCTGACCATATCATGGGTGATGACCACGGAGGTGATCCCCAGATCTATCTTCAGCTTGTTGATCAAGTCGTTGATGGCGTCCGCCCGGATGGGGTCGATACCTGTAGAGGGCTCGTCGTAGAGCATAATCTCCGGCCGGTAGGCGATGGCCCGGGCCAGGCCGACTCTTTTTTTCATCCCCCCGCTGAGTTCGAAGGGCATGAGGCAGTCGGCATCGTTGAGTCCCACCAGGGCCAGGCTCTCCGCTACCCGTTTCCGGGTTTCCTCCTCGCTCGAACGCGTGTATCGCTCCAGGCCGAAGCGGACGTTTTCGGCCACGGTCATGGAATCGAACAGGGCCGCCCCTTGGAACAGCAGGCCGAATTTTCTGGTGACTCGCATCAGCTCGTCGTCGTCAAGACGAGTGATCTCGACATCATCGATGTATATCTCCCCGGAGTCGGGCTTGAGGAGGCCGATCAGGTGCTTGATGAGGACGCTCTTGCCCGAGCCGCTCTGGCCGATGACGACCATCGTCTCGCCTTTCTCGATGGTCAGGCTGACTCCGCGCAAGACTTCTTTTGGCCCGAAGGACTTGTGGAGATCGATGATGCGGATCATGTCAACCGCCTTTGAGCGTGGACGGAAGCAGCTTGCTGATGAAAAAATTGAGGATCAGGATCGAGATGCTGGAGATGACGACCGTACGCGTTGTCGCCCGGCCGACCCCCTCTGCGCCTCCCTCGGTCTCCATACCCTGCCAGCAGCCGACGATGGCGATGACGACGCCGAAAACGCACGACTTGATCAGCCCGGTGGCGACATCCCAGATCTCCAGGTACATCAAGGTGTTCTGGACGTACATCACTCGGTTGACCCCCATCAGGACGACATTGTAGAAATACCCGCAGAGGATACCGATGATGTCGCCGTAGAGGACTAAGCAGGGCAGCATGAAAAACGCGGCCAGCGTCCGGGGAACGACGAGATAGCGGATGGGATTGGCGCCGAGGCTGTGCAGGGCGTCAATCTGTTCGGTGATCTTCATGGTCCCGATCTCCGCCGCCATGGACGACCCGACGCGCCCCGAGATCATCAGCCCAACCAGGATGGGGATCAGTTCCTTGGCCAGTCCAAGGGTTATGATCGGACCCGCGAAGGCCTCCGACCCGGGACCGATGTAGCGGTGGAAACCGGTGTACGTCTGGAACCCGAAGACCAGCCCGCCGAAGGCGGCGGTCAGAGAGACGACGGGCATCGACCGCACGCCGATCTCCTCGAGCTGCTGAAGCAGGATCTGGTGTTCGCGCGGTCTCCGGAACAGGTTCTTCAACGTCTTGAAGAACAACCAGCCGACGGCGCCGAGCTGCTCGAACGCGGAGAGCAGGAGAGCGTTCGGGGACAGGCTGGCCATCTCAGGCTTCCGGATGGTGGAAATCCAGGTCGGCGTTGGCGAAGCGGGCGTACTTGTTGAAGAAGGCAAGCTTGAGCATATCGGTCGGGCCGTTGCGCTGCTTGGCGACGTTGACCTCGGCGAGGCCGCGGAGGGTTTCGTCTTTTGGCTGGTAGACCTCGGGGCGGTAAATGAAGATGACCACGTCGGCGTCCTGCTCGATGGCCCCCGACTCGCGGAGGTCGCTCAGCATCGGGCGCGGCTCGCGCCGGCCCTTCTCGGGAGCGCGGCTGAGCTGGGAGATCCCGACCACCGGGATCTGAAGCTCTTTGGCCAGCTCTTTCAGGGAGCGCGAGATGAAGGCCATTTCCTGGTTGCGGTTCTCGAACCGGCTGCCGGGCCTCATCAACTGGATGTAATCGATGAAGACCACGTCAAGGTTATTCTCCATCTTCAGCCGACGGCACTTGGCCTTCATCTCCATCACCGTCAGCCCGGGGGTCTCGTCCAGGAAAATGCGGGCATGGGAGAGGGCTTCGGCGCTGAGCTTGAGCTTTTCGAATTCCCGCTCGCTGATGAACCCGGTCCGGACCCGTTTGATGTCGAGTTGGCTGTCGGCGCAGAGGAAACGGATGAGGATCTGCTCCTTGGCCATCTCCATCGAGAAGAAACCGACCGCATAATGGGTGTTCAAGCCGACATGCTGGGAGATGTTCAGGCAGAGGGCGGTTTTGCCCATGGACGGCCGGGCGGCGACGACGACGAACTCGGACTTGTGGAACCCCGAGGTCAGGTTGTCCAGGTCGCGGAAGCCCGAGGGGACCCCGGTGACCGCCTCGCGCCTCTCCGCCAGCTGAGCGATCATCTCCAGAGTGGGCGCAGTCAGTTGGCCGACCGATACAAACCCCGGCTTGACCCTCTGTTCGGCCACGTCGAGGATGGCCGCCTGGGCATCGTTGAGCAGCTCGTCCGCGTCCTCTTTCTGCTCGTAGCTCGAGCTGATGATTTTGGCCGAGGAGAGGATGAGCTTGCGGAGGAGGGATTTCTCCTTGATGATCTTGGAGTAGTACTCGACGTTCGGGCTCTTCGGCACCCCGTCCAGAAGTGAGGACAGATAGGAAGCGCCCCCCACCTCGTCCAGAGACCCCGACCTCTGCAGCTCTTCGCTCAGCGAGAGGAGGTCCACCGGCAGGCTTTTGTCCACGAGGACGACGATCCTCTCAATGATCTTGCGGTTCGAGTCCTTGTAGAAATCCTCGGGCGAGATGATGGAGAGGACCGTGTTGAGGTTCTCGTTATTGACCAGGATCCCCCCGAGCACCGTCTTCTCCGCCTCCAGGCTGTGGGGCGGAGTCTTTTTCAAAAACATGAGGTCGAGTTCCATGGTCAACCTCTCCTCCGGAGCGAAAAGGCCGGCCTCCCCGCTCCTATCATCCCTTAGTCCTTGCTTTTTCCGGCCTCGCCTTCGCCGGCCGCCCCTTCTTCCTTCCGGACCTCGACCCGCAGGGTGGCCTTGTCGTCATGGAATACCCTGACCGGGATACTGTAGTTCCCCAGCCGCTTGATCGGCTCGTCGAGGCCGATCTTTTTCTTCTCGACCTCGAACCCCAGCCGGTCCAGGGCTTCCTTGACGTCGGCGGCGCTGACGCTGCCGAAGATCATGTCTTTCTCCCCCGCCTTTCTGGAAAAGGTCAGGGTCACCTCATTGAGCCGCCCGATCAAGTCCCGGAAGGACTGCCGCTCGTTCTCCACCTTCTTTTTCAGGGACTGCCGCTCGATCTCGATCATCTTCAAGTTCGAGGAAGTGACCTCGAGCGCCAGCTTCCGGGGAATGAGGTAGTTGCGGCCGTAACCCGGGGAGACATTGACGATGTCCCCCTTCCGGCCTACGTTCTCCACGTCATTTTTCAGGATGACCTTCATCGTTCCTCCCGCGATCTCCCCGGGAATCAATCTTCCAAGTAGGGGAGCATCGCCATCAGGCGCGCCCGCTTGATCGCCGTGGCCAGCTTGCGCTGATGATAGGCGCATGTTCCCGTCACCCGCCGGGGAGCGATCTTGCCGCGTTCGGGGACGTATTTTTTCAGGATGTCCACGTTCTTGTAGTCGATATCACGGATGTTCCTTTGGCAAAAGCGGCAGAACTTCCTCTTCGGCGGAAAGAACTTCCGGTAGGACGGTTTCTCCATTCGCTCTTCTCTGGCCATTTCACTTCACCTCTTCTCCCGATTCTTGGCCGGCCGGGCGCGGCTCGGCGGCGGCCTCTCTGGGCTCCGGCGAGGCATTTTTCTTCCGCTTCCGGCGGGTTGGTTCCTTGGCTTCCTTCTGCAGGGTCAGGTAGCGCAGGACGGCGTCGGTCTGCTTGAACCGCCTTTCGAGTTCGAGGGGGATGTCGGGCCGGCCTTCGTAATGGAAAAAAACAAAGAAGGCCTCGCTCCACCGTTTGATCGAATAGGCCATCCTGTGCCTTCCCCATCTCTCCTGCTTGATGAGCTTACCCTCTCTCTGGGAAATGACATCGGCCATCTGGGTGATGAGCTTATCGGTGTCGTCTTCGGAGAGGTTGGGGGCGAGCAAAAACCCTGTTTCGTAAATCTTCATGCGACCTCCTTATGGATATTAAAGCTCCCTCTTCTTGTGAGAAGGAACAAGGAGCGTGTTTCCGGCTAAGTCACTGCCCTCTGATTGAACGAGTTCATGGCCGCCTCGATCCGGCCGTCGAGGATCATCTCCAGGGCCTCCTCGGCCTTGGCCAGGCCCTCCTCCAGGACCTGAAGCTCTTCTCGGGAGAAGCGCGACAGCACAAACTTCACGGCATCTTCCCGTGCGGCAAGGGGCCCGATCCCGACCCGCAGGCGGGGGATCGAGGGCGTCCCCATCTCGGCGACAACAGAGCGCAGGCCATTGTGGGTGCCGGCGCTCCCGCCTTTGCGGACCCGGATCTGGCCGAGCGGGATGTCCAGGTCGTCGGTGACGACGACGATGTTCAGCGGCGGGACTCTGTACCCCTCCGCGATCTGCCTCACGGCCAATCCGCTCATGTTCATGTATGTCTGGGGCTGGGCCAGGACCAGCCGTTCCTCATCCCGCATCACTTCCGCGACCCTGGCCGCATATTTCCGCCGCCGGAGCTTCACGCCCCAGCGCCGGGCCAGCCGCTGGATGACGGAGAAGCCGACGTTGTGCCGCGTCCCGGCATAGCGCCGGCCGGGGTTCCCCAGGCCGACTACGATCCACAACGATTACTCCTTTTTCTCCTTCTTCTCTTTCTTCTCCGGCTTCTCCTTTTTCTCCGGCTTCTCTTCCTCTTCCGCCTTTTCCGCCCGCTCCTTCTTGATCACCTCGGGCTCGGTGGGCTCGGCGGCCACAACACCTTCCTCGACCGGCTTGGCCACCTCCTCCTCCTTGTGCGGTACGCTGATGAGCACGACAACCGACGAAGGATCGCTGATCAGCCGGACGCCTTCCGGGGCGGCGATATCGCTGATCTTGAGGGACTGCTGCAGGTGAAGCGGGCTGATATCAACCTTGATGTTTTCGGGGATGTCCCTGGGCAGACATTCGACCTCGATTTCCCGGGTCATGAAATCGACGAACCCGCCTTCGGTCTTGACGCCCACCGGGTCTCCCTGGAGCAATACGGGCACGTTCACGCGGATGGCCTTGTCCATGGAGATCTGGATCAGGTCGGCATGGATGAGCTCGTCCGTGCTTGAATCGATCTGGACGTCCTTGAACATCGCGTCCTGGACCTTAGAGTCGAAGGCCACTTTAAAGATCGTGTTCTCCCCGGTATCCGATTTCAAGATCAGGATGACGTCCTTTTTCGCCAGGACGAGGGGGACAGTGACCGTTCCCTCCCCGTACAGAACGGCCGGGATCAGGCCCTGTTTCCTCAGCCTCCGGGAGACATTCTTGCCGAAGGCGTCCCTTTGTTCCGCTTTGACGGTGAAGCTCATCATCTCCTCCTTAGACAAACAGGGAGCTCACCGAGCTCCCCTCGTTGATCCTGCGGATCGCCTCGCCGAAGAGCTCGGCCACCGACAGGACGACGATCTTCCGGCAGGCCTGAGCGGCGGCGTTGAGCGGGATAGTGTTGGTGACGAGCACCTGTTCGATGGGCGATTTTTCGATCTTCTCGATGGCCAGGCCGGAGAGAACGGGATGGGTGCAGGCGGCCAGAATCCTCCGGGCGCCCTCTTTCTTCAGGGCCTGGGCGCTCAGGGCGAGGGTCCCCGCCGTGTCCACCATGTCGTCGAAGATGACAACATCGCGGCCCTGGACATCGCCGATGACGTGGAGGACCTGGGCGACGTTGGGGGCCGGCCTCCGCTTGTCGATGATGGCCAGGCCCGCCTGCATACGCCGGGCGAAGACCCTGGCTCGACCGACGCCTCCCGCATCCGGCGAGACGATACTCAGCTTATCCAGCTTGAGGCCGCCTATGTGACGCGCCAGGGCCGGCATGGACGTTAGGTTATCCATGGGAACAGAGAAGAATCCCTGGATCTGGGGCGAGTGGAGGTCCATGGCCAGAATCCTATCGGCGCCGGATTTCTCCAGGAGGTCGGCGACCAGGCGGGCCGAGATCGGCACCCGGGGCCGGTCCTTCCAATCCTGCCGCGCGTAGCAGTAATAAGGGATGACCGCGGTGATCCGCTCCGCGGAGGCGCGCTTGGCGGCATCGATCATCAGGAAGAGTTCCATCAGATGGAAGTTCGCATCGGCCGAGCCCGTCTGGATGATGAAAACATGCTCCCCGCGGACGTTCTCGTCGATATAGATGTGGATCTCTCCGTCACTGAACCGGCTGAGGGCGATGTTTCCCAGCCCGATCCCGAGGTAAAAGGCAATCTCCCGGGCGAGCGCCTGGTTCGACGATCCGGCAAATACTTTCATCGGCCTTTCCTTATCCGCACTCCATTCAGCATTAAACTGGGGCGGGAGGATTCGAACCTCCGGATGACGGATCCAAAGTCCGTTGCCTTACCGCTTGGCTACACCCCAGCCGTGGCTCTTTTCCAATAGCGCTCCCTGGACAGGGTTTCCACGAGAAGCGCCTCCTCTGTCCTCCCGAGTTCGGTGAGGGCCCGAGCGGCTTTCTCTCGATCCTCGAACAGTCCGAATACCGCCGACCCCGTCCCGCTCACCAGGGAAAGGACAGCTTCCTTGTGAAGAAAAGAACTCTTAATCGCTTTTAATCGAGGATACAGGCTAAAGACGGTTTCTTCGAGTCTATTCTCTAATAGCCCGAACTCTCTCCGCGCTAGAAACCGGTTCATTTTACTGTCTTCAGCCGGTGAAGTCAAGCGCAGCCGGCCGTAGATATCGCCGGTTAAAATGGGGAAGAAGGGCAAGGCGAGGACACAGTAAAGGACGGGCAGGTCGGGGAGGGAGGTGATGACATCGCCGCGGCCCTCCCCCAGGCAGAACCCGCCCTCCAGGAAATAGGGAACATCGGCGCCGAGCCGGCGGCCGTACTCCTGGAGGCGGCTCCGGTCCAGCCCGAGCTCCCACAGTCCGTTCAGGGCAAAGAGGGTCATCGCCGCGTTGCTGCTCCCGCCGCCCAGACCTTTGCCCGGCGGGATGTTCTTGGTGACCAGGACTTCGACTCCGCCGGCCTTGGGAAAGTCCTGCTGCAGGAGCCGCGCCGCCCGGTGAATAAGGTTTCTCTCGTCCCAGGGGATGGAGGCGTCGGTCCCGCTGAGGCGGACCTCCCGCGCGGCCGAGGGACGGAACTCGAGGATATCGCTGAACTCGACGGCCTGGAAAAGGGTCCGGATCTCGTGGTAGCC
>Ga0214473_10009246_pt1 | contig 11652 bp, 10 predicted proteins | sample RVTome_7_FD_203509 | JGI IMG/M metagenome (GOLD analysis project Ga0214473, IMG submission 203509) | Soil microbial communities from uranium-contaminated site in the Upper Colorado River Basin, Wyoming, United States - RVT98D197 | ecosystem: Environmental > Terrestrial > Soil > Contaminated >...
CGGGTCAGGTGCAACATTTACTCTCTTTACAATATCCATGATCTTCGGATCCCTCACGCAGGGTTCCTCAAAATGTTCCAGTCTTGAGCTCTTTCTAAGGAGGGCATTGGCGACGCAATACTGTATGTTAAACTGAGCATCCACCCGAGGATTATCTCTGATCTGAAATGGATTCCCAACCAGTTTGTAAACATAGGGGGTTACTTTAATATCAATTTGGGTTATATCATCGGGAGTAATCCCCCTCTCTCTCACCATCTCCAAAACAGCATCTGTACTTCCTAAGGTATCCCCGCAGCTTGGATATTTCTTGAAGAGAGTCTTACTTATTTCAAATCTCTTTCCCAATTCACCCACTACTTTTTGGGGATCATACTGATCCTTCGCATAGAGGTGAAAATAACCATAGGTCCCTTCAAGAAAACTTTTAGGACCGGTAAATCCATTCTTTGCCAATTGAGCAGAGACCATTCCGTTTTGAGACGTAAAACCTTGAATGAGTCTCACTGACAGTGTCCCCTCGATATTACTTTGGAAGCTTCCGCCAGACTTGTTAAATGCAATGGCTAAAGCATTCCATATCTGATTCCTGTTCAAACGGAGTATCCTGCTAACGGCTCCCGCAGCGGCGAATCCCGCACAAATTCCGGTGGGATCGAACCCATCATAATTTGAAATCAAGTTAATCCGATCGGCCACCTCTGCTCCGACGACAACGGCCGCCAGGAATTCTTTCCCGCTACAACCCCCGGCTACTTCTGAAGATGCCAGGGCAGCGGGTACCGCAGAGGCGCCCATGTGCATTCCTGGCCGAATGCCATCGTCAAAATCCAGTGCACGAGCCATATAGCTATTGATCAGAACAGCGTTATACGCAGGCACTTTACCACCGTGGAGTAAAATAGTAGCTTCTTCTTTCCCCCCCCACTCTCTGATTTGATTCGCCAACACTTCACAGCCTTCGGTCACTGCCCCAGCAATGGTAGTGCCCAATATGGTCAGTATCAAATTCTTTCCAATATCGATGATTTCAGAAGGAAGATCTTCAAACCGAGTATAAAGGACGTAGTCGACCAGTTTTTCTTCAACGCCTGACATAAACCTTCTCTCCTGAAGGAGGTTGCAATGATTCAATCCGTAATGAACAATGAGGGGGGTATCGCTTTATCCCTAAGATAAAAGGCAAATCCCCCCAACTTGAATCTTCATTTTTTTAACTCTGCTGCAAACTTGGCAGAAAGGTTCAGTGTTTCTTGAAGGGCTGCTTTACCTGGTAATCCTTTCGCTTCGATGTTCGCTACCCACCTATCCCATATGGGTTTACAAGTTTCCTTCCACCTCTTTGTCTCGGCTGGTGAAAGATCGATAATTGTTTTGCCTTTCATTGCCTGGACTTTTGCTTTATCCATTTGATTATAGCGATCAAACTCCTTACCACAAAACTCTGAACCGGCAGCGCCAATATATTTTTCCATTACGTTTTGAATATCGGGTGGTAATTTGTTCCAGGCAGCGGGGTTCATCAATAAAGCCAATGCCGGCTGATACGTATTGGCTGCCGTGTAATAATCCGTTACCTCGAATAGCTTATGCCCAACACAGGCCTCCCAACTGATCATCCATCCGTCCAACACCTTTCTTTCCATGGAGGTGTAGATATCGCCTGGCGGCATCAGCACTGGAGTCCCTCCAAGGGTTTTCAACAATTCTGTTGGGCTACCAGCGAGGGCTCTTACTTTCAGCCCCTTCATATCTTCCATGGTGCGGATTTGTTTGTTTGCGCCGATGGGTGTGGGGGTATCACAGTAGAGTGCGAGCACCTTGACACCTGGATATTCTGCTCTAAATTGAGGGAATTTGTCGTAGAGCCCCCAATAGACGCGACTCGCGACTGTGGCGTTATGCAGGTCTATGAAGGGGAGTTGAACAACATCGCTCAATGGGAATTGCCCTGGAAAGAAACCTATAATGACGACGGCCAATTCAACCACTCCTGATTTGACCATCTCGTAAGCCTCCGTAGGTTTACCTAAGGTAGCGCCAGGATAGAAGGCGATATCAAGCCTACCTTGAGTTGCTTCCTTCACCTTCTTAATCCAATCTTGCAAAAAATAGGCCTGGCCACCCGTGGGTGAGGCATGGTAGTAGAAACGTAACTTTATAGGTTGTTGCGCCTGAACTGTCATAGAGGTTGATGCCACCATGGTTAAAACTAAAAATAGACTTCCCAATAATCTTAGTAGATGTCTCTTTTTCATTCGAATCCCTCCTTTAAATTTTATGGTTCTGCTTAATGGCAATAAAATCAACTCCGTCCTCACCTCCTCTCATTTAACAGATGTTCCCTTTTACATGAAACAGGATCGTTTCAGCTGTCATTTCCTATTGGAATCCAGACAAACTTTTTGTAATTTTCAAAAATTTTTACAGTACGATATTTGGGCCAAGAGGGATCCCATCCTAATCCCAGATCTTTGTTCACAATAATAACATTTAGATCGGTAAAAAAGGGTTTACCCTCGATGACCGTAAAAATATTGCATATTCTGTCTGCGGCCCTGCAATCACTGCATTCACCGGTTACGGCACACGGGGTTTTAGAATTTCTTCCCCCCAACTCCACTGACCTGATGTGAACATGGTTTGGAGCAATAATCTTTCTGATTCGGTAAAAAGCCTCATCCATATCCCTGACAATTTTGTTCCTTCCAACCACAATAATAGAAGTTGGGTGGCCCCAGAACATTCCGGCGACCCTATTCCCAACAGCATCCACATTGACCAACCTGCCGTCTTGAGTGATGGCATTTGTCCCTGTTAGAAAAACATCGCTGACTGTCGCCTTTTTGAGCATATTTTTATGCCATTGGAAGGCGTCACGGGGGTCGGTCTGAGATCTTTTTGGCTCGAAAGGATTCAAAACTTTGTTTCCTCTTTCTTTCAAAGCTTTTGGTATACTCAGCTGTCTCATGGTCGTTGAATCTCCAATTCCTACAACAGCATCATGTGGAATCAGATTCATGATTTTCTGAATCGCTTTCTCAGAATTTTCCGCAAGAATACCATGGATATGCCTTGAATGAAGAGAGGATAAGGTTTCTTTGATTTGGGCATCCATTATAAAACGTCTCCACCCTTCTTAAATTGTTTTTAGAGCTTTAAGCATTTTAATCAACTTGATATCTCTATCCCTACACACCTCCGCCTCCGTTCGTCCCGTATAGTCATAGAAACCCTTCCCTGTTTTTACCCCCAAACGCCCTTGCTTCACCAATTCAAAGATCTTCTTCGGTCTATACTCCAATGGAGTTGGCGGAAACGAAGGCTTCTCCAAATTTCGAGCACTTAAATCTAATCCACCAAAATCGAACCGCTGAACCACTCCCACCACCATCATACGAAGAGCAAGTCCCCATATGGCTGCCTCATCCAACTCCTGAGGAGACAAATAGTCATTATCAAGAAGAAAATGGACCTCTCGCTGGAATGCAAATTGGAGGCGGCTAACCACATAACCAGAAACATATTTCTTAAACACCGCGGGCTTCTTTCCCATATCTCTCAAGATCTCAGCCATCACTTCAATACTTACTTCATCTGTCTGGGGCCCTCTCACTACATCCACCAATGGAATGATCTGCGGAGGAGCATACCAATGAGTGATGAGAACCTTATCCGGCCGAGAGGTCTCCACCAAGTCGAAGATGTTGAGAAAGGTCGTATTACTCGCCAGAAGGGTTCTGGGAGGACAATAGGTATCTAACTGAGCAAACACCGCCTTCTTTACGTCTTTATCTTCTACCACGGCCTCAATAGCAATATCCGCATCATAGGCCGCTTCTTCTATTGACAGAGTGGGAGTGATCCGACCAAGTATCGTTGGAATAATCTTCTGATCAATCATATCCTCTTGAACCATGGTGCCCAAGCTGGATTCTATTAGCGATAAGCCCCTCTCCAGGGACGGTTGAGCGCTGTCCATCATAGATACCCGATAACCGGCTTGAGCAAAGGATTGGGCTATGCCATGACCCATCGTCCCAGCTCCTATCACAGCAATCTTTTTGATACCTTCTTTCATTTTTTTCCCATAGTCAATCAGTGTCAACGATGATGACCAGACTTGTCACAGGTTCGGTTCCAATGACTTGAACCTCCCGCTCCTCGCCGGGAGCAATGTAGATTAAATCCCCTTGGCTGAGCCGATATTCTTCGGTCTTGCCTTTAACTAACATTAAACCCGAGAGAATGAAGTAAGCCCGTTCCTTTGGAGACGACGACATCTCTGCCCCGCCCTGCGGAAGAAAATGAGAAAGACTGATGCTTAGGCGACGACTGTCTTTCGCAGCGTCCATCTTACGGACAGCCCAGCAACCGGAATGGCCCTTCGCTTCATAGGGACTCCCACCCTCCTTCTTAATCATTTTCATTTCTATGTACCTCCTCCCTCGGATTTTTTATTATTAATGTTTTCAACCTTCAACCGACCGCAGTCAGTCCCCCATCAAGATACAAGATCTGACCCGTAATAAAATCGGAAGCGGGTGAGGCTAAAAATATACACGCCCCTACCAAATCCTGTGGTTGCCCCACACGTTTCAGGGGGACATTGGCAAGGTATTTTTGAAGGCGCTCTGGATCCCGTAGGGTGACTGCAGCAAGTTCTGTATAAATGAGTGAAGGGGCAAGAGCATTTACATTAATATTGTAGGGAGCCCACTCAGAGGCTAATGATCTGGTAATCATATCTACAGCACCTTTCGTGGCACTATAACCTTCATTTCCACCCCAAAGAGTGGCCCTTATCCCTCTGACTGATGACAAGTTGATAACCTTTCCCTTCTTCTTTTCAATCATCACTTTTCCAAACTCACTGCAAGATAACATGGTCCCTTTAACATTTACCTGGAACATGAGGTCCCAGTCTTCAACGGGAAAGTCAACCGCGGGCTTCTTTACATTTGCCCCTTGAGAATTCACAAGGATATCAACGGTTCCGAATTTTGAAAGAACCTGTTTTACCAATTGAGCAACACTCTGTTTGTCAATGATATCCACTTGAAATGCTGCTGCCTCTGATTTTGTCTCAGATTGAATCTTTTGAGCTACTGCCTCCAATTTTTGCATATTTCGACTAGCAACCGCTACTTTTGAACCCTGCCCCGCTAGCCCCTTGGCCATAATCTCACCTATACCCCCACCCCCTCCTATCACTACAGCGACTTTACCATCTAATCTAAACATGTCGGTCATATAAATACCCCTCCTTTTTCAACAATTCAGTGTTTACCCCGTTAGAATGCCCCGCTGCTTGCCCCATTAGAAATTTTCCATTATTATCAAGGAGTTCCCTTCAGTAACCTATTTCTAACGGGGCTTGCATGGGAATGAAAATGAATTCCTTTTGAACCAAACACGGGGTTTATTCCTCTACGATACCTACAAGCCTTACCATACCTCCGTCAGCTAATTCGCATCGGAAGGGGAAAGCAGCTATCGTGCAGCGTTTCCCTGTTAAAAGGTCGACATCACCGCCAGCATTTTCGACAGTCACGATTCCATTTCTCAAGAGAATCCGGTGAGAAGGCTCATAGTCTGGAAAATCCACATCCGGGTCTTTCCCTGTCTCTTTTCTATATTCCTTATCCAGCCAGGGCATACTTTGAGAAAGTGGGTAATGCCACAAAGGACTGTCCGTAGCACCCCAGGTACCGGCAATCCCCTTCACCTTTTTTTTCACTAACCATTCCGCTCCATCCGGACCGAGTGCAGGGTAATGATTAAAATATTGGTAATTATCGTACCGCCAAAACTTGTGCCAGCCCGTATTCAATACGACAAAATCTCCCGGCTCAATTTTGGGTGTCGCTTTCTCAAGATCCTTCGAAGTGATGATATACCATTTTTTCAGATGACGTAAATCCACCACGACACCTGTTCCATAGCAATTCTCTAAAGGGATTTTGTCAAGCATGATTCCGCCTTCTGAGGGGTGCAAAACATGACTGGGTGCATCGATATGGGTTGCAGCATGAAGCGTCCCTGTGTAAACGACGCTTCTCTTGTGGAATCGCTCCAGATATTCGACCCGTTGAAAAATGAGATCTTGCCTTGGCCCTGGGAATGGCCATAACGGTGTGTCAACTCCGAAAGGCTGGGATAAATCATAAATCTTAGTGGTCATTTTTTCCCCCTCCCTTAAATTGAATTAGGATAGATAGTCAAAATGAGGCATCTGATAGAAGACATTTAGTAAACTTTCATGCCCAGTATTTTTCTTGCTTCGTCCGGGGTGGCTGGTTCTTTATTCAATTCCCGAGCGATCCTCACCGCCCGGGCCACCAATTGAGCGTTGCTTTTTGCCAGTTCGCCTTTGCGATAATAGGTATTATCTTCCATCCCCACCCGGATACATCCTCCGAGGATCATACTCATGGTTGTCAGAGGAAGTTGTGCAGCTCCCACCGCGGTTACGTTGAATATCACATCCTCGGGGAAAAATTCTATGAGTGAATTGAGATACTTGGGGGTCGCATCCAACGCGCCCTGATACGTCATCCCCAAAACGAGGTTGATATAGTAAGGTTTCTCCACAAGACCCTTCTTGATCAGATTCTCAACCTCCCGGAACATCGCATGACTGTAAACTTCCATCTCAGGCTTGATCCCCATATCCCTCATGCGGGTCACATAGATCTCAATATCCTCTCGCAAATTCGCAAAAGCGATACCCCGATACTGACCTGAAACCCGCATTAAACTTCCCATATTTAAAGAGGCCATCTCGGGTTTGGCATGGAGGCATTCGATTCGCTGTTCAAACGTGAGATTAGGCCCGCCTCCTGTTGAATCCTGGAGGATGATATTACACCTTGAACGGATTCGGCCATGGATCTCCTGAAAAACCTCTTTGGTCCCTGTGGACTTGCCTTCTTTGTCGCGGGCATGAATATGGCATATCGCGGCCCCCTCTTGATAGCACGCATAGGCTGACTCAGCAATTTCGTCTGGCTGTTCAGGGAGATTGGGATTCAAACCTTTTGTCACCAATGGCCATGCCCCTGTCTGGGCCACTGTGATGATGACCTTATCTTCAGGTAACTTGATCATATAAAATCCCCTTTTCGGCTCGTTCTTCTATGATGGCGCAGGAACGTTCGGCCGTTAACACTTCACCACACGCCAGAATCATCATGATTTCGCATCTATGTAATGTTCTTATCACTCCCATCAATGTTGATTAGCTTAAAAATCTGCAGAACCCTATAGGCAATTAAGTTCTCGTTAACTCGATTCTATACTTGTAAAGATCGGGTCTAAAATGAGTTATGCTTACGAACATAGGAGACCCGTCCCTGGAATAGTAATCCCGCTCGATGATCAAGAGTGGAATCTTCGGTTTGATGGAGAGATTTTCCGCCACCCTTTTATCCGCCAATCCAATATCAATGGTCTGATTTGCACGGTTGACTTTCGTTTTCATCTTTCCCTCAACAAAGGTGATAATTTCGGTGGTCTCACTCAATTCCTTTGGAGAAATCGTCTTACCCAAACTGGGAGGGAAATAGAGAAAAGAGAAGCCGAAAGGTCCTTTGGGAAAGAAACGAACGATTTCAAGCTGAAAGATCTTTTGATTCATCCCCAATTGGAGGATTTTAGCTATGTGAGGGGAAGGAGGGACCTCCTTGTACAATAAGACTTTTATCCGAGTACCTTCTCCGGCAGCGATCAGATTTTCAATCGACCCTTTCAACGACAGTCGTTTCAACCCCGCTCCTACAGTGACAAACGTACCCCTCCCGCGATCTCGGTAGATCAGTCCGTCCTTCATTAATTCGGAAAGGGCTTGACGGATGGTTACCCGACTGACGTTATATTCATCACAGAGTTCTGCCTCTGATGGCAGGCGCTCATTTCCCTTCAGTTCATTTGAGAGGATCTTGGACTTCAGAATATTTTTGAGCTGGAAATAGAGAGGAGTTGGACCTTGATCAAGTGTCATCCTGGATGATTCCTCCATCCTATTTTGGGAGAGGACCCCATATGGATTAAATATTATGACAACCTAATATCATTATGTTATAACAAAGTCAAGTAAATTTTCTATCTGTTGATCTGAGGCGAGAAATAACTTGGCTCATGGAATGGGGTGGGGATTCAGCTTCCCCTGAGCCTGCTGATATGCAGCACGACATTTGCCGATGGCCTACGTCTGGTCGGTTGGACGCGTACGCCACATCCTGGCACTCCGTGCATTGCAGATGTTGAACCGGAATTTAGAATACTCAGGGTTTCTTAAGCATTCTTCACCTGAGCCGAGGTCACCCTCCTGAAGTTGGCCGTAACCATCGAGAAAATCAAATGAGAAAAAATGGATGGTCAACCATCTGTCTTATTATTTCTTTGTAGTTAAAAAAAGTTCGAGAAGAGGATGCCCACAAGAAAAAGCAGTGGGCCTAATAGGGAAAGAAAGGATTGAGGCTTTCCTTTTGTTGCTTAGTTTGAATTCTCAGAATTTTGCACACTCTTCATCATTTCAACTGTTAAAAAGTTTGGGGGAGCATCCTGTCAAGCTATATTCAGTCCTAAATATTGATCGATGATTCTTACAAACATCTCCACACCAAATGGGAGCACCTCTTCATCAATATCAAAGAGACTGCTGTGATAGGGGTGGATGATTCCTTTCTCCTCATTTCGACATCCCAATCTGAAAAAAGATCCCGGAACTTTTTGAAGGTAATAGGCAAAATCCTCTCCTCCCATGGAAGGCTTTAAGACCTCTACATTCTCATTCCCTATCCCTTTTGAACAGGCTGAAATGACCAATTGGGTCATTTCCGAATCGTTGATTAAAACGGGATATCCATATTCGAAATCGAATCGATAATTCATCCCAAAAGAGCCAGCAACACCCTGGGTCACCTGTTCCAGTTTGGATTTTAATTCTTCTCTCACCTGTGGATTTAGAGAACGGACCGTTCCAAGCAATTCGACCTCATCTGGAATGATATTGAATGCCGTTCCGCCAATGACTTTGCCAACAGTGATCACCCCACTCTCTAATGGGTTGATATTTCGACTGACAATGGAGTGAATCTGTGTAATGAGATGACCCGCCGCAAGAATTGGGTCCCTTGTCACATGAGGGGAAGCGGCGTGTCCACCCCTGCCGATCACCTTGATGGTAAAACGATCTGTGGCCGCCAGTCCTTCTCGCTCGTAAACTCCCACTTTCCCAATCGGAAGGAAAGGAAAGACATGGGCTCCGAAAATCGCATTCACCTCTGGGTTGTCCAGGACTCCCTCCTCCACCATCACTTTACCACCTCCACCCCCTTCCTCGGCGGGCTGAAATATCCACTGGATTCTTCCCTTTAGCTTCTCTTTCATCGATGAGAAGAATTTTGCCACACCTAAAAGAATCGCGACATGGGCGTCATGACCGCAAGCATGCATTTTCCCTTTCACCTTTGAAGCATAAGGGACTTGATTTGCCTCCTCGAGGGGAAGGGCATCCATATCTGCTCGGATGGCCACCGTTTTCCCGGGCTTGCTCCCCTGAAGGAGTCCCACCACTCCGGTCTTCGCCCATTCTCTCTTTACCTGAAGTCCAAATCTCTCAAGCCATTGGGAAACAAGTTTGGAGGTCTCAACCTCTTCGAATCCAAGCTCTGGATGAAGATGAATCTTTCTCCGAATCTCGACCAACCAGTCCTTCATTTCCCAAATTTCCTTCTTTAAACGATTTTCCACTGAATTCTCCTTTTGCCTCAGCTTCTTTCTCTCCCTGTGGAGGAGAAGAAATTATATATTTTTAAATCCTTGGAAGCAATCATTCCGATAGCAAAATTTACATGAGTCTCAATTGATATACCGATTAGGTTAAGAAATGTAACAAAAAAGGCCGGTTAGAATACCGGCCTTTAAATTCTTCCTTTTGCCTATGAGCCGTTTAACGTCTTGCTCAGGACCATCGCATCGAACCACAGGTCGAGCAATGGGTTGCATGGGGGAACATCCATCTCATGGACCTCACCTCCTTCTTATATTAATATTTAAATATACTTTCCCTCTCCTGTCAAGTAAAAGAAATATTAGGTAAACATTACGAATATCGCGGTGGGTCCAAAGAAAGGGTCCCAACTCAAAAAATTTAAAGAATGGGTATTGGTGAAGGAGAGGCTCTAATAGAAGGCTGAGATTCCGGTCAGGTCTTGTCCGATGATCAATGTATGAATGCTCTCCGTCCCCTCCAGTGTGCTCATGGCCTCAAGATCACAAAGATGGCGAATGATGTGATGATCTGCCAGAATACCCTGTGCCCCAAGTATATCCCTGGCCATTCGAGCGATCTTCATGGCTTCCCGAACATTGTTCAGTTTGACCATTGAGATCTGGGGAGGTCTCGCCTTATCTTCATCCATTAATCTGCCCAAATGATAGGTCAGCACTTGAGCTTTAGTAATTTCCAAAACCATCCGAACCAGCTTTTCCTGGACAAGCTGATAAGAGGCAATGGGTTTTTCAAAGACCTCCCTTTTTCGAGCAAATCTCTCGGCTACTTCATAACAGGTAATGGATGAACCTAAAGCACTGCAGGCAACCCCGTAACGGGCATCATTCAGGCAGCTTAAAACGGATTTGAGGCCCTTCGTTCCTGGAAGGAGATTCTCCTCGGGAATTGAACAGTCTTTGAAGATAAGAAGAGATGTCGGAGAGGTTCGATAAGAAAATTTCCTCTGGATCAAGGTTGCTTGAAACCCCGGAGTGCTGGCTTCCACAAGGAACCCCCGGATTTCATCATCCATTTTCGCCCAAACCAGTGCCACGTGTGCAATGGATCCATTGGTAATCCACATTTTGGTTCCGTTTAGCAGGTAATGATTCCCTTCCTTGACGGCCCTCGTCTTCATTCCAGAAGGATTCGATCCAAAATCGGGTTCGGATAGACCGAAACAGCCAACCACCTCACCGCGTGCCATTTTGGGAAGCCATCTTATCTTCTGCTCTTCAGATCCAAAGGCGTAGAGAGGGTACATCACTAAAGAATTTTGAATTGAAAACATGGCCCTGAGACCGCTGTCGCATCGTCCCAGCTCCTGGCAGACTAGGCCATAAATCGTGTGGCTCGCCTGGGTGCAATCATAACCACCCACGTGGAGGCCGAAGAGGCCCATTTCCCCCAATCTGGGGATGAGTTCCATGGGAAAGGTTCCGCTGTCGAAGTGGGTGGCGATGAGAGGCATGCATTCTTCATCTACAAATTTTCGGACCCTATCCCTGAAAAATCTCTCTTCATCTTTTAAGAGTGTTTCCATCTGGAAATAATCGACCATCTCCATCCCTTCTTTTCTACACAAATTTCTCTCAGCCTATTACCGAGAAGATCATTAATAACATTCTACCTAATAAACTTGACAAAAGGAAGACGAAAGAGGGTATCCTTTCAGCCGCCAGAGGGCATACCAGATGGGATATGAAAGAGGATCAACTAATCCTTTCCTTTTTTCTTCAAAAAGCTGAGGAGGTCTGATTCCTTGGGAGATTTGGCGTTGGATTTCTCCTTTTCGATCTCAGGTTTTAATTCTTCCCTTTTCCATTCCTTCTCTCGGATCATATGTTTCTCAATCCAGTGGTCAAGGGCTTTCA
>Ga0214473_10009247_pt1 | contig 11652 bp, 7 predicted proteins | sample RVTome_7_FD_203509 | JGI IMG/M metagenome (GOLD analysis project Ga0214473, IMG submission 203509) | Soil microbial communities from uranium-contaminated site in the Upper Colorado River Basin, Wyoming, United States - RVT98D197 | ecosystem: Environmental > Terrestrial > Soil > Contaminated >...
GCGCAGTTGATGGGAACGAAGGGACCCGCGCGGCGTTGGCTGTGCCGATGAATCGCCGTCGCCACTAGCTCCTTGCCCGTACCCGACTCTCCCAGGATAAGGATAGTAACGTCCTGTCCCGCCACGCGCTGGATGAGGTGGAAAAGGTCCCTCATCTCCGTGGTCGAACCGATGATCTGGTCGAACCCCAACGTCGAGTCCATGTGGCGGGAGAGAAACTGCACCCGCCTGCGCAGAAGACGCTTCTCGAGAGCGCGTCGCACGACGACTCGCATCTCTTCCACGTCGAACGGCTTCGTGAAATAGTCGTAGGCGCCTTCGCGAAGGGCCTGGAGTGCGAGTTCCTTGGACCCGTATGCGGTGACAAAAAGGACCGGGACTTCCGAATCCGTTTTCCGGATCTCACGGAGGGTTTCGAGGCCATCCAGGCGAGGCATCCGGTAGTCCAAGATGACCAGATCGAAGCGCTCGGGCTGAAAGACCTCGACTGCGTCGGTCCCGTCGCAGGCCTCCACACAGGAATAGCCCAGCGGTTCAAGAGTCTCGCGCATGGCGTACCGCACGTGCTCTTCGTCGTCGACCAGGAGAATCGTCGCGCGCGCGTCTGTGTTTCCCTGGGTTTCCGTTCCGTTCCATTCCGTCATTTCGCCGCCTGTAAACGCCCACCGACTAAAGGATGCGCCGGGACGGCGCCGCCAACGGCCTCCGTTAAGCCAACCATTGGCGAGGAAACCGGCAGAACGATGGTGAAACCGGTCGAATCGTTCCCGCTCCGGACCGAGATCCGCCCGCCATGGTCTTGCACGATCGACTCCGTGATTGTCAGGCCGAGACCGGCGGCATTGGGTTTCGTCGTGTGGAAAGGCTGGAAAATGTCGTCGAGTTCGCCCGGTGGGATCGCGGGGCCGTTGTTTTCCACGCAAAGGGTCACCGTCCCATCGGGACCTGAAGAGGCCGAGAGAACGACCTTCCCTTCTTCCGGCGATGCCTCCAGGGCGTTGATAACCACGTTCAGGATAGCGTTGGTCAGGAGCTTCGGGTGCCCGTAAACCCTTGGGTCGGATTCGTCGACCCGTATCTCTAAATCGACGCTCTTGGTCACGGCGAACTGTTCCGCTACCTCTCGCACCGACTCGAACAGACTCCGGATCGGGGTTGGCTCGGATCGCTCGTTGTGCGGCGCGGCGAGTATCGAGAGACGATTCAGAACCCGTTCCACTCGATCCGCCTCCTCCACCATGACTCGGGCGTAGGAGTTGAGTTTCTCGGGCGGAAGGCCGCGAGTCCCCACGATCAGCTGGGCCAGCCCTCTTATCGACGACAGGGGGTTGCGAATCTCGTGTCCGATCCCTCGGGCGATCTTGCCCAAGAGGCTCAAGCGCTCGGCTCCCTGCAGAGCCGAGGAAAACGACTCCAACCGCCCATGGTCCATGAGGGTCAGGACAAGGGAGACAGGATTGGCTTCCGAGTCGCGGACCCAGGCAAGCCACACCCCCAAAGGGCGAGAGTCTCCGTACTTGTCGGTGATGGAGACCGTGTCCTGAGGGTAATCGGACTGGGTTTGAAGCGCTCTTTCCACCAACGGAACGAGCTCCTCGGAACGGCCCAGGACCTCCTTGAAACACCTTCCCTCCAGACGAGCGGCGTTGGCCTGGAGGAATCGCGCCGCCGAAGGATTGACTCGCTCGACCACTCCCTTGGGGTCGATGAGAATCACCCCGCTGGTAATCGAGGCCAGGATGGCCTGGATCCGGGTGGGAAGGTTTCTGCCCATTTCCTCCATCACCCGGTTGAAGGAATCGGCCAGGAAGGAGAGCTCCGAGTGGTCCTCCAACTCGATCTTGCCCGCTTTGGCCCCCTCTTGGGCCAAACGGTCGAGCTGGGCCTTGTATCTCTTGGCGGGCAACAAGATCACCCATCCCCAGGCGAACCCACAAATCGCTCCCACCGCGGCGAACCCCCAAACCCACCTCCGCGCTTTCAAGAGCGCCTGCCAGACATTCCCTTCTCCGCCCTGCCAACTCTGTTCGACGAGAGTCACGACAAGCCAGCCTTCCATGAGTGAAAAAAGGACAAAAAAGACCGGAAGGGCCACCACTAAAGGGAGCAGAAAGGTCCGACTACGGGAATGGGCTGACCGATCATGGGTCATATTTAACACTCGTGAGCGATAAATATTACTTTTCATGCATATTCTCAATGTTTGGCTTGTCGCTGTCAATGGGTATGGCGGGAGTCCGAATGTTGGCGGGAGACAGAAATGTCCCGTTTTTTTCACTTATTCGGAGGAACGGGTCTGGGGGAAAGGATCCGACTCATCTTGGGGGTGATCCGCATGGGCGAGTTGAGAGCCCAACCGGAGGCTTCGAGGATCGCCCCCAGGTTGCGAGCCCGGAGTCGGGTGTAGGCGACAAGTCCAGTGGGAACAAGGACCAAACCCACGCCAAGGAAGAGGACCACCAGAATGGGGTAGATTGTCTGCATGTCCGACAAGGTCTTGGTGACATAGGCAAAGGACGAAACAAGAGCCGCGACCGTAACACCCCCGGCAAGAACAACCTCCCGAGCGCCCGCCAAGAGGCCCCCCGACCCCTTCTCATCCGGAGAACCCGGCTTCTGGGAGGGAAGAATCGATGCCCCTCCATCCAAACCGGCGACTTTGCCGCCCAGGTCGGCGCCGATCGAGCCGGCCTTGCCCAAGACGGTGGTTTCAACCTGCTTCTCCGTTCCCGACCCGACTCTTTCCGTGGCCGAGAGCAGAAGTGAAGCGAGTCTCCGCAACGGCGCGAAGGTGGCTTGAGAAAGACTGACGGGATTGGCGACAACCTTGAGGATAACTGTGTCCCGCTCCTCTCCGCTCAGATCGAAGAGGACCCCCCTTTTCCCGACCACAAGACCCTCAACGCTCCCAGCGGTAACGGGGGTTACGACGAAATAATCCTTTTCAGCCCGGGAACCGATGACTTGGGAATAGAGGAGGAAGGTCCCGGATCGTCTGGCCGCGCTGCTGTGGCTTTCGACGTCTTCCACGCGGACGTTCAGGTTGAAGTATCGTCCTTCAAGAACCAGCCGGCCGGTTTCAAACATGGCCCGTCTGTCGGGGTCGTAGAGGTAGGGAAAGCTGACGAAATTGTTGCAGAGGTCCAACAGCCACCTTTGCAGGAGCAGGAGGCGCTCGAAGTCCCGAAGGGCCGCGAGTTCCGGCCCCGCCGCCAGGTCTTCCCGGATGCGTTTCCGTAACCGTTCCGCCAGGTCTCCCCGAAGGTACGATTTCAAAGTCTCCGGACCCAGTCTTTCGACCTGGCCGCCGGGTTTTTGGGACAGCCAGTTTTCAAAGGGCTCGAAGGCCTTCTTGACGGAGTGCCACGCGCTCTCCCTGAGGACAGAGCCTTCCAAGGAGCTCCCGAGGATGGGGGCCAGGACCGTTTTCTCCAGATTGTGGAGGTCTTCCCGGTAGAACGGATTGACTTGGTGGTCGATCCGCAATCCAGCCGAGGGCTGAGGACGGGCAATGGGAGACTGGCGCAGGTATTGAAGCGCTTTCTCGTTGTCTTCAAACGCTTCCGTCCCCACCCCCGGGTGGGGGACTTCTTTGCCCAAAGACTCGTTGAGCTCGGCCACCCGACACAGAGTGAAATAGGAGTCGATCGGCTCTGCCAGGCGGGTCACGAGCTCGTGACCTTCCGACGTCGCGTCCCCCAATGGGAATAGGTCGTCACCCGGTCGGGCGCCCGAGCCTGAGACCTGACGCCGCCAGTCGAGCAAGGCCTGGACACTTTCCAGAAATCTGTCCAGACGGGTCGAGTCGACGCCGAGAGCGCCGTTCATGTCCGCCACGCCACCGACCGTCTCGATGATGTCTCGAACGAAACTGCGGAGTCGCGGGTCTTCCACGGAAGAGGGAGGGACTACCCCGTCCCCGTTTCGGTCGTCCCGAGCCAGGACCTGCATGCGCTCCCGCACCCGATCCAGAGTCAACTGGCCGTCTTCGGGCTCTCCCAGATTCCGGAGGATCGTGACTCCAGCTTCGCCGAGGTCGCGGCCTTCCTCGGAATCCGGATCGAGGTCGCGGAGGAATAGGAACTCGTCTCGATGGGTGATTCGATCCAGGTTTCCGAGACGCTGGAAAAGCCAGGAAACACTTTTGCGAATGTCGCAACTCCGAATCCTCTGGTTCCCCTCCGGGTCGAGAGTTCTCAAAAGGGCCAGGTCGCAGGAAAACTGGTGAACCGGAGCGCTCGTAGCCATCCAGAAGGGCTCTTCCAGGTCCTCCAGAGCGAGCAGGTCTTCGGCTTTTTCGATGCGAAGCTGCCGGACTCCCGCGTACTTCTCAAAAACGAGTCTATTCGAAGCGCGTTTGACCATGGTCTCTTCCTCTCGAGACCATCATTGTACCCCTATTCCCAAATCCCGTTGTAGCCCGGAGGCCGCTCTCGGGGAGCCCTGGGAATTATGTTGTTCCACGCGCTCGGTGTCTTGCCCCCCCTCTAAATCTCCCCCCTCCCTATGCCTGGAAGAACCCTGGAAAGGGGGGAGACTTTTCGCGTCGGCTTGAGGGGTAGTCCGGAGACCCCTCTCCGGGAGCCCTGGTTAACCCGGCAAACCTGAAGCCCCGGTGAGGGATTTCCGGGGTGCGAGTAAGAACCCGGAATTCTTTTTGAATCGTGGAACCCCGTGGACTGAAGGGGAAGAGGTGGAAGGGACAGCCGTTTTCCATTCTTTCCCTTGCTTCCATCCCCTCCACGATTCGCAACCGCAGCCGTCATTCCCGACCCGATCGGGAATCCACAGGGCGGGGGTCCGCTTCGCCTCTGGATTCCCGTTTTCACGGGAATGACAGAACGGGGAAGCGGGAATGACGGAAGGGGCACGGGGATGCCGTCGTCGGGGCAAGGAGACTGAAGTCTCCGCTCCGCGAGTGCGGGCGGAGTAGGGTATTCATTCCCATCCCGGGCGGGCGCGCCGGTGTCATCCTCAACCCCCCCGACCCCTTTCTCCCAACAGAGAGAGAAGGGGGAGCACGAGGAGTCTTGGAGGGGGTGCTTCGGCCCAAGCAACTAAGGCGATCCCACGGAGGCTGTAGCCGGCTTGGTTCTTTTCTCCAGATAGCATCTGAGCGAGGGAGCCAGGCCGCAGGTTGTCCAAAAGGCCACGTCGATCTTGTCGCTCGGGCCGAGGTTGTTTACGATGCCATGTGCGAGATAGGCCACCATCATACCTTCCAAACCGAGGCAGAGAGCCCGCAGTCTCGGATCGTTCCCCGCAAGCGCCCTGAATCGTCTCGTCTCCCGGAAAAAGCATCGGATGACATACAGATAAGCCGCGAGCCCGACAATCCCGAGTTCCGCCAGAATCTCGAAAAAGACGCTGTGCGCTCCCATCCGGATGTTTCGTTCGAACGCATCCAGGTAATAGACGAAGAGGGGATAGAGGTCCGGATAGCATCCCAGACCGGCGCCGAAGAGCGGATAGCTTCGCCACATGGAAAACGCCGCCATCCAGCGGTCGATGCGACTGTCGTTGGTCACGTAGCGACGGTCGAAAAGGTTGACCCAACGGTCCTGGAACAGGTGTCCCAGACCGAGGCAGGCCACGATCGCGATACCGACGACGGCCAGAAGGGCAAGAAGCAGCACGAACCGGAAATTCAAAACGGTCCTCTGGCGATACACGACAAAACCCAGCAAGGCCAGCATCCCCAACCAGGAGCCTCTGACGAAACTGAGCAGGATCGCCAAACCAAGAACCGCAACGAGAAGAGTCAGCCACCCGCGCCGGGCAACCGGCTGGGAAAGAGCCGCCAGGGCAAAGGCGGCTGGAAAGCTAACCCATGCCGCGTAGATGCAGTGGTTCTGGAAAAAGGGATGGGCGATGTTTTGGTAGATCGAGACCCCCTCCACAAACTGGGTGTAGAAACCGTAAAGGACGAGGCCCACGTTGGCGGCGATCGCAAGCGGGAAAAAGGCGAACAGGTCGGAGGGTTTCCGAATCGCGATTTGGGTTAGAATGTAACCGCAGACCACATAGGACGAGGTTCGGATAGCCGCCTTGGCGGTGACGACGGGAAGAGGACTGTGGAGGAGAGTGGACCATTGAAGGATCAGATAGACCAAGACCGCCAGGTGGAGTCGTGACTGGGTCCACTGCAATCTCCCCTTCCGGAGCACCACCACGGCGATCGACAACCCGACGAGCGGGACCCACGCCTCCGTGGGAACGGTCAGATTGGTGCCTGCTCCAAGCAGATTGGGAACCTCCACGGAAAAGGGAAGGAACAAAAGCAGGACCGTCCACAGCCATCGAGGCTGGAGCGTGAGGATGAGCGACGCCAACAGGCCGAGGGAAACGGCGAGGACCATCGTGTAGGAGGTAAGCGGCATGAGAATCGCTGCCAGGACAACGGAGACGACTCCTCCCACCACGAGGACGCGTTCGAACGTCGGATTGGCGAGATCCTGTTTCACGAGACCATGATGCCACAAGACACTCACCCTTGTTCAGGGCGTCCACTCGAAGCCGATTTTCGAAGGCGACTGGCGGAGGTGTGGCCGGAGGAAGGACCCAAGCGCGCGGCGCTCGTGGCCCTCTCGGGTGGGGCTGATTCCGTGTCCCTCGCCTATCTGGCCAGGTCGGCCGTCCCGGACTTTCTGGAAAGGGTGGGAGTGGCCCATTTTCATCACCATCTCCGCGGCAGGGAGGCGGACGCGGACGAACGGTTCGCGGGGGAGTGTGCGAGAAGTTTGGGGTTCGAGTACCACCAAGGCGACTGGAGTCCGGATTCCGCACGCGGTCTGCCGCGTCCCGACAGAAATCTGCAGGCAGCCGCAAGAAGGGCTCGCTACGATTTTCTGGTCGCCGCGGCAAAGCAGCACGGTTACGGTGTCGTCCTCACGGCCCACCATCAACGCGACCAGGTCGAGACGATCCTGCAGAACCTGGCCCGGGGTGGAAGGAGCGGCGCGTGGAATGGCATTCGCCAAGGAATGACCCGAGGCGGCATCTGGGTCCTTCGCCCTCTGCTGTCTTTCTCCCCCGAGTGTCTGCGGGACTACCTGGTCTCGCTGGGAGTCGGTTTCCGGGAAGATTCCTCCAACCTCAACCTGAAATACAGACGGAACTGGGTCCGGCACAAGTTGCTCGCGCCAATCCGTCGCGCATTCCCGGTTTTCGAGGTGCAGGTCTGCGAGCGGTCGCAACGTTTTGCCTGTCGAGAGCAACTCTGGAGCGACTGGGCCGCGGAGATTGTAGCCCAGGGCCTGGTACGGGACAGGGAACTGCTCCTCTCGCGGGAACGACTGGCTCGAGTCCCGCAGGACGGCCGGTTCGCTGTGGTTCGGGAGGTGCTGCGCGCGCTGGATCCCGGCACGACGTCCGAAGGTTGGGCTCCAACGCGCGCGAAACCCTTTCGGGAATTTTTCCGCTTCTTGGACGCTCCAAACAGAAAGGGGGAAGTGAACCTTCCGGGCGGGATCCGAGCGCGCTTTGAGGGTAAAGTCTTGGCCTTGCACAAGCGGGAAGGGTCCCGAACCTAGTGGTTTGTCGCTCGGCAATTTGTGGGTAGGAACATGCTCGTAGGGGCAGGTTTCAAACCTGCCCCCTGGAGTTCGGACGTTTCAGGGCAGGTTTCAAACCTGCCCCTACCCTCAAGGTTAAGCATGACAAACCACCAAGCGGCGTTTCAAGGCTCCGGCCAAGTCCCGCAGACGGTTCTTCGCTTGGTTTGACGGGTGGCCGTGCGCGTGGTATCCCGGCTGAGGCCCCGGTCGTCATTTCTCGGCGCTCCGGTATAATCTGAAATCATGCCCTATGAATTCAAAGTCCAGACAAGCAAACGTTGTCAGATGGTGGACATCACCCGTCTCGTGTGCGAAGCAATCCGGGAACTGGGAACGACCGACGGAAGCGTGGCGGTCTTCGTCCCACACACGACCGCGGGGATTACGATCCAGGAAAACGCGGACCCGGACGTGGTTCGAGACCTCTTGATGGAACTGGAGAGAATCGTTCCCTTTGAGGACGGGTACCGTCACGTCGAAGGCAATGCCGCCGCTCATATCAAGAGCTCCCTCGTGGGCGCAAGCGCGCTCCTTTTGGTTGAGAAGGGGGAGCCGGTATTGGGAACGTGGCAAGGAGTCTACTTCTGCGAGTTCGACGGCCCCCGAACGCGGAGGGTCTGGGTGAAATCACTTGGCTGAGTTTCGGTTGAACGACCTAAGTCTCGTCTTCGAGCCGCTCCTCGCCGAACTGGCGAAGGGCTTGGAATGCGACTATCTGGCCTTCTGGTCGCTTCATGTCGACGGTCGTCACTTCCTCGAAGAGGAACCTTCCGGCGAGCTCCCCCAGGGAACCGGAGAGGTTGGTTCTCCCGGTCCTGACAACACAAGTCCGGCAGACCCGTATCTCGAACTCGCCGAGGTCGTCGATGCCAGCGAAACTCCGTTTCTAACCCTTGTGCTGGAATCCTCCTACCCGGAACGCATTCCCCCCACGGTCACCTCCACCCGGGTCGTTCCGGCAGACAGTGTCCTCTATACCCTGCTCGACCCCACCGAGCCGAACGTCCGCCGCGTGCGCTTTCCTCCCACTCCCCAATCGGTTCCGGAACCCCTTATGGACCGGGAGGGATGGGTCTGCCGCCTGGAGATTCCGGGACGTATGGTGGGCGCGGTCGGTTTGAGCGGTGAGACAAGCAAAGACGCGGCGACTCGTTTCGAGGCCATCTGGAAAGACGTTCGCTGGAAATGGGAAAGACTTCAGCTCATGGCGTCTCTCAGGCGTCGGACTCAAACCTTGCGGGCGGTTCAAGCGGTTGGGGACACGATCACCTCGCAGCTGGACATTCGCAGCATCCTTCAGGCGGTCGTGGAACTGACAACGGTCCTGATGCGGGCGAAAATCTCGAGTCTGATGTTGGTGGACGATACACGAAGGGAACTCGTCCTGGAGAGCGTTTACGGTTCCAGCCCCGACTATTTGCTCAAGCCGAACCTCGACATCGACCGTTCGCTCCTCGGACTGGTCGTGCGATCGGGCCGTCCCCTGACCGTCCCCGACGTGCGTAATTGCCAGGCTTACGCGCATCGAGACATGGCCAGGAGCGAAGGTCTGGTCTCCCTTCTTTCCGTACCGCTGAATTGGAAAGACCATTGCATGGGAGTGTTGAACGTCTATTCCCCGTCCCGGTACCGGTACACACGAGACGACGTTTACATTCTCTCGACGCTGGCGTCGCAGTCGGCTATCGCCATCCAGAACGCCCGAAGCCTTCAGCGTTCGAAGTCGCTCGAAAACCAGATTCACGAACTGGACAAGCTCTCGATGGTTGGAGAACTGGCGTCCGGCGTCGCTCACGAGATCCGCAACCCGCTGGCGGCGGTCCGGATGCTCGTGGAAACTTGGGAACCGGTAGACCCAGGCCAGGCCCAGGATCTGGAAGTCATCTCGACCCAGCTCGAGGGGATCAACCGGTGTGTGACTCAACTCCTGGAGATGTCGCGCCCGCTGCCGCCCGAGTTTTCATCCGTGGACCTCTCCCAGGAGATTGCAAACACCCTGCAACTGCTGCGCATTCGTTTACGCGACCAGGAAATCCGAACGGAACTCGACCTCGCCGAGGCCATCCCTCCGGTCCGGACGGATGCTTCCCGCTTTCGACAGCTCCTGATGAACCTGCTCCTGAATTCGTTGAGCGCCATGCCCGAGTCGGGAAAACTCCATATCCTCCTCGAAGAGTGTTCTCCCGAGAGGTTCGCTCGGTTGCCTGGGGTCGAGATCGTGAGTTCGAACGTCTTGGCCGGCCTCCTTGAACCGGGTTCCAGCACTGTCTTGCTCACTTTGGCGGACACGGGAGGAGGACTGCAGGTGGAGGACCTCCGGGCCATGTTTGAGCCCTTCCACAGATCGTCGACAAAAGGATTCGGCTTGGGGTTGTCGGTGGTCAAACGGCTCGCGCAGGAGCACCAGTCTCCGCTGAAGGTCAGGAATATGCCCGGTGAGGGATTGACGTTCCATCTTCTCTTCCCCGCATCCTGACCGCGGCAACGAGGCTTTGCCTCAGACCGTGAGACCTCTCCCTAAGTCCCTCTCCTGCAAGGAGAGGGACTTGTGGACTCCCCCTTCCCTCGTAGGGAAGGGGGTCGGGGGGTCGGGTCCGAGAAACGTGACTCCAATGTGAAGATCCCGCTCGCCCAAGGAGTCTAAGGGGGCCTGGAACGGCACACGAAGTCGTGCTAAACCCTTAGGGCCAATATTGCGACCTCGGATGTCGGAACGCGAAAGAGGACGGTTTTCCTATTTCGTGATATGCTTCAAGTAGAGGAAATCCAGGGGATTTCCGTTTACGAGACCGATGAGAGTCTTCTTCTACACAGAATACAGTCGTAAGGGCCCCAACAGCCGTTACCGGATACACCAGTTCCAGAATCTTTTCCGCGGGATCGGCATCAAGACACGCTGCTTCCCGTTCTTCCCGGACCGGTACCTCGAAGACCTCTACGAAGGAAGCCACCCCTCCGTTCCGATCAGCGACATCTACTGGCGGCGGACGCGCGACATCAAGTGGGTCGGCGACTGCGATCTGGCGGTCGTCGAAAGGGAGTTCTTTCCCTTCCTTCCGGCCGCCTTCGAGAAGGGCGCCTTCAAGCGCGCCCACCGGATCTTGCTGGACTTCGACGACGCCGTTTTCTTCCAGTACCAACATCATCCGCGGAGAACCGTCCGGTGGCTGCTGGGAAAGAAGATGGACCGTCTCATCTCCTGGTCGGATGGAATCATCGGAGGCAGCCGTTTTCTGTGCGAGTATGCCCGCCGGCACGTGGCGCGCACGTGGACGGTGCCGACCTCCGTCGACACCGAAAAATACACCCCCCACGATCACAACCACGACGGGTTGATCACGCTCGGCTGGGTGGGAACTCCTTTGACCGTGGGACAGCTTGCCCTCGTTCGCCGCCCCGTTGAAAGGTTGGCGAAAGAGGTTCCCTTGCGGCTGATGGTCGTCGGCGCGCCCGCGCCGGTCTGGAAGGGTGTCGAGGCGTACTCCGTGGAGTGGTCGGAAGAAAAGGAAGCCGAGTGGATCCGTTGGATGGACATCGGCCTGGTCCCCGAAGAAGAAACCGTGTGGGAGTTCGGCAAGTCTTCATTCGAAGTCCTCCAGTGCATGGCCGGTCAGGTGGTTCCCGTCGTATCCGACACTCTGGCCAACCGTGAGATCATCTCGCACGGGCAGGATGGTTTCCTCTGCCGGACCGAAGACGAGTGGTTCGAGTGCCTGCTCGACCTGGCCACAAGCTCTTCGTGCCGGGCAAGCGTCGGACAAGCCGCCCGCCGGAAAGTCGTCTCCCACCACTCTCAGGCGACGGCCTGCAAACAACTCGTCCAGATCTTTCGAGAAGTCCTTGGAGAGAGAGAACCCTGGAGCCCGGACACCAAAGACCTGTTGCCCGGCGGTTCCCTGGCGCCTCTCACCGAAGGACGCGAGTAACCCACCCCGGAAACTGTAGGGGCGGACCTGTGTGTCCGCCCCTACGGCTTCCACGGACCGGGTAGCGCGACGTGGGGCGAACACATAGGGTCACCCCGCCCTGTGTTCCCATCGACTTGCGTGTCCGCCCCGCCGAGCCGTAGGGGCGACCACATAGGGTCGCCCCTACG
>Ga0214473_10009249_pt1 | contig 11651 bp, 11 predicted proteins | sample RVTome_7_FD_203509 | JGI IMG/M metagenome (GOLD analysis project Ga0214473, IMG submission 203509) | Soil microbial communities from uranium-contaminated site in the Upper Colorado River Basin, Wyoming, United States - RVT98D197 | ecosystem: Environmental > Terrestrial > Soil > Contaminated >...
GTACATCAAGCGGGTGCGGGGGCTCGAGGACATCGCCAACTCGTTCCAGGGGGTATCCCAGAGCTACGCACTGCAGGCCGGTCGCGAGATCCGGGTCATCGTGCAGCCGGAGTCGATCGACGACCTAGAGTCGACCCGCCTGGCACGCGACATCGCCAAGAAGATCGAGGAAGGCATGCAGTACCCCGGCCAGATCAAGGTCACCGTCATCCGCGAGACGCGCGCCATCGACTACGCCAAGTAAACCCTCACCCCACACACCCCTCTCCCGCCATGCGGGAGAGGGGCCGGGGATGAGGGTCGAGCGCTAAACCTCGGTTTCCGGCTTGCCGTAGAGGAACCAGTAGCGGTCCTTCGGGTAGGCGCGTTCCAGCCCGGCCTCCCACACGAAGGGGGCAGGGTGGAAGATATCCCGCAACCGGTCATCCGCGTCGGACACGTCGGCGACGGCGCCAAGCTCGGCGAGGCGTTCGATCATGGCGCGTTGGCGCACCTGGTACGGATACTCTTCCGCCATTCCTCGTCGATCGCTCAGATCGGTCAGGTAGGCACGCCACAGGTTCACCCGCATGCGCACTTCCTGTTCCGCCTTGCGTTCCAGGGCGACGGCCTGCGTCCGGCGTAAGCCCTCCCAACGGCGGTCGAGCTCATCGAGGCGCCGCTGAGCCGAAGCCGATAGGCCGCTCTGTGTGCGCAGGTTGTCTCGGATCAGGAGAAGGCCGCCGACGCTCAGGTCCTGTCGCAGCTGGGCGGGTGGGTGCTCCATCGTCCACACGACCTCACCGGACAGCAGGAAGGCCCGCAACTCCTCCAGCGCTGCGGCGTACCAGGCGAGCTGGACCTCGGCGGAGGTCATCCTATGAGGGGATCTCGCGCAGGACGCGGCGGACGGCGTCGAGGAGCTGGCCGCGGGTGGCCGGCTTCACCAGGTAGCCAACCGCCCCCAGCCGCTCGCCCATCTCCCGGTCTTCGGGCCGGCCCCGGGCGGTCAGGATGACGATCGGAGTCTCCGCCGCCTTCCCGCCCCTGGTCTGAAGGTTGCGCATCAAGTCGAACCCGGACATTCCCGGCATCATCAGGTCGACCAACATGAGGTCGTACTTGTTCGAGAGGGCCAGCCGCAGGCCCTCGTCGCCGCTGCGGGCGCCATCCACTTCGTAACCGGCGGTAGCGAGCGTAAGCTCGAGCAGCCCGACGGTATCGGGTTCGTCGTCGATGACGAGGATCTTCCCGTTGCCCGGCATGGTGAAGATATTGTATATCGGCCATCCGGCGAGCGCCAACGTGCCGGTCTTCCTAGTCCAGCGAGCCACATCCTGAGCCCTGAGCTTGTCGAAGGGTCGAAGGATGGGGCGAGGAGCCATTCCCGCCGACACCTGTGCACCCGCGCTTCGACACCTTCGGCAGGGCGGGGCACGTCGGGCGCGGGCGCAGATCTACTTCGTGGCGGCGAAGGTCAGGATCCCGGAATCGGGCGCCGCCGGCTGGTCGGTGTAGTCGCCGAACACGCGGACATCGGAGAAGCCGGCGGCGGCGAGCATGTCGAGCGTCTCGTTGCGGAAGTACTGCCGCTCGAGGAGCGTGTGTTCTTCCTCTCGCTCGATGCGCCCATCGCGCCACAGGATCGCCTTGATCTGACGTGTCAGCACCTGGTCGAGCGGATCAACGGAAGCCACGCGGCCTCGCAGCTCGATTTCGTCCCCGTTCGCTGTCCGCTTGCGTCTCCTCCTTCCTTCCGGCCAAGACTCGCGCGGTTTGTCCCGCTCTTCGCTCAACCACAGTCGCCATTCCTCCTCGTCCTTGTAGGGCAGATAGTGGTCAAGGACAAGAGTCCCGCCGGGCGCCAGGTGCGTGAAGAACCGACGGAGGGCTTCTTGATCCTGGCTCCGCGACCCGCCCAGGCCGAACGAGCCGCAAGCCACAATGGTCCGGTAGTGGCGAGGCAGATCGAGCTCGTGCAGCGCCTGCCGGTAGAGCCGCGGCTGTAAGCCCTCCTGGTCGGCCTTTTCCTGGCACAGGGCCAGCATGTCCTGCGAAATGTCGCAGCCGTCCACGTCGAGGCCGGCCCTCAGGTAGGGCAAGAGCAGACGACCGGTTCCGCAGCCGGCGTCAAGCGCCGGAGTTCCGGAACGCTCGATGAAGGAGCGAAAGTAATCGATCTCGGGACCGTCGGTGTTGAACTCGGCCCACCAGCGCGCCACGAGGCCGTAATGCCAGGTCCGAGGAGGCTGTGTCATTCGGGCGAAGAAGACGACTGACTAGAGAAACAGGCGAACGGGGTGTTCGAGGTACTCGCGCAGAACCTGAAGCCAGCGCGCCCCTTCGGCGCCGTCGGTGACGCGATGGTCCGCCGAAAGCGTGACCTTCAACCGTCGGCCGGCGACCAGGCGGCCGTCTTCGACCACCGGGACGTCCCGGACCGAGCCGACTGCCAGGATGGCAGCCTCCGGCGGATTGATGATGGCGACGAAGTCATCGATATCGAACATGCCCAGGTTCGATACGGTGAACGTCGAACCCTCGATTTCCTCCGGGCGAACCTTGCCTTCGCGAGCGCGCGCCACCAGCGTCCGGAGCTCCTGGCTTATCGCCTGGATCGACTTGCCGTCGGCCTGGCGCACCACGACGGTGAGCAAGCCGCTTTCGACGGAGACGGCGCTGCCGATGTTGATGTCGCCGTGGCGAACGATGGACTCACCGTCGAGGGAGGCGTTGAGGTTCGGGAACTCCCGCAGGGCCAACGCGCTGGCCTTGAGGATGAAGTCGTTGAACGACAGGCGCTCGGCCTCCGGCAGGAAGGCGTTGGCTTCCTGGCGCAGCGCCGCGAGGCCGGCGGCATTCAGATCGGCCGTCAGATAGAAGTGCGGCACCTGTTGCTTGGCCAGCGTCATGCGCCGGCCGATGGCGGCGCGGAGCCGGCTGAGGGGGATTCGTTCCGTGACGCCCGGAGCCGTCCTTCGGACCGCAGGCGCGGCCGCCCGCAGCGAGGATGACATTGCGGCCTCGACATCCTGCCTGGTGACCCGTCCACCCGGGCCGGTCCCGGCCAGCCCGGCCAGATCGAGAGAGTTCTGCTCGGCCATCCGCCGGGCCAGCGGCGAGGCTCGGACGCCCTGGGGGATCCGGCCTTCGGCCGCGGGGGGCAAGGAGGCCGCGGCGGTTGGCTGCTTCTTAGCCGGCGTGGCTTCCGATCCCGGCTCGGCGGCTTGGGCTCCAGCTGCGCTCGACCCGGGCTGGTTTGCTTCCAGCCCGTCGATCGGCTCATCGGGCGATCCGACGACGGCGATCGGGGTCCCCACGGGGACGGAGCTCCCCTCGGCGACGAGGTGTTTCCGGACCGTGCCTGAAGCCAGCGATTCGACTTCGACCGTCGCCTTGTCTGTCTCGATTTCGGCCAGGACCTCGCCGCGGTTCACGGCTTCCCCTACAGCCTTGACCCACCGGACGAGGGTCCCCTCGGCCATGTCGAATCCGAGCTTCGGCATGCTGACGACCGTGGCCATCACACCACCTCGCGAACGGCGCGGACGATGTCGTCGACCTGCGGCAACGCCATTTGTTCGAGCTGCCGGTTGTAGGGCAGGGGGACTTCCTTCTGGGCGACGCGGCCGATGGGCGCGTCGACGTAGTCAAAGGCCTCTTCGTAGATGCGGGCCGCCACTTCCGCTCCGACACCGTACGACCGCCAGCCTTCCTCGACGATGACGGCCCGGTTCGTCCGCCGGAAGGAGTCCAGCACCGGGCCCATATCCAGCGGCCGCAAGGTGCGCAGGTCCACGATCTCGGCCTCGATCCCCTCCGTCGAAAGCTGCTCGGCGGCCTGGAGCGAAAGCTGGAGCATCTTCGAATAGGTCACGAGCGTCACATCCCGGCCGGGGCGCTGGACTTTCGATACGCCGATGGGCTGGAGGACCTCGCCGTCAGGGACTTCGCCGCGAGTCTGATACAGGGTGGCGTGTTCGATGAACAGAACGGGATCGTCGCTGCGGATCGAAGCCTTGAGAAGACCCTTGGCATCCAGCGGCGTGCCCGGCGCGACGACCTTCAACCCCGGGAAGTGGGCAAACACAACGTCCGGAGTCTGCGAGTGGGTGGCGCCCAGCTGGCGGCCGCCGCCCCCGACAGCCCGGATTACGACCGGGACGGTGAACTGGCCCCCGAACATGCTGCGCAGCTTGGCTGAATGGTTGACGATCTGGTCCATCGCCAGGAAGGCGAAGTTGATCGTCATGAGCTCCGCTACCGGCCGCAGGCCGGCCATGGCCGCGCCGTTGGCCGCGCCGACGATGACGCTCTCGGCGATGGGCGTGTCCCGGATCCGCTCAGGCCCGAAGTGATCGTAGAAACCCTTGGTGACGGCGTACGTCCCGCCCCATACGCCGACCTCTTCGCCCAGGATGAAGACGCGTTCGTCTCGCTCCATCTCCTCCCAGAGCGCCTGGGAGATGGCTTCGCGCATCGTGATGATGGCCACGGGCTACCCGGCTCCTTCGACGTACATGTCTGCGTAGAGAGCCTCCGCCGCCGGCTCCGGGCTTTCTTCGGCGAACCGGACGGCGGCTTCGATGGCCTTCTCGACCTCCGCCTCCAGGCCGTCGAGATCCTTGGCTGAAGCGACCTTGTTGTCCGCCAACCACTTGCGGTAGACGCCGATCGGATCGTCTTCCTGCCAGCGCTGGACCTCGTCGCTGGTGCGATAGCGTTCCGGGTCGCCCATCGAATGGCCGCGGAAGCGGTAGGTTGTGACTTCGAGAAGGTAAGGTCCCGACGAACGGACGGCGGCCAGGGCCTGCTCGGCCGCCTGGCGCACGTCCAGAACGTTCATCCCCTCCACGCGGCTGTTGGGCATGCCGTAGCCGTCGGCCTTCTGCCGGATCTCGGGCACGGCCGAAGCTCGCTCGACCGATGTGCCCATGCCGTACAAGTTGTTCTCGCAGATCCAAAGCACCGGCAGGCGCCACACCATCGACAAGTTGAGGGCCTCGTGGAAGTAGCCGATGTTGGTGGCCCCGTCCCCGAAGAAGCACAGGGTAACCGCGTCCGAGCCCCGATACTTGTCGGCCAGCGCCATCCCGGCGGCCAGCGGGAGATGCGCGCCGACGATGGCGTGTCCGCCCCAGAAGTTGAGGCCCACGTCCGCCAGGTGCATCGAACCGCCCTTGCCCTTCGAGGTCCCCGTGGCCTTTCCCATCAGTTCCGCCAGGACGGCCTCGGGCGACACGCCGCACGAAATCGCCACGCCGTGGTCCCGGTAGGCTGTGATCACCCGGTCCTGCGGTTTGCGGACCGAGACAATCCCGGTGGAGACGGATTCCTGCCCGATGTAAAGATGCAGGAAACCGCCGATCTTGCCCTGCTGGTAAAGCGCCGCCGCGGCCTCTTCGAGGCGGCGCACCAGGACCATCTCCCGGTACATGCGCAGTTGTTCGTTCCGATTCATGCAGGCTCCACCCAGCGCGACGGTCCGACCGCAATGTTAACCCACGCTCGCCGGGACCGAGGCGGGCGCAAGCGAACGCCCCGTGGCAACGGGGCCCCGGAATTATATCAAATGTGTCCGAATACCCCGGCTCGCGGCCCGCTAGTCCTCGGCCCCAAGACTGCGAAGGTCAAGTTCCGCCAGGCTCAGATCAACGCCCGCCGGAATCGGCAAGATGGCCAGAAAGTCGGCCTGTTCACCGGAAGCCAGGCTGTCACTCACGGGAGCCCAACCCGCGGTCAGGAGATCACCCTCGGAGCTCGTCACGCTGATGACGACGGCGGCCGAGTCTACCGTTGACGTGCCAGAGTTCCTCGCCAGTCCTCGAAGGTAGAGGCGGCTTCCGATGACTTCGTACCCGGTCAGCTCGGCCTCGAGGCTTCGGATGACGACCGCGGCGTCCCCTTCACTCAGAAACGAAGTGGCCCGCACGCTGTCCTCGTCCAGTCCGCCCTCAGCCTGCAGGTGCTCAATGCCGGGAAAACCCTCTATCAGGAAAGGCAAGCGTGCCCCGGGCGGAAGGCCGACGGGGGTTTCGAAGAGGCCGAGAGACAGCCAGCGGTCCTCGACCTTCAGCAGAACGCTGACCCGAGCCCAGCGGGCCGTGTCGGAAGTATTCGTCAGGCTGCCGACACCGAACCATCGGCCCTGAGCATCGCGGCGGATGGCAACGTCTCCATCGAGGCGGACCCTTGGCGGTTGAGCCGATGGGGCCGGTACCCCCTGGCTGATGACGAGCCATTCCTCCACGTCCGCCGCATCAGGCACGTCCGCGCGGAAGGGGGCGCTATCCCCGGGTCGGAGGGTGCTGGCGGCCAGGGTTCCCTCGGCGAAGGTCTTCGGGTCTCCCTGGTCGTTCAAGCCAACCACGAGCAATCCAGACGGTACCAGTGGGCGGCGGCCCGAATGGCCCAACCGGCCAAGCAGCGAAAGGCTCTCTCCCGTGAGCCAAGTCGACGAGACGATCGTAGCATCGAGGGTTTCGACGTCTGGCGGCGCGGCGCGGCGCGAGGCCACCCGCACCTCCAATACGGACCCGGCCGATCCCTCGGGAAACCTGGCAGCGAAGAAGGCTTCGGAATTTCGGAGAAGGTAGGGCGTCAGGGCCGGCACGCGCACCGAGGCGGTCGCCTGATCCCGGTCGTCCAAGAGAGTGACTTCCAAGAATAGGTCGGAGGACTCCGGTCCGCCCTCCAAGGCCACGAAGCCCAAGGCTTCGCTGCCGCCGGGGTCGATCTGCCAACGGGTCAGTCGCACCCTGACATCGGACGTGGCCGTCGGCGCGGGCGGAGTGATGGACGGCGGGATGGCGGATGAGGACGAACCGAGGCACGCCGCCTGTGCCGCGGCCGCCAGGCCCAGGGCGATGGTCGCCCTGACAGATGCCCATCGCGGGCGACGAGCTCGATGAGTCGGCGCGGCGGGGACTAGCAGGGGACCGCCTCGATGGTGGTCACCCGGCGGCGTCGCAGCTGGACGATGATCGTGCCTGTCGCGACGAAGACCAACCCGATGACCTGCTGAAGGTTGAGAGTCTCTCCGAGGAACAAGAAGGCGAGCAGGACGATCTGAGGCAGCATAAGGCCGTTCAGGATGCTGGACTCAACCGCCGTGAGGGTGCGCAGCGTTCGATTCCACAGGGTGAACGTAAAGGCCGTGTTGACGACCGCCAACCACGCCACAATGAGCCACTGCTGGGGAGCCCACGACCCGGCACCTTGAGTCGTAATCCCCGCGACCAAGAGAGCCGTCGATCCGGCCGCCATGCTGACGAAGGTGATGACCAGGGTGGGGAGGGCGACATCCCGATTGACGGCCCGCCCCATCAACGAAGCGACCGCATTGGAACCAAGGCAGACGAGCAGGGCGATCATGCCGGATGCCTGCAGGGGGATGCTCCCAAGAGGAAGGAAGAACGCAGCCACTCCAGTCGAGGCGAGCACGACCCCGACCCACTGAAGCCCACCGGGCCTCTCGTGCCCGATCGCCGCGCTCGCGCCGGCGACCAGGACGGGCGTCAGGTTCAACACCAGGCTGACTGGGTTGGCGGGCAACGCGGCCAGGCTCAGGAAGAGGGAGCCTTGAGTCAGGCTGTACAGGACCAGCCCGTACACCACCAAACGCATCCACGTGGCAGGCGGCACGCCTCGGAGCGCTTTGCGGTTTTGTGGATGGAAGAGGACCCACGGCACCAGGACGAGCGTCGCCAACCCATAGCGGACTCCGGCGAACGTAAGGGCGGGGAGGTTCTCCTGAAGGCCCATCTTCACCAGCACCCAAGAGGTCGACCACAGGAAGGTCACCAGAAGGGCCTGGAGGATCGCGGAGACGCGGGAGGGCATCAGGGCTGGCCCATTTGGAGAAGAGAGTCTACCAGCATGGAGGCGCGCGACCTCCCGCATACGCAAGTGAGTGTTCCATGAATCCCCTGGAACGCCGGCTGGCCGTCGACCTACATACCCGGTCCCTGTAACCTGTGTATGTCCGGGATACATCGGCCCGCACGTAAGCGCGTGGGTATCCTGATGAGCAGCAGAAGCCGGAAGGTCGTTGGAGGCGAATGCCCAACAGAGGCGTCAAGCCGGAGGAGAGAACGATGTTCGACAAGGCGAAGAGACTCGCGCTTGCGGCCTTGGCCGCAGCGCTGTTTGCCTCGATCGCGGCTTGCGGAGTTGCCACGCCGACGGTCAGTCCTGCTCCGGCCGAGACAGGGCTACCCCAGACCGGGACTCCTATTGCAGGTGACATGATGCCCACCGCCGTCTCGACGAGCCCGACCGGCATGCTGCCCACAGGTTCATCTTCGCCCGCGGCGACCCGGGGCTCGGCCAGTACCCGGACCGATCAGCCGGTCGCGGCGCGAATGGAAGGAGTTCTGAAACTCAAGTTGGAGACTTCTGACGGCCAGCCTGCCGGGATCGTGCAGGACATGATGGTCGACCTGCAGAAGGGTGGAATCGCGTACCTGGTGATCGCCCGGACCAGCAGCGAGACGTCCAGCGGTTATGCCAGGCCGGGCGGACTGACCGCCGTCCCCTGGGAGCTGGTGCGGGAGATCCGGGCAGAGGACATGGTGGTGGTGCTGACCGTCGACTCGGTGACGCTGGCAGAAGCGCCCGTGTTGCCGCTTGACGAGCTTCCTGACCTGGTGATCGATCCCAACTGGGACTCGGCGCTCAGCAATTACTGGAGCGCATTGGCAGCGACGGCGGTCAAGTAGGCCGACCCCACCCGGCGGCCAGCAGGTCTTCAGACGAGGAGGAAGCGACATGACTCTGGGATGTGCGGATATCGGAATCAGCCAATGCGACTTCACGGCCCGCGACGGCGGAGATCGATCCGCCCTCGACCAGATGGTCGAGCACCTACGCAAGAATCATGGGTTCCACGTGACCGCGGAGGAAGTGGCCGGAGGGAAGGTTGACCACCTGGAAGACCCCGAGAGGATGATCGCCGCGCGCCTTCACCGCCGGATGGGCGAACACCCGACGGCCTGACAATCGGGAGAGACCTGCCGCGGAGAAACGAAACCAGGTTTCCATTGGAAACCTGGTTTCGTCCTTCCCAACGTGCCTGGTCCGTCCTACCTTAGCCCGCGACCGCCACGTCCGGCAGGTCCTGCATCGCCGCGTCCACTTCCGCGGCCGGATAGACATCGTTCTCCAGCTTGCCCTTCAGGTACGCGTCGTAGGCCGAGAGGTCGAAGTGCCCGTGGCCGGATAGGTTGAACGCGATCACGCGCCGCGTGCCTTCCTGCTTGCACCGCAGAGCCTCGTCGATCGCAGCCCGGACGGCATGGGCCGACTCCGGGGCGGGCAGGATACCCTCGGTGCGGGCGAACGTCAGTGCGGCTTCAAAGGTCTCGACCTGTGGGACGGCGACGGCTTCGATGTCGCCGTGGTCATACAGGGCGCAGACGTGCGGCGCCATCCCATGGTAGCGCAGCCCGCCGGCGTGGATTGCCGGAGGTAAGAAGGAGTGCCCGAGCGTGTGCATCTTCACGATCGGCGCCATCCGGCCCGTATCGCCGTAGTCGAGCGTGTAGCGTCCCCGGGTGAGCGAGGGGCAGGCGGTCGGCTCCACCGCCAGAAGCCTGGTTGTCTTGCCTGCTGCGAAGTTCTGCTGCAGGAAGGGAAACGCAAACCCGGAGAAGTTGCTGCCGCCGCCGACGCAGCCGATGACCACGTCCGGATACTCCCCGGCTATCTCGAACTGCTTCAACGCCTCCAGGCCGATGACCGTCTGGTGCATCAGCACCGGCCCGAGCACGGAACCGAGCGAGTACTTCAGTTGACCGCAGGAAGTGGCGGCCGTCTCGACCGCCTCGGAGATGGCGATCCCGAGCGAGCCCGGGTGCGAGGGGGCATCGGTCAGGAGCGAACGGCCGTAAGCCGTGGCTTCCGACGGACTGGGAGTGACTTCGGCCCCGAAGGTCTCCATAAGGACTCGACGGTAGGGTTTCTGCTCATAGGACACCCGGACCATGAACACCCGGCACTCGAGATCGAAGAAGCGGCAGGCCATCGAGAGAGCGGCTCCCCACTGGCCGGCGCCGGTTTCGGTGGCGAACCCGCGCACCCCCTCCTCTCGCCCGTAAAATGCCTGGGGCACGGCGGTGTTGGCCTTGTGCGACCCCACCGGCGAACCGCCTTCGTACTTGTAGTAGATGTGGGCCGGCGTATCGAGCTGGCGCTCGAGGCGCACTGCCCGGTGCATCGGCGTCGGCCTCCACAACTTGTAGATCTCCCGGACCGGATCCGGGATCTCGATCCAGCGCTCCATGCTGACGGCCTCGCCGACGAAGCGCATCGGGAAGAGCACGCCCAGGAACTCCGGAGTGACCGGCTCGTGAGTCTGCGGATGCAGCACCGGCCCCGGCGAGACGGGCATGTCCGGGTTGATGTTGTACCAGGCCCTGGGCAGATCGTCCTCGTTCAGGATGAATCGCGTGCGTGTCATGTCTCACCTCACGGTAGTATGTGTTCCGGCGAGCCTGCTTAGACCATGACCCCCGTCCGCCTGCGCCGCACCAACCGCAGCGCAGGCCGTCTCACCGCCCCGGTGCATCGAGACGGGTGCGCCCCAGCGGACCGGGGCTTCGCGGTCCGAACGGGGTGCCGGGGATCCCTTACGGGATGCTATGCGCGATCGCGCTTCGTCGCGAAGCACCCTGGAAAGGCCCGAAGGGGACTTGAAGCCAGGCCCGGCAACAGGCATGGCCACCGGGCGACGGCATCCCCATTCCCTCAGCCGACCAGCGTCTTCATCGCGGCGCCTCCTTTCCCTCCCTGGGGAAGGGCGCTGGAAAACAAAGCGCGCCCGTCCCGGATTGGGGACGGGCGCGTGCGAGCCCGTGGTGCCACCCCGATTAGGCAGGCCGGACAAACAAAACGCCCGTCGGCGATGCGACGGGCCGGCCAGCCTCACTCTGCCGGGCACGGTCCCTGGCCCTAACCAAGGACGATGCCCTTTGCCTTGATAACGGTGGCAACTCCGGCGGCAGTTACTCTCCTTCGCGGGGGGCTTCGACTTCGCTCAGCCCTTCACTCCGCTCAGGATTTCGCCTCGCGGCTCAGAGGTCCATTCCACGTCGGCGCTCGGGCGGGGTTCCCACTTCTCCTCGCTCGCTGGACCGCCGCTTCGACGTGTACTCGCCCTCGTCGCAGCCTGTAATCGGATTTCGATTGTCCAAATAGTATCCCACAAGTAGCGATACGTAGTCAAGTCCGTCCGGGGCTCCCTTTTGCCAGTTCCCAGTCTCCAGTTTCCAGTTTTCCGGTTGCCGGCCCCAGAGTGCATTGTTACTGGTGACTGGCGACTGGTAACTGGCAACCTCATTCGCGACAGCTCGCGGCCTACGGTTTCACCCAGCCGATCCCACCGTCGATCTCAGCCACGGCCGTCGGGTCGATGAGAACCGCACGCCCGTCCAAAGGCTGGTAGACAAGGCCATCGGCGGCGACAGTCATCAATCCCGCGGAATCGAGGCGCCAGATGACCACATCGAAATCTCCTGCCGCCAGGTCGGCCTCCCACTCGAGGTCCGCGGTGTACAAAGAGATGCCCGACTTCCGGCTGGAGAATCCGTCGCCCCATAAGGCGACGTGGCGCCCATCCGGGGAAGGCGACACGTGGTCGACGATGGGCAGGGTGACAACCCCACCTCCGCCCG
>Ga0214473_10009250_pt1 | contig 11651 bp, 10 predicted proteins | sample RVTome_7_FD_203509 | JGI IMG/M metagenome (GOLD analysis project Ga0214473, IMG submission 203509) | Soil microbial communities from uranium-contaminated site in the Upper Colorado River Basin, Wyoming, United States - RVT98D197 | ecosystem: Environmental > Terrestrial > Soil > Contaminated >...
AAGCGAGTTCTTCTCAAATGGGATGGGGCAGGAAAGAAATGGATAGGGGATGTGCCGGACAATGCGGTTCCCCCCATGGGGACGAATGGAGTCTATCCCTTCATCATGAAGCCCGACGGCGTCGCTTCCATTCTCGGACCGGGGTTGAAGGATGGTCCATTTCCGGAACACTACGAACCTCTCGAATGTCCTACCGAGAAGAACTTCATGTCGGGCCAGAGGATCAATCCGGTCATCAAGATCTTTGAGGGCGGCCCGGATAAGTTCCTCACCTGCGATCCGAGGTATCCCTTTGTGTGCACCACTTACCGGGTGACCGAGCATTGGCAGACCGGGGTCCTGACCCGGTGGCTTCCCTGGCTCATTGAGGCTGAACCTCAGGTCTTCTGTGAAATCAGTCTCGAATTGGCAAAGCTCAAAGAGATCAAGAACGGCGATCGGGTCGTTGTTTCAACGCATCGCGGTAAGCTGGAAGCGGTGGCCATTGTAACCTCCCGTTTGAAACCCTTCAATATCGCGGGCCAGTCGGTCCATGTGATCGGGGTCCCGTGGCATTTTGGCTGGCTTCACCCCAAGGATGGAGGGGAGAGCGCCAACCTTCTGACCCCGACCGTTGGAGACCCGAATACCATGATTCCGGAATCGAAGGCCTTTATGGCCAATGTCCAGAAAATAGCCCCGAAACAGGCTACCCAAAAAGGTTAAAGGAGGTGATGTCCCATGACAGACGGAAAATCGATCTTTATCGACACAACAAAGTGTACGGCCTGCAGGGGCTGTCAGATAGCTTGTAAACAATGGAATCAAAGAGCCACTGAAAAAACGATCAACCTGGGGAATCATCAGAACCCCTCGGATCTCTCTTACAACACATGGAAACTCGTTCGATTCAGTGAGATTCCCGGGGAGGAGGTAACCTGGTATTTCTTCCCGGACCAATGCCGGCACTGTCTGAACCCTCCGTGCAAAGATGCTGCGGATAGGAAGGTCAAGGGAGCAATTGCCCAGGAGGAAAAAACAGGAGCCGTCATCTTTAATTCAAAAGTGAAAGTGAAACCTGCGGACTTCAAAGGAATCCGGGAAGCCTGCCCCTATGACATCCCGAGAATCAATGCTGGGGATGGAATGATGGCAAAATGCACCCTGTGTTTCAACCGGGTCAGTGGGGGGATGCTTCCTGCTTGCGTAAAGACTTGTCCGACAGGGGCAATGAACTTTGGAGATCGAAAGGAGATTCTCGAAAAGGCAAAGAAGAGACTTGAATCGGTACAAGGGAAATATCAAGAAGCCATGCTGACGGACATGGATGATGTCCGCGTCTTCTATCTCCTTGTGGATGATCCCAAGAAATACTATAAGCGTGCGGTGGCGGACAATACGATTGGTATTACAAGGAAGGCGGCGCTCAAGCGTCTGCTTCAACCTCTGAGCATGTTCGGATAAGCCCCGCTTTTCCTCCCCATCCTTTTCGAGAAAGGGGCTGTGATGGGGGTAAGAGTTTTAAAGGGGGGGTGAAGAGGGCTTGTTTCGGGGAGAGAGCCCGGGACAAGCCCGTTTTTTTCAGAAAATCACCGACTTGACACGGGAGGAACTCGTGGAGAGATTGTTAAACAGAATCGAAAAGATCAAGAATAAGAGACCCGGCTACGGGGAGATGCTGGACTTCTACCAGAAGATCAAAGAAGCCCAGGAGAAAATAAAAAAAACCGTGGAAATCGATCCCATCGAACTCAAGCAGGGATGGAAGGATGCTTTCACTCAGGAAGGATTCCCGCTCATCGAGAAGCAGAATTTTCTGCTGGATGCTGAGGCTTCCTCCCGTCTCTTTCGGTCTCTTTGTCGCGTTGCGGCAGAGGCCACCCCGTTAATGGCAGAGGGGGTTCAGAAGATTGCGGAAGCCCTGGTAATGAAGAAATTGGATACAAAAAAGTTGTTCAGAGAAGGATTCAATGAGAAGAGAATCGAAGAGACCGCAGATCGACTGAACCTGGACAAGAAGGTCTTTCTCTTCTTAATTTTGAATAGTATAAGACCTTCCGTTGACGCGAACGTGGAAAGGCTCCGCCCGGAAGTCGATCAGGAAGCCTGGCTCAAGGGGTACTGTCCGATCTGCGGCTCCCTTCCCTGCCTCAGTTTGCTCAAAGAAGAGACGGGGAAACGGTACCTCCTCTGTTCCTTTTGCGGATATCAATGGCGGATCGAAAGGCTTCTCTGTCCGTTCTGCAATAATAAAGAACAGGGGTCCCTCCACTACCTTTATGCGGAGGATGAGGAATCCCACCGCATTGATATCTGCGAAAAATGTCACCAGTATATCAAGACGATCGATTTGAGAAAAACGGAGGTCTCTGACCCATTTTTAGAGGATCTCGCCACGCTTCATCTGGATATCCTCGCTTCTCAAAAAGGTTATCAGAGGCCTGTGCGAACGCTCTGGACGAGTGATGTATCACCCTCCCAGTCCCTCCCCCTCGCGGGAAAGAACGAGGATTTTAGTTAATCAATAAGCCAAGTTTCTTTTATCAGGGAGGGGTGAATGGAGGATTTATTGATCATCTGATGATTCAGATACAACAGGACGAAGGCATCAGGGGGGGTGAAAAATTGTTAAATTTCTGGGCAGGAAAAGAACCCTGCTGGGTCCTCCTGGATTGCTCAAGATACGTCTATCCCGAATGTCCCGCGTACCTTCATCCTGAGGTGCCGTGCTGGAGCCATGCCTTCACACAATCTGAAAAGCTGCTCGATATAAAAAGAGAATGCAGATTCTGCAAAGTTTTCGATATTTACAGCGGGAAGGCTCCCCCGGCCACGGTTAATTCCCAAAGAGATAAGTTCCCACTGAAATAGATCTCACGCTGAGTTGGATTCGATCGCCTCTTGCTCCAATCTCGCTCAAGTAAATCTTTCGGTCCCGGATGATCAATCCCTGGCCCTGACCTTCCGCGACTCGGAAAAAGATAGCCCCCAGCTTCTCGTCCATGGGATGAAAGCTTTTTTGATCATCGAAGCCGTATTGCTCTGTAATGGCAAGACTTTTTGTCCTCACCCCCTTGAGGGTGATCGTATTGGGGGCAGCTTCGAATTCTTCGGTAACAGGTTCTTGATAAATCGAATGGATATAGTAAATGGAGAACCGCTCCAGGGGCTTTGTCCTTACACTCAAGACACGGGGGTGATCCATGTTCTGCAATTGAAGGACGAGGATTTTCGTGTTCAAAAGAAAAACAATTCCTCCCACGATTCCAAGTCCTATCAGTATCAGAAGCAACCCACTCTTTCGCGTCATCTATTCTCGGCTCCCGTGGAACAGGATGTTGTTTTTTATTGAATTCTATGATATTAACCTTAAAAGTCAATAGAAATGTGATTTACTTTTGCCTTCATTTGGGGTGATGATTCAACCATGCAAATTCCCGTGCAAAAGCGGATGGTCTTTATCTCTCTGGCGATTGCCCTTTTAACGGGGGTTGTGACTGGCCTGCTCGTCAATTCCGTCATTTCCGATAGGGTGATCCATGAAACACAGGAAAGAATAAGGGAGGCCTTGAATACGGCCAGATGGGTTTATGCTTCAAAAATCAACGATATTGATCGGGTGGTCCATCTGACATCGGTAAGGCATGTGGTCAGAAATGCTCTCAAAGGAAAGAATCCCTCTTCGATTGAAAGCGATATGTTGAATTTGATGGCAGAAGAGAAGCTCGATTTTTTGACGCTGGTCGACCGAAATGGAATGGTCTTGTTCAGGTATCATAACCCGGGCTCGGCCGGGGACCGAATCTCAGATGATCCTTTTCTTAAGGAAGCCCTTGGCAGAAGAGGAGTTTCAGGGACCCAAGTGCTGCCCAAGGAAGCCATGGTGAAAGAGGGAGACGATTTGGCCAAGAAGGCTGTTTTTCAACTGGTGCCCACTCCGAAGGAGAAACCCACTGAAAAACTTGAGGAAGCGTCCGGAATGGTACTCAAATCAGCCTATCCCATAACGGATGTGGATGGCCGGATTCTGGGCGTTTTAATGGCAGGAGTTTTCCTCAATCGAAATTATGAAATTGTGGACAGGATTAAACACATCGTTTTCAAGGATGCCAAATATAAAGGGAAAGAAATTGGTACGGCCACCATTTTCCTGGATGACCTGAGGATATCGACCAATGTCCTCGACAAAGAGGGACACAGGGCCATCGGAACGCGGGTGATGAAGGAAGTCCAGGAGCAGGTTCTCGAAAAGGGACTCTCGTGGATACAGAGAGCCTATGTGGTTGATGAGTGGTACATTACGGCCTACGAACCTATCAGGGACATTCAAGATCAAATCGTGGGGATACTTTATGTCGGAATACTCGAAAGCAAATACGTGGTCATGAAGGAAAAGCTCATCTTTCTTTTCATGTTTGGAATGTTGATCTCTGTTGCCATGTCTTCCCTCCTCTCATTAAGACTTCTGAAGAAAGTCCAGTAGGAAAAGGTTCTTGTTCACGGAGGCGAGGAGGAATCATCGATTCTCGAGGTTCGAGGGGTCCCCCCGGGCATGGAGTACTATGGCTCAGGTGAAAATGGTATGTTTTTCCATGATGGTCCTTCTCCTGGCAGGGTTGAGTGTTTCTCTTGCCAACGAGGTAAGAGATGAGAGGTTTGTAACCCGCCAGGAACAGAAGGTGTTGGAATGGAGGAAGGAGCGGGACACATTTTTTAAGAATCACCAACGGTCTCCCCTCGCTCCCAGAGACAAGGCAAATTTCCGAACACTAAAATATTTCGATTTCGAAGCCAAATACTTGTTTTGCGGCCAGATTGAGCGTTACATCTTCCACATTAACAACCCGAATTATTATGCAACCTTTCTAACCAACAAAGGGACGAACAAGCGGTATGTCCGGTACGGGAAGTTCCATTTCCAGTTGGCCGGAAAGGATTACGCGATCGAGATCTACAAATCAATCCTGAGTGATTATCTTTTCATTCCTTACAAGGACCTGACAAATGGAAAGGAAACCTACGAAGGGGGACGTTACGTTGATGCGGAAGTTCTGAGCGGATATCAGATGGTATTAGATTTCAACACGGCTTACCATCCCTCGTGTGCCTACAATGAGAAGTTCACCTGCCCGATTCCCCCCAGAGAAAACTTCCTCCCCATTGCAATAAAAGCCGGGGAAAAGAATTACAAGTAAAGGAAATCCTTGAGGCAAACCTGGCCTTAAGCCCCTTCATTTCTCGACCTTTTCAATGAGCTGATGGAAAAGAGATATCGCTTCAGGCCTTTTCCAATCCCTCGGGCCCAAAGCCTTTCCGATAATCATCCCTTTCTTATCGATGAGAAAGGTCATCGGAATCCCTTCCACTCTGTATAGGTCAAGTATTTCACTTTTGGAATCAATGAGGACATGAAAGGAATAGCGATTTTTTGCAATAAACTTCTCCACTGGGATGGCCCCTTCCAGATCGACCGCGATCGTCAGAACGACGAAATCCTGCCCCTTAAACTGTTGATACAATGCCTCAATGGAAGGCAGTTCCTCCTTACAGGGACCGCACCAGGTCGCCCAAAAAGTGAGAAAAATGATCTTCCCCTTGAAGTTTTTTAATTCGACCTTCCGACCGCTTAATCCATCCAGGCGAAATTCGGGGGCCTTTTTCTTATCCTTCATCGACTGGATCTTTAACTTCAAGAACAGATCGTCAATCCCGTTTGCCGGAGAGATCTCCCAAACCAGGATCAAGAAAAGCCAAAGAAAGACCGAAAACTTTTTCCGACCCCTTCCCGCTGTCATTCCTCCGTCCAACTTTCGCCGGGTTTTCTGCTTTGATAAAAAGAAGCCGCCTGAGGCGATCAAGCTTCCTCAATTCTTCTTCAATGTATCGGGATCGATCTCAAGGATTGCCTTCAACTCGCCGATGAAACTGTCAGCAGAAAAGGTCAACCCCACATGGACCGTCGCTACAACCCATTTCCCCTGGCTGTCTCTCCTCGTTACCACAATGAAAGGGACGCTGGGTTCACCGATTGCCTTATGGGCGATGAATTCTGTATCGGGAATGATCGGGTAAGGGACGGCGTGTTGCTCCTTGAAAACTGCTACTTCCGTGGGCGTATCGCCTGCACCGATCGCCATCATCTTGATCCTTTTCGTTAAACTCGGGTCTCGTGTAATCGCTTCAAAAACTTCTTTAAAAACGGGGAGCGATTTGATGCAATAGACGCAATTCGTATTCAAGACCTTGATGACGAGTACTTCTGCCTGTATGTCTCCCATGGAGAAGACGGCCTTTGCGTCCACTCCAAGATATCTTTTTTCGTCCATGGCAAGAAAATTGGAAAAAGAGGTGGGAGGGAAGAGGTCTCCGGACTTGAGAATGGGGTTACAATTCTTAAGAGGGTCACAGGGGCCACAGAGGCCATCCCCATGAACCGAGAAGAAAATAGAAAAGACCAACCCGCCGCCAATAAGAATCTGATTCCTTCTTTTTGCCTTCATGGGCTCACCCTCCCTTTATGGTTCCTGGATGCTCTGAAATAACTTCTGAAATTGGCATTCTGCCATCTTCCCCATTCCTTGTTTACCATCAATACCCCGACCTGTCAACAAGCAAGAAAAGCAAGCAAGAAAAGGGAAATGACTTCTCCCATAGCTATTTTTAATCACTCAATAATAGTTATTCTTAGGGATTGACCGTGAATCCTCAATTTCAAAAGGCGGTGTCACTTGAGGAGAGGTCTTCAACGGCCCCATCATATTGTCTCGGCAAATCGTCCGGTCTCTTTCCGGAAATGTTTAAAGAGTATCCTTGAGGAGAAATCTGACTTAAGGGTCATCGGAGAGGCAAAGGGAGATGGTGAAGGGTTTCAAAACTATTTTAAAGCCCGTCATATTTATGAAACGGACCCTCTAGCAGTTTGCTGAAAAAGTCTTTTTTCGCAGGCCGCTCAAAAATGCCTCCCGCCATGGGCGGGATAAGGCGCCCCTGCCTGCGCCGAGGCTTCGGCAGGCAAGCGAAATCCTCAGCCTGTAGGAACGGTTTCAAACCGTTCCCTACAGGCGTACGCCGCAATAAGCCTGCCCCGTGCTTGACACGGGGAAGCATGAGGGCAATCCCGCGAAGCGCGGGACAGATGCCTGCCTGCCGGCAGGCAGGGGCGTTTTTCAGCAGCCTGCTAGGTTGAGGCGTTGTTTGAGAAGAGGGCCTCGACGAATTCATCGGCGTCGAACTTTCTTAAATCATCGATTGCTTCACCGACGCCGATGTACCGGATGGGAATCTTCAGCTCCTCTGTGATCCCCACAATGATTCCCCCTTTTGCCGTTCCATCCAGTTTTGTAAGGGCAATTCCCGTTACACCAATGGCCTCATTGAAGAGCTTAGCCTGGGAGATGGCGTTCTGGCCGGTCGTGGCATCAAGAACCAGGAGTACCTCGTGAGGGGCTCCTGGACATTCCCTGCCGATGATCCGCTTTAACTTCTTCACCTCTTCCATCAGGTTGACTTTGGTGTGAAGTCTTCCTGCCGTGTCGATAAAGACGAAGTCGATCCCTCTGGCTTGGGCGGCCTTGATGGAATCGAAAGCAACCGCCGCAGGATCCGATCCCTTGGATTGCTTGATAAACTCCGCTCCCACCCGTTTTGCCCAGATCTCGAGCTGCTCGACGGCAGCAGCCCTGAACGTATCCGCCGCGCCAATCAGGATCTTCTTCTTTTCAGATGCGTACTGATGGGCGAGCTTTCCAATGGTCGTCGTCTTGCCTGCACCGTTCACCCCGACCACCATGAAGACGAACGGTTTTTGAGGGGAGGGATCAATGGGAAGAGGTTTCTCTCCCGATTTGAGGATCCGGAGAATCTCCCGTTTGATGAACTCCTTCACCTTCTCCGGGTCCTTCAGTTCACCCCTTTTCAATGCCTGCTGAACGCCTTCGATCAGCTGGGTTGATGTCTTGACGCCGAGATCCGCCGCAAAGAGGACAGATTCCAGCTCGTCGAGGAGGTCCTGATCGATCGTCTTCTTTCCGAGAAAGAGTCGATCGATTTTTTCTACGAAACCCTGATGGGTTTTGGAAAGACCTTCCTTCAGTTTATCAAAGAAGCCCCACATCATCCCTCCAAGAAAATGGAGCGGTGGAATAATGGAATATCGGAAACTTAAAGCCTGGAACAATGGAATGTTGGAATACTGGAATAATGGGTGGAGGAAGCTTCGCTTCCTTAAGGTTTAAATCCTTTACAGAGGCAATGTTTTTTGTTCAGTTGATTCCCCAATATTCCACCATTCCATTATTCCAATATTCCAAGGGTTAGCCGTCGTGCACAAAAAAGGCGAGAGGAATAACCCCTCGCCTTTGGAAGACCTCCATCGGTTATTTCTTGCTCACATCCTCAAATTCCGCTTCCACCACATCTTCCTGAGATTTCTGACCTCCGGCCCCAGCTCCAGCCTCTGTCTCGGGACCGGGTCCTCCGGGCTTTGCAGAGGTCTTTGCATACATCGCCTCTGCCAGTTTATGAGAGGAGCGGGTAAGTTCCTCCTGTGCAGACTTGATGGTGCTGAGGTCATTCAATTCCATTGCCTTCTTCGCCTTGGAAAGGGCGTCTTCGATTTCCTGTTTCTCGCTTGGACCGATCTTGTCGCCGAACTCTTTCAGGGATTTCTCCGTTGTGTAGATGAGGCTGTCAAGCTGGTTTCTTGACTCGGCCAGTTCCCGTCTCTTTTTGTCATCGGCCGCGTGAGCCTCAGCATCCTTGACCATCTTCTTGATCTCTTCCTCAGCGAGACCGCTCGATGCAGTGATCCGGATGGATTGCTCTTTCTGTGTAGCCAGATCTTTCGCCGATACATGGACGATACCGTTTGCGTCGATATCGAAGGTCACTTCAATCTGAGGAACTCCCCTTGGGGCAGTCGGAATACCCGTCAGCTCAAACATTCCGAGGGTTTTGTTGTCACCCGCCATCTCCCTCTCTCCCTGGAGCACGTGGATCGTCACGGCGGGTTGACTATCCGATGCCGTGGAGAAAATCTGGCTTTTTCTTGTTGGAACCGTCGTGTTCCTTTCGATGATCTTGGTGAAGACGCCGCCAAGCGTCTCGATCCCGAGGGACAGGGGGGTGACATCGAGAAGCAGCACGTCCTTCACCTCACCCTTCAGGACACCGGCTTGTATGGCGGCACCAATGGCGACGGCCTCATCCGGGTTGACGCTCTTGTTCGGCTCCTTGCCGAAGATTTCCCTGACCTTATCCTGGACTTTGGGCATTCGGGTCATGCCTCCCACCAGGATGACCTCATCGATATCCTTGGGGGAAAGTCCCGCATCTGCAAGGGCCTGACGGCAAGGCCCCTCGGTCATTTGAACGAGATCTTCTGTTAGTTTCTCCAATTTGGCTCGGGTCAACTTCATGTTCAGGTGCTTGGGCCCAGAGGCATCGGCAGTGATAAAAGGAAGATTGATATCGGTCTCCAGCATGTTTGAAAGCTCGATCTTTGCCTTTTCCCCTGCCTCCTTCAATCTCTGAAGAGCCATCCGGTCGTTTCGCAGATCGATCCCCTGATCCTTCCGAAATTCATCGGCCAGATAGTCGATGACTTTCTGATCAAAGTCATCTCCCCCGAGAAAGGTGTTCCCGCTGGTCGATTTGACTTCAAAGACCCCTTCACCCAGTTCAAGAATGGAAATATCAAAGGTTCCTCCGCCCAGGTCGAAGACCGCGATCTTTTCTTCCTTCTTCTTGTCCAGGCCGTAGGCAAGGGAGGCGGCGGTAGGTTCGTTGATGATCCGGATCACATTGAGACCCGCAATCCTTCCTGCATCCTTTGTGGCCTGGCGCTGACTGTCGTTAAAGTAAGCGGGGACGGTGATCACCGCATCGGAGACTTTTTCACCGAGGTAGGCTTCGGCCGTCTCCTTCATCTTTTGCAGGATGAAGGCTGAAATTTCCGGGGGGCTGTACTTCTTTCCCCTGACCTCCACCCATGCATCCCCATTATCGGCGTCGATGATTCGATAGGGCAGGACCTTGATGGCTTTTGGAATCTCGGGGTCCTTGTATTTCCTCCCCATCAGTCGCTTGATGGAAAAGATCGTATTCTCGGAGTTGGTGATCGCCTGGCGTTTGGCAATCTGTCCAACGACCCGTTCACCTTTATCCGTAAAAGCGACGACAGATGGAGTCGTCCGGCTTCCTTCCTGATTTGCGATGACAACCGGTTCCCCTCCTTCCATGACTGCTACTACCGAGTTCGTCGTTCCCAGGTCAATTCCGATTGTTTTTGCCATGTTAATCTTTCCTCCTTATGATGATGATTCTTGATTATCCAGATCTAAAAAGATGATTGCACAGATTTTTCTTTATTCTTAATCTTTAATCTGCGTAATCGTTTACATAATCCGTGTAATCAGAGATTTCGTGATTTTTTGAGAAATCTCTTACTATTCCGGAGCGCCAGCCTCTTTCTGCGGAAGCCTTGATACAGAGACGGTTGCAGGCCTTAGGAGGCGGTCGTTCAAGAGGAATCCTTTCCGGAATTCCTCCACGACATGGTTGGGTTCGTGTTGATCCGTTTCCACAAGCATCATGGCCTCATGGACCGACGGGTCGAAGGGTTTTCCAAGCGATTCAACGAGCAACAGTCCAAACTTGCTCAAGGCCTGCAGGAGTTGCTGATGGGTCAATTTCAGTCCTTCGATCAGATCCTTCGCCGCATTTCCAGCTTTTTCCGCATGAGTGACCGCCTTCTCCAAGCTATCGATAAAGGGGAGGACAGCCTTCATCAAGTCTTCGTTTGCAAATTTAGTCCACTCCTCTTTTTCTTTCACCGCCCTTTTCTTGTAATTCTCGAAATCAGCGGCCATTCTCAACAAACGGTCATAATGGTCCTTCGTTTCTTTCTCCTTCTCCTCCAACTTCTTCTTCAATTCCTCGATTTCCTTTTCCCCTTCTCTCTTCTCTTCCTCTAAGTGCAGAGGGAGTTCTTCACCAAAAGTATCGAGCAGACTTTCCTGTCCTTCCTTTCCGGATGCCTCTTTGTTTTGATCCTTCTTTTTCTCGCTGTGCTTCATCTTTCGACCCTGTTTTATTCCGGGAATCGGCTCCTTTGGGGAAGAGAACCCACCTCGTTCAACGCGATTAAGGAAACTCCTGATAAGGAACCCAGGAAAGCAGGAATAAACCCAAATCAAAGGCCTCGGAATTCTTCATGGATTCCTGGATTCCTCATTAGGGAAGTTAGGGTGATTCCAGAATCTCTGTGAGAAGTTTCGCCGTGTAGCCTACCAAAGGGATAACCCTCGAGTAATTCATCCTTCGAGGTCCAATCACTCCCAAAGCTCCCAGGACCTTTCCTTTATAACTATAGGTGGAGGTCACTAGACTGCAGGTCTCGATTTCCCGGACCTCAGTTTCAGATCCGATTGCAATCTGCACCCCCTTGGGTTCGATACACTTATCGAGGAGTCTCACCATCGTAGCTTTTTGCTCAAAGGTCCGGAAGAGATCGGCCATTCTCGAAAGGTTGGCAAACTCAGGCTCCCCAAGAATATTGGTTCTCCCCTCGATAAAGACATCGGTTTCATCGACAGGGGAGAAGGCCTTCTCTCCAAGTCTGAGCGCTTGCTCGAGCAAACGATCATAAACGTTCTTTTCCGTCGCCATTTGCT
>Ga0214473_10009252_pt1 | contig 11649 bp, 8 predicted proteins | sample RVTome_7_FD_203509 | JGI IMG/M metagenome (GOLD analysis project Ga0214473, IMG submission 203509) | Soil microbial communities from uranium-contaminated site in the Upper Colorado River Basin, Wyoming, United States - RVT98D197 | ecosystem: Environmental > Terrestrial > Soil > Contaminated >...
TTGTGGCCTGTTGTCATTTTATATCTGGTAATTGTTTTAAGGAATGTGAGGGAGCTAAGGCAGGGAAATTTAAATAGCACTGCGAAAAGAGGAGGAACATAATATGAGTTGGTTACCAGCAATAGGTGGAGTATTAGGTGGAGCAGCAGGCTTTTTGTTAGGCGGCCCAGCGGGTGCTGCAATAGGAGCAGGATTAGGGGGTAGTCTCGGCAGTACATCGGCTGGCTATAAGGCGCAAAATAAGGCTACTGAGCAAGCCTCAACCTTTTCAAGAGAAGGAATGGCAAAAGCAGAAGATATGTATAAAAATGCAACAGATGAACAGAAGAAATATTTAGACCAGTTTCTTGGTTATATGCAGCCATATATAGGACTTGGGAATCAAGCCCTTCCTGACTATTCAAAGTTTCTAACTCTTGACCCTGAATTATCACCCACTTATCAATGGCAGAAGAAACATTTGCTTAGTGAACTTCCAAAATCTCTTGCGCCTTCTGGTCTTATGAGAAGTGGAGTTAGAGACCAGCTTACGGCACAGGGTATAGAAGGGCTTTTAGCCGGTGAATCAGATAAGATATACGGCAGATATATGGATGCTATAAATCTTGGGTATGGAGCATCTGGAGCAGCAGGCGGGGGAATAATGCAGGCTGGCAGTAATTTAGCAAATCTATCTGGCAATCTTGCCAATGTATATGCGCAAGGTGGAGAAAACCAAGCCAATATTGCGTTGGCACAGGGGCAAGCAAAAACTGGATTATATAGTAATTTAGCTCAGATGCCGTTTAATGCTTTTAATGCTTATACAAATTACAACTTAATGGACAGACTATTTCCAAAGTCCCTGACGGCGCAGGCGGCGGCGGTGAAGACTGCCAAAACCGCTTTGTAAAAAGGAGATAAAGATATGCCAAATCCGGGATTACTACAAAGTTTAGCACAGACAAATCCAGCAGCAGGCATTAATCAGGGCTTGCAGGGACTAAGCAGCAACTTTCAAAATCAGATTCAAATGGGGTTGATGGTTCAAGACCAGCAGATGAAACAACAACAATTCGAGATGCAAAAGAAACAGCAGAAATTAGACACAGGATTTAAGTATCTTGATATGTCAGCGAAATACGCGGATATAGATACTCCATGGGGGTTGGAACAGAGTGCAAAGCAATTCCAATTAGGAGTAAGAAGTATTGGGGAAGCGAATGGGCAAACGGATTTTACTGATTTGAACAACATGGATTTGTCTTCACTTGCAAGTTTTAAGCCCTACAAGGAAGTTTTAAAAAATTTTAGGAAAAATAAAGAGGCATACGACGGCAAAATAATGAGTTTTGATGAGTTACAAGAAAGCACTTATGCGGACATTACGGGATTAAATAAGAAATATGATGATTTAGGCAAAACTCTAACCAAACAGATTGAAGATATAAAGACACAACAAAAAAACACACAAATCGGAAATGCAATAAACAAATACAACGCTGTTTCAACACCAGTAGAAAAAAGTCAGGCTTTAAACGAAATTTATAAACTTGACACTAAAATAGCTATGGACTTTCAAAAGGAAAATATACCAAAGGAATATACGCCACAACTTACGCCATATAAAGAAACCGCAACAGGTAAGATAGTATATCTTGATGCCAATAATTCGCAGGATATTGGAAAAATAAAAGGCGGCGGATATGAACCACACTATAAACCCGAAAAAGCAACTCCTGTTTATGGACAATATAAAGCATGGGAAGATGTTATGGATAAACGTATGAGACAATTAAATTCAAAATATAAGTTGACAGGGAGCGAAGCAACGGATATTGACCCCAATAACCCCAATGCACTGTTGGCTTTGTTTATGAGCAAGGGATTGACTGCGGATAGTGCAAAAAAATATTTAGAGGAAAGAGATGTATTAGAAAATACAAGGGCTGGCGGATATTCAGATATTGAGGCTGGCATATCTCCATACAAAAAATTAGGTAGTCCCAAACCTAAGACTGGCACATTTGAACAAGGAGTTAGTTATCTGAAAAGCGCAAAAGATACCGCAGATGCAGTCTCAAAAATAGGTGAATTAAGGAAAAGAGGTTGGTCAGATGAACAAATTAATGAACTTAAAAGACGGATGACGGGAAGATAAAATGCCTGAAATTGATTGGAATAAAGCCTTTGAGGGAAGCGGGCAGGGAAGTCAAACTTCAACTGTTGATTGGGATAAAGCCTTTGCTCTTCCATTAACACCAACGGCTACTACTCCTTCATCTGTTGACTGGGATGCAGCTTTCACAGGCGGCGGATTCGGAACGCCTGAAACGCAGGCAGAGACAAGGGGGTTTATACCTTCTGGGATTCCCACGCCTAAGACCGGGCAAGGCAATATTAACCTTAATAACCGTCCCATTGTCAGGAACCTTGATGGTTCAATAAGCACAGTTAAATCAAAATCATTCAATTTTGATGGCAAGGAGGTTTTACTACCAACGATTAGTGATGATGGCAGGGAGTTATCAGACCAAGAGGTAGTTGAACTTTATAAAACAACTGGCAAGCATTTAGGAATATTCAATACACCCGAGGAAGCTACAATATACGCAAAGGAACTAAGTAAGGCACAGGGCAAGCAATACGGTCAAAAGCCGTCTTCAATCATGTCGCTTCAGAGGGAGAAAGGTGTATCTACTATGGGAATATCATATAATCCACCACCGATAAAAGATACAAGACCAGAAAAACCAATAATTAGGGCTAAACAACCGATTGAAGATATACTTTCACGGGAGTTGACACCAGAGGAACTTGCCAATATCGGGATTCAGAAAGAAACCAGATTACTCAAACCAACAGCAGAAACTTTAGCGGAAGCCTTTACTGGTGGGATTATACCTTACAATGTCAGACCTGAAGTGCAAGCAAAACATCCAATCGCTTCTTTTGCAGGACAAATTACAGGCTTGATTGCCGCAGGAGAACTAACAGCTCCAGTCAAATATATAGGAGCATTATTTACAAAATTTCCTGCTTTAAAGCCGTTAATAGAAAACACGTTGCACGGTGGAGCGACATTTGGCGGAAAAGATTTATCAGACCAAATTATGGAAATAACAGGACAAGACAAGGGGACTGCTATTGATACAAAAAGATTGATACTTAATACTGCTATTGGAATGGGTTTTGGTGCTTCCGCCTCATTGCCGAAAGCCATAAGCGATTCCGTATGGTATAGAAAAGCTACGATACCAGAAAGACAGTTAGTTGTTCAGACTGTAGGAGATTTAAAGAAGGCTGGTTATTCCGATGCGGAAATAGCCAGAATGAAACCTGAATTTTTTAAGCAGGAATTTGAAAAAAGGATGGGTACTGAAAGACCCATATCAGAACCAGTTATAGAACCATCTGTTCCTCCGCAGAAGTTTATCTCCCCTGCCGAGCAGACCATTGAGGCAGAACAGATTAAAATGCGTGAGGCACAAGGTAAGGCAATAGAACTCGCTGCCCCCGATAATGCACCCAAAGATTTAAATGCTCCGCCTTCTGATAAATATTATTTACCTACCATAAGGGGATGGGAATTAAGAGACCTTGGAGGTGCAAAATTAATCCCAGTTGAAGGATTGCCACCACGACCGAGCGATATATCATTGGGAGACTGGAAAAACATTTTGGGAGAAGAATTTTCACCAATAAAAAATACTATAAAAGATTATCAATTTTGGCGTTCAAAGGCAATTAAACTTTTTAAAGATAAAAATGTAGACCCTACTGTTTTTATAGATAAAGCTAATGAATATAAAGACATACACGATAAAACTGAATTTATCAAAAATAAGATTATTGAATACAGAGACGGGGGGGGTGCGTTACAAGATGAATTTGCCTTAGCCTCTCAGCTTGACTTAGCAGGCGCACAGACAGGACTTGAAGGTAAACTGCCTTCTGCTGAGATTAAAGGCTTTACGCCCTTAGAGGAAGCAACACAGAAGGGCTTAAATGCTTCTTTATATCATTATACCGATACAGAAATAAAGGGAGATATATTAAAAAAAGGCAACCCACATGAACAAAATTATTTGGGGGATGGCGTATATTTAACAGAAAAAAATAGATACCCCGGCGAATTTGAATATCAAGCTGAAATCCCTCAAAATCTGAAAATCCTTGATTTAACAAGCGATAAAGCTTATGAGAACTTTAGAAATAAAGTATCAAAAAGAATCGGGATGCCGATAGAGCGTTCAGGTCAATCTCTTTATGATGATTTGAGGGCTACGGCGGCCTATTCAAAAAATGAAAACGCTACAAATAAGGCGATAAGGAAGGCGGTAGAGGAAATCTCAAAGGGGTATGATGCAATCAAAGCTCCCTATTTTGGTGCAACTGCTACTGATAATTCTTTTGAGCTTGTTATAAAAAATAAAGATGTTTCTAAAGTCAAGACCAGAGAGGCATTGAAGGGACAGCAGGAGATGCCGATAGAGACAGAACCAGTCAAGACAGAAAATGTCCAAAAGCTTGAAACAACACCATACAAAGAGTCTCTTGGCGGTGAGGGAGGCTATGTAAAGGTCGGCAAGGATACGCCCGATGTAAATATTCAGTCAGTAAAGAACATGGATATATCTCCAGTCAATCAAGCACTCACAACGCTTCATGTTGCAGACAGACATCCTTTTATGAAAAAACCGATTGAGTTATCCATTAAAGCCGTTCAAGATACAAACCACATTATCAAACAGAGCATTGAAAAACTTACAGATATATTTAACAAAGCAGAGGGTAAGCCATTATTCGGGCTGATACAAAGACGGAGTTCGGGATTGAGAGATATAGATTTGATGATAGAAGGCAAAAAACCCATACCACCTCAGCTTAACGAGTTTGTAGGTGAAATAAAAGGTTACCTTGAAGAACAAAGACAGCGTGTAATAGCCAAGAAAAAGGCTGATATTTCATCTCATTTATCACCCAAGCAACAGGAATATTTAAAGTATCTGCAAGAAGGCGGAGAGAGACCTAAAAATATCAGAGCCGTATCAATAGCTGCCGTCAACGAAACTATGTCCGCAATGAAGGAAACTGAGAAATGGGGCAAGACTGATTATTTTCCACATAGCATGAAGGGCAATTATTATTTTTTAGGCGAGAATGGGAAAATCCTTGCAATCGGCGAAACACCTAAACAAGCCAAGTTTAATCTTATGGAGAGGCTTGAATCAGAACCTTCATTACAGGGCAATAAAGTTTATTTTGTGAATGGGCTGAAACAGATGCTAAATGCAAGGCATACGCTTAATCCTGAGTTAAAGGGAACGCTTGAACAGCTTGGCACATCATTATCCAGAAAACAGTTTTTTTCTTTGATAAATAAACTTGAAGATTTGGTTGATTCAGAAATCAAAGGAGCGGGGTTATCAGATATAAAAAGTGTTAAAGTTGATATGAGCGGTATTGCCAAGATGCAGAGCAGAGCTAAATTTGCAGGTAATCTTCTAAAAAGACATACTGAAATGAGAGGGCAAGAAGCAGACCCTTTTAAAACCCTATCGTCTTATACTGCTGCCATTGAAAGACATCTTGGTTTGAGCGATGCTAAAAAAGCACTGATTGACTTTGAAGAAGGATTGCCCCCTCACATGGAAAATGCAAAGTCATACATTAAGAAACTCAGAGAAAACACGCTCGGTCATTACGATTGGGCTAATAAATTTATTGACCACGTTATTGGCGGAAGAATCGGCGCAAAACCATTTCTTTTAAGTAGTGTGTTACAGAAGGGACAGGGGCTTACGGCTAATTTAAAACTGGGTTTTGCTCCAGTCAAGGCTATTATAAACTATACCGATGCAACACTTTCTACTATAACAAAAGCTGGTTTAAAACATTGGACAAATGGGATTAAAATACTTGGCACAAAAGAAGGCAAGGCACTCATAGAAGAAATAGGTCATCTTGCAGGCATGGAAGAATCGTTTGCCTATTCTCATAAGTTCGGAGGTGTGCAGAAGATTAATGTCTTCAAACCAATGGGTCTCTATCAATTAGCAGAATTAAAAGGCAGAAGCCAGTCAGTTGCCGCCGCATATTCACAAGGGCTTGAAATGTATGGCGGAGATATTGTTAAGGCAAAACAACACGCTATTTATATTAGTCAGCTTACTCAGGGGTTGTATGATGTTGCGGCAAAACCAGTTGTAATCCAAAGTCCGGTATCTTCAACGGCATATCAGTTTAAGCAATTCTTAAACAATAAGGTAAGATTTTTAGATTCTCTTACGCCAAAGCAAGCCGCTTTTTATATCCCATCTATACTTGCTCTTTTTGGCACAAGAGGGTTATGGCTGACCATGAAATCCATTATAGGCATTACTATTATAAGCGATATAATAGGTGGTATCGGAGAACATGCGAACGAGGAGATGAATAAAAAATATCCGAAAGCACATAGGGGCTTATTCGGCTTGACTGGCTATGATATATCTGCGCCCGGCACTATTCAATTTCCAAGAGAAGTTAAGGATTGGATGGGAGTTCTTTATAATGATGCTTACAAGACAGGCGAAATGACATTAAAGGGATTAAAAAATAATGGCTGGACAGACGAGGAAATTTCACAGTATATAAATCAAATAGCTCCTGTTGGGTATAACATCTATAAGGGAATACAGTTGATGCAGACTGGAGAAATTAGACGGGGCGATAAATTAATGTATAGAGGAAGTAAGGGTGAGGGCGTTTATAATCTGTTGGGCGGTAAGACAGTAGGGCAATCAGTAGAATCGGATACATCAAGATATGAAAACTTGCTTAAGAAAAGGCAAAACGACCAAATGGAGATAATATCAGAAAGGATATTAAAGTCTAAAACAAAAGCCGAACTGCAAAAGAACATATCGGAAGCCATAAAAACAAAAGGTATCGCAACCCCAAAAGAAATGCAAGACTTTATAGGCGGTCTGGTATCTCAATGGAAAGCAAATCAATTAACGGCAAGGGAACGAACATTTAAAGCGTTGCCGCCGAATTTAAAGCGGAGGGAAATCTCAAAACAGGATGGCGTTATTATACCCAATAAGGCAATACCCACTGAAGTCCCTGAGCCTCCAGAAAACCTTGACAGCATACTTGTTAAAGTTAAAGGCAAAAGAAAACAATCAGGCAAGGAATTTACATATACTATGCCAGCAGAAAAAGCATTGGCAGACCCAGAGTTAGAATCACAGAGAGAAGATATTTTAAATCAAATTAAACAACATAGGAACAAATGATGAAAGAATTTGACGAATTAGAAATAAGAGACCTTTTAAAGACAAAGAAGATGTCTATTGATGAATTCTTTAAAACTAAGGACAGGGAACTCTCTATGGAAGAAAAGTCCCTACAAATAGAAGAAAAATCCTTAGCTGTAGAAAAGGTAGCCGCTAATGCACTTGAAGATATAAGCAATCTATTAGCAACGTTATCGGTAAAAGATACGGTTAATAGCAGTAAAATTACTGAATGCTTAGTTTGTCTGGGCAATATTCTTGATGAGATACGCAAACAGGAAACAGAGAAAAGACCGACTAAATGGATAGCAACCTTTAATAGGAATTCAGCAGGGCTTATTGATGGCGAAATAACTTTTGAGGCGGAGGAGTAATGGCAACAGTTATAGACATAACCAAGCCTCGCTACAAAAGAGCAGGCGGCTGTAATAAATGTGGAGAGTGCTGCGTGGAAGAAAACTGCGAGCATTTTGAGTGGGTTAATGGCAAGGGCATTTGCAAAACGCATCCCGTCAAGCCTGAAAAATGCGTGTTATTCCCTGCTAATCCGCCGATTGTATTTAAAAAATGCAGTTATTATTTTTGGGATACATGGGAGAAAAGAGAGATAAAAACAGGAGATAAACTTTAATGGCAGCTATTTGTGATATGTGTTCAATGCCGGCGAATCATGAAGACGTATTTTTTGATGTTAGTTTTAGCACTACAGGGTTGGACGTTGATAGAGAAGATAGAGTGGTTTGTACAGCGTGTATTATGAATTATATCAATAGTAAGACATTTGGGAAAATTAATTTAATAAGAAGGATTGAAAGCCCTTACTATGCGAGGTAACGAGTGGCGGTAACGGTAGCAGGGAAAAATCTTACAGTATTATCAAGTTGCGACACAGCAACGAGCGGCGGAACTTGGCTTATCGTTACTACGGTTGACGCTGACACCAAGAAAGAGGGAGCTGCATCATTAAGCGGCATTGTCAAAACATCAGGAAATAATATAGTAACTTTTACACCGGCAACGTCAAAAGATTTATCAGGTACAAAGCATGTTAGATTTTGGATTCTTCTGACGCAGGGCGGTTTGCTGAATACTTACGCTGGGGATGGACTGAATTTTTGGGCTTCTGATGGAACAAACACAGGTTATTGGAAAGTGGCAGGCAGAGACAACTATCCTGGCGGCTGGCTGAATTGCGTTATAGATGTGTCAAAAGCGTGTGATTCAGGCACAAAGCCGACAAATATGAATGCAATCACCAGTATGGGGATAAGGATTAATCTAACCGGCGCTGGTAAAAATGCAGTCAATACATGGATTGATAACCTTATTATTTGTGATGGCTTGATTGCCTATGGCGATGATGCAGGCGGGTATTTTGACCTTGATGATATATTCCTTGCCGATGATGCGACAACTGGCGGTTGGGGCATTCTTAGGAAAATAGGAGGGCAGTATTTTGCAACAGGCAACCTTGAAATTGGGTTAGCATCAGGGACAGCGGCGACTAAATTTAACGCAAAATCGCAGGTCTTGGTTTTTGAAAATAGGCGTGTGAACGATGCGCTCTATGCAATTAATGTAGTAGATAATGGAACTGGAACAACAGAATTTATATTAGGCTCAAAGTCCGGTTCATCAGGCATTGAAGGCTGTATGCTCAGAACACAGGATGCGACACAAACTTGTAAGTATACTATTGATGGGGCTACGGATACAGATGTTGATAACTTTAAACTCTACGGAACTACATTTTATGATGCCGGCGCAATAACAATGGCGGCAGCAGGCGCAAGTGTTGAAACATTAAATTGTAACTTTGAAGCTGGAGCTAATGTTATTGTTGGAACTTCAAAGGTTCAATACTGCAATTTTGTTTCATCTGATGCAGGCGCAGTTAAGATAAGTTCTACATCTCATAATGTAACTGATTGTAATTTTATAGGCTGCTCTCGTGGCGTTCTTATAGACACAGTAGGGACATACACATTCAATAATCTTAAATTCTCAGGCTGCGCTTATGACGTTGAAAATACAGCAGGCACAGGTATAACTGTTGAAAAAACCAATGGCTCTAACCCATCAACATATACAGGCTCTACTGTTACCTTTACAGGGGCAGTGCAATTAACTATGACAGTAAAAGATGAAGACAATGCGGTAATTGTTGGAGCTTTTGCGTATATTGATGATAATAATCAGACACCGTTTATTATGAATACAACAACGAATGGCAGCGGCGTGGCAACAGTCTCATATACGGGAAGCCCTGTTACAGGGGCAACATGGAGGGTAAGGAAATATGGATATCGGGCATTTAAACAAATTATTGATATAGCGGGAGAAAATATATCTCTTCCAGTCACACTCGTAGTAGACCCACAGCAGACGTAATAAAAAGGAGGGAGTAATAATGGCAATAGGAAATGACTTTACGATTGATTATGGAGCAAAGACAGTAACCCACAGTTCAGGGACTACAGTTTATACGGTGCTTGCATTTTTTCAATGGCTTGCAACTACATTTGCGGCCGCAGCGCAGATGGACGATGATTATGCTTTTGTATCAGACACGCCGCAGGTTTATCGTTGGGTGAATGGCTGGGACATGGGGGATGAAACATCTTACCAGTTTTTGAAAAGTGGTGCGATAGAAACAGCAGATGCACAGAAACTATTTTCAAACCTATACTCAATCGGCGACCAATTCAGAAGTTCAATGATTTACATTATCCAGAACAGCGCAGAGGTAACGCCTTGGTGGGGGGTTGGGAATATAGACATACTCATTAAAGTTAAAAGCGGCGGCGCACTCATTGATAGCGGCAATGTTCTTGTCATGTCAAGGGATACAGACTGCCTTTATGACCATAACATTGTTGACCTCTCGGCTGGTGGTAGAAACCCTGTTGGCGTTAATACTTTTGAGGATGGTAATTACAAGACTACAGGCGACCTTTACTTGGATGTTGATACTGTAACGGGTTTTGATATTGGCAATTATGTTAAAGGCGTAACTTCAAACGCAACAGGCAGAATACAATATGTGGATGGAACAAATACAAGGCTCTATCTCATTCAGGTAGAGGGAACATTTGAGACGGTAGAGACGATTAACGAAACACTTACAAGAGGAGGCTCAGGCACAGGCTCAACAGCTACTAACCACGCAACGCCTGAATTTAATGTTATCAAGGGATATACAGATGTAATCCCGTTGTTTGTTCAAAATAAATTTACTGGCGGCACTTCCGGCGGAACATGGGTATACGGCGAAACTGTTACTCAGGCGGTATCTGGAGCAACAGGCAAGTTTATTGCTGTCATAAGTGATGTGCTTTATGTTCAAAACACAGCAGGAACTTGGAACGCTACAGGACAGTTGACAGGAGCGACAGGGACTTATACTCCAACTGCGACTGTGGTTCAAAACTATTTAAGCAAAGATTTAAACAACGGCGCTGGGCTTCAACCCTACAATATAGTAGTTGATTGCGGAACACGAGTTATGTCGCAGGTATATCAATATCTAAAATATATCTGTAACCATAACTCCGCAGCAACAATTAAGGGCGATGCTGGCGAGGAATACAGGTCAGCGCTCGCAGGCACATACACTGATTCCAAGCAAGCTCCATTCGGGACCTTTGCTGGAGGCACTTTCTTTGGCGCAAGGGGTGTGTGGGTAGAGAATTATGCAACAGCGGCATTCCAGTTGATTGACGCTAACGCCGTTCAGCAATTACCGCCTAACTATCAGAAGGTGTCGGTTGCTCATGCAAGTCTTTCTGGATGCAACATTCTTGTAGCAATTAGGAGCGGTGGAACGATAACAAAGAATCAATACACGATAAGTTCAGTAACTTCAACCACAATCGTAGTTACTACAACCATTGATATTAACAAGACGCCTCAAACAGGGGTTGTCAGGGTTGGAGATATACAATATACTTATACCAGTTATGCATCAGCAACATTTTCAGGTGTTACTCCTGACCCAACAGGTGAAACTGGAAGCTGTTATGTTCCCCTGCTTGATGTGCTGGCAGATGCAGCCTCAGAGCTTTCAGACAATGTTATCTATAATGCCGCCATCCCTGTTAAGGCAGTGGTGCGTAAATATGGATTCAAGGACTTCACACTTGATACGGAATTTGGTTCTGGCGGATTGAGTGTTACACCTATTCTGGCTGTTGACCCGCAGGCAAGCTAATGGAAAATAAACCAAAGATAATTGACGCTAACGCCGTTCAGCAGTTACCCCCTAACTATCAGAAGGTGTCGGTTGCTCATGCAAGTCTTTCTGGATGCAACATTAATGCCGCCATCTCTGTTAAGGCAGTGGTGCGTAAATATGGATTTAAGAACTTCACGCTTGATACAGAATTTA
>Ga0214473_10009253_pt1 | contig 11649 bp, 10 predicted proteins | sample RVTome_7_FD_203509 | JGI IMG/M metagenome (GOLD analysis project Ga0214473, IMG submission 203509) | Soil microbial communities from uranium-contaminated site in the Upper Colorado River Basin, Wyoming, United States - RVT98D197 | ecosystem: Environmental > Terrestrial > Soil > Contaminated >...
CCAATTCTTCTTTCTGCTGTTGTTGTTTTTATCTTAAGTTCAGTCATACATATGTTCTTAAAATATCACAACTCGGATTACAACAAGCTGCCCGGAGAAGATAAGGTAATGGATGATCTTCGAAAGGCAGGAATTCCTGCCGGGGATTATATGTTCCCATATTGTACCGAAAATAAGGAGAGAAACTCAAAAGAGTTTCAAGATAAAATGAAAAGTGGACCTTCTGGTGTTTTAACGATATTCCAGGGCGGGGCATTTAGTATGGGTCCAAGTCTTGCACAATGGTTTATTTACTGCTTAATCGTGGGAATTTTTGCCGCATACATTGCTGGTCGTGCTCTCGAGCCGGGAGCTCACTATCTTTCGGTATTTCGTTTTGCTGGGGCTACTGCATTTGTTGGCTATAGCCTTGCACTGATGCAGAACAGCATTTGGTACAAGAAAAACTGGAGCGCTACATTAAAATCTATGTTTGACGGATTAATTTATGCTCTGTTCACGGCGGGAGTATTCGGCTGGCTGTGGCCGGCTGCATAATAATAATTTGTTAAATAGATGATGAATTTTTTTTGGCGGTCATCAACCATTTGATGACCGTTTTTAATTAGAGTGCTTGAAACCATTTTCCTAAGTCACGATGTGGTTCTTGACAAGCAGCGCTTTTAGGCTTACTGCACTATGATCGTTCCCGTCATTGAGTGATGAATATTGCAGAAATATTTGAATGTTCCGACCTGATCAAATTTATAACTGAACCCTCCATTTTGTCCAAAATTACCGGAATCAAATGTTCCTGAAGGCGAACCGGGAACTCCGCTTGTTACTGTATGAGTAACATTGTCTTTATTAATCCACTTAATGGTTGTGCCAGCCGAAATTGTTTTGCTTGATGGTGAAAATGCCATACCGCTAATGAATATTTCATTCGCTCCCGGAGTTCCCGTATTTCCGCTGCTGTTTGTTGAGTAACTATCATCTTTGCTGCAGCCTGAAGTAAATACGAGACCGACAAAAATTAAAACTAAAGAAACGGTTTTAAAAACCCTTTGAGATATGTTTAATGAACGCATACGTAAATCCCTTTCAATAAATATTGTTTTTGACCTTCTTATTTAACATAGTATAGATTTTGTATGATTGATGACAACGCAGGTGAATACACTTTTGGGAACTTTGCGGTTAAATAACTTTACCGCAGATTGACTGGTTTGGGGCGGTGGGAGAACAAAAGACCCGCCTCTCACTCCTGCCAAGAGGGGACGACTTCCTTCAAATTAAAACTATTAAATATCTCCTCCTTGGAGAAGATTTAGTTTATCCGCCTATGGTGGAAGGTGGATTAATCTTGTGCAAGGAAAATATTGTCAGCAATCCGATGCTGCTACTTAAATATTTCCTTAAAAAACTCCTTCATATCCTTCCAGCTTTCTTCGTCTGCCTGCTTATTATACGCAATTGGCATGCTAAATTTTTTACCCAAACTATCTGCATCAGGATTCGAAAATGCATGTATCGCTCCCGGGTAATTAACAAACTTAAAATTGATGCCGGCATCTACCATTGCTTTTTTAAAAGCATCTATTTGTTCAGCAGGAACAAACTTATCGTCAGCTCCATTGCACACTAAAAGTTTTGCTTTTATTTGTTTAGGGTTTTCAACTGAATCGGCTGGTAAGCTACCGTGCAAACTTACAACAGCGTCAAGGTCGCTGCCCGAAACTGCCATACGCAGCACTACACCTCCGCCAAAACAGTAACCAATAGCAGCAATTTTTTTAACATCTGTTTGAGCTTGCTGCTTTAGAAATTTTACTCCGGCTTCAAATCTGGCCTTAGCCATTTGCATGTTCTGCATGACTGCCATAGCGAACTTTCCTGCATCTTCAGGATGATCTGCCTGCTTCCCATCGCCGTACATATCAATTGCCAGGGCAGTATAACCAAGTTCAGCAAGCATCATGGCTCGTTTGCGTGCATAATCATCATGTCCCCACCATTCGTGAACGACAATTACTCCAGGTCTTACGCCTTTTATGTTTTCATCGTATGCAAGAAATCCTTTAAGCGTTGTTCCATTTGCAGTATAGCTGACTTCTTTAGTAATTATGGACGGACCTTCCTTCTTCTGATTAGAACAGCTAAACGAAATAAAGAAAATTAAAAGTATGATAATTACATTTTTCATTTTTGCTCCTTTAAATAATTGCTCGCAAAATAAAAATATATACATAAAAATAAGGGGACTTTAAGCACAGATGAAATGATAATTATTGCTGCACAAATAGATGCCGTATCTGCTAAAAACAAATCTCGGTCTTTCATTATTTTGTACAATATCATGCATTTATGAGAAACAAGAAATAAACTGATAAGGTTATGTTTCGCCAGGATATTTGTGGTCACTAAGGTTTTGAAAAAAGAAATATTTACCCGTGAATTAAATATCTGAAGTTGTTAATCTTAATAACAGACTATTGCAAATTTCGTAAACCTTATCGCTTCCTAAAAAAATAATAAAGTAAATATAATTGTTTGTTGATAGCCCCATTAAAGCCATCGAAATATTTTTGACATAGCAATAGAGGGAAAAAAATGCTTCAATGGGAAATAGAAATTTGAGTTTTATGAAAGCCATCAAACACAAGCGGTTTTCCAATTTTGTCTAAGTATTAATTTATTTGGAACAGCTTCAGTACATGAAAATAATTTTACAGCTATCTCTAGTTTCGTTAGATTCATCCGTTCACCTATCACTCAACAATTGGTATTCCAATTGAAAATTCTTTTTAAGTAAGTTTGCAATAACAAAGTTTAACAGCAGGAGTTAAATTGAAAACATTATCACTAGTATTGTTAATCGGCTTAGCAATCTTCGCATCCGGTTTTGGACAAGAGCGCACCGATGAGAAAAAATGGACTATTGATCCGGTAACCGGGGACACAATATATTCAGAAGCAACTATTATCTCTCAATCCGAAGATATCACACCACGAAGCAGCATGATAATAATTAATCCATTAAAGTTTTTACTCTTCTATAATATTTCTTACTTTCATAAAATAAACGACGGACTTGCGGTTGGCGGCGGCATTCAAATGCCTACAATATCAGGTTTAAATGGATTTGGTGTAAATGCAGAAGCAAGATTTTATCCCAAGGGCAAAAATTTAAAGGGGTTTTATTTTGCTCCGAATGCTTCCTACAATAATCTTTCAAGCGATGGGAGCGATGCATCCGTCTCAATAACTTCGGTTGGCGGGTTGGTTGGCTGGCAATGGTTTCCGGGAGAACAGTTTGCAATGGGTCTTGGTATCGGAGTTGATTATTACTTTTTTTCCGGTGATAGTGATGTTTATACTAAATTAGATGGAACAGTTCCGTTGTTAAGATTTGATATCGGATACGCCTGGTAGTTGACAAAAGCTTCTGCTGTAAATTTCTTCGCAAGCCACACATTTAAGTTTTCACCGAAGAGACAGTAAAGGAAAGCGCAGAGAACACACCCCTGCCTTTGGAGGAAAAAGGTGCTTTCTTTTAATTTAAACTGCTGATGATATAAATTAAAACTCCATTAGTTTTGCTTCTGCATCTGCCGCATCGCCAAAAATTATTTGTTTACCGGTTTGATCAAAAGCGTCCCACTTGATAGTGGATTTGTACGACTTCCCGTCATCCGAAAGAGTAATTTTTTCGATGAGGATTCCATAACCGGCAGGTGGAAATCCACCGGCTTTTCTAGCATCTTCATAAGTATCTGGCATTTTGGTAAAGTAGAATTCATATCTTGCCTCATACTGCTTATCTCCTGTCTTCTTCCATATTCCATACGCAGGAGGCACAACAGGCACGCCATCGTAATTGGAAGATTCCGTCAACGTGCCGCCGAGATTAAAGACACGCATAAATTCGAGATCTTTAACTGCTGCAAACTCCCCGGCTCTGAATTGAACTTTTCCTTTCCAGGCTCCGACAAGATTCTCGGTTTGGTTCTTGTTTTCTCCGCATGAGAAAGCAACCGCAAACAATACGGCAAATAATCCAAATGAATAAAACGACTTGATGATAGTTCTTGTTTTCATAGCACTCTCCTTTAATTGATATTTTTATCTGTGATGATTTTTATCTTTTTCATAGCGCAATAACTTAGTAATATTTCTTCTAACATAATGTGCCCCACACCGAAGAAGGAATTAATAAAATTGATTTAAAAACGTACCGTCCCCTCTAGGGAGGGGCGACCTGTCTCGCTATAGCCGAGCTAAGGCGGAGGGGTGGGTTATTTATTTTACGACAAGATGAGTCTCTGCTAGTAATTTAACTTGTCAACCTTAGATTGAATGCAAATTCTCAGTTGAACTACCTCATACACATTAATCTTCATCTCTTGCTGTACTTCAAGCTTTTGAAGCTGTTTGTTCTCTATCACAAATTTATTGGTTTATATTCATTAGCTTTGCTCTCATTCCAAAAAGAAAGGTAATCCATGAAAAATTGTATCAGTGTTCTTTTCGTTCTTTCTGTAATATTCGTAATAGCCGGCTGCGGCGATAAAGAATCCAATAAAATACCAGGGGGAAAAAATGAGGTTTATATAACTGCGGGATTAAAAGTCCGCCCGCTGACTGATGTTAAATTTGAAAGCACACCCCAGAGAATAGCAAGAGGAAAATATTTAGCTGAAGGCGCTTCTCATTGTTTTTTATGCCACAGCCCAAGGGACTGGAGTAAACCAGGTGCGCCTCCAATTGAAACCAAAAAAGGATCCGGGGCTATCATAATAAATGAAAAAGATTTCAGGATGGTGGCACCTAATATTACCCCCGATGAAGAAACTGGAGCCGGCAGCTGGACGGATGATATGCTTGTCCGCTCAATAAGAGAAGGTGTTGGGCATGATGGACGCGCTCTGCATCCTCTAATGCTTTATTGGGAGTTTAAATATTTTTCAGATGAAGATTTAGCATCTATTGTAGTTTATCTGAGAACGCTGCTGCCCGTAAAGAACAAACTTCCCAAAAGGAACATGCCTGAAGATGTACAGAAAGCGATTGTGAATTTTCCCCGGCCGATTTATAAACCGGCGCCGGAACCTGATTTTTCAAATGTAATGGAAATAGGAAAATACATGACAGAAATAAGCGGCTGCGTCGGCTGTCATACTGCATGGGAAAATCCATTAAATCCAGGAGCGTTTGCAGGCGGTTTATTATTGGACAGAGCAAAAGATTCTGCATATACAGCTAACATAACGCCGGATCAGTCAGGGTTATTTTACGATGAAGATACTTTTATTAATGTTATTAGAACGGGAAAGGGGGGCGCTATGCATGCATTAATGCCGTGGATTGTTATAAAAAATTATACCGATGAAGACTTGAGAGCGATTTACCGTTATCTTAAAACCGTACCGCCGGTACGACATTATGTAAACAATATCGGCAAATCAATGTATTGCAAGCTTTGCGGGGGCTCTCATGGTGCGGGTGAACTGAATACTGCAAAGAATATAAAAATTGTAAAAGTTAAACCTTCTGTTTATAGTGAATACGCAGGCACATATACATCAGATGAGGGTGACAGCTTAACGGTTTTTCGCAGCGGGGATTCTCTTATGGTGAAAAATGAAGTGGAAGGTGTTACCGCTAAACTTCTGCCTGTATCATCAACTGAGTTTGCTTCATATACCCTGCCGTTCAATTTTAAGTTTGCCAGAAATATTGAAAACAAGGTTACAGCGCTTTCATACCATCTGTATGATGATGTTGAATGCAAAAAAGTTAAATGAGAAAATAACATTTTCAAACGGTTATAACGGATTAATCCGTATAAATAATTGTACTTGTGTACTGCGATTATGAAAGGAATATGGGTGGAATAGTTAATATTTTACTTGTCCGACGAAGCTCGATTTCTCGATCGGAGGCGGATTAGACTTTTTGAGGTTGCACTTCATACACAGTATTCTCACATTTTGTGCTATGGGTGAAGTGCTGCCTTTTGAAGAGATACTATATCTCTTCGAAACCTATTTCCTTCAGATAATTGAAAGTTGAATCATAGAATTTTGGAGGACGAGTATGATCTTCGTCATCACCCTGGGGAACAACTATTACCATTCCTTGACGAGCACGTGTCAATAAAACGCGATAAGCATTCTTTAAATAAATTTTTCGTTCTTCCTTCCTAATTTTGTTCCATCGTTGCCCAACAAATGACCAATGTTCCCATCCAATTTTTGTAAATCTAAAATCAGCATCCCAAGTAACACACACCCAATCAAGCTCTAATCCCTGCACATCAAATTCGGTTGCAACATCTTCCAGATAATATGATGAGCGAGTATCGTCTTTTCCATCAAGAAACCAATGAACTGGATCCACAGGAGATTTTACAAATATTGCATGGGGTTTTAATCGCTCAGCTTGGGATGAAACCACGATGCCATAACGCTCCGAGCCCCGTGCCTTTTGCTTCAACCATTGTTTTGCTTTGGAAAGATCACGCGTTATAACTATTGAATAATTCAATTTTATTTTTTCCAGAGTTTCTCTGGCCTCGTCAAGATTAAGATCGAGTAATTGTTTTACCAATAGAGAAACGTGCTCGGCACGAAATGAACGCATTGAAACCGCAAGATGTAGCATATCATTGTATTCGACTTTTGGTCGGGACTCCAGTTTTTTCAACACCTCTTCTGCGCTATATTCGCTGTCGCTTAGCCGAGAAGAAATATAAATATCCCAATCGCCAAAAGACCGCTCAAGTGATTTGATCCACTCGCTAATTCCCGCCTCACCAGTATTGATTTCTTGACCACCACCTACTAAACAAACAACAACAGCCCAGTCTGGATGGCGATCAAGGCAAGAAATTAAAAACTCTGGTTCAGAATGATTGAAATTAGGTGTTTTCTTTTTCCGGCTCATAAAGCTTGCGGTTTGTTCCAAATTCCAAGCACGTTGAGCTTCATCAAATAGTGCAACATGTTCAACAGGAGGTGATGTTGTATCAACAAGACATTCATCTCGAAAGTTGTGAACATTCTGAATGAACATTTTCACTTCACTCATTGCAACATGCTTTTTTATCTTGTTACCCTTTTCTTTTTCTCGTCTTACTTTGTCTCGTGTTAATGCTTCACGCAAAATTGCAACAAGTGGACCATTACCAGAAAGAAATACACTGTAAAGATCGTTGAGTCTATCAAAGTGAGTAGTTGCAACGTGAAGCCCAACTAAGGTTTTTCCAGATCCAGGAACACCGGTTACAAAACAAATTGACTTGCGTGAATTTTGTTTTGAGTATTGAATGATAGTAGATATTGCATCCGATGTTTGGCTTAAATTAATTGCGCTGGCATCACTCCGGGATATATCTTGAACAGAATGATTATTATATAGGGCCATTGCTGCTTCTATTATTGTGGGAGTGGGCCGATATCTACCTTGTTCCCAAAGTGTATGATCAATCTCATCTCCTTCACAGAAACGTAAAACGCTCTCAATTACAGCGCCAAGTGTTTCAACATTACTATTGATGGGAAAAAGTAATTTGTCGTTCTGTGGAGTTAAATCAACAATTGTATAAACGTTCTTGGCTTTTGTAGCAACAACAATTGGTGCTATGAATTGCTCATGACTAGATTCATGGAAGTTTTTTAAATCCAGCGCATAGTCAACGACTTGATCTATGGCAGAAGAAGTATATTCTTTTTCACCGATTTTAAATTCGAGTACAAAGATGACTGGTCCAATAAGAATAATCACATCAATTCGTTCTCCCATGCGTGGGATAGAATATTCAAAATAAATTGATCCGTTGTAAGGAGATAGAACATTTTTAAGAATTTCAATTTCAACTAACCATGCTTCGCGTTGGGTTTGTTCTAATGAAAATTCGTTGCCCAATGCTAGCTTACCTATTATTTCTTCTTCAGAAGATTTTAGAAAATTGACTATAGAGTCTGAGTAAAAAGCGCGCTTCATTTTTTTTAGAGTTTTCGTTCTAGCAATTTGTCTTTAGCTAAAGATTCAAACATTTTGTCTTTTTCGCTAAGTAAGCCAGCAAGGTTAGCAAAATAATTTTTATCGAGAGTTTGAATTATAATTCGATCTCCGCTTTCAATAAAAACTATTTTGGTCCACTTTTTAAGGTTATACTTTTTTCGAAATGCTATTGGGATAGTAAGCCTTCCCGAAGAATTTATTTCTGAAATTTTCATATCAATTTCTTTTAACAAACTTAACCACTCCAACTCACTTCCCCAATAACTACCTTCACAAATTCTTCCCCATTTCAAACGCAGTTTTCAGGTGTTTATCCCAGTTTGCCTAGTAAATTCAGGATTAAATTTGGTTGTGCCGTAATGCTCGCCCGGCTTGTCGGGGGATGACTCCGTGACAGAAGCTTATCTTTTTCTTGCTGCGTTCCTTCTTTGCATTTCTTTTTGACTTACATCTTCAACGTGGGTTGCCATCCACCAGCTTATGCCGTTTGAGTCTTTCGCTCCCGCATTCCGGTCGCCATAAAACTGATCCGCAGGTTTCATGACAGAAACAGCTCCTTTTTCAAGTGCACGTTTGTAAGCAGCATCTGTGTTTTCAACATAAACATAAATCATAGCAGGCTGCGGCGGGTAGTTTTCGGATGCCTTTCCCATCATTATTACCGAATCGCCGATGCTGACTTCAGCATGATTTATTGTTCCATCGAGAAGTATCATCTTCTCTCTTTCTTTAGCATCGAAAACATATTTTAAGAATTCTATTATCTCTGCCACATCTTTAACAATCAGGTAAGGCGATACTCTCGGAAAGTTTTCCGGGATTGGTTTAACAGGCATAATTATTTTCCTTAATATTTTTAAAATTAGCTTTGATTAAAAGTAACGAGTTCCAATTAATCTTAATTACTACTCACTCAGCGCAAAATCAACTGCGGCTCGCGCGTGAATTTCTAATGTATTGAAAACGGGAAGGTGAGTGTCTTGCTGTTTTATTAATAGTGGAATTTCCGTACAGCCCAGAACAATTCCTTCGGCGCCTTTTTGTTCAAGATTATTTATTATTTCTAAAAATCTTTTCTTTGCTTCGGGTTTAAATATTTCTCTTAATAGCTCGTTCATAATTGTATTATGTATGAAAAGGCGTTCGGGTTTTTCGGGAACTAAAGAATCTATTCCGGCAGAACTTAACCGCTTTGTATAGAAATCCATTTCCATTGTAAACTTTGTTCCAAGCAGTCCTATTTTTGAAAGACCTCGTTTCTTTATCTCTGCGGCAGTTGCATCGGCAATATGAACTACGGGCAGACCAATTTTTTCCTGAAGCTCATCAGCATACTGGTGCAAAGTATTTGCGCAAATAACAAGGCAGTCAGCAGAAGCTTTTTTTAATTTTAATGCGGCATCAAAAACCAATTTGCCGACTCCAGCATGATCTTCGATTTGATTAAGTGCGTCTATATCGGAATAGTTAAAAGAATATAGAATGCACCGCGCAGCATTATGCCCGCCAAGCCGTTTGTTGATTCCTTCATTTATCAGTCTGTAGTATTCGATGGTAGAAACCCAGCCTGTTCCGCCGATAAGTCCGATTGTTTTCATTGTAGCGGTTTTCCTTAATGTTAGTGATTGAAACTTAAGCAATCGAAAGGAAAAAAATCATCTGTCTGTCATGGACGACTCCATGACAGACGCCGATTCAGTCATAGTATGGACCATGACTGCCAAGAAATTATCGTGGCAGTGTAACAACAATTTGTTTACAATATCCATCCTAATCTATTTCATCAGCAATTATTTTCAAAGGAGAGGGCAATTAAGTTTTACTATTTAGTATAGAACATCCAGCATTTATAATCAAGCTGCTAGTTTTATATTATTCACCACAGAATATCGAGAGGCATAGCGAATAAATTTTTTGCAAATGGTATCGGTTCATTCCCGGTGTAAAAAACAAATCCTCTTAAAAACTTTTTACCGGTTTCATCGGCAAACATTTTTAAATGATTAAAATTATCGGCAGTAATCTTTGAAGACGCTTTTATTTCAATTCCCACCAGCGATCCGCTGCTATGTTCAATAATAAGATCAACCTCATGCCCTGATGCCGTTCGAAAGTAAAATAAGGATAGATCAAACTTACTCCATGAAGATTGCTTAAGAAGTTCTAGAAGAATAAAATTTTCAACAATTCTTCCCCACGAAAGAGGATCAGCAGTGGTCTTTTCTTTTTCGAAACCAATTAGATGCGATAATAAGCCGGTATCGCTTAGATAAAGCTTTGGAGTTTTAATTAATCTTTTCGATAAGTTGCCCGACCATGCTGGCAAAAGATAAATCATGAAAACTGCTTCGAGCAAAGAAACATAGCGCCTTAGCGTCGTTTGAGGAATTGAGGCTGACCGTGATATTTCTGCAAAGTTTAATAAAGTCCCAGCTCGTGCAGCAAATAAATTTAGAAGCCGCGGAAGTTCGCTTAGTTTTTCAACATTGGCAATATCCCTTAGATCCCGCTGGAGAATTGCTGTTATATAAGATTTGAACCAGGCATCCTGTCTTACACGGTTTTTTCTTGTAAGCATTTCCGGGAATCCGCCTGATAAGATTCTTGCAGATATATCATTCTTTTTTCGACGGGCAGCGGGCATCTTAAACTCTTTTGCAAATGCCTCATCAATAAAATTATAATCGGAGCCGGTAATTTCATTTTGGGAGAAGGGATAGAGATTCAGTATTTCCATTCTCCCTGCTAATGAATCTGAGACTTTAGGCAGAAGAAGAACATTTGAAGACCCGGTAAGAATATACTTTCCTGCTTTCCTTTTTTTGTCAACCGCTTCCTTAATTGCAAGAAAGATTTCCGGTACTCTTTGAACTTCATCAACTATCAGATTGTCCTCATAACCCGATAGAAATTCATAAGGATTATTCCTTGCAGCAGATAGAATTCCTGGATCATCAAAAGTCAAATACTTTGCGGGATAAACATTATCCGCAAGGTCTTTTACCAGCGTACTTTTGCCGGTTTGCCTTGCGCCATGAACAAGCACTACGGGAGAATCTGATAATGCTTCGAGCAGCTTTGGTGTAATTTTTCTTTTTATCATGGTGCAAACTTAAAACATTATCGGATGATAATCAACCATTGAGTGGCGGATTATCATCCACTCGTTGGACAATTTACATGAGCTTTTTGTACTCTCCCAATCATTATTTGTACGTTACTCACTTGTCTTTGCGAGTCCGTCAACTGACGGACGAAGCAATCTCAATTTTAATTCGAAATGTTAATTTGGGATTGCTTCATCTCGATAAACCGTACTATCAACCGAAAAATCGGGATTCGCAATGACAATAGAAAAGTTTTTTATATTAATCGTGTTTTGTTTTAGAAATATTATAACATAATTTTTAGCCATAGAAATCTAAACAGAATAAATGCTTCCAAATTTAAATAACCTGCCGGTGTATGATTTAACCGGCGTAAATGAACGCATTGAACGATTTTGTTCACGCAGCATTAAAAAAACTTCTAAAGCTGCAGGACTCAAGCTTGCCATAAGCATGATTGATTTAACTACTCTTGAAGGTAAAGATACTCCGGGCAAAGTCAAGCAGCTTTGTTACAAAGCAATGCATCCTCTTG
>Ga0214473_10009254_pt1 | contig 11649 bp, 13 predicted proteins | sample RVTome_7_FD_203509 | JGI IMG/M metagenome (GOLD analysis project Ga0214473, IMG submission 203509) | Soil microbial communities from uranium-contaminated site in the Upper Colorado River Basin, Wyoming, United States - RVT98D197 | ecosystem: Environmental > Terrestrial > Soil > Contaminated >...
AGCTCGGCTCGCGGACCGAGCTGATCCTGCCCGAGAGCGTCGAAATCGTGGTCCAGCTCGGCGACAAGATCCACGCCGGCAGCGACGTTGTGGCCCGCTGGACGTAATGAATTCCCTTCTCCTTTCCTGGAGTGGGAGGTACTGTAAGCTGTGAAACCGATTCGCGCCATCGCCGTCTTTCCAACGCTTTTCACGCTCGGCAATCTCGTGTGTGGATTCTTCGCCGTCGTCGTCCTCTCGCGGATCGAAAAGCCAGTCGGCATCGAAGCCATTCCGACGCCGAAGATCGATTCGGCCCGCGACGTGATCGAAATGTTCGGCAGCAGCGACCCGACCCACAACCTGATGCTCTCCGGCGCGCTGATTCTGCTCGCCATGTTCTTCGACTCGGTTGACGGCCAGGTGGCACGCCTCACACGCCGCACCAGCGATTTCGGCGCCCAGCTCGACAGCCTCTGCGACCTGGTGTCGTTCGGCCTGGCGCCCGCCATCCTGCTGGTGAAGATGTGTCCGCAGTTCACGAGCCTCCACAGCGAGGCGGTGTGGACGATCGCGGCCCTGTTCGTCTGCTGCGCCGCGCTGCGGCTGGCCCGCTTCAACGTCGAGTCCGACGACAACGACGACCACATGTCGTTCGCCGGCCTGCCCGCGCCGGCCGCCGCCGCCGCGATCGCCAGCTTCGCCATCCTCTCCTACACGCTCCGCAACGAAGAGAACATTCTTCTCCACGCCAAGTTTCCCATCTACGACTGGTGGATGCAGCGGCTCCTGCCGCTCTTCGCGGTAGTGATCGCGATCCTGATGGTCTCGCGCATCCCCTATCCCCACATGCTCACGCAGTTCCTCCGTGGCCAACGCAGCTTCGCCCACATCGTGGCGATCGTGTTCTCGCTCGTAGCCATTTTGATTGTCCGCGGTTACGCGGTGCCGCTCCTGTGCGTGATGTTCGTGCTGATTCCGCCGGTGCGGTTCGCCTGGGAAGTCGCCCGCAATCGCCGCGCGCGGGAAGAGCCGCTGTTTTAGGTACGTCAGGCTTTCCAGCCTGACATCAACACGGTAGTGTCAGGCTGGAAAGCCTAATGTACGTGAGGTTCATTTTGTTTACTGGTCTCGTCGAAAGTCTGGCCGAAGTGGCGGAGATCGTTTCCGAACCGCCCGGCGTGCGGCTCGTGATTCGTGAGCCGCGCATCGCCAAAGAGGCCGCCATCGGCGACAGCATTGCACTCAATGGCTGCTGTCTCACCGCGGTGGCAATCGACAGCGACCGGCTCTTGTTTCAAGCCGGCGAGGAAACCCTCTCGAGGACCAACCTCGGCGAGCTCCAGGCCGGCGATTTCGTCAACGTCGAGCGCTCGCTCAAAATGGGCGACGCGATCGGCGGACACCTCGTCACTGGCCACATCGATGGCGTCGGCACCGTCGACCGCCGCATCGACGATGCCGAGTGGTGCACGATGTGGTTCCGAGTCCCCGCCGGCCTCACCAGCCAAATGGCGAGTAAAGGTTCGATCGCCGTCGACGGCGTGAGCCTCACCTTAGTCGACGTCGAAAACGACCGCTTCAGCGTCGCCCTCATTCCCCACACACTCACCGTCACCACGCTCGGCCGCCGCAAAGTGGGCGACCGCATCAATCTCGAAACCGATGTCCTCGCCAAGTACGTTGAAAAAGGCGTCAAATTGATACTCGCAACAAGGAACTCGATCTGAAACCGGAGGAGATTGATCAATGAAACCGGCTTATACGGGTGTCAAATACGATCGTACGCCAGCTGAACTCCAGCAATACATTCTCACGTGCATTCTGGCTGGGGGAAAGACGGCCAGTGATGTTGAAAAAAAGGTAAATGCGGTCACTGCCGAGGTACCTGATGGCACAATGCCCTGCGATCATCTCCTGCAAAAGGCAAATCTAAAGGAATATCTGCAATGCAATCGAACCGGTATGTACCAACGCCTTATGGGGGCAATTTCCCAAATCACGCAGCTCGACCTCAAGACCGCGACGGTTGAAGAATTGCGCACGATACCCGGAGTGGGGCCAAAGACATCGCGGTTATTCCTGCTGCGATCTCGACGCAACGTCAGTCATGCGGCGATCGACACCCATACGTTGAAATTCCTTCGAAGCAATGGTGTGTCAAGGGTCCCGGAAAAGACACCCGTTTCAGACTGCGAATACCTGAGACTTGAAGCGGAACTTCTTCGGTTGTTTGCGGAAAAGTACCCGGACTTGACGCCAACTGAAGCGGATGCAAAAGTCTGGGAGTCGTACCGTCGATAGTCTATTGGTAAATACCTTCCACTTCGCGCGAATTCAACGAATGTCTCAATGCTATTCCAACCTAGCCATTTGCCGGCACGAGTTCGATGCGCAGTTTCAACTGCAAGGCGTCGGCAATGCGGCGCAGCATCGAGAGCGAGTCCCCCTCGTAGTCGGCATCCTCAAGTTCGGAAATAACGCTTTCCGTGACACCAATCGCGTCGGCGAGTTCTTTTTGCGTCAGGCTGGCCGCTTGCCGCGCGTCGTAAATTATCTGGGCGATGCGGAAGTCTTCGGCATACGCCTGAACTTTCCCGTCCGTCCTCGGGTCGATGCCGAAGCGTCGCTTGATGATTTCCATTCCGTCATTCGTTTTCTTAGTCGTCAATTTCAACCTATATTTGATCACCGATTGGTAGATACGGTCGTTGGCGGATTGACGGTAGGCAACTGCAATTGAGCCTGAAGCTCTTGGAACGCCGCTTGTGTCTGTTCCACGTGGCGGCGAATATCGCCACCCGATTCGTGGCTGAACTGTTCGCGAATGCGACGCACGTCGTCGATCGCCGAGTCATCGGCCGATCCTGTCATCGCTTCAGTCATCATCAAACTCCTGCAATAGATCCGGCGTTACTAGTTGCGGCGGCGCGAGGCCCAACCGCATACAGAGAACCGCCAGGTGGGTTCGTTTATTAGGATTTGCCAAGTGCTTGACGTTCCAGGTCAGTATGTATTCCATCTGGTGGATGATTGCCACCGCTAAATGCAAGGCGTCACCTTCCACCGCGGGGGCGGGCATCGCCCGTTCCCGCACAAGCACCTCCGCCAGTTCAACTACTTCGGTGGTAAATTCCAGCACAGTCAATCCGCGAAGCATGACCAGAGCCAGGTCGCGACTGGGAAACGCTGGCGCGGAAAGCTCGCGCACCACTTCCGGAGAGATAAACAGGTCGTGATGCTTAGCCTGGGTTTGCCACCAGAGCTTGCTCGATGCCCGCCGGCCAACGTCCAAGTCGTCCGTGCGCGACGTCACACACATGCTGAAATAACTGGTCTCCAAGTAAACCCGAGCCATATTGCTATTCTACGTCGTCTGCTATCCTCCAGCAAACTCAGTCGAAGGTGGTTATGATTCAGTGTGTGCCGTAAGCTGTAATTCGGCCTCGATCGATACGTTTGACATTCCCGTAAGTCGCCATGCCTCGCCAAACCAAGTCCTTCCTGATCGAGCGCTTCCGCGAGATGGGGATTGCGCCTGCCACGCGGCATGGGCAGAATTTTCTCATCGATCTCAATCTGGTGGAGCTGCTTGTCAACTCGGCCGATCTCGGGCCGCAAGACGTCGTGCTCGAAGTCGGTACCGGCACCGGGTCGCTCACCGCGATGATGGCCCGGCGGGCCGCCGCCGTCGTCACCGTCGAGATTGACGCTCATTTGTTCGAACTGGCCAGCGAGCAATTGCTCGAACTCGCCAACGTGATCATGCTGCGGCTCGACGCGCTGCGGAACAAGAACAATTTCGACGACCGCATCATGGAAGCCATTGGACCGCTGCTCGCCGCGGACCCGCGCCGACGACTGAAGCTGGTGGCCAACTTGCCGTATAACATTGCCACGCCGGTGATCTCCAACATGCTGCTCGCGCCGCACGTGCCCCACTCGATGGTCGTCACGATCCAAAAGGAGCTCGCCGATCGGATGTCGGCCGTGCCTTCGACCAAGGACTACAGCGCGCTGAGCGTCTGGATGCAGAGTCAGTGCACCGTCGAGACGGTCCGAGTTTTGCCGCCGTCGGTGTTCTGGCCGGTGCCCAAGGTGACCTCCGCGATCATCCGCATCGCTGTCGATCCCGAGCGGCGTTCCCGCATTCCCGACCTCAAGTACTTTCACCAGTTTATCAAGGCCCTCTTCCTCCATCGCCGCAAGTTCCTGCGGGCCAACGTCCAGTCGGCCATGAAGCGGCATCTCAGCCGCGACCAGGTCGACGCGATCCTCGACGAGATGCACTTCGCCCCCGACACGCGGACCGAACAGCTCGACGTCGACACGCTGCTGGCGTTCACGGAAAAGGTCCGCGCGGCCGCCCCCGATTGGTCGCTCTAGCGGCCCCGTGAAAATTCGCCGCCTCGCCTGACAAGTCCGCTGCCGGCTGCTAAAATCAGGGCTACCACCCTTCTCAGGATTGTCGAGGCTGCCATGTCTTTCATCGAAATGACCGGTACCACGCTGGAACGCATCGTCGCCGAGGACGAATTGCATCACGGCGATCTTGCCGAGGCAGGCGTCGGCGAGGCGACCATCATCCGCGTCAATCGCCAGGGCGATATTGAAGTCCGCCGGCCCGGCGGTTGGGATGTCATCGGCGGTCTATTGGGCGAGTTCGACCAGCGCGTCCGCCGCGAAACCGGCCTCGAATGGGCCTAGCGCGGCGAACCCGCCACATACGCTGTGGCTCCTTGTATCTGGCCGGTTGTAGCAGATAGTGCGGCTGGACCTGCGCTGTGTCTCGCGCGATTGCGCTCGCGATCCTACCCGGCTTGCAGGCCGGCTGCTACGATTGATAAGCAGATCGTACGTCAGGCTTTCCAGCCTGACAGATGTCGGATGTCAGCCTGGAAAGGCTAACGTACATGGTCCGCACCGCCACCATCTCGCGCCAAACCGCCGAAACCAAGGTCGAGCTTACGCTCAACCTCGATGGCACCGGGGTCGCGCAGATCCGCACCGGCGTCGGCTTTTTGGACCACATGCTCACGCTCCTGGCGAAGCACGCCGCAATCGACCTCACGGTCGACGCCCAGGGCGACCTCGAAGTCGACCAGCACCACACGGTCGAAGACGTGGGCATCTGCCTCGGCCAGGCGCTCAGGCAGGCGCTCGGCGACAAAGCGGGCATCCGCCGCTATGGCTTCTTCACGCTCCCGATGGAAGAGACGCTGTGCACGACCGCGCTCGATTTGAGCGGGCGTTACTATCTCGTGTTCAACGCCACGTTTCCATCGGCCAAGATCGGCGACTTCGACAGCGAGCTGGTGGAAGATTTCTGGCAAGCCGCCGCGGCGAATGCGCTGTGTAACTTGCACGTCAACGTCCCTTACGGCCGCAACAGCCACCACATCGCCGAAGCGATCTTCAAGGCGACTGCCCGGGCGCTGCGGATGGCGGTCGAAGCCGACCCGCGGATGCCCGACGTGCCGAGCACGAAGGGCACGCTGTAACGGCTCGCCGGCCGGATTGCCGCTTATCGGTCGTTATTGCGTCTTCTTTGGCTTAGGGTGCCACAAGAACTGGCCGGTTTTGTCGATGTACAATATGTCCAACCAATAAGGATTTTCGTGGTAGATTGTGACCTCCGCGATGCCGTCCTGGAATTCTCCGGCCGAGTTGAACTGCGGAGGAATGACCATCTTGCCGGTGCGGTCAATGTATCCCTTCACATTTGGTCCGGACCCCGGCATGGTCACTCCAGCGGCCGCGAGCCCTTCCGAGAATCGCTCGATCGAATAGTAGGTCGGTTGCAGAATCCATTTGCCGGTCGTCAGGTCGACGATTCCCCACTTGTTGCGGCGAATCACGCCCAGGACACCTTGATCGAGCTCATAGATTCTCTCGAATTGCGGATCGATGACAAACTTGTCGCTCTTCGTATCGACGATGCCCCATCGTCCGTTGGATTCCCTAGGTTGAAACCGGAATAGCTCGACGCCCTCAATTAGCTTGCCAGCGCGGTTGATGTGGACTTCGAAATGTGCATCGGAGTTGATGTCGTATCCTGCCCAGTAAGTTCCATCCGGTTGAAGACCCCCGATCCAGTCGTACGTTGGGACTAGCAAAACTTGGCCTGTCCGATCCACGAGTCCGTATTTCTCTTTGTCGTCGCAAATCGACCAAAGACCATCATTGAGCCGATTGATTTGCAGGTACGCCGGCTGACAGATCAGTTTGCCGGTCTTGTCGATGAGTCCCCATCGACCGTTGACCTTGATTTCGGCAACACCGTCGCTGAAAGGTTTGCCTTCGGCTTCTTCGACCTGGAAAATCGTGCGGTTTTGTCGGTCGATATACGTGAGATGCTTGCCGTCGGTAACGGCTGCAAGCCTCTCGCTGAATGGGCCTGCTGTCGCGTAGGACGGTTTGATAATCAATTTCCCAGTCTTGTCGAGATATCCAAATAGGCCATTCTGCTTTACCGCCGCTAGACTTTCGCTGAAATCGGTCGCGACTTCAAACTGCGGCGCAATGCGGATTCTCCAGAGCCCGTCGACAAAGCCGAACTTACCGTTGATTTTGACGGGGCGAAGATCGTCCTCTTTGATCGGCGGCACTGGATTTCGCTCTGGAACACTTACTCGGAGCGGAAACGGACGCTCAAATTCCATCTCTGGCCTGAAGACTATTGTCCCGGCCGAATCAATAACGCCCCATTTTCCTTCTTGGAAATCGTACCCGGCCTTGCCCCACCAGCGCCCGCCCACATTCACCAGCGCTCGGCCTTGGGAGAAGTCCCACGCATAGTCGTAAATTGCAGGAACGATCGTCTGGCCTTTGTCGTCGATGAATCCCCATTTGCTGCCAGGCAAGCCAAGTTCGATATGGCGTCCCCCCACGGCGACGCGCGCACGTCCTTCGACGAATCGGCCGATGTAGCTGAACTGCGGCTTGACGAAGTATTCGCCGGATTTGTCGATGATGCCCCAGACGTCGCCGTCTTGAACTTGTGCTTTGCCATCGCGAAACGGCCCGGCCATCGTCCAACGCGGCGGGATGGCAAACTCGCCATGTTGATCGATGTATCCCCAGGTGTCGTTCAAAGCAGCGGGACGCAGGCCTTCGCTGTAATCAGGCCGCAGTTGCTCGGGCGGATACCACGAACGCGACGAATCGTACCCTGACAACCCCTTAAACTTCGGTTCGACAATTACCTTGCCATGTCGGTCAATCAAGCCGTATCGGCCATGGTAGCTGACCGAGAGCCAACTGGGAGATTCCTTCGCCGTGCTCACCGCTTCCTGACCGAGAGTTGCGGTGACGCAGCTGATGGCCAGGAATACGCTGGCGAATAATTCCCACACCGAAGGTCGTTGAATGACTGAATTCACTCGAGAGCTCGATTTGAAGGCCGAGCGGCGATTCCGATTCCGTCATATTCATTATCGCGAAAATGGAAAACTGAGACACCAGAAAAGACGCAGGGACCAATTCTCCAGCAGATGCAAACGCACGACGTGACAATTGCATCGCCCGCAGGGGTCCGTCGTGCTGGCCAATTCCGGCAGGAAAGCGCAGATTCGGCCACTTCAAAACCTGCAGCGGCATGCCACCAGTCGACCCAACGACGACGCGTCGGTCGAGAAAACGTAGAATGTTCCCTCTGCCTTCCCCGCAGCTTTCGACAACGAGCGCAGATGAAGAGATGGCGATGGTCTGCGCTGGTGACGACTTTTCCACTTCATCTACGCATGCTTGCGCATATCTGCGGACAAAATCCGTCTGATTCGTGGCAAACTCGAGCACGAGCGGCGGCTCTTATCGTGGCTCTTTCTCCCTAAACTCTTGACAACCCAAGATGGCGGATCATAAAATCGGGCGCGGCTGGGGAACTCACATGCGGTCCGGAGGATGGTTTCGATGATTGGACGAACGCTGGTCTCGCTGGCACTCATCTTCTGTGTGACTGAGGTGGCGCGTTCCGCCGAGGATGAAGAAGGCTTTCGCCCACTCTTCAATGGCCGCGACACCGCCGGCTGGCACCTCCGCAATCCGGACGGCCACAACAGCTGGCGCGTCGACGACGGCATCCTCAAAAACACCGCCGGCGGCGACGTCCATGGCACCGACCTCGTGACCGACGACAAGTTCTGGAACTTCACCGTGCGGTACGAATATTTGGTGCCCGAGAAGTCCAACAGTGGCTTCTACCTCCGTGGCCGGCACGAGCTGCAAATTGTCGGGGATTATGCCGGAGGCACCGCGACGAACAACGGCAACGGCTCGATCTACAGCTTCAAAGCTCCTGACCAATTCGTCTCGAAACCAGGCGACGAGTGGCAAACCGCCGAAGCCACGATGATCGGCAACAAGATCACGGTAACGCTCAACGGCGTCAAGATTCACGACAACGTCGAGTGCAACCAGGCCACCGGCGGCGAGCTCGATCGCAACGTCGACCAACCCGGCTCAATCTTCCTGCAAGGCGATCACGGCACCGTCTCGTTCCGAAACATGCGGATCAAAGAATTGGAATGAAGAGTTGCGGGTTCCAGCCGTCCGCAACGAGGGGGGCCATGAGACGCATACGAACGGCATCCAATTCAATCTCCCGTCGGCGGTTCCTCCACAGCACCGCTGCCTCGGCCGCTTTGATGATCGTCCCCAGCCGGGTCCTCGGCCTCGATGGTGCGAAACCCCCCAGCGATCGGCTGAACGTCGCCGGGATCGGCATCGGCGGGCAGGGGTCCCACGACCTCGAAGCGCTCCAGAGCGAAAACATCATCGCCCTCTGCGACGTCGACACCAAGTATGCCGCGCCCATCTTCGAGCGTTACCCGAACGCCAAAAAATTCACCGACTTCCGCAAGATGCTCGACAACCAGCCGGACATCGACGCGGTCGTCATTGCCACGCCCGACCATCTCCACGCCTGCATCGCCATGGACGCGATAAAACGCGGTAAACACATCTACTGCGAGAAGCCGCTCACGCACAACGTCTGGGAAGCCCGCCAGCTCGGCGAAGCGGCCCGCGCGCACAACGTCGCCACGCAGATGGGGAATCAAGGCCAGGCCTCCGAGGAAACCCGCCGGCTCTCGGAAATGATTGCCGACAACGCGATCGGCCCGGTCCGCGAGGTGCACGTTTGGACCGATCGGCCGGCGAACGGCTTGTTCAATGAATACTGGCCGCAAGGCGTCGCTCGTCCCGCCGACACGCCGGCGACTCCCGCGACCCTCGATTGGAACCTCTGGCTCGGGCCGGCCCCCGAGCGCCCCTATCACCCGACTTACCTGCCGTTCCGCTGGCGCGGCTGGTGGGACTTCGGCACCGGCGCGCTGGGCGACATCGGCTGCCACGCCCTCGATCCCGTCTTCCGCGCACTCAAGCTCGGCCATCCCACGAGCGTCGAAGCGAGCTCCACGCGCGTCAACACGGAAACCTACCCGCTCGCTTCGCTGGTCACGTACCACTTCCCCGCCCGTGGCACGATGCCGGAGCTGAAGCTCGTCTGGTACGACGGCGGCCTCCGCCCCCCGCGGCCCGCCAAGCTCGAAGCGAACGTCGAAATGGGTGTCAACGGCCACCTCTTCATCGGCGACGAGGGCAAGATCCTCGACCTCCACACGCCAACTCGCCGCGGCTACTCGCTCATTCCCGAATCCCGCGCCCGCGACTACGGCGATCCCCCGAAGACCCTTCCCCGCTCGATCGGCCATTACCAGGAATGGATCGCCGCCTGCAAAGGTGGCCCGCCCGCCGGCTCGAGTTTCGATTGGGCCGGCCCGCTCACCGAAGTGGTGCTGCTGGGCAATGTCGCCCTCCGCCCCGAGATGCGCGAAGAACTCACCCAGCACAAACTCTTTTGGGACGGCCCCAGCTTGCGCTTCACCAACTCCGACGCCGCCAACCAATTCCTCCGCCGCGAATATCGCCCTGGCTGGTCGCTATAGTTGCCGCTCAGCGAATTTCTTCCTCGTTGACGTACACCTCCAAAAATCGCGTGAGCCGTTGGAAGTCGCTCTCGGCTTCGATGTAGCGGACCACGGTCACGAGCGTCTTCGGGTCGACGAGGTCTTCGAAGGGGACGTAGTGCAACTGCAACTGGCCGGAGACGGAAACCATCACGCCGTTGAGGCCCTGTTCGACCAGCGCCCGAAAAGCGCCCACGCCCAACTGGCAGCCGAGCATCACGTCGAAGGCGTGCGGCTGGGCGCAGCGCGACTCGTAGCCGAGCTGCAGCGGCGTCACCTTGCGCGTTTTGCCGGTTTGCCGCGTGTATTCCTTCGTAATGAGACTCTGGAAGATGTCGTGCAGGTTCACGGCCGAGATGCTGATGTGGCCGTGCTCGTCGCGGCCGATGCCTGCGAGATACTTTTCGGGTAGCATTTCCGCCAGGCCTTCGGCAATCACGATCACGCCGTACTCTTTGCCTTCTTTTTCCCGAGTGGTCATCGTGAGCACGATCCGCCGGATGACCTTGTCCATGTCCATCACCTTGCGCTTGGAGACGGCGCCGGTCTTGGAGTTCGTCGCGTCTTCTTCGGTGGCGTACTGACCGATGATGTCTTCGATGCTGATCACAAGGCTCGCCTCGCCGGCGATCGCCACGCCATAAGCGAGCCAGCCCGCGCTGCGCCCCATCGACTCGACGAGGAAATAGGCCCGGTTGGCCTCCGCGTCGGCAATCAGATTTCGCACCTCGCGGCCCAGGAAGTCTACGGCGGTGAAATAGCCGAACGTGAAGTCGATGCCGCGGTAGTCGTTGTCGATCGTCTTGGGGAGATGCACGACCGGAATTCGCTGAGCGTCCGTCGGTAGCTTCTCTTGATAGAGCTTAAATTTGTTGGCCGTCTTGAGCGTGTCGTCGCCGCCGATCGAAATCAGCGCGTCGACGCCGATCGACCGGAGCGCCTCGTAGACCGTCTTGAGCGGTTTCACCCGCTCGGCATCATCCAAGTGAGCCGGACTCGAGACATTCTTGCCCGGGTTGGTGCGGGCCGTGCCGATGATAATGCCCTGCGAGTTGCGCGTGCGACCGAGCATCCGCTGGGTGATGGTGACATAGTCGCGGCCCTCCACAAGCGGATTGTCCGGCGAATACTCCACCAAACTCGAGTAGCCATGCTTGATGCCGACCGCCTCAATACCGTGTCGCAGGAAAGCCGTGGCCGCGGTCGAGATCACCGCGTTGGCTCCGGGCGCCGGCCCGCCCGCGAACAGGATGGCCACTTTCTTGACCGGGTGAGGCATTTCCCAAGGGGACGCCATTGTGGAATTTTTCGTTGGCATAGGTGTCGCACCTGTTTCGAAAGTGAAAGATTCAGAAGTTGCCACCCGCGGTTCGCTCGGCACTTGGCCAGCGATCATTTTAGAATGGTTTGCGTGGCACGCCCAGAGCTTCCGGCGACGGGCGTGGGTGACGCGTGCGATACCACGCCCTTCGCCAAGCCTCAAGGCGTGCCACCCTACCCAGCGGTAAACGTCCGTTCGACGAACGTGGTGTCGATCCGCCCTTCCACGAAGGCCGAATGGCCGAGGATTTCCTGGTGCAGCGGCACCGTCGTCTTGATCCCTTCGACGCGCAGCTCCGCCAGCGCCCGCTGCATGCACGCGATCGCCTCCGCCCGCGTGGGCTGATGCACGATCAACTTGCCGATCATCGAATCGTAGTAC
>Ga0214473_10009255_pt1 | contig 11649 bp, 10 predicted proteins | sample RVTome_7_FD_203509 | JGI IMG/M metagenome (GOLD analysis project Ga0214473, IMG submission 203509) | Soil microbial communities from uranium-contaminated site in the Upper Colorado River Basin, Wyoming, United States - RVT98D197 | ecosystem: Environmental > Terrestrial > Soil > Contaminated >...
GCGGAACCACACCGCCTGCTCGGCATCGAACACGAACCCCGCGGCGCGCATGCGCTCGATCGCCTCGGCGATCTCGCTCTTGTCCGCAAGTGACGCCTCCGACAGGAACGTGTCGAAGACGACCCCGAACCGCTCGAGTGTCCCGCGGATCTCGTCCATCGCGAGGCGAGCGCCCTCCTCACGCAACCGCAGGAACCGCTCCTCGGGCGGGAGGTCGGCGAACGCGCCGCCGTGCTCGTCGAGGATGTCCTTCGCGTAGGCACCCACGTAGTCGCCGTGGTACCCGTCGTCGGGGAACTCCACGTCGCGGCCGAGCAGCTCGAGGTAGCGTGCCTCCACGGAGGCGCCGAACCGGTCCATCTGCCCGCCGGCGTCGTTGAAGTAGTACTCGCGCTCGACGTCGTGCCCGGCGAACGCGAGCAGCCGGGCGACCGCGTCGCCGATCGCCGCGTTGCGCGCGTGGCCGATCGTGAGCGGACCGGTGGGGTTCGCGCTCACGAACTCGACCTGCACGCGCTCGCCACTCGGTGCCCCCCCGCCGTAGGCGTCGCCATCGGCGGCGATCGTCCGCAACACGTCGTGCAGCCACTCGTCGGTCAGGAACACGTTGACGAACCCCGGTCCCGCGATCTCGACGCGATCGACGAACGGCGCGGGCGGGAGCGCGTCGACGAGCGCCTGGGCGACCTCGCGCGGAGGCCTGCCGGCGGGCTTCGCGAGCGCGAGCGCGACGTTCGTGGCGAAGTCGCCGTGCTCCTTCTCCCGCGGCGTCTGCAGCTCCGGGACGGGCAGGCCCCCTTCGACACCGAGCGCGGGCGCGGCGGCCTCGAGGCCCTCGCGGAGCCACGACACGAGACGCTCCTCGATCACGCGGAGCCCCCCCGGTCGATCAGATCCCGCACCGTCTCGACCAGCGCCGAGGGATCGAACGGCTTCGTGACGTACGTGGCGTCGAGCTGGTCGGCGCGCACGAGGTCGTCGTCGCGCGAGCGCGCCGAGAGGAATACGACGGGAACGGATGCGAGCGTCTCGTCCTCGCGCAGCCGGCGGAAGACCTCGGTCCCGTCGAGCCCGGGAAGCATCACGTCGAGCACGATCGCGTCGGGTCTGGAGGCCGCGGCGGCCTCGAGGGCCTGCTCGCCGCGCGACGCCGTGACGGTCTCGAACCCCTCCAGGCGGAAGTTCACCTCGAGCAGCCGGAGGATCGCGGGATCGTCGTCGACCAGGAGCACGCGCGCCATCGGCCCGAGCATAGCCGCGCCGTCCGGGCGCTCGAGACCCGTTGCTAGACTCAGTCCGCTGCGGGCCCCCGTAGCTCAGGGGATAGAGCGCCGGCCTCCGGAGCCGGGTGCGCAGGTTCGAATCCTGCCGGGGGCACCCAACTGGACAGGACTCGAAGAATAGTCCGCAGGTAGAGGGGCACGTGCTCCGTCTGAGCGGCCGGCACGCGCTACGCCGCAGTAGGCGGTCCGAACCAAGTGGTGAGCGCGTCAACGAGCCCCAGCTGGGTTCGGTCTCCCACCCAGGCCACATATCCGTCCGGCCGAATCAATACGGCGGTGGGGGCAGTGACCGCCCCGAGTGCCGGAAGCTCCCAGGTACCGACGTATTTGGCGTCGACCGACGGAACGCGATCCGCCCATGGGGTGATGTCGAAGTCGCCGGGCTCACCGAGGTTGACGAGCACCGGCCGGGCATCGTGCAGCCGCGTGAAGACCCGCAGCGGGCCGTTGGCGGTGACCAGGTCGAGATCGGGCATGCGCCGCCCGAGCAGCGGGTGGCCCTCGCCGAGGTCGTAGTGAATGTCCAGACCAGACATCATCGCGGCGAATCGTTTGCGCGGCTCGTCCATGCTGAGGAGTTCGGACACGGTGTCACGCAAGGCGTCGATACGGTCGTCGCGGCGAAGGAGCGCGGTCTGCGCCATCGTATTGCGCAGCACGCGGGCAACGACCGGGTGCCGCTCGGCATGGTAGGTGTCGAGCAGGCTGTCTGGTGATGCTCCCTTGACCACCTGGGCCAGCTTCCATCCCAGATTCACCGCATCCTGCACACCGATGTTGAGGCCCTGCCCACCCACCGGGAAATGCACGTGTGCGGCGTCGCCGGCCAGCAGCACCCGTCTGTCCCGGTACGCCGCCGCCTGCCGCGTCAAATCGGTGAACCTGGAAATCGAGGTGGGACCGTGCACCCCGTAATCGGTCCCGTAGACGGCGATGAGCGCCTCGCTGAAATCGCGCAGGGTGGGTTCACCAACGGAGCCGAGGTGCTGTTCGGTCACCATGACCCGTACCCGCTTCCCGTCCTCCAGCCTGGCCAGGGCATGAATGCCCTTGTCATCGCGGCGGGTGCCCCATGCCGGCTCCTCGGCCATCTCGACCTCGGCGATCAGGTTGCTGATCGACGGATCCCACCCGGGAAACTCGATGCCGGCTGCTTTACGGATCAGACTGCGTCCTCCGTCGCACCCGACGAGATAGTCCGCCCGCAGCGACTGGCCGTCGGACAGCGCGACATCGACGCCGGTGTCGTCCTGCGCGAAACCGGTCACCGCACGTCCGTGAGAGATCGGCACCCCCAGCTCGCCGACCCAGCCGGCCAGTATGCGCTCGATGTGGTTCTGCCACAGCGCGAGCCCGTAGTTGTGCCGTGTGGGAAAGTCGCTGATGTCCAAAGGGATCCAGGAGAAGGACGCGACCTGCGCCTCCTGCCCCCGCGAGAGGAACCGATCAGCGATTCCACGCTGATCGAGCATCTCGATGGTGCGTGAGTGCAGACCGCCAGCGCGCAAGCCGGTCAGGTCCTGGCTGGTGCGCCGCTCGACAACGCCGACGTCGACGCCCGCCAACGCCAGCTCGCCCGCCAACATCAGCCCTGTCGGACCTCCTCCGGCGATCACCACCGCATGCTCGGTCATCGCCACACTCCGGTCGGTATCACGCCGGTCGCCACCAGCGCATCACATTCCTCCGTACTGCCGCGGGGACGGTGGCGAACTGGGCGGCGACCAAATCGGTCGCGCGCGGAGGCCGGTCCGCTGCCGAAGTGGCTGCTTCGCCCCGGTCACCGGCGGGCGCACCGGCTGGCCGACCCGCACGAGCGGCACGCCTGCACGGGCCAGCAGCTCCGCGGAGTCCGGCCGCGCGCACACCCGCACCCACGCTGAGTGCCGGCGACCGCACCGCGAGTCCCACCATCGGTTTGACGTCCCCGCGCGACCCATACGTCGACAACAACACACGCATCTCACGCCTCCCATTCCGCAAGTTCTCGCGCTTCGGCCGGCGATTGTGGGGTATGACCCGGGGCTTGATACAAGCCCCCCGGTGCCCTATACGTTGGAGGTGGAGAGGATGTTCTCCCCTTCTCGGTAGTCGTCCGCTGTGGACGGACAACTCTTCGCGAAGAGGCGGCGCGCTGCGGGTAGCGGTACCGTCGACCCAGAAGCATCTCCCATGGCCTCCGGATGGAGCCGCGGAACGAGAAGTCAACACCCGTCCGTCGCTCGGGCTCGGGGTTGACGCCGGGCTTCGGCGGGACCGGAGCGGCGAGTCGACGGGGAGGGATCGGGGAGGACCCGACGCTCCCTGTCCGCTCCTCGAAGACGCTGATCGCTGTACGTGAGCCCTGCAATGTGCGAGGAATCCCGGAGCATGACTCGCTGCCCAGGTGGATGACGGAGGGCCCACAGGGCGCGTGACTATCGACCCGGGGTCGGAGTGCTCGGTGTGCAATGGTGACGATGGAGGGGGTGAGATGTGATGACAGATCGGACGACCGCACGCGTCGTCGGGACATTGTTCATCGCTGCGACGGTCGTCGGCATCGCGGGCGCCGTGTTCCAGCGCTCGCTTGTGGCCGACGACTCCCTCGTCAAGGCATCTTCGGAAGAGAACCTGGTGGCGACGGGAGCGCTCTTGGTTCTGATCATGGCCGCCGTCGTCGCCATCGCGATCGTGCTCTACCCCGTTCTGCGCCGCTCTTCCGCACACGTCTCGCGCCTCGGTGGCTGGCCGTCTGGGGTCTGGCTGGGGCCGTCTTGTACCTGGCGGCCAGCGTGATGGTGCTGCACGGCCAACCGGTGTCGATCGCCCGCTGAGGCGCACGCACGACGGAGAGGAGGATGACATGGCCGGAGGTAAGGCGCATCTACCGCCGCGCTGGTTCGTCGTGACCTTCTGGCACGTGCACCGGCGGATCGTCAAAGCGAGCGGGGGTCGCAAGGGGCTGTGGCCTCCGCGCCCGGGGAAGTGGGGCGCGTTGCGGCTCACCACGAGAGGCCGGCGCAGCGGCGAGCCGCGGAGCGTGATCCTCGGCTACTACGAGGACGGGCCCAACCTGGTGTCGATGGCAATGAACGGCTGGGGTGCGGCCGAGCCAGCCTGGTGGCTGAACCTGCAGGCCGATCCGCAGGCGGTCGTGGAGCTGGCAGGTGGGATCCGGCGCGAGGTGCTCGGCAGGCCAGCGGTTGGCGAGGAGCGTGAACGACTGTGGCAGCGCTGGGGCGAACTGGACAAGAACCTCGACGGCTACGCTGCACGACGCCCACAGGAGACAGCGGTCGTCGTACTCGAGCCGCGCGCGGCGGCCAAATGAGCCGATCGCCCTCCGCGCCGGACAGCGGATGCTGGTCTACGGAGCCTCAGGGGCCGTAGGAACCTGCGCGGTCCAGCTCGCCAAGCGGCGTTCCAGCGCCGAGCGCCCCGCCATCCGCCTGTCCGTGCAGGTTACGCCTCGGCCTCGAGGCTGCCGGCGAGCGCCAGCATCCTGTCCATGTCGGATGTCCCGAACAGGGTGACCTCGACTCCGTCGACCACGACGTAGATCGCGTTGACAGGGATCTCGTCCTTCTCGGCGTCGTATGGCCGAACCCTCGCCGGATTGCCGGCGATCTCCATGGTATAGCCGGTGCCGAACGCCTTCGTCGTACGTTCGAGCGACGCGGCTGGATCCTTGCCCTCGGGCCACGGGGTCAGCTCGACCACGAGCTCGGTTCCGTACCGCAGGACAACCACATCCACCCTATTGCCCAGGTTCACCCAGACTTCGGTCGGGGACCCTGCCTCAGTCGGGAGATAGAGCGGGAAGCGGGCGGCGACCGCTGCATCTTCTAGGGTCGTCTGCTTCCCGAGGCCGTCCGCGATGAGCGGCTGGTCCGGGTCGAAGAGGGACATGAACGGACGGATCGCTCCCGGCATGACCTGATCCGGCGTGACCTGATCCGGCACGACCTGATCGTGCTCGGTTGCCGCGCTCCAGATCGCGACACCGCCCACCACGAGGGCGAGCGCCCCCAGCGCGAGACCCCATGACCACACACGGCGGTTTGCGTTCATCGCCCGCCCTCTTTGTTGGGCCGGCTCGATCATGACGCGAGGCCGTCCCGGCGTTCCAGGGCAGAAGGGCCTTGGTGCAGTGGGCCGCACCCCACCCGGCTACCATCTCGTGCATGACGGATCCTCGGTCGATGCACGCGCCGAGCGGGTTCCATCCGGATCGGACACTCGAGCGCGACGAGCTCGACCCCGATCCCGTGTCGCAGCTCCTCGGGTGGCTCGACGACGCCGAGGAGGCCGGGGTGGCGATGCCGAACGCGATGGCGCTCGCGACGGCCGATGACGAGGGACGCCCCTCGGTCCGCCACGTGCTGCTGCGGGGTGTCGACGCGAACGGGTTCGTCTTCTTCACGAACCGCGAGAGCCGCAAGGGGCGCGAGCTCTCCCGGAACCCGCACGCGGCCGCGGTGTTCTTGTGGAAGGCGCTCGACCGGCAGGTGACGCTGGCGGGACGCTGCCAACACGTCTCCGACGAGGAGTCCGACACCTACTTCGCCAGCCGTCCGCGCGACGCGCAGATCGGGGCATGGGCCTCGGACCAGAGCCGCGCGATCGACGGCCGCGAGGCGCTCGACCGGCGGGTCGCCGAGGTCGACGAGCGGTTCCGCGACCGCGAGGTGCCGAGACCTCCGCACTGGGGCGGCTACCGGATCGTGCCCGACACGATCGAGTTCTGGCAGGGCCGGGCGTTCCGGCTGCACGACCGGTTCCGGTACGCACGCGAGCCCGGCGAGCCCTCGGGCTGGCGGATCGAGCGGCTCGCCCCCTGAGCCGCCCGACTACACGGGCGCCGGTGTCTGCAGCTCGATCGCGATCTCGGGCGCCTGCGCGATCGAGTTGTGGACCGTGCAGTGATCGACCACCGCGTGCATGCGTTCGCGCTTGTCGTCGGGGAACCCGAGGGGCAACACGAGACGGACGTCGATCCGCGCCACCCGGGCGGGCCGATCCTCGGCGAACACCCAGTCGGTCTCCACCGCGAGGCCGGCCGGGTCGATGCCGTGACGCGCGCAGAACCTCCCCGCGTAGAAGCCCACGCACGACGCGAGGCTCGCGACGAACAGCTCGGTGGGAGTGGGGCCGGCGTCGCCGGTGTCGGGCTGATCCACCACCAGGTCGTGGCCGCGGATGCGGATCCGGTATCTGTCGCCGCCCTCGTGCCGCACCTCGACGTGCTCCATGTGGGACCTCCTCGCGTCGGTCGGGGCGGGCCGCGCGGGCCGCGGTCTCGCCTCTACCTCAAGACAACGACATGCCGGCCATGAGCCTTTCGCCACCCGGCCCTTCCTGGTGGGGACCCTCGCCCCGCATCCCGTGTCATGCTGGGATGCACGATGAGAAACATGGATACCGAGCTCATTCCGGGCCGGACTGCGCTCCGGCCCTGGATCGTCGTGGACGGGAACGAGGCGGCGGCGCGGGTCGCCCACACGCTGTCCGAGGTGATCGCGATCTACCCCATCACCCCCTCCTCGCCGATGGGCGAGTACGCCGACGCGTGGACCGCCGCCGGGGACACGAACCTGTGGGGCGCGGTGCCGCAGGTGATCGAGATGCAGAGCGAGGGCGGCGCGGCCGGCGCGCTGCACGGCGCCCTGCAGGCGGGCGCCATGGCGACGACCTTCACGGCGTCGCAGGGCCTTCTGCTGATGCTGCCGAACATGTACAAGATCGCGGGCGAGCTCACGCCGTTCGTGATGCACGTCGCGGCCAGGACGGTCGCCGCCCACGCGCTGTCGATCTTCGGCGACCACTCCGACGTGATGGCCGCGAGGATGACGGGCTTCGCGATGCTCGCGGCGTCCTCGGTCCAGGAGGCACAGGACCTCGCGCTCGTTGCCCACGCCGCGACACTTCGTACCCGAGTGCCGTTCCTGCACTTCTTCGACGGATTCCGCACCTCGCACGAGGTTGCGAAGATCCAGGGGCTCGCGCAGGACGACCTGCGTGCGATGATCGACGACGAGCTGGTGCGAGCCCACCGCGAGCGCGCGCTGTCGCCCGACCGTCCGAAGCTGCGTGGCTCGGCCCAGAACCCCGACGTCTTCTTCCAGGCGCGCGAGGCCGCCAACCCCTTCTACCTGGCCGTGCCCGACGTGGTGCAGCAGGTGATGGACGAGCTCGCGGCGCGCACCGAGCGCCCCTACCGGCTGTTCGACTACGTGGGGCATCCGCAGGCCGAACGCGTGCTCGTGCTGATGGGCTCCGGGGTCGGGGCGGCCGAAGAGGCCGTCGAGGAGCTCGCGCTGCGCGGCGAGCCCGTCGGACTGGTGAAGGTCCGGCTGTACCGACCCTTCTCGACCGAGGCGTTGGTCGCGGCGCTGCCGGTGAGCGTGCGCCGGATCGCCGTGCTCGACCGGACGAAGGAGCCCGGAGCGCCCGGAGAGCCTCTGTACCAAGACGTGGTCACGGCGCTCGCAGAGGAGGTCGGCGCAGGACGGGCCACGTTCGCAGCAGGGATGCCGCGGGTCACCGGTGGACGCTACGGCCTGTCGTCGAAGGAGTTCACCCCGGCCATGGCGAAGGCGGTCCTCGACGAACTCTCGATGGAGGAGCCGAAGACCCACTTCACCGTGGGCATCATCGACGATGTGACCCACACAAGCCTCCCGGTCGATCGCGCGTACACCACCGAGCACGACGACACGGTGCGCGCCGTCTTCTTCGGCCTCGGCAGCGACGGCACGGTGAGCGCGAACCGCAACTCGATCAAGATCATCGGGAGCCACACGGAGCTCTACTCTCAGGGCTACTTCGTCCTGGACTCGAAGAAGGCCGGCTCGGCCACGGTCTCGCACCTACGGTTCGGGCCCCAGCGGATCAGGTCCAGCTACCTGATCGAGCAGGCCGACTTCGTCGCGTGCCACCAGTTCGAACGCCTCGAGAGGGCCGACGTGCTCTCGGTCGCGGCGCCGGGCGCCATCTTCCTGTTGAACAGCCCGTACGAAGCCGACGAGACATGGGACCACCTGCCCCGCGAGGTGCAGGAGGAGATCATCGGCAAGCAGCTGCGCTTCTACGTCGTCGACGGGTACCGCGTGGCGAAGGAGGCAGGGCTCGGGACACGGGTGAACACCGTGCTGCAGACCTGCTTCTTCGCGCTCACCGAGATCATCCCGGTCGACGAGGCGATCACGGCGATCAAGGACGCGATCGTGAAGAGCTACGGCAAGCGTGGCGAGACCGTGCTGACGCGCAACTTCGCGGCGGTGGACGGCGCGCTGGCGGCGTTGCACGAGGTCAAGGTGCCCGTGGGCCCGACGGCCACCCACTCGCGGCCTCCGACGGTGCCCGCCGAGGCGCCGGACTTCGTCCGGAAGGTCACGGCGATGATGATGGGAGACCAGGGCGACCTCCTGCCCGTGAGCGCGCTGCCGGTCGACGGCACCTTCCCGACGGACACGGCTCGGTGGGAGAAGCGCTCGATCGCCCGCGAGATCCCGATCTGGGACCCCTCGATCTGCATCGATTGCGCGAAATGTGCCCTGGTGTGCCCCCACAGCGCGATCCGGATGAAGGTCTACGACCCCGCCGTGCTCGACGGCGCCCCCGAGACCTTCCCGCACAAGGAGTGGAAAGACCGCGAACGACCGGGCATGTGGATGACGATCCAAGTGGCGCCCGACGACTGCACCGGATGCGGCGTCTGCGTCGACGTGTGCCCCGCCCGCTCGAAGACCGAGGTCAAGCACAAGTCGATCGACATGCTGCCGAAGGAGGATCATCTGGAGGTCGAGCGTGCGAACTGGGCGCACTTCCAGACCCTCCCCAACCCGGACCGACGCGAGGTCCGAGTCGACACGGTGAAGGGCTCCCAGCAGCTGCAGCCCCTGTTCGAGTTCTCCGGCGCGTGCGCCGGCTGCGGCGAGACCCCCTACCTGAAGGTCATCAGCCAGCTGTTCGGCGACCGCATGATCGTCGCGAACGCCACCGGATGCTCGTCGATCTACGGCGGGAACCTGCCGACCACGCCGTGGGCGGTCGACGACCTCGGGCGCGGGCCGGCCTGGGCGAACTCGCTGTTCGAGGACAACGCCGAGTTCGGACTGGGGCTGCGACTCGCCCTCGATGCGAAGCGCGACCTCGCCATCAGCCTGCTGCGGCAGCTCGACGACAGGGTCGGCCCCGAGCTCGCGAGCGACATGATCGCCGGCTCGACCCTGCGCGGCGACGAGGCCGTCGACGCGCAACGAGAGCGGCTCGACCGGCTCGTCGAAGCGCTCGCTCCGATCGACGACCCGCAGGCGCGCAACCTCGAGGCCGCCGCCGACGCGCTGGTGCCCCAGGCGGTGTGGATCGTGGGCGGCGACGGCTGGGCGTACGACATCGGGTTCGGCGGTCTCGACCATGTGCTCGCGACCGGCCGCGACGTGAACATCATCGTCCTCGACACCGAGGTCTATTCGAACACCGGCGGCCAGGCCTCGAAGGCCACCCCGCGCGGAGCGGTTGCGAAGTTCGCGGCGGCCGGCAAGAGCCAGGGGAAGAAGGACCTGGGGATGATCGCGACCGCGTACGGCGACGTCTACGTGGCCACGATCGCGATGGGCGCCGACATGCCGCACACGGTGAAGGTGCTCGCGGAGGCCGAGGCGCACCCGGGGCCGTCGCTCGTGATCGCGTACAGCACGTGCATCGCGCACGGCATCGACATGTCGACGAGCATGGCGCATCAGAAGGAGGCCGTCGACAGCGGCTACTGGCCGCTGTACCGGTTCGACCCCGCATCGACCGACGCGGGCGAGCACCCCTTCCATCTGGACTCGAAGAAGCCCACGATGCCCCTCAAGGAGTTCGTCGCGAAGGAGGCGCGCTACGCGATGCTCCAGCGCACCGACCCCGAACGGGCCGCGATGCTCATCGAGCAGGCGCAGGACGACGTGGACGCGCGCTGGCACCTGTACGAGCAGATGGCCGGCGTGGAGCGCGGGCCCGAGCACCACGACGAGGAGGCGGAAGGATGACGGTCGACCTGGGCACTCGCTACCTGGGGCTCGACCTGCGGTCCCCGATCGTTCCCTCTGCCTCCCCGATGGGCCAGCGGATCGACACGCTGAAGGCCCTGCAGGACGCCGGCGCGGGCGCCGTCGTGCTGCCCTCGTTGTTCGAGGAGCAGATCGAGCACGACGAGATCCAGATCCACGGGGTGCTCGACCTGGTCGCCGACTCGAACCCCGAGGCTCTGTCGTACATGCCCGAGTTCGAGGACTACAACACCGGATCCGACGCGTACCTGCGGCACCTCGAGGCCTCGAAGCGGGAGCTCGAGATCCCCGTGTTCGGCTCGCTGAACGGCATCTCGAGCGGCGGGTGGATCTCGCACGCGAAGCGGATGCAGGAGGCGGGGGCCGACGGGTTGGAGCTGAACGTGTATTTCATCGCCGCCGACCCGGACGAGACGAGCGACGACGTCGAGATGCGGTACGTGAAGCTCGTCGAAGCGGTGCGCTCCGAGATCACGATCCCGCTCGCGGTCAAGATCGGCCCCTTCTTCTCGTCGGTCGGCCACATGGCGCACCGGCTGGTCGCCGCGGGCGCCGACGGGCTCGTGCTGTTCAACCGGTTCATGCAACCTGACATCGACCTCGAGACGATGACGCTCGACACGAACGTGCACCTGTCGTCCTCGGACGAGCTGCTGTTGCCGCTGCGCTGGATCGGCATCCTGCGCGATCGTGTGCACGCGTCCCTGGCCCTCACGACCGGATGCCACACCGCCGAGGACGCGCTGAAGAGCATCCTGGCCGGCGCCGACGTCGTGATGATGGCGAGCGCGCTGCTGCACGAGGGCCCGTCGCACGTCGCCACGGTGCTGGGTGACCTCGAGCGCTGGCTCGACGAGCACGACTACGAATCCGTCGCACAGGCGCGCGGCTCGATGTCGATGACGAAGGTGCCGAACCCGGTGGCGTACGCGCGGTCGAACTACGCGAAGCTCGTGACGTCGTTCGTGTCGCCGTTCGACTGGCGGCTCTCCGAGACGACGAACCGAGCATAGGGCGGGCGGGCTTTCGCGCGGCTCGGAGGGCGTCGGGCGGGGCGCTGCGGGTATCGCATCGCGGGTGACCGGGCGGATACTGGGTGCGTGGGCATCTGGAGCCTCGCGACGGACGCGCCGACGCGGTCGATCGGGAGCTACTTCATCCCGATCATCGTCCTCGTCACGATCGTGCTCATCGGGGTCGTCGTGTTCTGGAGCAATCGAGACCCGTGACCGCCGGGCTCATGCCGGGCCTGCGCGCGTGCCTGGGGCAGCGATAGGCTGCGAACATGGACACGGACGAGCTTCGGTCGAAGATCCACGACGACATGC
>Ga0214473_10009256_pt1 | contig 11648 bp, 8 predicted proteins | sample RVTome_7_FD_203509 | JGI IMG/M metagenome (GOLD analysis project Ga0214473, IMG submission 203509) | Soil microbial communities from uranium-contaminated site in the Upper Colorado River Basin, Wyoming, United States - RVT98D197 | ecosystem: Environmental > Terrestrial > Soil > Contaminated >...
GGCGTGCACTACGAGAACGCGGAGTACGACCGCGACCGGTTCGTGTACGATCTCGAGCGGCTCTGCGCGCAGACCCACGCGGTCTCCACCCTCTGGGACCCCGCGGACCCACGGGGAGAGTGACGGAGCATGATTCCCCTGTTCTTCTGGAGCTTTGCCGGGCTGGCGGTGCTCGCGGCACTGCTGTGCGTCACGCGGAAGAGCGCGGTGGCCAGCGCCCTCTGGCTCGTGGTGACCATGTTCTCGCTGGCGGCCATCTACGTGCTGCTGGACGCGCAGTTCATCGCCGCGATCCAGATCCTCGTCTATGCCGGCGCCATCATGGTGCTGTTCCTGTTCGTGATCATGCTGCTCAATCTCGGCCAACGCGGCCCCACGGACATGCGGGGCTGGGTCGGCCGGGGCGTCGCGCTGCTGATGGGGGCCGGCCTCGTGCTGCAACTCGGCGTGATCGCGCGTCTCGTCCTGGCGGAGGGCTTCGGCCGCCAGACCGCCGCCTATCCCCTGCCGGTCGGTGAGCTCGCGCGCCTCCAACAAGCGCGCGGGGCGATCGGCATGCTCGCTGATCCGCTCTTCCGGCAGTACCTCATCCCCTTCGAAGTCACGTCCGTCCTGCTGCTGGCGGCGATCGTGGGGGCCGTCGTCCTGGCCAAGAGGAAGATCTAGATGCTGCTCGGACCCGCGCTCGGCCTGTCGGCGGTGCTCTTCGCCATCGGCGTCGGTGGCGTCCTGCTGCGCCGGAACGCCATCGTCATCTTCATGTGCGTCGAGCTGATGCTGAACGCTGTGAATCTCTCGTTCATCGCCCTCGCCCAGCAGATCGGCCCGGAGGGACAGGTCATCGTGTTCTTCGTCATGGCCGTCGCCGCCGCAGAGGCCGCGGTGGGGCTGGCCGTCATCCTGGCCGTGTACCGGCACCAGGAGTCGGTCAACCTCCAGGACCTCAACCTCCTGCGCGGGTGAGCCTCCGATGATCGAGTGGGTCTGGCTGGCGGTCCTCTTCCCGTTCGTGGGGTTCCTGGCCAACGGGTGGCTCGCGTTCCGGCACCCGCGGGCCACCGCCGCCGTGTCCGCGACCGGGGTCGGGGTCCTCGTCGCGGCATTCGCCGTCGCCGTCGCGGTTGCCCTGAGCTACGCGGGGGCCCACGGCCACGAGCCCGTGGTCGTCCCGCTCTGGGCGTGGCTCCCCGTCGGCAGCCTCGACGTGTGGCTCGCCTTCCAGGTGGACCAGCTCTCGCTCGTGATGCTCGTGATGGTGACGGGCGTGAGCCTGCTGATCCACATCTTCAGCGTCGGCTACATGCGAGCGGATCCGGGGTACGCCCGCTACTTCGCGTACCTCAACCTCTTCGTGTTCTTCATGCTCGTGCTCGTGCTCGGCGCGAGCTTCCCGATCCTGTTCATCGGCTGGGAGGGCGTCGGCCTCTGCAGCTATCTGCTCATCGGATTCTGGTACCGGGACAAGGTCAATGCCGACGCGGGCAAGAAGGCCTTCCTGATGAACCGCATCGGGGACGCCGGCTACCTGCTCGCGATGTTCTGGATCTTCCAGGAGACCGGATCGCTGGCGTTCGGCGAGGTCTTCGAGACCGCGCCCCGGGAGCTCGCGATCGGCGGGCCCACGATCACCGGCATCACGCTGCTGCTCTTCCTGGCCTGCACCGGCAAGTCCGCCCAGATCCCACTGTACACTTGGCTGCCGGATGCCATGGCCGGCCCCACGCCGGTCTCCGCGCTGATCCACGCGGCCACGATGGTCACGGCCGGGGTCTACCTGGTGGCGCGAACCAACGTCCTGTTCGCCATGGCGCCGGTCTCGAGCGCGGTGGTGGCCGGGGTGGGTGCCCTGACGGCCCTCTGGGCGGCGTCGATCGCCCTGAAGCAGTGGGACATCAAGAAGGTGCTCGCGTACTCCACCGTCTCGCAGCTCGGGTACATGTTCCTGGGCGTGGGTGTCGGCGCGATCGCGTCCGGCATGTTCCACCTCCTCACGCACGCCTTCTTCAAGGCGCTGCTCTTCCTCGGGTCGGGCAGCGTGATCCACGCGATGCATCACGCCTACCACCATTCGCACCGGCACGAGGACGCCCAGGACATGCGCAACATGGGCGGCCTCAGGCGCTGGATGCCGTGGACGGCCGGCGTGATGTGGGTGGCGACCTTCGCGATCGCCGGCGTGCCGGGCTTCTCCGGGTTCTTCTCCAAGGACGAGATCCTGGCGATGACGTTCGCGAAGGGGCACGAGCACGCGCTGTTCTACGTCCTCTGGGCCGTCGGCGTCGTTGTGGCCCTGATGACCGCGTTCTACATGACGCGGATGATGCTCTATACCTTCCACGGGCCGAACCGCACGGGAGACCAGGAACAGGGTCACCTCCACGAGGCGCCGTGGGTCATGACGGGACCGCTGGTGGTGCTCGCGGTGCTGGCCGCCGTCGGGGGCGTGCTCAACCTGCCGCACGTGCTGCCCGGGGCGGCGTGGCTCCACCACTGGCTCGAGCCCGCGACCGCGGCGGGAGATTTCTTCAAGCCCGAGGTGCACCTCGGTGCCGGGACGGAATGGCTGCTGCTGGGACTCGCCACCGCGATCGCCGCGGTGGGAATCCTCGGCGCGTGGCGGCTGCTGCACCCGGAGACGTTGCGGCCGGCGGCCGAAGCCGGCGCCGAGACGGGGCTGGCCAGGATCCTGTACCGCAAGTGGTACGTGGATGAGATCTACGACGCCGTCGTCGTCCGGCCGCTCGTCTGGGTTTCCGAGAAGTTCCTCTGGAAGGGCGTGGACGCCGGCGTGATCGACGGGGCCGGCGTCAACGGCTCGGCCCGCGTGGCCCGCGGCATCGGCGCCATCGGATCCTGGCTCCAGACCGGCCAGGTCGGCACCTACGTGTTCTTCTTCGTGGTCGGCGTGCTCCTGATCCTGCGCGCGGTCACGCGAGCCTGACATGCGAGACTTTCTGCTGGGAATCGGCTACGGGCAGTGGGTGCTCAACGCGCTGCTGGTGCTCCCGCTGGCCGGCGCGCTCGCGGTGCTGGCCGCGCCGACTGCCCGCGCCAAGCACGTGGCGCTCGCGGTGACCATCGTGGAGTTCCTCGTGTCCGTGGGGTTGTGGTGGACCTACGACCCCGGCGTGTCGGCCATGCAGTTCCGCTTCTGGGCCCCCTGGGTTCCGGCCTACGGCATCTCGTACCAGGTGGCGCTGGACGGCATCTCGCTGTTCATGGTGCTGCTCACCACGTTCACGATGCCGCTCGCCGTGCTGGGCAGCTTCAACTACATCAAGGAGCGGGAACGCGGGTTCTATGCCCTGATGCTTGTGCTCACGACCGGCATGATCGGCGTGTTCGTGGCCGTGGACCTGTTCCTCTTCTACGTGTTCTGGGAAGTGATGCTCATCCCGATGTACTTCATCATCGGGATCTGGGGCGGCGGCCGGCGGCTCTACGCGGCCATCAAGTTCTTCCTGTACACGTTCGTCGGGTCGCTGCTGATGCTGGTCGCGATCCTCGTCATGTACATCGCGGTGGGTCGGGCGACCGGCACCTACACCTTCGACTATGCGCAGCTGCTCGAGCAGGCCGCCGTCCTGCGACCGTGGGGGGTATGGCTGTTCCTCGCCTTCGCGCTCGCGTTCGCCATCAAGGTCCCGGTCTTCCCGTTCCACACCTGGCTGCCCGACGCCCACGTCGAGGCGCCCACCGCGGGCTCGGTCGTGCTGGCGGGCATCCTGCTGAAGATGGGGACGTACGGGTTCCTGCGCTTCGCCATTCCGTTCTTCCCGCAGGCCGCCTTCGACCCGCAGGTGGTGACGGTCGTCGTGACGCTGGCCGTCGTCGGCATCATCTACGGGGCGCTGGTCGCGATGGTGCAGCCGGACTTCAAGAAACTCATCGCGTACTCGTCGGTGAGCCATCTGGGCTTCGTCATGCTGGGGATCTGGGCCCTCACGACCCAGAGCGTCGCCGGCGCCCTCGTCATCATGATCAACCACGGGATCTCGACGGGAGCGCTGTTCCTCCTCGTCGGAATGATGTATGAGCGGCGCCACAGCCGGATGATCGCCGACTACGGCGGGCTCGCGGCGGTCATGCCGGCGTTCGCCGCGGTGCTCACCCTCGTGTCGCTGTCGTCCATCGGCCTGCCGGGGACGAACGGGTTCGTCGGCGAGTTCCTCGTGCTGCTGGGCGCCTTCCAGACGTATCCGTGGGCCGCGGCCATCGCCACGACCGGCGTGATCTTCGCGGCGGCGTACATGCTCTGGGCGCTACAGCGCATCATCTACCAGCGGCTCGACAAGCCGGAGAACGAGGGGCTGAAGGACCTGACGCCGCGCGAGTACGCGATCGTCGTGCCCATCATCGTCATGATCCTGTGGATCGGGGTCTATCCGAAGCCGTTCCTCCACCGCATCGAGGCGTCGGTGGAGTATTTCGTCGAGCACAGCGCGCGCGGGCCGACCGTTCCAGAGGACTTCCTCGGGCGCGGTGGGGTGGTGGAGGGAGACGTCCATGCCGATTGATCTGTCGACGTCGGCCGGCGTCACCCTCGCGCTCCTGCCCGAGATCATCCTGACCGTCTGGTCCCTGGGGCTGCTGCTCTTCATCGGGTGGCGCCACAGCGATCCGGACGCGCAGCGCGGTGTTGGCTGGTGGACCCTGGCCGGACTCGTGGCGGCGCTGGGCGCGGTGATGTGGCTGTGGACGCGCGGGGCCGCGCCCGTCGGCCTGCCGCTCATGCTCGCGCTCGACGGCTTCCGCTGGGCCACGGCCACGGTCTTCCTGCTCGGCGCGATCGCCGCCACCGTCCTCGGAATCGGCTACCTCAGCCGGGAGCGGATCCTGGTGCCCGAGTTCTACCCGCTGATCCTCTTCGCGACCATCGGGATGCTCCTCATGGGGGGGGCGGCCGACCTCCTCATGGTGTTCCTCGGGCTGGAGCTGATGTCACTCGCGGTGTACGTCCTGGCGGGGATCCGGCGCCGCAGCCCGGCGTCCGCCGAAGCGGCCCTGAAGTACTTCCTGCTCGGCGCGTTCGCGTCGGGGTTCCTGCTGTACGGCATCGCCCTCGTCTACGGCGCCACCGGCACCACCAACCTGTATACGATCGCGTTCCAGGTGGCGGACGGAACGGTGGCCACCCGGCCCATGCTCGGGATCGGCATCGCGCTGCTGCTGGTGGGATTCGGCTTCAAGGTGTCGGCCGTGCCATTCCACATGTGGGCGCCGGACGTGTACGACGGCGCGCCGACCCCGGTCACGGCGTTCATGGCGGCGGCGGTCAAGGCCGCGGGGTTTGCGGCACTCATGCGCGTGGCGCTGGTCGCGTTCGGCGACGCCTCCGCCGCCTGGCAGACGACCGTGTGGTGGCTGGCCGTGCTCACGATGGCCGTCGGGAACGTGGTGGCGCTCGCGCAGCGGCGGCTCAAGCGCATGCTCGCCTACAGCTCGATCGCCCACGCGGGCTACCTGCTCGTGGCCGTCGCGGCCGCGACCCCGGCGGGCGGCGCGGCGTTCGTGTTCTACGCGCTGGCCTACACGGCCATGACCATGGGCGCCTTTGCCGTCCTCGCGGCCGTGGGACGGGACGGCGAGAGCGAAGTGCTCGTGGACGACCTCGACGGCCTGGCGGGACGGCGCCCCTGGGTCGCGTTCGCCCTGACGGTGTTCATGCTCTCCCTGCTCGGCTTTCCCGGAACCGCCGGGTTCATCGGCAAGTGGCTGATCCTCACCTCGGCGGTCGGGGCGGGGCAGATCCCGTTGGCCGTCGTCCTCGTACTCGCCAGCGTGGTGTCGGCCGGATACTACCTGCCCGTCGTGATGGCCATGTACATGAAGCCCGCGACGGACGACGCGGTGGCCGACCGGACGCTCCTCGTTGGGGGCGCGCGCGCCGTCGTCGCCGCCGCGGTCGTGGTACTGCTCCTGCTCGGCGTCTGGCCCAACCGCGCCCTCGACGTCGCCCGGGATGCCGGCCGGGACCTCGCGCCGGCCTCCGGCATCGTGGTCGGGTCCCCCTAGCCGCGCGCCATGCACGTTCCAGCCGGGATCTTCCGCCAGTACGACATCCGCGGGCTCGTGGACGTCGAGCTGACCCCCGAGGTGGCGCATGCCATTGGCCGGGCGCTCGCGACGTTCACCCGGGCCAAGCGGGGGGAACCGCCGCGCATCGCGGTCGGTCGCGACAACCGGCCGTCGGGGGAACGGCTCTCCCGGGCGGTGCGGGACGGTATCGCCCGCGCCGGGGGGACGGCGGTGGACGTCGGGCTCCTGCCGACACCGGCGCTCTACCTGGCCGTGTACGAGCTCCAGGTGAACGGCGGGATCCAGGTCACCGGGTCGCACAATCCGCCCGAGTTCAACGGCTTCAAGCTGCTCTGCGGCCGCGACACGCTGCACGGGGACGAGATCCAGGAGTTGGCACAGCTGATCGTCGGAGATCGTCTCGACGCGGGCGACGGCGCGCTGGAGGTGGACGACTCGGTCCTGCGCCGCTATGCCGACGCCATCGTGTCGCGCAACGGACCGCTCGCGCGTCGGGTGAAGGTGGTGCTGGATTGCGGCAACGGGGTCGCGAGCGTCTGCGCGGAGCGCATCCTGACGAATCTGGGCGCCGACGTCGTCCCGCTGTTCTGCGATTCTGATGGCACCTTCCCCAACCATCACCCGGATCCGACGGTGCCGGAGAACCTGCGCGATCTGCAGGAGGCGGTCCGGCGGACGGGGGCCGAGCTGGGCATCGCTTTGGACGGCGACGGCGACCGGATCGGCGCCGTGGACGAGCAGGGCGGGATCGTGTTCGGGGATACGCTCATGATCCTGTTCGGCCGCGACCTCGTCCACCGCTTCGGGACCGGCCGGCCCGTGATCTTCGACGTGAAGTGCTCGAACGTCCTCCGCGATCAGCTGGCCGCGGCCGGCCTCGAGCCGGTGATCTGGAAGACGGGGCACTCGCTCATCAAGGCCAAGATGAAGGCCGCCGGCGCGCCGCTCGCGGGTGAGATGAGCGGCCACATCTTTTTCGGGGGAGACTATCACGGGTTCGACGATGCGTTGTTCGCGGCCGCGCGCCTCCTCGCCTTCGTGGCCCGCGAAGGCGGGCCCCTGTCCCGACATCTCGCGGGGCTCCCGCGCACGTGGGCGACACCCGAGATCCGCGTGGACTGCCCCGACGACCGGAAGTTCGCGATCGTCGACGCCGCGGCCCGGCATTTCGGGAGCCGCTACGAGACCCTGACGCTGGATGGCGTGCGGATCTCGTTCGCGCATGGGTGGGGCCTGCTGCGCGCCTCGAACACGCAGCCCGTCCTGGTGATGCGGTTCGAAGCGACCTCGGAGGCCGACCTCGGGGCATACCGCGGGGAAGTCGAGGACTGGCTCCGCGGGCAGGGTATCACCCCCTAGGACATGTCTCGGGCGTGGTGGAAGCCCGCGCTGGGCGCGGCCGTCGCCGCGCTGTTCGCCGCGCGCTGGCTCGCCGAGTTCACGGCTGACCGTCTCTGGGCGGACGCCCTTGGCGTCGCCCCGGCCCACACGGACATCGCGCTCCTCAGGCTCGCCCTTGGCGTCGGCGCCTTCGCCATCGGCACCGCCTGGTACGTCGGGAACCTCCTCCTGCTCTACCGCCAGATCGGGGCGGTCCAGGTTCCCCGGCAGGTGGGGAACCTCGAGATCGTGGAGCACGTCCCACGGCGCTACCTCCTGTTGGGCGCGATCATCACGGGCGCCGGGCTCGCATTCGTGAACAGCATGAGCGCCGGCGACCTGTGGATCACCCGGGCCCTGTCCGGCGCCGCCATGCCCGTCGGGCGGGCGGATCCGGTACTCGGGCGCGACCTTTCGTACTACCTGTTCGAGCTGCCCTGGCAGCGGGCCCTGCAAGGCTACGCGACCTGGCTGGCCGGCATCGCCCTGGGGCTCCTCACGCTACTGTACGCGGCCATCGGCGCCATCCGGCGGGAGGAGCGACGGCTGATCTTCCTCCCCTTCGCGAGGTGGCACGTGGCGGCGCTGTCGGGGACACTCGCCCTGGCGCTCGCGTGGGGCTACGCGCTCGAGCCGGCGGAGTTGGTCGCCGGGTTCCATGACGTGCCGTTTGACCGCCTCCTCGTCGAGGTCCGAATCCCCGCGGCGCTCGTGCTCGGGGCGCTGGCGGTGGGGACCGCGGCCGCGTCCCTCGTGTGGATGCGGGTGGACCGCTCCCGCATTCCCGCCACCGCGTGGATGGTATTGCTCGGAGGATCGTTCCTCGCGCACTTCGTGGTGCCGCCCGCGGTCGCCGGAGGTCGCAGCCCGGAGCAACGGGCGGATCCGGAACTGGCGGCGGCAGAGGCCGATGCCTGGCGCAGCGCGCTGGGCGCCACCGTGGACACGGTTCCCGTCCCGCTGGCGGTCCCGGATCCCCAGTTCCCGGCGCGCCACGAACGGGAGTTGGCCGAGGCGCCCGCCTGGGACGCCTTCGTGCTGACCGAGGTGCTCAATCGCGTCGCGCGTCCCGCGCCCCCGGATGCCCGCGCCTTCGGTCGGTTCTTCGCCGCGGATCTCACGTTGCTCGCGGACTTGCCCCGGCGCCCGGTGGCCGCGTTCCTCGCGGTGCGGGAGCCGGACTCGATCGCCCTGGCGGGTCGGGCGAGTGCGGCGGCCGGCGCGGTGGCGGTCCATGCCTCGCGGGTCGCCGCCGGGGGCGTGCCGCTGTTTCTGCCGGAGCTCACGCGGCCGGATTCCGCGGTGAGTCACCTCGTGGACATCTCCCTCGCGGCCGCGCCGAACTGGTTCACGCCCGGCGCGTCCGGATACGCCCTCGTGTCCACGGACGCCGGCCCGCTCGGTATCCCGCTGCGCTGGCTCGGTCACCGGATCGCGCTGGCCTGGGCCCTCCAGGCGCCGTCGCTCCTGTCCTCACGACGGGCGCCGGTGGGCTCGATCGTGGTCGTCGAACGGGCTGTGGCGGCCCGGCTTGCCCGCTACGCGCCGTTCGCGCGATTCGGCGCGGCGTGGCCCGCGGTCGTTGGCGGGCGCCTCGTCTGGCTCGCGTGGGGCTACGTAGCCGCCGAGGGCTTCCCGCTTGGGACGCCGGTGGTGTGGCGGGGCGAGCGCGTGCGGTACCTCCAGGCGGGATTCCTCGGCACCGTCGATGCGGCGACGGGCGTGGTCCGCGTGTACCTCGCGCACGACGCGGACCCGGTCAGTCGCGCCTGGCAGCGCACGCTGCCCGAGCTGGTGCAGCCGTCGACCGCCATGCCGCCCGGACTGCGCAACTTCCAGCGGTATCCGGAGGAGCTGTTCACGTCGCAGCTGCAGGTGCTCCGGGCCGTGTCGGGGCGGGCCCGGCCGGCGGAGCCGTACTGGTCGGCGGGTCCGTCCGTCGGGGACTCGGTGACCCGCCTCCGGCTGCGGGCGGTCGACGAGGTGCACCTCGAGCCGCGCGTGGCAGCCGTGATCGAGGGCGTGGTCGTGGACGGGGCTCCCGTCCTCCGGGTATTGCGGTACTCGGAGCCGTTCACGCTGACGGGCCCGTCGGAGTTGGAGCGCGACTTCGCCGGCGCCGCGCCGCACGGCGCGGCCGTGGGCGGGCGACTCAGGATCCTCCCCTTCGAGGACGGGGCGGTGGCCGTCCAGACGTTCTATGCGGACAGCGGGACGCTCGCCGGGGTGGTCGCGGGATGGCGGGGGGCCATTGGGGCCGGGGCCACCCTGCGGGAGGCCCTGCGCGGGGTCGGCCCGACCGCGGTCCCGCCGCCGAACGCCGCCGCGCCCGTGGTCTCGCTCGAGGCCGCTCGCGAGTGGTTCCTGCGGCTCGACCGGGCGCGCGCGAGCAGCGATTGGGAAGCGTTCGGCGAAGCCTGGACCGGGCTGCGGGCGGCCCTCGGGCTGCGCGCCGCACCCGCGCCTCGTCCGGTTGATCCCCGGATTCCGAGGGACTAGCTTGACGCGCCCCGCCGTGATTCCCGGAACCATCGTGATTGCCCTGGGTGGCAACGCGCTGCAGCCGCCGGGCGAGCGCGTGACGATCTACGACCAGTTCCGCCACACGCGGGAATCGCTCACGGCGGTGGTGGACCTCGCCCGAGAGGGCTGGCATATCGCCCTCGTGCATGGCAACGGGCCACAGGTCGGCGACGCGCTCGAGCGCAACGAGCACGCGCGGGATCGCGTCGAGCCGCTGCCGCTCGGGGTCCTCGTCTCGGCCACGGCCGGGTGGATCGGGTACATGGTGCAGCAGAGCCTGCAGAACGCCCTCGAACGTGCCCACGTGCCCCGGCAGGTGCTGACCGCCATCACGCAGACGGAAATCGTGGAGGCCAGCGCCAACCTCGACCCGGTCAAACCCATCGGCCATGTGCTCCGCGAGGACGAGGTGGTACGGTTCCGGGCGGCCGGTGTGCCTGTGGGGCAGGACGGGACGGGACGGTGGCGCCGGCTGGCGCCCAGCCCGACGCCAGTGGACGTCGTCGAGTGGGCGGCCATCCGCCAGCTCGTGGCCGAGGGGAAGATCGTGGTGGCGGCGGGAGGGGGCGGGTCTCCGGTGTACCGGCACCCGACGCTGGGGTGGGAAGGAGTGGACGCGGTGGTGGACAAGGACCGGGTGGCCGCCATCCTCGGGCGCCGGCTCGGAGCGGACACACTGCTGATCCTGACGGACGTGGACGCGGTCTACGCCGATTGGGGCACACCCCGGCAACTGCCGCTGCGGCGTCTCACCGCGACCGACGCGGAGGCGCTGCTGGCGGGGGAGGGGCTGGGGAGAGGGTCCATGCGGCCCAAGGTGGAGGCCGCGCTGACCTTCGTTCGCGCCGGCGGGGAGCGGGCGGTGATCGCTCATCTGGGCGACGGGCCGGCCGCCCTCCGCGGCGAAACGGGAACGACGATCGAGGGAGACGAACGGTGAACTTGCACGAATACCAGGCGCGGGCCCTGCTCAAGGCGGCGGGGATTCCGGTGCCGGACGGAGATGTGGCGCAGACGCCGGCGGAGGTGGAGCAGATCGCCAAGCGTCTGGGCGGGGCGGTGGTGGTGAAAGCCCAGGTGCACGCGGGCGGGCGCGGGAAGGCGGGCGGCGTCAAGCTCGCCAAGACGGCCGGCGAAGCGCGGGCACACGCTGAGAAGATCCTCGGCATGACCATCAAGGGCCTCACCGTGGAGAAGGTGCTCGTGGCGCCGGCGGCGGACATCGCCACGGAGAGCTACGCCGGGATCATCCTCGACCGGGCGACGCAGCGCCCCGTGTTCATGGTGAGCCCGGCGGGCGGCGTGGATATCGAGGAGGTCGCCGCCAAGACCCCCGAGAAGATCCTCAAGCTCGGGGTGGACCCCCGGTTCGGGCTCCTGGCCCATCAAGCCATGCAATTGGGCTTCTTTCTGTACCGTGACCTGGCGCAGGTCCGCGCGGCCGCGACGATCCTCCAGCAGCTCTACCAGGCCTTCGTGGATGCCGGCGCATCGCTGGCGGAGATCAATCCCCTCGTGACGACGCCGGACGGCAAGGTCGTGGCGCTGGATGCCAAGGTCGTCGTGGACGACAACGAGCTCGAGCGCAAGCCGTCGATCGCGGCCCTGCGGGACGTCAGCGCCGAGAACCCCAAGGAGGTGAAGGCGCGCGAGGCGGGGCTGTCGTTCATCAAGCTCGACGGCAGTGTCGGGTGCTGCGTCAACGG
>Ga0214473_10009257_pt1 | contig 11648 bp, 9 predicted proteins | sample RVTome_7_FD_203509 | JGI IMG/M metagenome (GOLD analysis project Ga0214473, IMG submission 203509) | Soil microbial communities from uranium-contaminated site in the Upper Colorado River Basin, Wyoming, United States - RVT98D197 | ecosystem: Environmental > Terrestrial > Soil > Contaminated >...
GAAGGTCACCTTGTCCCAGGTCCACTTGTCGCGATACCGATTCGCCCACGCTCCGCGAGTGCCCGCCACCACCGATCTCCTCCGCCTCTCCTGCACCAAAGAGCCCGACTACGCGACGACTGGGAACGATCGACGCAGGCCCGATCCCAAATCGCTCCGCCATGCCGAGCAATCGGATCAGAAATCTCCCGTCCGGACGGACAGGAGTGATTTCTCTCCCGCGGATTGTCGAGTGCTGGGGCCGGCTGCGGTATGACCGCGGTCATGTCTCGGGCAGCGCATGGCCCGAGGGGCCCCATGGTGCTCCGGTGCCCGCTAGACTGGCGCGGGGCGCCCACGGTCAGGGATGGGCCCGGTGGACCAGCTCAATCTCGAACATCGGCGCGCCCTCGATCGCGCCAACGCGAGCGTCGCGGCCTTTGCCGCGCGGGCGGCCGCCGATCCGAGCCGCCCCATCTACCATGTGGCGAGCGCGGCGCACTGGATCAACGATCCCAACGGGCCCGTCCATCATCAGGGCGAGTACCACCTCTTCTTTCAGCACAATCCCTTTGCGAGCGAGTGGGGGAACATGTGCTGGGGACACGCGGTGAGCGAGGATCTCGTCCACTGGAGGCATCTTCCCATCGCGCTGGCTCCGGGCCCCGGGGGCTACGACAAGGACGGCATCTTCTCCGGCTGCTGCGTGATCCAGGGCGGCCTTCCGACGATCCTCTACACCGGCGTCTTTCCGGAGTGCCAGTGCATCGCCACCAGCGAGGATCGCCTGCGGAGCTGGATCAAGCACCCCGGCAATCCCGTGATCTCCAGCCGTCCTCGGAGCGACCTCCAGGGCTTCCGCGATCCCTTCTGCTGGAGGGGCGGGGAAACCTGGTACATGGCCCTGGGCAGCGGGATCGGAAAGCGAGGCGGGTGCGTGCTCCTCTACGCCTCGGCGGACCTCCGCGAGTGGGCCTATCTCGGACCCCTCTTCGAGGGCACGGCCGAGATGATGGAATGCCCGAACTTCTTCCCCCTCGGCGAGAGCTGGCTGCTCTGCGTATCGCCCTACGCGCAGGTCGTCTACGCGATGGGCGAGCTCGCGGGCCATCGCTTTCGGCCCCGGACCGAATGGCTTCCGATCGACCTCGGCGGCCGCGCGGACTTCTACGCCCCCAACTCGATGCTCGATCCGCAGGGGAGGCGCATCCTGTGGGGATGGGTGGAGGCGGGCCCCGCCGGCGCCTGCTGGAGGGGCGTGCTCACCCTCCCGCGGGCGCTCAGCCTGCGCGCCGACGGGCGCCTGGGAATCGAGCCTCTGCCGGAGCTGGCGGGGCTGCGCGGACGCCACCAGAGGTGGGAGAGCATCCCGCTCGGGCAGGACGCGCCCGTCGCGGTGACGGCTCTCCCCTCCGAGACGGTGGAGATCCGCGCAGAGCTCGAGCTCGGAAGCGCGCGCGAGCTGGCCCTGACCCTCGGTCGATCCTCTCGCCGCCCCGAGGAGATCGCGGTCGCCTACGACCATCAGGCGGGCCGGCTGAGCTGCGCGGGGCGGTCCGGCCGCTTCCGGGTCCTCCCCGGAGAGGACGGGCTTCAGCTCCGGATCTTCCTCGACCGCTCGGTTGTGGAGGTCTACGCGAACGGTCGCGCCGCCCTCACCGCGTCCGGGGACTGGCTCGGGCTCGGGGAGGGGGGGCTCCGCCGGGAGGGCGGGTGCGCGGTCACCCTTCTCGCGCGCGGTGGCCGGGCGCTCGCCTCAGCCGTGGATCTCTGGGAGATGGGGTCGATCTGGGGCTAGACTTTTCGAGCTCCGTTCGCCCAGCCCGATCGACTCCGCTCGGCTTCGCCTCGCTGCGAGCAGCTTCGCTGCTTGCCGGCTCACTGCGCGCGCGGCTCGCTCCGCTCCGCCACGCTTGCCCGGCCCGCCTCCCGAAGACGCCTTCCCCGCGCCTCCCCTCAGCTCGGATCGCCCTCGAGCTCGACCAGCGCATCGACGACCACCGGGTCGGAGCCGCACAGGATCAGCGGGTTCAGGTCGATCGAGAGCACGTCGGGTCGGGCTTCGCCGATCCGTCCCAGCGCCTCGAGGATCTGCGCCAGCTTGCCGATGTCGGCCACGGGCTCGCCCCGGAAGGCGTCCAGGATCTTGCGATGGCGCAGCGCGTGGATCAGGTCCTCGGCGTCGTGCTCGGCGAGCGGTGCCACCGCGAAGGCGACGTCGCCGATCAGCTCCGCGAACACGCCGCCCAGTCCGAACATGACGCAGGGACCGAACTGCGGGTCGCGCAGCAGACCCGCGATCAGCTCGCGCCTTCCCGAGACCATCGCCTGGACCAGCAGGCGCGCCTCGCCCTCGCCCTGGCCGCGCTGGGACAGCAGGTCCTCGGCGTGCCGCCTCACCTCCTCGGCGTCCCCCAGGTCGAGGCGCACCAGGTTTCGCTCGGTCTTGTGGGCGATGCCGCGGCCGCAGAGCTTGATCGCGACGGGATACCCCTGCTCTTCGGCGGCCCGCACCGCCTCCGCGGCGGTGGCGACCAGGCGCTCCGGGGGGATGGGAATGCCGGCCTCCGCCAGCAGCTGCTTCGACTCGTGTTCGGAGAGGGTGTAGCTCATGGCGCGAGCAGAATAACGAGGTCCGGCGAAAAGGCCAAGGCGGCTTCGAAGCTAGCGGGAGCGAAGGAACTCGGCGTAGGAGCAGAGCGCCTTCATGGCCCGGGCGCAGCTCTCGGGAGACTCGTAGAAGGGGATCTTGCCGCGTTCCAGGATCTCGTAGGTCGCCGTCTTCCGGAACTCCCGCCTCGAGAAGGCCAGCACCGGCTTCCCGTACTTGCGGGGGATCTCCGCGATGGTCATGCAGCACTCCACCAGCCCCTGCATGGCGTCCAGGGACGAGCCCCGGTGGAAGCCGCCGTAGGGAGGCATGATGATCAGGCCGTCGATGTAGTCCTGCTTGGCGAGGATCTCGATCACGGCGCCGTAGTCGCGGTGGGACTTGCGGGCGATCAGGTCGACGGGGTTGAGAGGCGCGGGCGAGAACTCGCGCACGTGCCCGAGCACCTCGCGCTGCGCCCGCTCGTCGAGAACCGGGACCTCGAGGCCGACCTTGGCGCAGGCGTCCGCGGTCACCACGCAGAAGCCGCCCCCGCCCGACGCGATGCCGACCCGTCTTCCCGACGGGAGCGGCTGGTGGGCGAAGGTGTCGGCGAAGTCGAACATCTCCACCATGTCGTCGCAGACCTGCACGCCCGCCTGCCGGCACGCGGCGTCGAAGAGCTGGGTGCGGCCGGTGAGCGAGGCGGTGTGGGTCGCCGCGGCGCGCGCCCCCGCCGCCGTGCGCCCCACCTTGTAGGCGAGCACCGGCTTTCGGGCGGTTGCCTTGCGCGCCGCCGCGAGGAAGCGCTGGCCGTCCCGCACCCCCTCCAGGTAGAGCGCCACCGTCCTGGTGTCATCGTCGTCGGCCAGATACTCGAGGTAGTCGCACACCTCGAGACTCGCCTGGTTGCCCGAGCTCACGATCTTGGAGAATCCGTATCCCTTCACCTCCGAGACCTCGAACATGTAGTCGCCCATGGTGCCGCTCTGCGAGATGAAGGCGATCGGCCCGGGCCGGACCAGGTTCCAGTAGGTGAGGTTCAGTCGGGCCGCCGAGGTCCAGAGGCCGTTGCAGTTGGGGCCCACGAAGCGGATCCCGCTCTCCCGGGAGAGCTTCACCAGCTCCTCCTGGAGCCGGGCTCCTTCGGGACCCACCTCGGCGAAGCCGGCGGTGATGATGACCGCTCCGCCCACCTTCTTCTCCGCGCACTGCCGGAAGACGTCCAGCACCTGGCTCGCGTTCACGACGATCACCGCGAGATCGATGGGCCCCGGCACCTCGGTCACGCTCTTGTAGGCCTTGATCCCGTGGACGTACTCGTCCTTCGGATTGATCGGATACACCTCTCCGCGGAACTGGCTCCAGTTGAGGACGTTGTACATCGTCTCGTAGCCCCAGCGATCCTGGCGATTGGAGGCGCCGACGACGGCGACGGAGCGCGGGCGGAAGATCGGATCCAGCTGGTCTTTGATCGAGGGCGGCATCGTGGGGAACTCCGCAGGCTACGGGCGCAGCTCGAGAGGGAGCTTGGAACGGGCGGTAACCTAAGTTCCAGGGGGATTCGCGTCAAGGAGCCGGACCCGGTCACCGAGATCAGTCAGACGCGACTTCGAGATGCGCGCCTGGCCAGGAACTCGTTGTAGCGGATGATCGCTTCGAGAACGCGCACCGCGCGGTGGAGCGTGTCGAAGACGGGGATGCCGCGCGCGAGATACCATTCGCGGTACCTCCGGCGCGCCATCTCGACGCCCATCGCATCGCTCGAAGTGGTGGGCGCCGGCATGGTGACGAGGAAGGGCTTGCCGCTGGCCTCGTGAACCGACGGGATCACCTGCGCCGCCCTCTCGACGAAATCGGGCGAGTGGCTTCCCACCTCGTGCTGGACGATCACGGCGTCGATGCGATCGCTGGCTGCGACGGCCTCGAGGATCGGCTGGACGGTCGGGAGCAGGAAGATGGGGGGGCCGGTGTCGAGGGGATTTCGCACGCTGTTCCCGCTGGGGGGAAGGAGCGCGCGGAGCGTCTTCTCGGTCTGCTTCGAGAACTCGGGCATCGAGAGTCCGGCGCCGTCGACCTCGTCGGATGCCGCGACCGTGATCGCCCCGCCGCCGCTGACCACGGAGATCCGCCTTCCCCGGAAATCGGGCAGGTGCAGGAACCCGACCATCAGATCGATCATCTCGTCGATTCCCACCACCGGGATCGCTCCCGTCTGGCGCAGAAATCCCTCCCAGATCCGCCTGCTTCCCCCGAGCGAGGCGGTGTGGCTCGCCACCGCGCGGCTGCCGAGCGCGGTGAGTCCGCCCTTCCAGATGAAGATCGGCTTGCGGAGCGAGGTGCGTCTCGCGACCTCGAAGAGACGCCTGCCATCGCGGACGCCCTCGATGTAGGCGCCCACCATCCGCGTCTGGGCGTCGGCTCCGAAGCAGGAGAGATAGTCGCACTCGTTGAGGTCGCAGGCGTTGCCGTAGCTCACCGCCTTGCTGAAGCGGATTCCGAGGCCGATCGCCCTGCGGACCAGGAACGAGACCAGGCCGCCGCTCTGGGCGAGAAGGCCCACCGGCCCGGCCTCGCTGGGGAAGTCGGGGCCGGGAAGCACGGTGAGCGCGCTCCGCGGGCTGTAGATCCCGAAGCAGTTGGGCCCGACGATCCTCATCCCGCTCCGGCGCGCGATCCGGGCGATCTCGTCCTCCCAGCGCGCGCCCTCCGCGGAGCCGCTCTCCCGGAAGCCGGCTGTGAGAATTTGCACGGCTCGCACGCCCTTTTCCGCGCAGTCGGCGACGGTCTGCACCACGTGGGGAGCGGCGACGACGACGATCGCCATGTCCACCGGACCCTGGATGTCCTGCACCCGGGCGTAGGCCCGGTCGCCGTCGACCTCCGTCACGCTCGGATTGACCGCGTAGAGCCCACCCTGGAAGCGCCGCGCCTTGAGCGACGAGTAGGTGCGGCCGCCGAACTTGGTGGCGTCGTTGGATGCGCCGATGATGGCGACGGACCGGGGATGGAAGACGGGCTCGAATTCGCTCGGATCGCTCAAGGTGGACTCTCCGCTTGGCTTCGGCATCAGCTCGGTGGCGCTCCGAACGCGAGGCCCATCCGGCCTCGTCCGGGCTCCTGGATCTCCCGGCCAGGGCTTCGCCCGGCGGGAGAGGTGCCTTCACTTGATAGTGGATCTCCCGAGCTTCGTCCCGCCGATCCTCTCGGCGATCCTTGACAGCGGATCCCGCCTCGGCCGAGACTCCTCGGACGGCCGGCGGTCCCTCGACCGGCCTGGGAGAGGCGGCCCGCCGCGGGCGGGGGGCGCGGGAGGAGCGATGAGCGAGAAGAGCCCGGAGGCAATCGCCGAGCGAGCCGCCCGACTGGCAGCGGAATACGAGAGGACCTGCACCGGCTGCGCGCAGTCGGCGGTGGCGGGCCTGCTGGATGCCTTCGGGATCGAGAGCGAAGAGGTCTTCAAGGCCGCGAGCGGGCTCGCCGACGGCATCGGCCTCAGCGGCGACGGCTCCTGCGGCGCCCTCACCGGCAGCGCGATGGTGATCGGACTCCTCTTCGGCAGGGGGCGCGAGGACCATCGGGACGTGATGAAGCCGATGCAGTCCTACCTCCTCTGCAAGGAGCTTCACGACGACGTGGTCCGGGAGTACGGAACCGCGCGCTGCCACGACATCCAGCGGAGGATCATGGGGCGGAGCTTCGACCTGCTCGATCCCAAGCAGCTCGAAGAGGCGATGAAGGTGCGGATGCTCGAGCACTGCGCCGGCGTCGTCGGACGCACCGCGCGGAGGGCGGCCGAGCTGATCCTGAGGGAGCGGTCGCAGGGTGCCCTCCGCCCGCAATCCGGCGGATGAGGGATTCCCCGCCGCGCCGGTCTTCCGGCGCGGGCGGTTCGGGCCAAGATCGCCGCATGCGTGCGCTCGGCGCCGCGCATCTCTTGGTGATGTCGGTCGCCCTCTCTCGCGGCGCGGCCGCCCGCGCGGGCGAGCTCTTCGAGATCGAAGCGATCGAGAGTCAGGGGCGAAGCGTCGCGGTGGAGATCGCCGAGCTGAACGGAGACGCGCGCGCCGACCTCATGGTGGTGGCATCGCTCGGCATGCCGCCCCACGAGAGCCGCAGGGTGCGCGTCCATCTCCAGAAGCCGGATGGATCGCTTCCCGCCGAGCCCGATCACACCATCGAGCTTCCGCCCTGGAGCGCGGTCTACGAGCTCGCGGACCTGAAGGAGAGCCCGGGCCAGGAGATGGCGCTGCTGCGCCCGGAGGGAGTGACCCTGCTCTCCCTCGCCGACGCGTCGGGCCGAAGCTGGGACCTCCCGGCTCCGGGCTTCACCAGCCTGGGCGTGGCGGACGACGAGCGCGGCTTCGAGCGCTTCCACCTGGTCGATCGGGGCTTCGGTCCCGAGCCCTGGATCCTGGTCCCGGGGATCGGTCAGCTCCTGGCGCTCTCACCCGGAGGAGAGGTGCGGGCGCGCCTGGAGGTCCCGTGTCGCACCAACTACTACGTCGCCCCCCACGCCGGGCTCGTCGCGAGCGAGAGTGATCTCCAGCTCGCCGTCGACGCTCCCAAGCTCTCGGTAGGGGACGTCGACGGAGACGCTCGCGCCGACGCCGTCCTTTCCACGCGCCACGAGCTCTGGGTCTACCTGCGCAGGGAGGATGGGAGCCTGCCCGGCGCGCCGGACCAGAGACTCGCCCTGCGCCTCCTCGCCCCGCGCGACCACGTCCGCGGCTCCGGAGGGGTCGCCGTCATGGCCAGGGACATCGACGGCGACCGGAAGCTCGACCTCTTGATCTCGCACGTGGCCGGGAATCTCTCCAGCGCGTCGAGCGCCACCTACGTCCACATGAACCGCGGGGGCGGGTGGAACCTCGACGAGCCCGACCGCGTCTTCCGCTCGGAGGACAGCCTCGACACCAACGCGCTGCTCGACCTGGACGGGGACGGCAGCAGCGAGCTGCTTCGCATGCAGCTCCGCTTCGACGCGCTCGAGATCGCGGAGTTCCTGCTGACCCGGGAGATCGACCTCCGGGTCCTGGTCCATCGCTACCATCCCGAGCGGGGATTCGACGAGGAGCCGTGGGCGAAGGCGCAGATCGGGCTCCCCTTCCGCTTCGATACTCTCGGCCTCGCCGGCTTCCTTCCCGCCGCGGGCATCGACCTCAACGCGGATGGCTTCCCCGACTTCGCCTTCTCGGGAGGCGGAGCTGCGATCGAGATCCTTCTCGGCGGAGGCGAGGCGCCGTTCGCGGGGCCGAGCTACCGCCAGGAGATCCCCACCTCGGGCGTGATCCGATTCGGCGATCTCGACGGCGACGGCCTGCTCGACTTCGCGATCTTCGACCCGTACGACTTCGACGTCCCGGTGCGCGTGGGGCGAAACCGCGGAAGGCTGCCCGCGACGCGGTCCCCCCTCACCGGAGCTGCCGAGAAGAGGCCCGCGGAGGATCGCGACGCGATGCGCCTGCCGCGGTAGGCTCCGAGGCGGCGCAGGGAGGGAGCGGGATGGCAGAGCGCGTGTGTCCCTGGTGGGTCGGCTATCTGCTCGTCAGTCCGATCAGGCGCTGGTTCGAGAAGCCCGAAGAGCTGCTCGGTGAGCGGGTGAGAAGCGGCGCGACGGCGCTGGATGTGGGATGCGGGATGGGATACTTCAGCCTTCCGCTCGCCGAGCGGGTCGGACCGGCGGGGCGCGTCATCTGCGTCGATCTCCAGGAGCGGATGATCCGGTCGCTGCGCAGGCGCGCGGCTCGGGCCGGCCTCTCCGGCCGCATCGAGGCTCGCGTCTGTGGGGCGAGCAGCCTGGGGATCCGGGATCTGGAGGGCCAGATCGACTTCGCCCTGGCCGCTTTCGTGGTGCACGAGGTCCCGGATGCGGAGCGGTTCCTGGCGGAGATCGGGAATGCTCTCGCTCCCGGAGGTCGCCTGCTCGTCGCCGAGCCGAAGGGGCACGTCTCCGCCGAGGCGCTCGAGGAGACGCTCGAGGCCGCCCGGAAGTCGGGCCTCTCGGTCATCGAGAGACCCCGCATCAAAGGGAGCCGCGCGGCCCTGCTGGAGAAGGCTCGCTCATGAGCCGGGCGCGCATCGGCCGCCCCTCGCTCCGTCGATTCGCCCCGCTCCTGCTCATCCCGCTCGGGCTGCTTCTGGTCACGCTCGTCTACATGATGGGCATGGCGGAGCTGGAGGGGGAGACGCGGGGCTTCTGGCAGAGCCTGGCCTGGGCCTCGGAGACGCTCACCACCACGGGCTACGGGCACGACAACCAGTGGCGGCACCCGCTCATGATCGCCTTCGTGATCGCGGTGCAGTTCTCAGGCGTCTTCCTGGTCTTCCTGCTCTTCCCCGTCCTCGTGATCCCCTTCCTGGAGGCCCGCTTCGAGGAGCGCCTGCCGAGGACGCTCCCGGCGAAGCTCCGGAACTTCGTGCTGATCTACCGCTACGGTCCGGCGGTCACCTCGCTGATCCACGACATGGAGCGCCATCGGATTCCCGCCGTGGTGCTGGAGGAGGACGAGTCGCTGGCGCGTCGCCTGCGAGACCGTGGCCTGAACGTGGTCTTCGCCCGGCTCGAGGACGAGAACCCCTTCCGCCACGGCCTCGGGGGCGCGCGCGCCGTGGTCGCCAACGGTGCGGATCACGAGAACGAGGCGGTGGTGCTGAGCGCGCGCGAGAGCGGCTTCCAGGGCCCGATCTTCGTCTTCGTCGAGAACCCGCTGCATCGAAAGCCGATCGTCCTGGCCGGAGCGAATGCCGCCTACAGTCCGAAGCACGCGCTCGCGGCCGCGCTCGCCGCCCAGGCGAGTGACCGCATCTCCCCCCGCATCGCCGGCCTCAAGCAGCTCGGCGCACAGCTCGAGGTGGCGGAGCTGCGGATCCAGCGCGAGAGCCCGGTGGCAGGCGTCCGGCTGGCGGAGGCCAGGATCCGCGAGCGGACCGGCGCGACCATCATCGGCCGCTGGATCGAGGGCGAGTTCGATGCCGAGGTCGGCCCGGAGACCGTCCTCCTGCCCGGGGCGATCCTGGTCGCCGTCGGCAGCGGCGAAAGCATCGTCCGCCTCGGCAGCCTGGCGACGCCTCTCTCGAAGACCGGTCCCTTCCTGGTGGCCGGTTACGGGGAGGTCGGCCACAAGGTCGTCGAGATGCTGAGCGACGCAGGAGAGGAGACGTTCGTGATCGACAACCGGCGCCTCGAGGGGGTCGATCTGGTGGCGGACGCGCTCGACTCGGCGGCGCTGGTGCGGGCCGGGGTCCGGGAGGCCCGCGCGGTGATCCTGGCGCTCTCGACCGACGCGGCCAACCTGCTCGCGACCGCGGTGGTGCGGGACATCGCGCCCGACGTGCCGATCATCGCGCGCGTCAACCGGGCGGAGGAGGTCGCGCGCATCCGCGCGACCGGCGCCGACTTCGCGCTCTCGATCGGCCAGGTCGCCGGGCAGCTCCTGGGCCGGCAGCTCTTCGGGCAGGAGTTCGTCTCGCTCGAGCCGCGCATGCGCCTGGTCAAGACCTCGGCCGCCGGGCTCGGAGGCCTCAATCCGGCCTCCGCCCGGATCCGCGAGCGCACCGGCTGCTCGATCGTGGTGATCGAGCGCGAGGGGCACCTTCTCGTCGACTTCGACCGCGACTTCGAGATCCGCCCCGATGACTCCATCTACCTGTGCGGCTCGGACGAGGGCGTCGACACCTACTTCGAGCTCTTTCCCGAGGCCCGGGCGCAGCCGCCCGCGCCGGCGACCCCGGAGGAGGGCCGGATCCCCGCATAGAACGCGGCTCCGCCTCAGTGATCCGCGGGCCCCCGCGGCGTGGCCTCGCTGGGCGCTGCCTTCTTGCGGGCGGCCTTCTTGTGCGCGCTGCCGGTCGCCCGCGGCTCCACGGCCCTCTCCAGCCTCCGCAGCAGCCGCGCCGCATCGCGGCGGATCTGGGCCTCGATGCGGTTCCAGCGGTCCTCGCGATCCTTGCGGGCGTTGTCGATCTGGCGCTGGAGCTCCTTCAGGCCCCGGCGGAGCTCGCGCGCCATGCTCGCGAGATTCCCCGGCAGCCTCTTCTCGAGCTGGTGGAGCGAGTCGTCGAGCGCCGCCCGGGCCCGCTCCCCAGGGCTCTTGCGGCTCGTCGCCTTCTTCTCGGTGGTCTTGACGCGCGCGGCCTGCTTCTTTCCTGCGACCATCTCTCGTCGCTCCTCGGCGTTGGTCCCCCCGTGACATTCTCCGCCACGGGATGCCAGGGAGGCAAGCAGATCCTCACCCGCAGCGCCACGAGAGCGGTCTCATCGCATCCGCGCGTCGGCCGTCAGCGCCGCCGCCGGCGCATCCAGATCAGCAAGGGCAGGGCGAGGGCCAGCTCCGCGCCGAGGCCGCACGGGGGCGAAGAGGGCGCCTCGCCCTTCTTCCAGGGCGCGACGCACTCCGGGTCCGGCCCGGCGGGGTCGGCGGACCCGTTGGCGGAGAGGCCGCCGTCGTAGTCCGTCATTCCGTCGCCGTCGTTGTCGCTGCCGTCCTGGCATTCGGGGCTCTCGGTGATCCACGAGGGGTCATGGCAGCCCGGGTCTCCCAGACCCGCCGGCGGTCTGGTCTCGTCTCCTGGATCGGCGAAGGTCGCCGGATCGAAGTCGGTGAGTCCGTCGCCGTCGTTGTCGATGCCGTCGTCACAGGGAAGTGAGTCGGAAGTCTCGAAGGGATCGAGCGGATCCGCGCAGCCCGGGTCGTCCGGATGGTCGGCGAGTCCGTCGCCGTCGTCGTCCATGCCGTCCGCGCAGGCGGGCGCGGTCTCGGCCATGATCGAGAGGATCTGATCCCTGTAGTCGGCGAGCTGAGCCGACCAGGTCTCGTTCCCGTAGAGGACGGTCTGCGACGGCTGGCTCGCATAGTTGATGGCGGTCACCATGATTCCGGCGAGCTCCCAGCCTTCGCTCCCCATCGCGAAGACCGCGCCGCCCGAGTCGCCCCCCGCCGCCTGGGCCTCGTGCTCGGTGGGGAGCCCCTGGCTCAGGTCGGTCGAGAAGCAGACGGTGAAGCGGACCCCGTCGCTCATCATGCGCGAAGTCGCCTCGACTTCGTTGCTGCCCCAGCGCATCGCCCTCCCGATTCCG
>Ga0214473_10009258_pt1 | contig 11648 bp, 9 predicted proteins | sample RVTome_7_FD_203509 | JGI IMG/M metagenome (GOLD analysis project Ga0214473, IMG submission 203509) | Soil microbial communities from uranium-contaminated site in the Upper Colorado River Basin, Wyoming, United States - RVT98D197 | ecosystem: Environmental > Terrestrial > Soil > Contaminated >...
CCTCGACTGCGCCGAGGGAGGCGGTTGTGTCCGGTGTTTCCTTCACCATCCGGCACCCGACCTTTCGCGGGTCGGGAATTAGTGGTCTGCCACTCCCTAGCAGGCCATTGAAAGAGTGTTCCTTCTCCTGGATTCCCGCTTTCGCGGGAATGACCACTGGGGAAAACGCTCCGTCTTTCGTCATTCCCGCGAAAGCGGGAATCCAGGGGAGAGGACCTGTGCGCCTTCCTCAGGAGGCTTTTTGTCCAAGCCGTTTATCTGAGTGCCTCGGTGATGCACCGTTATCGGTGAGCCCGGGCCTTTTTTCCATTCCAAGAGGAGCCGCAGCCCCGTGCCAGAGCAAACGACAGACAAACCCGTTCAGCTCCCCATGGTAGAAGAGATCGACGAGGCAGCCCTTGCCAAGGAGGCTGCATACCTGGCGGAAGTGAGCGAGAAAAACCTCGGCGCCAGGCTCGGAGCCTATGCGAAGCTCACCGGCCCCGGCTGGCTCCAGGGGGCCATGACGCTTGGGGGAGGTTCGGCGGCTTCGTCTCTCCTTGTGGGAACGCTTGCGGGGTACGACCTGCTGTGGGTGCAACCGCTTGCGCTTGTAACCGGCATCATCATGCTCATGGCCATCGGCCGTCTTTCCTTGTCGACCCGGCTACCCCCCTTCGAGGCGGTCAGCCGCTACGCGCATCCCGCTCTTGCCTGGGCTTGGGCGTTGGCCTCTCTCGTCGCCAGCATGATCTGGTGCCTCCCCCAGTTCAGCCTGACCGAATCCGTCTTTCGCGATTTCGCGACCCAGATGGGAATGGATGTTTCCTCGCCACTTCGCTCGGGGGTGTTTAGCACGTCGGTGAGTTTGGCCGTGTTGTTTGTCACTCTCTCGATCACGCTCAACTACGGCAAGAACCAGAGATGGATCCGGAGATACGAGTGGGTTCTCAAGCTGATGGTTGCCATGATTGTGGTTTCCTTCCTGATCGTCGTCATCAAAGTGGACGTCGACTGGGGAAGGGTATGGAGGGGTTTCTTCGGTTTCCATCTGCCAAGAGACTCCGTCGCCGTCGGGGTGGTTATCACCGCCTTTGCCAATGCCGTCGGGATCAACATGACATTTCTCTTTCCCTATACCTTGATAGCCAAAGGGTGGGGAAAAGAACACCGGGGGCTGGCCGTTTTCGACCTGTGGACGGGGTTGTTCGTTCCGTTCGTTTTCGCGACTTCACTCATTTCCATTGCTTCGGCGGCGACACTCCATGGCACTTTCGACCTGAGTGGGGACATGAAACCCCAGGCGGTCGACCTGGCGATTGCCCTGGAACCGCTTGCGGGAGAGAAGGCCAGTCACTTCGTCTTCGGGTTGGGAATCCTCGGCATGACCGTCAGCACCATCACGCTCTTGATGCTGGTGTGCGGGTTCATTGTGAGCGAACTGGCGGGCGGCCGGTCCCGGAAGCCGTTCGTCGTCGGCGCATTCCTTCCCGCAGTGGGCGTGTTGGGCCCCGTGGTCTGGACCAGGTACGGTTTCTGGATGGCGGTTCCGGTTTCCAACGTCACCTATTTCCTCATGCCGATCGCGTACCTCACCTTCATGATACTGATGAATCGGCGGGCCTTCTTGCGGGAAGAGATGCCGAGCGGAATCAAGCGTGTCGCCTGGAATGCCGCAATGGGGATGGTCCTTCTTATCGTCGCGTTCGGAGGATGCTACAAATTCCATTTCGGGCCGGGGGGGGCCAAATCCTGGGCTCTTTCCGAATGGAGCGTCTGGTCCGGCGCCTATGCGATCGTCATGATCGTCGTTTTTCTCGGTGGGATCTACACGATCCTTTTTCCGCCCGAACCCAGGAGCAAGTGACCGTCGGGAATGAGGGTTCTGATTCTTGGATATGAATATCCGCCCGTCGGGGGCGGGACCGCGCAGGCGCTCGGACGCCTCCTGGAGGTCTGGTCGACGGACCCGGAGTTGGAGGTCGAGCTTTGGACTGCCGCTCCCCCGAGAGGGACGACCCGTCGGTTTCCGATCGACATTTCAGCTGTCGAATTCCCATGCGGGAAAAGGGGACTCCACTTCTGGCGGACAACCGAGCAACTCCGACTGCTCTGGAAGGCTTGGAGACGCACGCTCGGAGACGATCCGTGGCCGGACGTCGTGCTTGTCTGGGGGGGATGGCCCCTCGGGCTGCTCCTGTTGGGGGGACTGGGTCGACTGCCCTGTGTTCTGGCGCTCCGGGGGTCGGATGTTCCAGGGTTTAACCCAAGGACCTCCGGTCCCATCTGGAAAACGTTGGCGCGGCTGGTTTGGCGGCGAGCGGGTCGACTGACCGTCAACAGCCCGGCACTGAAAAAACTCGTCCGGCAGGCCGGCTGCAGGCGCTCGATCGACATTGTTCCCAATGGAGTCAACCTTCGACCCGGAGGAGGGACCCGCGGGCAGGGCAGGGAACTCTGCACCTTGCCGACGCCTCGTCAGATCCTTTCGGTCAACCGCCTCATCCCTCGCAAGAGGGTGGACTGGGTCCTTCGAGCCGTAGGTGCGCTCACTCCCGAGGAAAGGCTCCGTATCGAGGTCAAGATAGCGGGGAGCGGGCCGGAGAGGGTCCGTCTGGAAACGATGGCTCGAGAGCTCGACATCGCGAAGCGCGTTTTTTTCCTGGGTGAGGTTTCTTCCAAGGAATTGGAAGGGCTTTACCTCCGGGCGGATTTGTTTATCCTCGCCTCTCGAGCGGAAGGGTTCTCCAATGCATTGTTGGAGGCAATGGCTTACGGATTGCCTTGTCTTGCCGCCACTCCAACCGGTTTTCACGACGTCGACGAGGCCCTTGTCGCCTTCGATTCACCTCAGGACCTGGCCCGTTGTATTCGGCTCTTGTTCGGCGATTCCGGCGTTTATGGCGAACGAAGCCGGGCCTGTCTGGAGGCTTCGTCGCGTTACTCGTGGGAGAAGGCGGCCGAGCGGTACCGAGACCTGCTCCTGGATGTCTCCGGGTAGCGCCTTGTTGCCTTGGCATTGCGTAGGGGCGATTCGCGAATCGCCCCTACGCAATGCCGAGGTATGGGTCGACCAATGGGGAATCGGAAGGGGGTTGGATTCTCCTCGCCCTGCGGTTCACGCCGCTGGCACGGGATGCGGAAAGTTGTGGGGAGGGTTTGATGCTTGAGAGTGCGGTACGCCTGGCCAAGAAGCTGCGGACCAAAGAAGTATCCTCTCGCGAGATTGTCGATGACGTACTTCGGAGACTCGAGGAGAAAGACAGGGATCTCCATTCCTACGTGACGGTCCTAGCCGCGGAAGCCCGTGGGCGAGCGGACGAGATCGACCGCCAGCGCGCCAAAGGCGAGGAGCTGGGACCTTGGGCGGGGTTGCCGATCGGTCTCAAAGACCTGCTGTGTACCAAGGGAGTCAGGACGACCTGTTCTTCCAGGATGCTCGAGAGCTTCGTCCCGCCTTACGACGCGACGGTGGTGCGGAAGGTCAAGGACGCGGGGTTTGTCATTATTGGCAAGACCAACATGGACGAGTTTGCCATGGGGTCCTCGACCGAAAACAGCGCCTTCTTTCCGACGAGGAACCCCCACGATCTTGAGCGCGTACCGGGCGGCTCGAGCGGAGGCGCGGCGGCGGCCACGGTGGCCGGGATACCGCTTCTCAACCTGGGATCCGACACGGGAGGGTCGATCCGCCAACCGGCGTCTTTCTGCGGCTGCGTGGGTCTCAAGCCCACCTATGGAAGGGTCAGCCGGTACGGGCTGGTGGCGTTTGCGTCTTCCTTGGATCAGATCGGCCCCTTCGCACAGACGGTCGAGGACGTGGCCATGCTGCTCGGCGTCATATCCGGGCACGATCCCCTCGACGCGACCTCCATTCCCCGGCCGGTTCCCGACTACCTCGCCGCTTTGGAGCGGGACCTCGAAGGCTTGCGAATCGGCGTACCCGTCCAATACTATGGCGAAGGGCTCGATCCCGAAGTCCGTGCGGAGGTTGAGAAAGGGATTCGGACATTTGAAGGATTGGGGTGTGAGCGCGTGGAAGTCGAAATGCCCCATACCGACTATGCCATCGCCACCTACTACTTCATCTGTACCGCGGAAGCCAGCTCGAATCTGGCGCGTTACGACGGGGTGGTCTACGGCCATCGAGATTTGGAGACTTCCGACATCGTCACGATGGAGTCCCGGACTCGCCAGCAAGGTTTCGGTCCGGAAGTCAAACGGCGCATCATGCTGGGCACCTACGTCCTCTCGGCGGGATTCTACGACGCCTACTATCTGAAGGCGCAAAGGGTCCGGAACCTGGTGAGAAAGGATTTTGAGGAAGCGTTCAAGAAGTGCGATCTCATCGTGACTCCCACCAGCCCGACCACCGCGTTTCGGTTCGGCGAAAAGGTGACGGACCCTCTTTCCATGTACCTTTCCGACATCTACACAGTCTCTGTCAACCTGGCGGGTGTTCCGGGGATATCGGTTCCCTGCGGAAAGGACTCGAAGGGATTGCCGGTGGGAATGCATCTGATTTCACCACCGCTGGGGGAAGAAACCCTGCTCCGGGCGGCGCATCAATTCCAACTCGCACACTCGTGCGCCTCCGGAAAGGAAGGCGGTTGAGCCACGTCCCGGCCCGTCGTCCGTGGCATCCGGTTCCGCCCCCGATGCGCCGATGAAGGCGAGGCCGAATACCTGCCGGACACGCGGTGGTTGAAGGAACCCCGGCGAGGACGGCGACACGATTGTGGAAGGATCTTCCACCGGTGCGGACCGGACAGGTGAAGTGGTCTCGACCTCGGTGCGGATCTATGAATAATGGGAGCTTCGTTTGTGAGAGCGCGTCTCGAGCGATCGGGATGGCAATCCAGGGAAACGCACCGCATGTGGGAGGCCGATCGAAAAACAATGGTGGAAGTGTTTGATGACCCATCTTTGGGAGACGACCTCAAGGAAGTCCAAGCTCTGAGGAAGAAACTCCGTCTCCTCGTTGAACGTCTGCATCAAGTCATTGTCGGGCAGGACCGGGTCATTCTGGAGACGATTCTGACCCTGCTGTGTCGGGGGCACGTTCTCCTGGAAGGAGTCCCCGGGCTGGCGAAGACCCTCTTGGTCAAGACTCTGGGCGAGCTGCTCTCCCTCGAGTTCCAGCGAATTCAGTTCACGCCCGACCTGATGCCAACGGACATCATCGGCGCGGAGATCATCGAAGAGGATCCCGACACGGGGAAACGGGATTTCAAGTTTATCGAAGGGCCGGTTTTCTGCCAGATTCTCCTGGCGGACGAGATCAACCGGACGCCCCCGAAGACACAGGCGGCGCTTCTCGAAGCGATGCAGGAGTACGCCGTGACCGTGGCGGGGGAGACCCGGCCACTGACTCAGCCGTTTTTCGTCCTGGCGACTCAGAACCCGATCGAACAGGAGGGGACGTATCCTCTCCCGGAGGCCCAGCTCGACAGGTTCCTGATGAAGATCCGCCTCGATTATCCGACCCCGGAACAGGAAGAAAACATCGTCTTGTTGACAACCGTCGAAACCGCCCACGATTTGAGTACGGTCTTCGACGGCCCGGAAATTCTCAACTACCAAAAACTGGTCAGGAAGCTGCCGGTTGCCCGACACGTCGCCAGGTATGCGGTCTCGCTTGTGACGGCGACCCGTCCCAAGAGCGAGAGGACGTTCGACTTCATCCGCCAGTACATCACCTGGGGCGCCGGGCCAAGGGCATCGCAGAACCTCGTTTTGGCCGGGAAGGCGCACGCGATGGTCCGAGAGAGACTCCATGTCTCGATCGAAGACATCCAGGCCGTGGCGCCCCCCATCCTCAGACACCGCCTGAAACTCTCTTTCGAAGCCGAGTCGGAAGGGATCACGGTGGAGGACATCATCCAACGTCTGATTAAGGTGGTCCCGGTTCCCGAACCCGACAAGAAGCGCCGGTGAGGCCGGATGGCTCTGTCTGCCGCGCGCCAGCTCGCGGGATGTGCCGTCGCCGTTCCCTTCGCGGATTTTCCGTAGCATAATTTGCCGAATTCTCGGGGAGGGAAACGCGATCCAGCTGCGCTGGGCTGGGTGATGACCTGAGGCGGAACCGCACGCCGCCAGAGGAGAAAGACCGCACGATGACCGATTCATCCTCGTCGCCCCACCGGGAACCGTTGGCTCCTCGATTGCTTGTCGTGGACGATGACAAGTACATCCGCCAGATCATGAAGCGCTACATCCAGAAAGAAGGCTTCACGCTGGAGATGGCGACGAATGGCCGCGAGGCGATCGAGATCCTCGAGACGTACCGGCCGGATGTCGTGATTTCGGATTGGATGATGCCCGAGGTGGACGGTATCGACCTGTGTCGATGGGTCCGCCAAAACGAGGACTTCAACGGGGTGTATTTCATCCTCCTGACGTCCAAGGACCGAGTGGAAGACAAGACCCTCGGGCTCGAAGCGGGAGCCGACGACTACGTCACCAAGCCGTTCCAGGGCGCCGAGTTGATCGCGCGCGTTCGTTCGGGTCTCAGGCTCCGGGGGATGCAGCAAGAGCTGGCAAGCGCCTACAAGACCCTGGACGAAGAGTTGCGCGTTGTGGCCGACCTTCAGAAAAGCCTGCTCCCCTCGCCGCTGCCCGAAGTGGAGGGTTTCAAGTTCGCTTCCCACTATTCGCCTTCCCTACGGGCCGGTGGAGATTACTACGATTTCCTCCAGTTGAGCAAACTCCACATGGGGGTTCTGATCGCCGACGTCTCGGGGCATGGAGCGGCGGCTTCGATGATCATGGCGATCACGCGCGTCGTCATGAGAGCCTTCGTCCAGGACCTCTTGAGCCCGGGAGGCGCGCTCACCGTCGTCAACGACGTCCTTGTGGAGCACGTGCCGACCGACCAGTTTGCCACCGCCTTCTACGGAATTCTGAATCTGAAAACCCAGAAACTTGTCTACTCGAGCGCCGGACACAATCCTCCCTTTCTCTATCGCGCCCGCTCCGGAGAAGTCGCGGAGATGAAGAACACGGGAGGCATACCGCTGAAAATCCTTCCGCACGTTCGGTATGAGGAAGGCGAGGTGACTTTGGAGGAAGGCGACCAGATCCTGCTCTACACCGACGGCCTGACGGAGGCCTTCAATCCGGAACACGACATGTACGGCGAAGGCGCTTTGGAAGAGCTTTTCGGAAAACATGGGAAGCAGGAGCCCGAGGTCTTGGTTAAAGAGATACTTAAGAGCGTTCATTCGTTCATCCGGAACGAACCCTTCCACGATGACGTGACGATGGTAGCGCTTCGACGGAATACCGGTTGATGGCCTTACCAAAGATCCTTCTTGTCACTTCCGAGTTGCTTCCAGAGTTTGGGTTGCCGACCGCCGGTGGCGGGGTTCGCGCGCAACAACTCTATCGCTCGCTCGTGGAGGCGGGTTTCCCCGTCGAGTTGGCGTTGGCGCGTCAGACGGCCGAAGGAAAGGACCTGCCGGAGTGGGCCCGTCGGTACCTCTATCGTCCCGAGTTCCTGGACGGGCTAGTCGAGCAAGCCGCCCCGGACGTGGTCTTGAGCGAGGGATGGGAACCGCTCTCCCATCTTCGGATGGCCGACAACCGCGTGTACGTCGCGGACTGCCCTGGCCCCTTGGTTCTCGAAAACCACCATCGCAAGCTGGGTGACCTGCGAGCCAACACCCATCACAAGGTTCAAACGCTGGCCCGTCTGGACGCCGTTCTCTGCCCGAATCGGCCCATGCGCTTCTATCTGGCCGGATACCTGACCCTCGCCGGCTGGTCGCCCGAGCAGACGGACCGAATCGCGCAGGTTCCCATCTCGTTTCCCGAGCCCATGCCGCCCCCCACCCCAAAGGAGAGCGACCTGACGGTGTTCGTCGGGGGAATATCCTGGGCATGGCATCGGGCTTCTCCTTGGCTCCTCCGGCTGGCGGATGAACTGGAGAAGGGCGGTTTCGGAAAGCTGCGCGTGAGGTTGGGCAAGCACCCCCATCACAACTTGGAAGGAACGCCGTTCGAGGATCTGGATCCTCGCTTGAAAGACCATCCTCGAGTGGCGATGGAGGGTTTGACGAGTTGGGATGTTTTGGTGGAGGAACTGAGGTCCGTCCATCTCGCCGTCGAATGGAGCCCGTCCCACCTCGAGCGAGAGATTGCGTCGACGCTGCGGATCGTGACCTGCCTCTGGTGCGGCCTGCCGGTCGTTGTCCGGCCTCACTTGGATCTGGCTCGCGAAGTCGAGGAGTACGACGCCGGGTGGGTCGTGGACGTCTGGGAGGATTTGCTCGAGCTCCTGCGCGGCCTGAAGGCGCATCCCGAGTGGATCGAGCGGAAGTCGAACAACGCCCGGCGACTGGCGAAAGAACGACACACCTGGCCCGTTGGCCATTCCGAGCTTCTCTCATTCCTTGAAAATGCCACCCCTCGCGAAAAGTCCCCCTCTTTTCTCGCCCACGCAACGGATGTTTTTCGGAAACAAGAAGAAGAACTGGAGCGGATGCGTGCGGAACGGGTCCATCTGGATGAGGAGTTTGAGCGGATGCGCGGATCGCTCGAGATCTGTCAGCAGGACGCCGACGCCTATCGGAGTCTCAGACAGAGACTCCCCTATCGAATCTGGAAAAAAATCATCGGTTGAGAAACCATGCTGCAGGTCTACCGCGCCGTGCTCTTCGACATGGATGGAACGCTCGTCGAGACGCAAATCGACTTCAAGGAGCTTCGCCGCCGTTTGGGCGTTCCCGAGCGGGAAAGCATCCTCGACTGGATCGAAAGGCACGAAGAACCTCAAAGGTCTCGGATGCACGCAACACTGGATGCGGTGGAGCGAGAAGCGGCCGATTCGGCCGCGCTTCTCCCGGGAGCGCGCGAGACCATCGCCTGGCTCGAAGACCGCCGGATCCCGTTCGGTATCCTGACCCGGAATTCCCGCGCCTCTTGGGAGACCGTGCGGACACGTTGCGGGCTGCCGGACCTCGTCCATGTTTTCACTCGGGAGAACGGGCTGGTGAAGCCGGATCCAGCTGCCTTGGGACCGGCCGCCGACGCCTGGGGGATTGCCCCAGCCGAAATGGTCCATGTCGGGGATTACCTGTACGATCTTCAACTTGCTCGCGCCGCCGACATGTACTCCATCTTAATCCACCACGATGGAGTCAATCCCTTTCCCGAACACTGCCATTTCATCGCGCGGGATCATGTTGAGCTTCTCGCTCACCTTCAGAGCCTGCCCTTTCAGCCGCTCCGGCCCTGAAAAAGAACCGTCTTTCGTTCCGTTTTCCCGTTACAGTCATCCACGACTCACGTTTCTATGTCCACTCGCTGACCGGCCAACAGGGCGTGGAATGAGCCGGAGGAAATTGTTCCTGATTGTGGACAACTTGTGATTTGCACCTATTAACGCTATGATTTGGCTATGGGATGGTGGACAAAGGCGACTCGAACAATGGGGGGGCAGCGACGATTCGGAGGAAGGAAAATGAAACGGTACACGATTGGCTTCCTGCTCTCTTGGTTTGTTCTCCAAGCAGGGCCGGTGTCCGCGCAGACGAGCCCACGTCCGAACGATATGATCTGCCACACCTTCAAGGTGAGTGAGAACATCATTTGGGCAAGTCAAGAAGAGACCCGCACACGAGAAGTCCCCATTACCCACGTCGAGACAAAAACCCGGATGGTGGAAAAGACCCGTCCGGTGACCAGGTATCGCGAGGAGACGAATTACCGAACGGTGACTCGCGAACGGCAGGAACCCCGAACGCGGATGGTTTCCAAGACTCGACCCGTATCGAAAAACAGGGAAGAGACCCGGTACCGGACTGAAACCCGGTACAAGGACGAAGACCGGATCCGCCAGGAAACCCGTGTGAAGACGGAGGATCGGACCAGGACGGAAACGCGGATCCGCGAAGAGGAACGGACTCGGCCGGTGCAGAAGTACAGGGAAGAGGAGCGCTTCCGGACGGAAGCCCGGCTCCGCAAGGAGACCCGGGAAAAGCAGGTGACCGACTACGAAGAGGTCGTGAAGACCAAGACGGAAACTCGAACGAAGCCCGAAACGCAGTACCGTGAGGAAAAGCGTTATCGCGTTGTCACGAAGACGCGCCCGGAAGAACAGATCCGTTACGTCGACAAGACAAAGATGCTTCCCCGGGAACGGGAAGTAACTCGGTACGAAACCCAAACCCAGTATCGGACGGAAACCCAAGGACGTTGGGAGCCGAAAGTGCGGGAGGTGACCGACCATCGGAACGTCTCGGCGTGTCGCGACGGTCAATTGGTCTGCGTCAGTCAGCCCTACACCCGCAGGATCCGCGAGTGGGACCGTGTCCAAGACGAGATCCAGATTCCCTATGACGTGCAGGTTCCCGTTGTGGAAACCGTCCTCGAAGAAGAGCCTGTGACCTACCAGGTCGCCTACAAGGAAACGGTTGAAGTTCCCTTCCAGGAGACGGTCGAATATGTCGAAAAGGTGCCCTATACGGTGGAAGTGCCCTACGAAGTGGAGGTCCCGTACACCGAGTCCGTTCCGCGCCTGCGAACCGTGACCGAGGAAGTGGACGTTCCTTACGAAGACAAGGTGCCCTACACGGAAACGGTGCCTTACACTGAGGAAGAAGTCTATACGGTCAAGGTGCCTTACGAAGTCAAGGTCCCGTATCAGGAGGCGGTTGAATACACGGTGGACGTTCCCTATACGGAAAAGGTCCCTTATGAAGAGAAGGTGCCGTATACGGTTCAGGTGCCTTACACCGAACAGGAGACCTACGAGGAAGAAGAAACCTATACGGAGACGGTTCCCTACCAAGAGCAGGTTCCATACACGGTGAGGGTCCCGTACACGGAACACGAGAAGTACCAGGAACCGGAGACGTACACTGTGTCCATCCCGGACATTTCAGTCGAGCATTATACGGTTCTTGTGAAAGTCCCGATCGCGAAAGAGATCGTCAAGAAAAAGGTCCCCTATTATTGCGGTCCCGCGCCAGGCAGTGGCAATCCGTTCCGAGGCGCGCGCGGCCTGCCCCGCTCCCGAACTCAGTATGGAGAGCCCGAAGTGGTCTCGAGGGAGGTCGTCGAGCTGACACAGGAAGAGAGGGCTAAGATCCTCGCGGAGGTGAAGCAGAACTGAGGCATCCCGGGCGAGCGAAGCGCGCGGTGGGCGCCTCGGATGATGTCGTCTCGCGGATCTTGTAGGGGCGGTTCGCGAACCGCCCCTACAAGATCCGTTCGCGCGTACCGAGTGAATTACCCCAACGACAAATAGGACACAAGCCGTCGCGTTGGCTGACCGGGGCATTCGGGAGTTCGTCCGGATCCGGTGGCTGGAGGGCGAAGAAAGCGGGGCGGGGCCGGAGAAGGTGGTCGGCAGTTCCCGCTCGGCTGAGGGGCTGCGACCTACCAGGTCGCCTTGCGCCCCACGGCCTCGATGACCGGCTTGAGGGCGGCCATCAGCCGGGCAAACTTGGTCGGTTTGAGCGACTGCACGCCGTCCGACCAGGCATGGGCCGGGTTGTGGTGAACCTCGACCATCAAACCGTCCGCTCCGGCGGCAATAGCGGCCAGGCTGAGCGCCTCGACATAGTGCCAATCGCCCGCCGCGTGGGAAGGATCCACGATCACCGGCAGGTGGGTGAATCGCTTCACCACCGGAATGGCGGCAATATCCAGAGTGTTCCTTGTTT
>Ga0214473_10009259_pt1 | contig 11647 bp, 7 predicted proteins | sample RVTome_7_FD_203509 | JGI IMG/M metagenome (GOLD analysis project Ga0214473, IMG submission 203509) | Soil microbial communities from uranium-contaminated site in the Upper Colorado River Basin, Wyoming, United States - RVT98D197 | ecosystem: Environmental > Terrestrial > Soil > Contaminated >...
GTCGAACGCGATCGCGTCGCGAAGCGACGGGGCCGCGACCAGTGCGGCGAGGGCGAGCGACGCCGCGAGGCGCCGGCGGGGGAGCGTCCCAACGGCGGCACCGATCGCGACCGCCGCCGTCGCACATAGGATCGGCACCAGCGGGACCATGTAGCGGGCGAAGACGAGCGGCCCGCGCCCGACGACGAGGGCGTAGGGAACGGCGAAGGCGAGCAGCACGAGCGCAGGCCGCGGGGCTCGGAGCAGCGCGACGACCACGCCTGCGAGCGATGCGACCAGCAGCGGCGCTCCGAGCCCGTGCCAGAGCGTGAAGCGCAGGTGCTGCGACCAGCCGCTCCCGAGATCCACGCCGAGCCAGTTGGGACCGGCCTGCGCCTGGAGCTGCGCGACGATGCCGTCGCGGAACTCGGGCCACGCGAGCAGCGCGAAGGGCGTGCCGGCGAGGAATCCCGCCGGAACGAGGGCGAGTGCCATGGCGAGCCGGTGGAGCGGTCGCGCCGGACCGTCCCTGCGACCGAGGAGATCCGCGGCCACGATCGCCGGAAGGAGCAGCGCGCCGGTGTACTTGGTCGAGATCGCGAGCCCCGTCAGCAGGCCCGCGAGCGCGTAGTCGCGCCCGAGCCCGCGCGACGCGATGCGCAGCGCCGGGAGGAGCGCCGCGCAGACCAGCGCCGCGAGCGGTACGTCCGTCACACCGAAATGCGAGTCGCGCACGTGGAGGTGAGCCACGGCGAGGAGCGCTCCGGCGACGATCCCGCTGCCCCAGCCGAAGGCTGCGGTCGCGAGGCGATGGACGAGCAGCACGCTGGCTGCGCCGATGCTCGCGACGATGCCGCGGTCGAGCAGGATCAGCGCGCGCGGATCCCGCAGCAGGGCGAGCTCCACGGCCTCCCGCGAGCCCTGCGTCCACGAGGCCGCCGCCACGGCGGCCGAGTCGACGAGGGCCAGCAGATTGGGGAGCAGCGTCGGGTACAGGAAGAAGTGCGGATTCGGGTCGCCCGCGTAGATCCCGAGCCCCAGGTTCCAGAGGTACTGCTCGTCGGGCCGCGCGAGGGGATGCAGCGTCGGTCCGGAGTCCGGCGGGGCCAGCCCGAAGCCGATTCCGGCGAAGCGCAGCGCCGCTGCGACGGCGAAGACCGCGAGCAGGAGCCCCACCCGCACGGCGGGGGACGGGCTCGACTCGGGCTCCGGCATCCGCCGCAGGATCCGACCCGGCCCTCGGGCCGTCAACTCCCAAGTCCCCGCCCGTCGCCTACGTTTGCGCCGTGGCCGCGCCGCCCGACGCTCGCGCCCGCCGGATCCGGGCGGGGCTCGCCCTCGCCGCCGTCCTCGCACTCGGGGCCGCGCTGCGCCTGGATCGACTCGCGGAGACGCCGGCGGGCCTCTTCGCGGACGAAGCGGCGATCGCAGCCAACGCGTGGACGCTCGGCGCGAGCGGTCGCGACCTCGCGGGAGCCAGGCTTCCACTCTACTCGCGCCTGCGCTCCTTCGAGGTCTCCGGGCAGAGCGGGATCGTGAGCCAGCCCGTCTTCCAGTACGCGAGCGTGCCCTTCGTCCGGCTCTTCGGCCGCACGCCGACGGCGGCGCGCCTGCCGGCGGTAGCCTTCGGCGTGCTCGGCATCGCGGGGGCCTTCCTGCTGGGCGGCGCCCTCTTCGACCGGCGCGTCGGGATCACCGCGGCGGCGCTCCTCTCCATCGCTCCCTGGCACCTGCACTTCTCCCGCGTGGGCTTCGAGGCCGTGAGCCTGCCGGCGCTGCTGGCGCTCGCCGCGTGGCAGATCCTGCGCGGTCTCGAACGGCCGCGAAGCCTCGCGTTCGGCGCGGCGCTGCTGGCGCTCGCCACCTATGCCTATCCCGTTGCCCGCGTCTTCGTGCCGCTCCTGTGCGTAGGCTTCGCGTTGGCGTACGGAGGCCGGCTGCTCGCGAAGCGTCGCGCGCTGGCGGTTGCCGCGCTGGTCTTCGCCGTCCTCGAGCTTCCGAACCTGGTCTCGCTCTCGATGGGCGCGGATCGCGAGCGCCTGCGCGAGACGCTCCTCCCGTGGGCGGACCTGCGTCGCGAGCGGGCGGTCGGCTGGCTGGAGGAGCGGGGTGGAGGGAGCCCGCTCGCGGCCTCCGTCCTGGCCGACCGACGCCTGCTCGTCCCCTTCGTCTTCGCATGGAACTACGCGGAGTACCTCTCGCCGCGCTTCCTCTTCCTCGAGGGCGATCCGAATCCGCGCCATCACCCGACGCGCCTCGGAGCCTGTCCGCTCTTCTATGCTCCGCTCCTGCTGGTGGGCCTGGCCGCGCTCTGGCGTCGCCGGCGCGAGCCGGCGAGCCGGCTCCTGCTCTGGTGGCTCTTCAGCTGGCCGATTCCCGCGGGCATGACGATCGACGCGCCGCACGCGATCCGCTCGATCTGCGCGCTCCCGGCGCTCGAGGTCACCGCGGCGCTCGGCTTCGCCACGCTCGCCGCTCCGGCGCTGGCGGGTCGCTGGCGTGCCGGCTCGCGAGCAGCGGCGGCGGCGCTCGCCGTCGCCGCCGTCGCGGAGACCACGGCCTTCGTGCGCTTCTACCACGGCGAGTACCGGCTGAGCTCGGCGCAGGCGTGGCAGGCGGGCACCGGCCCGGCGCTCCGCGAGGTCGCGCGCCGCCGACACGACCACCCGCACAGCTTTCTCTCGGGCGGCATCTTCGGGATCCACGCCTTCGCGCTCTTCTTCGGCGATCTCGACCCCGCCGAGCTCGATCCCCGAAAGGCACCGAGGCAGCAGCTCGAGGCGCGCGGCTACCGCATCGTCGCACCGGGCGAGGCCGTGCGCACGGCCCCAGGCGACCTCTGGCTCGTGTCGGCCGACGAGCGCCGCAGCGCGCCGTGGCGCGAGCTCGCGAGCTTCCCGCTCCCCGACGGGTCTCCGAACCTCTACGTCGTGGAGTGGCCCGCTGGCGGCGCGGCGCTGCCGCACGCGCCGGACGCGGGGGCGGCAGCGCGCGCAGGGCCCAGCAGCAGCGCGAAGACGCCTAGCACCAGCGCCATGCCCGCCGCGCGCACGCCGCCACCCGGCGGTCCACCGTAGGCGGCCTCGAGCCGGTGCGTCCCGGCCTGCGGGAGCGCCAGGCGAACGAATCCCTCGGGCGTGAGCGAGCCGTCGAGGGTCGTACGCGCAAGCTCGCGTCCGTCGAGGGTGACTTCCCACCCTGGGAGGTAGAGCTGCTCGATCACGACCGCGGTCGGCGCCGGGACCGCGAGCTCCACGCGCAGGCGGTGCGGACCCGCACCGGGGAGCGCTCGAACGCTTCCCGGGCCTTCCAGCCGGACGGCGGGCTGGTCGAAGTCGCGCGGCCCGGCCGGACGGCGCGTCGCGCTGCGCGGCGTGAACTCGTCGCGATACGCGAAGTGCTCGAAGCTCTCCCGCTTCACCCGCGCGTGGTAGTCGCGCAGGATCTCCGCGGGATTCCGCGTCGCGCCGGAGACCGCAAACTGGCCCGCGTGCCAGCCGAGGGCGACGAGCGCCATGCCTGCGAGCAGCGCCGCTTCCGCCCGCGGCGGGAGCGCGGCCGTCCACGCGCGCAGGCCCAGCGCCGCGACGAGCTGGAGCGTGGCGGTGGCGGCGAGCAGTCGCCACGGGAACTGGAGGAAGCGCAGCGGGCCCGCCAGGGCCCAGAGGGGGCTCGCGGCATCGAGGACGAGCAGCACGAGGAGGACGTAGGCAACGCATGCGACGCGAACGACGCGCGAGCGGCGTCCCGCCACGCCTCCTGCGAGTGCGAGCGCGAGGTGCACCGCTCCGAGCTGGAGCGACATGCCGTCGTCCGCAGCGCCGGCCGTCGAGCCCCCGAAGCCCCACGCATTCGAGACGAGCTGCCACGCGGCGGCTCCGTGGGCCTCGGGCGCGTAGAAGCCTCCGACCAGGCGACCCATGCCGACGCTTCCGCGGAGCGCGAGGAGCGCGGCCCAGTAGGGGGCGGCGAGCGCGATCCCCGCCGCAATCGCTGCGGCCGCGCGCGACACGAGCGCCCACCGGTGCGGAGCGCGCCAGGCGAGCGCCACCGCGGTGGCGGCCAGCGCGGGCAGCAGTGCGAGCGGCGGCGCCGGATGCGAGAAGACCATTGCGGCCACGCTGGCCGCGAGGCCCAGCATCGCCAGCGCCGGCGCGGACCCGCGCGCGAGCCGACGCTCGAGATCCAGGAGGAAGAAGAACGACCAGGGGCCTAGCAGCAACGCCATCGCCTCGGAGAGATCGCCGCGCACGTAGAGGTCCACGAAGAGGTAGGGCGTGAGGAGGAAGAGGAAGGCCGCGAAGCAGGCCCAGCGCCGCTGCGCGAGCAGATCTCCGAGGCGGAACGCACCGAGCGCCCCCAGGTAGAGCAGGCACACGACCGTGAGCTGGACCGCGTGATGCAACGCCAGCGGGAGCGCGGCAAACAGGCTCGCCAGCCAGAAGAAGCCCGGCTGGTAGAAGCAGAAGGTCGGGTATCCATAGCCTCCGTACAGGTCCGGGAGGAAGCGCGGATAGGCGATACCGTCGTGCATCGCCCGTGCGAAGAGGTCCGTGAGGACGAGGTAGCGGAGCTCTTCGTGGCTGCGATGCCAGCTCCCCGTGAGCAGGAGCGGCGCAGCCACGGCGGCGGCGGCGACGAGCAGCGCCGCGTGGAGCAGGAGCCTCTCGGCCATGCGGCGCAGCATCCGACCTCGCGAGGGTGTGGCCGCCGCGGATCTTCGCGCGGGCTAGCTTCGCGCGCATGCCCCGAGGCGACACTCCGGCCGAAGCCGCCGCGGCGATCCGCGCGCCTCGGCGGCGCGCTCTCGCGACCGCCACCCTCGCGCTCGCGGCCACAGCCCTCTCGCTGCTCGCGGCCGAGCCGATCGCGCGAGCCCGAGGCTTCCGGCCGTGGACCCCCGACCCGGTCCTCGCGGAGGTCGAGCCCGGCGGGAGCCTCTACGTCGGCGACCCGATCCTGGGCTACGCACTCCGCCCGGGAGCCTTCCAGGTGACGCTCGCGGGCGGCCTCCGCTTCCATGCGACCCACGACGCCCTGGGACACCGGATCAGCCGTCCCGCCGCGGCGCAGGACGCAGCGGCAACGCAGGGGGAGATCTGGATCTTCGGCGATTCGTTCAGCTACGGCTGGTCGGTGAGCGACGAGGAGAGCTATCCGTGGCTCCTGCAGACCGCCTTCCCGCGCCATCGCGTCCTGAACTTCGCTGTCGGCGGCTACGGGACGCTCCAGGCGCTGCTGCAGCTCGAAGCGGAGCTCGCGACGCGCCCGCGTCCGGGCGCCGTGGTGCTCGCGCACAACTTCTTCCACGACTCGCGCAACACCTTCTCGCGACTGCGGCGCCGGGAGGTCGTTCCCTGGAACCGGCTCGGCCCGATCCGGCATCCGCTGGCCCGGCTCGGGCCCGCTGGACGGCTCGCGCTCGGGAGCGCGCCCGTCGTTTACGCCGAGCTTCCGCTGATGCGCCGCTCGGCGCTCGCCAACCTCGCGGCGACCGCCTGGGACCTGCTCGACGACCGAGGGCTTCGCGGCCCCGAGGTGACGCGCGCGCTGCTCGCGCGCTTCGTGGCCGCGGCGCAGTCTCGCGGCGCGCCGGTGGTCTTCGTCACCCTGGAGGCCTCTCCGGCGAACCCGCCGATCCTCCACACCGCCGCCTCGCTCGGCGCGCGCGCCGCCGACATCTCGCTCGACCTGCGGATCCGCGCGAACACGAACCTCCCCCATGACGGACACCCGAGCGCGCTCGCGCACCGCCGTTACGCGAAGCGCCTCGCGCCGCTGCTGCGCGCCGCGCTGCGGGAGGCGGGACGGTAGCCCGCAGGGCGCCGCCGGGAGCCGCCTGCGTGCCGCTTCCGGCCCATCCGCGTCGCCTGCGATCCTCCCGGGGCGCCGAGTCGCCCAGACGTTGGGCGCTTCGCCCGGCTCCCTGCCGCTCCGTTGAGCACCCGCGCCGCTCCGCGCGCAGCAGCGCCGCGTTCGGCACGGCACGCAGCTTGCTGGGGGGTTGCGAGGGAGCGAAGGCGATGGCGACCCATGCGACGGCACTGCGACCGAGCTTCGGGGAGCTCGCCTACCACGAGTTCTATCGCGACCATTTCGAGCCGCGCGACCACTACCGTCCGCTCTTCGAGCACATCCGGCGCACGGGTCAGAACCTGCTCTCCGACAAGAACCTCGAAGCGCACCTCACGCTCCGCACGGATGGGGTGACCTTCACCGTCGATGGAGACGACGAGGAGGGCATCGAGCGCGTCTGGCCGCTCGACCTGCTGCCGCGGATCATCCCGGCGTCGGAGTGGGCTCCGATCGAGGCCGGCCTGAAGCAGCGGGTTCGCGCGCTCAACTGCCTGCTCCAGGATCTCTACGGGGAGCAGCGGGTCCTGCGCGACGGCGTGCTTCCCGCCGAGCTCGTCCACCGGGGCCGCGACTACCGGCCGGAGATCGTCGGCATCCGGCCTCCGCTCGGGACCTACGTCCACATCGCCGGGATCGACGTCGTGCGCGACGCGGACGGTCGCTACCTCGTGCTCGAAGACAACCTGCGCACGCCTTCCGGGGTCTCCTACATGATCGAGAATCGGATCATCGAGCGCCGCACGATGCCGGAGTTCTTCGCGCGATACCGGGTGCGCCGCGTCGAACACTACCCGGCGCTGCTGCTGCAGGCGCTGCGGGAGCTGTCTCCCCGGGGCAAGGACGACGCAACGGTGGTGCTGCTCACCCCCGGCATCCACAACTCCGCCTACTTCGAGCACACCTTCCTGGCACGCGAGATGGGGATCGAGCTCGCCGAGGGCCGCGACCTCGTCTGCTCCAACGACATCGTCTACCTGAAGACCACCCTCGGACTGCAGCGCGTGGACGTGGTCTACCGCCGCATCGACGACGACTTCCTCGATCCGCTCTGCTTCCGACCCGATTCGACGCTCGGCGTCGCCGGCATCGTGAACGCCTGGCGCGCCGGCAACGTCGCGCTCGTGAACGCACCGGGGACCGGGATCGCGGACGACAAGGCGATCTACCCCTACGTCCCGGACCTGATCCGCTACACCCTCGGCGAGACTCCGATCCTCCAGAACGTACAGACCTACCGGATGACGCTGCCCGACGAGCGGGCGTGGGTGCTCGATCACCTCGACCGCGTCGTGGCGAAGGCCGTCTCCGAATCCGGCGGCCACGGCATGCTGATGGGACCGGCCGCGACGCCGTCGCTGCGCAGCGAGTTCGCGAAGCGGATCGAGGAGAACCCGCGCAACTACATCGCCCAGCCCGTGATCCCCCTCTCCCGCCACCTCTGCTGGATCGAAGGCGAGCTCGAGTCCCGCCACATCGATCTGCGCCCCTTCGTGATCGTGGGCGAGGAGATCCACGTCGTACCAGGAGGGCTCACGCGGGTCGCGCTCAGGAAGGGATCGCTCGTCGTGAACTCTTCCCAGGGGGGTGGGAGCAAGGACACCTGGGTACTCGCCGATGCTGAGCCGGATAGCTGACTCGCTCTACTGGATGTCGCGCTCCCTGGAACGGGCCGAGTGCACGGCGCGTCTGGTCGAGATCAACCTGATCCACGCCGTGGAGGCGGAGAGCGCGATGCCGGAGGAGAGGGAGTGGCGTCCGCTGCTCTCGATCTGCGCCAACGAGTCCCTCTACGCGGACCTCTCCGGCGCTCCCTCCGTGCTGGGCGCAAGGGTGATCCACTTCCTCACGCGCGAGCGCCGCAATCCCTCCTCGATCCGCGAGGCGCTTCGGCTCGCGCGCGAGAACGCCCGCATCGTGCGCGACCGGATCTCGAGGGAGATGTGGGAGGCGCTGAACGACCTCTGGCTGGACTCCGAGGAGCGCCTGGAGCGCACCCCCGACGCGCGCTACTACCGCTGGCTCCGCGGCGAGGTGGATCGCTTCCACGGGATCACCTCGAGCACGATGATGCGGGGCGAGGCCTTCGGCTTCTACCTGCTCGGCTTCTTCCTCGAGCGCGCCGACATGACCTGCCGGATCCTCGACGTGAAGTACCACCTGCTCCTCCCCGACGCCTCGCTGGTGGGCTCGCCGCTCGACTTCTACCAGTGGGCGGCGCTGCTGCGCTCGCTCTCGGGCTTCGAGCCGTACCGGCGACGCCACCCCCAGCTGCGGCCGATCGACGTCGCAGCCTTCGTCGTCCTCGACGGCGACTTTCCGCGCTCGCTGCGCTTCGCCGTGGACCGCATGGAGCAGGCGCTCGCCCGGGTCGGCTCGGCGCACGCCGAGTGGCCCTCGCTCCAGGCGCTCGGCGCGCTGCGCGAGCGCCTGGACAAGTACGACGGCCAGGCGCTCTTCGAGCTCGGGCAGCACGAGTTCCTCGAGAGCTTCCTGCGCGGAATCGCGGGGCTGCACGAAGCGCTGCAGCAGGAGTACTTCGCCACGCATCTCGGGGGCGAGCCCTGCGCTACCTGATCGAGCACGAGACGCGCCTCGTCTTCCCCGAGCCGGTGCGTGAGCACCAGATCGAGCTTCGCCTCTGCCCGCGCCGCGGCCCCCTGCAGCGGGTGACGGAGCTGGCGATCGAGACGGCTCCAGGGACGCCGCTGCGCGAGCACGTCGACTGCTTCGGGAACCTGGTGCACCGGCTCTCACTGGTCGCCCCGCACCGGGAGCTGCGCGTTCGCCTGCGCGCGCGCGTCGAGACGCGGCTCGAGAATCCCTTCGACTTCGCCGCGCTGGCGCCCGAGGAGGAGCGCGCGTGGCTGGTGCAGCGGCTCCGCGAGGAGCCGAGGCTGCACGAGTTCCGGCTGCACCGGAGCGACGCCGTTCCCGAGCTGGGCCGCGCCGCGGGAGAGCCCGACGCACCCGCCCCGGACCCGCGCCGAGGCCTGCTCGAGAACGTGCAGGCGCTGATGGAGTGGAGTGCCGCGCACTTCGCCTACGAGCAGGGCGCGACCGACGTCCATGCTCCGCTCTCGGTCTTCTTCGAGAAGCGCGCCGGCGTGTGCCAGGACTTCGCGCACTGGCTGATCGCGGCGGTCCGCGGCTGGGGCGTCCCGGCCCGCTACGCCTCCGGCTACGTCGATCTCGACGGCGCGGAGACGGCCGAGCAGGCCGCGATGCACGCCTGGGCGGAGGTCCTCGTGCCCGGCGCCGGCTGGCGCGGCGTCGACGCGACCCACCGTCTCGTCGCCAACGACCGCTACGTGGTGACCGCCGTGGGCCGCGACTCGCGCGATGCCGCTCCGGTACGCGGAGCCTTCAAGGGAGACCACGCGGGCGAGGCGCCGCGGGTGCGGCTGCGCGTCGCGCGCGACGCGCAGTGACGCGGCGGTAGGCGCGCCGGACCGATGCAGATCCGCCAGGAGACCACCTTCTCGCTCGCGCTGCCCTACCGCGAGCGCCTCGCCCTCGAGCGCGTCGTCTTCGAGGGGGGCGACGGGCCCCGCATCGCGGTGGTCTCGGGCATCCACGGCGACGAGCTCGAAGGCCTCTACGTCTGCCACCGGCTGGCGGCACGCCTCGAGGCGCTCGCGAAGAGCCGTCCGGAGGCGCTGCTGGGCTCGCTCGAGCTCCACCCGGCGCTCAACCCGCTCGGACTCGACACGCTTCAGCGCTCGGTTCCGATCTACGACGTCGATCTGAACCGCGCCTTTCCGGGGCATCCGGAGGGCCTGCTGCCGCATCGCTTGGCCCACGCGGCGATGCGCCGGCTCGCGGGAGCCGCGCTCGTGATCGACATCCACGCCAGCAACGTGTTCCTGCGCGAGATCCCCCAGGTGCGCATCGCACGCGCATTCCAGTCGCGCCTCGTGCCGATCGCGCGGCTCTTGAACCTGGACCTGATCTGGGTGCACGAGGCCTCCACGGTGCTCGAGCACACGATCGCCCACAGCGGACGACACCAACGTGCACTACCTGAACGCCGAGACCTCGGGGCTCTTCATCCCCTGCGTCGAGCACTGGATCGCGGTACGCCGCGGCGAGCTGCTCGGCCGCATCGTGAGCCCGCTCCAGGGCCAGCCGCGCTGCGAGGTGCGCTCACCTGCGGACGGCGTGCTCTTCACGCTGCGCGAGTACCCGCTCGTCTACGAGGGCTCGTTGCTCGCGCGCCTCCGGGAGGCCCGGCCTTGAGCGTGCTGCTCCAGATGACTGCTCCGACCCGGGCGGACTTCGAGGTTCCCTACCACGACTTCGGACCGGCGGCCGAGGCGCCGACGCTCGCCTGTGTCGCGGGACTGCACGGCAACGAGCTGAACGGCGTCTTCGTGCTCGCGCGCCTCGCCTCCTACCTGAAGCGCCTCGCCGCGGGCGGCCAGCAGGGCGCCTCGCTCCGGCGCCGCGTGCTGCTGATCCCCGCGGTCAACGCGCTCGGGCTCAACGTGCGGCGGCGCGCCTGGCCCTTCGACGGCACGGACCTGAACCGCATGTTCCCGGGCTACGACGCTGGAGAGACGACCCAACGCGTCGCCGCCGCGGTGCTGGCCGCCACACGCGGCGCGCGCTGGAGAATCGACCTGCACAGCTCGAACGTCGACTTCGAGGAGCTGCCGCAGGTGCGGCTCTTCGCTCCCAACGCCGAGGAGCGCGAGGCGGCGCGCTGGCTCGCACTGCCCGCGGTGATCGAGCGCCCGGTGACGCCGACGCTCACGACGACGCTCGCCCACGCCTGGCTCCAGGCCGGGCGGCGCGGCCTGGTGATCCAGGCCGGCTACGCCGGAGGTCTGCAGCCAGCGCACTGCGAGCGCATCTTCCGCGCGCTGGTGGGCTTCCTGGTGCAGAGCGGAGCGGTGGAGGGGCTGCGCCTCGCCGAGCCCGAGCAGGAGGTGCACGCCTTTGGCCCGCGCCAGAGCTTCCCCTTGATCTCGGATCACGCCGGCTGGTTCGTCTCGCGATTCGAGGTCGGCCGCTGGCTGCTGGCTGGCGAGCTCGTCGGCAGCGTCTACGACGGCTTCAGCGGCGACCTCGGCGCCGAGATCCGCACACCCGTCGCCGGGCTGCTCGCCGGCATCCGGCGCCAGCCGCTGCTCTGCGAGGGCGACCTGGTCGCTCGCATACTGACGCGGGAGGAGTTCGCTCACGCGCCCGACACCTACCTGATGGGGCACGGGCAGTAGCCGGCAGGATGTCTGGAGGCTCAGCCGACGCGCAGCACGACCTTGCCGAAGTGCTGGCTGGCCTTGACCACACGGTGCGCTTCGCCGGCGTCGGCGAGGGGAAGCACGCGGTCGACGATCGGGCCGATCTCGCCGCGCGCGAGGGCCGCCCCGAAGCGCGACTCGAAGCCCGCGACGATGCGCGCCTTCTCGGCGATCGGGCGCGCGCGCAGCGTCGAGCCGATCAGCTGGAGCCTGCGGACGAGCAGCTGTCCGAGGCCGATCTCGGCCTTGGCGCCGCCCATCAGGCCGATCAGCAGCAGGCGCCCCCCGATCGCGAGCGACGCGAGATTGCGCTCCAGGTAGGCTGCGCCGATCGAATCGAGCACGACGTCGACGCCGCGCCCGCCCGTGAGCTCCTTGCAGGCTGCGACGAAATCGCCCTCGCGGTAGCAGACCGCGATGTCGGCGCCGAGCTCGCGGCAGCGGGCGCACTTCGCCTCGGAGCCCGCGCTCACCACGATCTTCGCGCCGGCGGCCTTCACGAGCTGGATCGCCGCGGTGCCGATCCCGCTCCCGCCGCCGTGGACGAGTGCTGTGCCGCCTGCGGGGAG
>Ga0214473_10009260_pt1 | contig 11646 bp, 11 predicted proteins | sample RVTome_7_FD_203509 | JGI IMG/M metagenome (GOLD analysis project Ga0214473, IMG submission 203509) | Soil microbial communities from uranium-contaminated site in the Upper Colorado River Basin, Wyoming, United States - RVT98D197 | ecosystem: Environmental > Terrestrial > Soil > Contaminated >...
CTGTCGAGGAGGATGTCATCGATGAGCACACGCCCGAAGACGAGCCCCACCGGCAGGATGTACTGCGCGCAGTGGGACTTGAGGGGGTTGTCGTCGATCATGTGGGCGCCGTTCTTGGCGAAGCGCAGGACGATGCGGTCGACCTGTGGGGCGGTGAGTGTCTCGTCGGCGGCCAGCCCCAGCAGCGCATCGAGGCCGGGATGCGTGAAGGCGCACGAGGAGTAGAGCTTGTAGGCGAATTCGGGCAGGTGGAAGCGCTCGCCCCAGCCGTCACCGAGCGCGTCCGGATTGCCGGCGCCGGAGAACGCGGTGAAGGCATCGTACTTGCCCTCGAACGGCGTCGGCGGCCCGCCGAAGCCGAGCCGCGCGAGGCAAGCGGCCGTGGTGCCGTTGCGCGCGGCGAGCCCGGGATTGAAGGGCCGCGAGTGCTCGGTCGGATCATTGGCCCATGCCAGGAGCCCCGAGGCCTGCTGCATGGCGAGGCCGAGGGCCACCGCCTGGCGCTCCGCGCCGAGGCGGAAGAGGTGCCCGGCCGCCGCCGCGGCGCCGAAGGCGCCCGCCACCGCGCTCGGATGAAAGCCGCGGTCGTAGAGCGCGACGGGGCCGAAGGCATAGGAGACGCGCGCGGCGACCTCGACGCCGAGGACGAGCGAGGCGAGGAACCGCTTGCCATCGCTCCCCTCCCGCTCGCCCACCGCGAGGCTGGTCGGCGCCACCACGGCGAGCCCGTGCAGGATGGCCCCGACGTGATGCGGCTCGATGTCGCAGTAGTAGCCGAGCGTCCCGTTGGCGAGGGCGGCGTTGACGCACGAGGAGCGCCGGCCCTGGCCGATCAGCGTGGACTCCGGCGTGCCGCCCAGCTCCCGGACGAGCCGCATGATGATGCGGCTCCCCGGATACTTGGGCGCGGAGGCCACGAGCATGGCGCCGATCGTGTCGAGGAGATAGAGCTTGGCGTGGGCGACGACCTCCGCCGGCAGGTCGCGATAGCGGAAGCGGGCGATGCGCTCGGCGAGCTGCCGCGAGACGGATGGCGCTCCCCGAGCCTCGTTCATGCCCCTCAAGATAGCACCCCCGGCCCGCCGCCGACGCCCAGACCCGTCGCGCCTCGCCCCCGCGGCGGCGGCGCGCCTATGATCGGGCGGTCAGAGGGAGAGGGCGGGGGTGAGGGTGGGGCGATCCGTCACGGCGCCTTCCAGACGATGCGGCCGTCCGCGCCGGTGAAGGCGAGGGCGGGCGTGCCGTCCGGCCGCATGGCGAGGGCCGCGCGCGGCCGCCCCTCCTCGTCGACGAGGACGAACGCCCGCGCCTTCACCTCGTCCTCGACCATGTCCTCCGCCTCCGGCGCGGCGTCCTCGGCGCTCTCCCTCTCGACGGGGACCCGGAGCGCGAGGACGGTGCTGAGTGCGACGGAGGCGGCGAGGGCCGCCCAGGCGATGCCGCCCATCACCCGCCACCGCCGGAGCCCACGCTCCATCCGATCGAGGCGCTGCATCAGAGCCTCCACCACGGGGTCGCTCATGACCGTCTCCCCCCTTCACTGCCGAATTCAGTGCTTGCGATAGCCCACCAGTCCCGCCGCGAGCGAGCGCCGGTCCACGCGCGAGAGACTCTTCGCCATCGCCGGCGTCAGGAGCGGCGTGTGCGGAATGCCCAGGAGGTGCTCGGGGATCCACCAGAGATCCTCCCCCGACGTCATCCAGCCCGGACGGGCGCCGTCGAAGCGCGCGAGGTCGACAGGGCGCGAGTAGGCGCGCAGCGTGCGCTCGCCGCGCAGGTTGACGTAGCCCTCGAAGTAGCTCATCACGAGCTCGCGCAGCGTGCGGTACACCGGCTCGCGGTAGCGCAGGCCCGAGAAGTTGGACTTGGCGATGGCCCCCCAGCGGCGGCGCAGGCGGAAGACGGCGAGCACGTGGTCGGTGTCCTGCACCGCCTCGAGGTCGAGGAGGAGCGGCGGGAAGCCGAGCACGCGCAGCGCCGCCGCCGCGAAGACCGCGCCCTCGAGGCAGTGGGCCGTTTTCGCCTCGAGCACGCGGCGCGGCGACCACGCCGAGGGCGCGATGTGATACGGCATGGCGTCGAGCGCCCGCTGGATCCCGATCGGCGTGCGCAGCGCCCGGAAGGCGCGCAGCTCACGCGGGGTGAACCCGGAGTCCCGGCGGGGCGTGGACACGGGGAACGACAAGCGTCAGGCGGGGGGTGAGAGCGGCTTGCGCCAGGTGAGCGCGCCGGCCGTCATCAGAACACCTCGTCGCGCTCGCCGAACTCGAACTGGTAGGTGGTCTCCTCGACCTCCTCGCGCGTCACGACGCCGTTCGTCGCGAGGAGCTCCTCGAAGGTCGCGAGCCAGATCTCGTAGTAGGCGAAGGCGCCCCCGCGCGCCTCCGCCGCCGCGACCTGGGCGATGAGCGTCTGGCGAAACGCCTCCCACTCGTAGAGCCCCTGCTCGTGGAGCGCCACCGCCATCCCGAACACACGCCCGTGCCAGGGCTCGTCGAAGACCAGCTCGCCGTTCTTCCGGGGCAGCGCCGTCCTCCCCTCCATGGCCGCGACGGCGCGGTCCACGCTGATCGCCTCGCCCCCCGCCGCCATGCCCGAGGGCCAGCCCGCGCACGCACGGTCGCCGTGGGCGACGCGCGGCCGGCGGCGGTCGTCATCCACCGGCTGGCCGTCGGGGCGGGGCTGCCACGCGGAAGCGGTGAAATGATGCGACGCGAGCGCGGGCGGCGGCGGGAGACAGGCATCCGCCTCGAGCATCCGCTCCACGTGGTCGTAGAGGGCGACGGCGAGCGCGTCGGAGTTGACGGAGTGGAACCACTGCGCCTCGCCGTCGAAGAGCAGGAGCGCCACGTTGGCGAGGGCGCAGGGCCCGAGGCAGCCGCCGATGGTGAGGTGCACCACGTTGCGCAGGCGCCGGCGCGCCCACTCGCGGTGGAAGGTCTCCGCCGGCACGGGGGCGAAGCCGTCCTCGGCGCGCCCGCAGCAGCAGCCGCTCGCGCAGACGAAGAGGTGGCCCCGGGGGCGCGCCACGTTGACGGGCCGCCCGTCCGGCCGCACGACGATATTGCGGCGCCGTTCGTACACGGGTGTCCGGCGTCGCCCGCTAGCCTGGACTATCCAGGCCCGACGCTCGTGAGACCGGACGGGTGGCGGCGGGCGCGGCGACCTCGGCCACGCCGATCAGGGCATCGCGCGTGATGAGCGGCACGAGGTCGGCCTCGCCCAGCCCCTCGGTGCCGCGCGGGCGCTCGGGCAGGACCATGTAGCGCATCTCCGCGCTCGAGTCCCAGACGCGGATCTCGCGGCCGGCGGGGACGTCGAGGCCGAGCTCGCTCAGGAGCTTGCGCGGCTCGCTCACCGCGCGCGATCGGTACGCCGGCATCTTGTACCAGGTGGGCGGCAGGCCGAGCACGGGCCACGGATAGCAGGAGCAGAGCGTGCAGACCACGAGGTTGTGGACGGCGGGCGTGTCCTCGGCGACGACGAGCATCGCGTAGTCGAGGCCGAACTGGGCGAGGGCCGACGTGGCGTCGTCGAGGAGCAGCCGCTTGTAGGCGGGGTCCGTCCACGCGCGCGCAACGGCCCGCGCGCCGATCATCGGCCCCGTGTCGGCCTCGTAGCGCTGGATGACGCGGTCGACCGCGTCGGGCGCGAGGATCCCCTTCTCGAGGAGCAGCGACTCGAGGGCCCGCACCCGCGACACGACGTAGGCGTCGACGGTCGGGTGGTTCTTGCCCATGCCCTACCTCCCGGCCAGGAGATAACTCTCCCAGAGATCGATGTGGACGCGCTGGTCCGGCTCCGCCGAGTCCCCCCAGAGCTCTCCCGCGTCGAAGCGCACGCTGTAGAGCGGCTGCGGCTGCTCGCCGAGGCCGTGGGCATTGGTGTCGGGGAAGACGTGGATCCCGTGGAGCCGCGCGATCACCCCGCGCTTGCCCCGCGCGTAGCGCGGCAGCCGCGTATGCCCGCGCGGATGGAAGTTGCGCGTCATGACGGGATCGCCCGGGGCGAAGCGCGGGCGCGCGCCGGTCTCGCGGATGGCGTCCTGCACCCAGCCGGGATTGGGCGGCACGCGCTCCGGGAGGGGAGCGGACAGCGCCGCCGTCGCGGGCGCGTCCGGCCGCTCGCCGAAGAAGGCCACGCGCGCCTGCAGCTCCGCCTCGCCGACCACGCCCTTCTCGACGAAGAGGCGCGCGATCCCGTCGAGCCACTTCTCGTAGTAGGTGGCCCGGAGGTAGTGGGCGGGGTCCATGCGCTCGATCCCGTGGCGGAACTCGTCGATATTGAAGAGCCCGCGCGCGCCGCCCGCCCGCATCATGGCCAGCACGGCGGCTTCCCACGCCGCGTGGAAGGCCGGCTCGTTCTCCTCCCGCTCCACGGGACCGAAGCCCTGCATCCCGCCGAGGTCGTGGATCCCGTCCATGGCTTGCCCTCCGGACGGCATTGTACCCCGAACGCCAAGGCGCGCGCGGCGGCTCGGGGTCAGTGGGTGCGGGGGGGCTTGGCGTCGGCGGGCGGGGGCTCGGGGGGGACGCCCGCGTAGCGCTCGCGAAGGCGCATCCAGAGGTCGAGGCGCGACCAGTCCGGCGTGGCGACGTAGCGCTGGCGGGCGGGATCGAGCCACGGGTTCGGAAAGAAGACCGTCAGCATCTGCTCCCCGCGCCCGTTCCACATCCGCACACCCCACGCGCTTCCCGCTCCCGCGCGGTCGTGATTGCGGAAGAAGGCCGCGCGGCGGCAGCGGCGCCACTCGGCGAGGGCGGGCGGCGTGGGCAGGCTCGGCGTTCCGCGGTGCGGCCCGACGCAGAGGTGGAAGTGCCAGGACTCGCTGCCCTCGACCTCTACCGTCACGTAGCCGTCGAGGAGGGAGACGCGGGGGCGCCGGCTGAAGCGTCCCTCGAAGACGGCGCCCTCGATGCAGGGGCCGAAGACCACGCCCTCCCAGGAGTCCTCGAAGAGCTCTTTGAGGAGGGCCAGCAGGACCGGCTCCCCGCACGCGATGTCGAAGAGTTCGGTGCGGGTCCCGTCGAGGTTGTCGAGGACGCTGACGGGGGCACTCACGGCTGCCGGGTTCTCACCTCGGCCCGACGGGCGGGCCGATCACTCCGCGCGCTGCGCTTCGCGCTCCTTGATCTCGGCGGCGAACAGGGCGAGCGTGAGGGGGCAAGGCGGCTCGTTGGCGTCGATCCACTGGCAATCGACCTCGCTGCACTGCACGAAGAGCTTGCCGTCCCCCCGAAAGTTCGATCGCCGGCGCAGCGCGATGGACACATTTTCGGAGATGACACTGCAATGGAACGGCTTCGACGGGGAACGCGCCATCAGCACCTCTCCTGGTTCCGGCTGAGCCGACATGACCTGGGCGGCGTCGAACGACAACGACAACGGCCGGAGCGCCACGCCCCGGCGGTGGTCTCTTCAGCGAAGAGGAAACCAGTATACAGAAAAACGCGGCGGCGGCCGGCAAACTCTCGCGCCCCGCGTCCGGGCGTCCGCGGAGGACCGGAGTTCAGGCTTGACCTCCCGCCGCCTCCGCTCTACCGTTTCGCCCATGCGCCCCATCGACCACTCCCACCCCGGCGAGGGTCTCGGGCTCGAGACGTAGCCCCGCCGCTCGCCCCGTCAACGATCGAGGACGACTCCGTGCCCAGCTACTCGCTCGGGATCGATATCGGCGGCACCTTCACCGACATCGTGATCCACGACCACGACACCGGCCGCCAGTGGAGCCGCAAGGTCCTGACGACTCACGACGATCCGTCGCGCGCGGTGGTGGCCGGCGTCACGGCGCTGCTCGCGGGTGGGCGCCTCGATCCCGCGCGCTTCACGCGCGTCGTCCACGCCACCACGCTCTTCACCAATGCCCTCATCGAGCGCACGGGCGCCCGGACCGGGCTCATCACGACGGCCGGCTTCGCCGACACCCTCGAGATCGGGCGGGAGCGCAAGTTCGAGCTCTACGACCTCAATATCGGCAAACCCGAGCCGCTCGTCCCGCGCGATCTGCGGCTCGAGGTCGCCGAGCGGACGAGGGCCGACGGCGGCGTGCAGCGGCCGCTGGACGAGCGGGAGCTCGCGACCCGCCTGCGCCGGCTCGTGCGGGCGGGGGTGACCTCCGTCGCCGTCGTGTTCCTCCACGCCTACGCCAACCCGCGCCACGAGCGCGATGCCGTGCGGCTGATCGGCGAGCGCCATCCCGGCCTCGCCACCACCGCGTCGCACGAGGTGGCGCCCGAGATCCGGGAGTACGAGCGCGCCTCGACCACCGCGGTCAACGCCTACATCAAGCCGCTCGCGCAGCGCTATCTCGACGTCATGGCGCGCCAGCTCGCTGCCCTCGGGATCCCCGCCCCGCTGCTGCTGATGCTCTCGAGCGGCGGCCTCACCCACGTCGCCGAGGCGCAGCGCGCCCCCGTCCTGATGCTCGAGTCCGGTCCCGCCGCCGGCGCCATCGCCGCCGCCTTCTTCGGTCACGCGGACACCGGCGGCAACCTCCTCGCCTTCGACATGGGTGGCACCACCGCGAAGCTCTCCCTCGTGGACGGCGGCGAGCCGCTGATCGCCTACAGCTTCGAGGCGGCGCGCCAGAAGCGCTTCGTGGAAGGCTCGGGCCTGCCCATCCGCATCTCCACGATCGAGCTGATCGAGATCGGCGCCGGCGGCGGCAGCATCGCCGAGGTCGACGAGATCGGCCTCCTCAAGGTCGGGCCGCGGAGCGCGGGCTCCCAGCCGGGACCGGCCTGCTATGGCCTCGGCGGAACGGAGCCGACGGTGACCGACGCCGACTTCCTGCTCGGCTATCTCAACCCCGCCTACTTCGCCGGGGGCGAGGTGAGCGTCGACCTCGCCGCCGCCCGCGCCGCCATCGAGCGGCTCGCCGAGCGCGTGGGCCTCGCCCCCATCGAGGTCGCGTGGGGCATCCACGACATCGTCAACGAGAGCATGGCGAGCGCCGCGCGCGTGCACATCGCCGAGCGCGGCCGCGATCCGCGCGGCTATGCGCTGCTCGCGACGGGCGGCGCGGGACCCGTGCACGCCTGGTCCGTCGCGAGGAAGCTCGGCCTCGCGCGCGCCATCTGCCCGCCCTCGGCCGGCGTCGCCTCCGCCCTCGGCCTCCTCGTGGCGCCCGCGCGCGTCGACCGCGTGGCGACGGTGGGCCTGCGCCTCGATCAGGGCAGCCTCCCCGCGCTCGAGGCGGCCTTCCGCCGGCTCGAGGAGGAAGCGCGCGCCGTGATCGCCGACACCGGCCTCGCGCTCGATGCCGCCACCGTCGGCCGCCTCGCCGACGGCCGCTTTCTCGGCCAGGGCTTCGACCTCGTCGTCGCGCTGCCCGACGGCCCATACGCCGACGACGCGCCCACGCGACAGGCGCTCCAGGCGGCCTTCGAGAGCGCCTATCGCGAGAAGTTCGCCCTCACGCCGCCCGACGTGCCCGTCGAGTTCATCAATGTCCGCGTCGCCGTGCGGGCGCCCATCGCGGGCAGCGACGTGGCGCGGCCGGGGGCGGCGACCGAGGCCGCCGGCGCGATCAAGGGACAGCGCCCCGCGTACTTCCCCGGGGCGGGCTTCGTGGACACCACCGTGTACGATCGCTACCGGCTCGCCGCCGGCCTCACGTTCGCGGGGCCCGCGGTGGTGGAAGAAGAGGGCTCGACCCTGGTCGTCGGTCCCGGCGCCACCGCCCGCGTCGCCCCGAGCGGCAACCTCATCCTCTCCCTGCCCCCGGCGCAAGGGTAGGGCGGGTCATGCGAGGCAAGCCATGAGCACTCGACTCGACGCCGTCACCCTGGAAGTGCTGTGGACGCGGGTCATCTCCATCGTGGACGAGGCGGCCAAGGCCATCGTCCGCACCTCGTTCTCGACCCTCTCCAACGAGGCGAACGACTTCGCCTGCGTGCTCACGGACGCGCGCGGCGGCGCCCTCGCCCAGAACACCGGCAGCATCCCGTCCTTCATCGCGACCCTGCCCGCCACCGTCCGCCACTTCCTGCGCGAGATGGGAGAGAGCGGCCTCCACCCCGGGGACGTGCTCATCACCAATGATCCGTGGATGGGCACGGGGCACCTGAGCGACGTGTGCGTCGTCAGGCCGCTGTTCCTCGGCGACCGCCTCGTCGCCTTCTCCGCCACCACCTCGCACATGCCGGACATCGGCGGGCGCATCCGGGCCATCGAGGCGCGCGAGGTATTCGAGGAGGGCTTCCACATCCCCCTCGCCCGGCTGGTTCACGCGGGACGGCGCGACGACACGCTCGTCCAGCTCCTGCGCGCCAACGTGCGCACGCCCGATCAGACCCTGGGCGACATCTGGGCCCAGGTGAGCGCCAACGAGCTGATGGAGCGCCGCGTGCTGCGGCTGATGGAGGACTACGGCCTCGACACCCTCGGCGACCTCGCCGACGAGCTCTTCGCCCGCTCCGAGCGCGCCATGCGCCAGGCGATCAGCGCCGTGCCCGACGGCACCTACCGCTACGGGATCGAGACGGACGGGGTCGAGGCGCCGTTGGCGTTTCGGATCGCGCTCACCATCGCCGGTGACGAGATCGCCGCCGACTACGCCGGCACCTCGCCCTCCCAGCCGCGCGCGATCAACTGCGTGCTCGCCTACACCTACGCGATGACCGCCTACGCGATCCGCTGCGCGCTCCTGCCCGGCCTCGCGAATAACGAGGGCATGTACCGGCCCGTCAGGGTGCAGGCCCCCGAGGGGTGCCTGCTCAACCCGCGCTTCCCCGCCGCCGTCGTCAGCCGCGCCGTGACCGGGCACTATGTCCCCGTCCTCGTCTTCGGCGCCCTTCACCAGGTCATCCCCGAGCGCGTCATGGCGGCGCCCGGCTCACCGCTCTGGGCGGTGACCCAGTCCGGTGTGCGCGACGGCGACGGGAAGCCCTACACGAACGTGCTCTTCTTCAACGGCGGGACGGGCGCGACGCCCAGCAAGGACGGAGAGAACGCGCTCTCCTGGCCGAGCAATATCTCATCGACGCCGGTCGAGGTCGCGGAGCGGAACAGCCCGCTCTTCTTCCACTACAAGCGGCTGCGCCCGGGCACCGGCGGCGGCGGCCGGTTCCGCGGCGGCCTCGGCCAGGAGATCCTGATGGAGAGCGAGTCGGTGAGCCCGATCACGGTGAGCTTCATGGCCGAGCGCACGCGCTTCCCCGCTCCCGGCCTTGCCGGAGGGCTCGCCGGCGGGCTCGGGGACGTGCGCATCAACGGCCGCTCCGTTGACAATCGCCGCCAGCACATCCTTGCCGGCGGCGACCGCGTGCTCGTGAAGACGCCCGGGGGCGGCGGATATGGCCCCGCCGCCGAGCGCGATCCCGCGCTGATCGAGCGCGACCGTGCGCTCGGCTTCGTCGCGCGCCGGAGGCGGTCGTCCCCTCACACCCCCGCGCTACTGCTGGTAGCCGAACAGGCGCCAGCCCCCGGCCTCGCGCCGAGCCACCTCGAGCTCACGCTGCCAGGACAGGAACACGACCCACGTGCCGAGCAGCCGCAATCGCCCTGACACCTCGCCGGTCGAGTAGACCCACGCGTGCTCGCCCACCATCCGGACCTCGTCGATCCGGATGCTCGCCTTGACCACGTCGTAGACGGTGTAGATCCCGACGAGCTGCTCTTGGATGCCGGCCTTCGTGAACGGCCCCGTGCGGTACTGGTCGGACACGTAGGCGAGAACGCCCGGGACGTCCTGGGCCTCGAACCGCTCGAGGCTCCGGGCGAGCCTCACCCGGAGCTCCCGGACCACCTCCGCCGGCGCGGCCGCCGCGGGAACCCCAGCTCCGCCCCGCTCGGCGGCCAGCACGGCGCTGGCCGGGGCACCACTCGCGACCGCCAGAGCAGTCATCAGGACCAGCCCGGCCCGCCAGACTGCCAGGCTCGGGCGGGGGCCGTTCACGCTGGGAGCCACGTCTTCCGCCGCGCCATCCCTGATCCTGTCGTGAGCCACCGCCTGGGCGTGAACACGGGCGTTCCTCCGCGTGTGGGAGATGTCCGACCGGGTGAGGCTGCCAGCAAGGTACCAGGGAGCTGCGGGTGACTCCAGGGGGAAGGCGGTGGGCGCGCCGCCGGGGGATCGGGCTCAGCCGGCGGCGCTGTCGACGGGCCGAGCGGGCGGTGCGACGGCCGTTCCGTGGGCCGCCGAGCCGGTGGCCGAGGGGGCGACGCAGTCGGACGCCTCGCTCTTCGCCAGGTAGATGGTGAGCACGGCGTCCAGATAGTCGAGGCCAAACGGTTTCGTCACGTAGTCGGCGGCGCCGAGGGCCAGCGCCTTGCGCGCGACAGCCAGGTCTTCGTCCCCGGTGACCATGACCACGGAGAGGCCGGGGTGGAGCGCCCTGATCTGCTGTAGCGTCCCCATCCCGCCGAGACCGGGCATCCGGAGGTCGAGCAGCACGACCTGAGGCCGAAAGTCCGGGAGGAGGGGCAGCGCCTCCTCGCCCGTCGCTGCGACGCGCACGTCGTACCCGCGGTTGCCGGCGAGGTACTCCGTGATCATGTTCCGGAAGTTCGCATTGTCGTCGACGACGAGGATGCGCCACGCCCCTGGCTTCACCACCATGGCCTCGGGTGGGGGCGTCACGTCGACGACAACGGGAGCGCGGAACCGCGGCAAGGCGTCTGTGACCATGTCCATTCCCCCGGCGATCAGGTCTGCGATCTCGCTCCGCTCCTCGCGGAGCAGGTCGTTTCCCGCGCAGCTTGGCGGGGCCTTCTTCCAGCAAGAACGGTGCCCGTGGGCGCCTCGCCCCCTCGGCCGGCGGCCAGGCGGCGCTAAGAGCCCATTGCCGCGCATTCCCTGGACATCCGGCGGGCAAGGACCGCCGATGCGCGCGCGGCCCCCGTGGCGAATACCTGACAGAGGCCGTCAGCCGTGTGTCGGTCCCGGCTGGCCGGGTACTGGTCAAACTCGCCCGGTGCAGATGCATCATGAATCCGGTGCATGCGGCGAGTGGTCCATGAGCGAGGGGCGCCGGATAATGCGACCCAGGGCGGCGCGGGCCGGCCGCGGGAAGGATCGCGAGCCATGGAATACGAGACTCCGGGATGCGCCTACTGTCCCCCGACCGTGCGGGCTTGCCGCCACGGTGAGTCCGAGCGTCGGGGACCGGGCTTCTGCCCATCGAAGATGGACGCCGACAGCATCGACCGGGCCCGGGAGCTTTATCGGGATCCGGAGATCCAGCGGATCGCCCACGCCTCGGCCCTCGTGGAGAGCGAGGGCTACTGCAAGTGGACGCGCGTGGAAGAGATCTGCGCGTTCGCCAAGAAGCTCGGGTTCAGGAAGATCGGCATCGCCACGTGCATCAGCTTCGTCGACCTGGCGCGCACCCTGTCCGGCATCCTCGAAAGCCACGGATTCGACGTCGCCTCGGCCGCGTGCAAGAACGGGGGCATCGCCAAGGAGGAGATCGGGCTGCGCGACGACGAGAAGATCCGCCCCGGCTCGTACGAGCCCATGTGCAATCCCATCTCCCAGGCCGAGCTCCTCAACAGCGCCGGCTGCGAGCTGAACATCGTCCTCGGGCTCTGCGTGGGCCACGACAGCCTGTTCTTCAGGCACTCCAAGGGCCTGGCCACCACGCTGGTCGCCAAGGATCGCGTCCTCGCGCACAACCCCGTGGGCGCGCTCCAGCTCGCCGACAC
>Ga0214473_10009261_pt1 | contig 11645 bp, 12 predicted proteins | sample RVTome_7_FD_203509 | JGI IMG/M metagenome (GOLD analysis project Ga0214473, IMG submission 203509) | Soil microbial communities from uranium-contaminated site in the Upper Colorado River Basin, Wyoming, United States - RVT98D197 | ecosystem: Environmental > Terrestrial > Soil > Contaminated >...
AGGGCCGCGCCCGACCGTTCCGCCGAGACGTCGAAGAACCGGTCGTAGAACGCATTGAGCAGGGCGGCCTTGGTGGGAAATCGGGCGTAGAACGAGCTCATCGAGCAGCGGGCGGCCGCGGTGAGCTCCGCCACGCTGATCTGGTCGAAGGTCCTGGTGCGGAGTAGCCGCGCGAGCGCCGCGAGGATGCGATCGCGCGTGGCGCGGCTCCGGGCCTGGAGCGGCAGGGGCAGAACCGCGCGATGCGTCGCCGCCGGGCGCCGGGAGACAGAATTGGAATGCACACTCCAATATCGGTCGCCGGCCGAGCCCGGTCAAGGGGACGCCGTCGACTCACATCGGGCGCTCGAGCCGGTTCTCCCGCAAGTAGAGGAACAACGGCAGGCCCAGCGACACGCCCACCGCCAGGTTCGCGGCGATCGGGGCCCACAAGTGGCGCATTCCCGCCCTCCGCCCTTCGACGAAGACCAGCACCCAGAGGACCACCGACGAAACGATCACGTCCATTCCGAAGAAGCCGCTGACCGGGCTGGCGAACAACTGGCCCACGAACGCCCCCGCGTCGAGGCCGTGCGCTTGGAGAAACGGGATGAAGCGCAGGTACGGCAACACCGTGCCCGCGATGCAGAGTACGAGATAGACGTGTCTGGGTTTCACCGGTCTCACCCTCGCATCATGGTGGCGGGCATCCGGACGGCCAGGACCTCGCCCCGCGCGGTGACCGTGTCGCCGGCCCGCACCGTGACGTCGACGGTCGCCTTGCGCTCGCTCTGATCCCTGACCCGGGCGCGGATCTCCAGCTCGGGCCCCAGGGGAGTGGGCGCGACGTAGTCCACCCGGAGCATGCCCGTGACGAAGCGCGGCGCGGGGCCGTCGCCGATGGCCCGGCCCGCGGCCCGTTCCGCCGCGGCCGCGGCGGCCCCGATCGCGTGGCAATCGATGAGCGACGCGATGAGCCCGCCGTACACGAAGCCGGGGAGGGCCATGTGGTGGGGTTTCGGGGTGAACCGGAGCACGGCCTCGTCGCCCTCGATGAACGTCCGGATGTGGAGCCCGTGCTCGTTCAATCGCCCGCAGCCGTAGCAGTGGGCGAAGTCGTCGGGGTAGTGGTCCTGGACCGCGCTCACCGGCGCGCGGGCTCCACCGGCGTGTTGGCTCGCGGCGGCCGCACGTAGGGTGACACCGGGCTCTCCTGCCCGCCCGGTCCCACGGCGGCCACGCCGAAGATGTAGTCGTCGATGGACATGTTGGGCAGGACCAGCTCGGTCACGTTGCCGGCGTAGCGCTCGTACTGCCAGTCGGGATCCCACGCTTCGCGCCAGAAGACGCGATAGCCCACGGCGCCCGGCGCGGCCTGCCAGCGGAGCCGGGCGTCGTAGCGGGACTCGCCGCGGTCGAGCGTGGGACCGCCGCGGCCCAGGACCACGGGCGACGGGGGTGCCAGCGCGAGCGTGGCCGCCGCGGCGGCGTTCACCCGCGCGTTCTTGGCCAGGTAGACCGGGTCCACGCCGTCCGGCGTGTCCCGCACGGTGTGCTGCCGGTCGTAGTTCTCCTCGGACTCGGTGATGCGGACGCCGGCGAAGCCGTTCTGGTTGAAGGCCGTGTGGTCGCCGCCGCGCCCGAACCGGTCTTCTCGCGCGATGAGCCGCACCACGTGGCCGGGCAGGTACAGCGCCGCGTGCCGCTTGACGAAGCGGGCGAGCTGCCGGGACGGCGAGTCTTCCGGCCCCTCGGAAAAGACCCGAACGGTGGCGCCGTCGATCGTGCCGTCGCCGCCGTGGCTGTTGCCGGTGATGTCGTTGTTGAGCACCGCGTCGATCCGGACGCTGTCGGTCCGGGCCTGCTGTGCGTGCATGCGCGCGCCCACCAGGCCCTGTTCTTCGCCCGCCAGCGCGATGAACACCAGGGTGGCGTCGAACTCGAGCCCGCTCTGCGCGAACACCCGGGCCAGCTCCATCGTCAGGGCCGTGCCGCTCCCGTCGTCGTTGGCGCCGGGCGCCACGTTGTCGTTGGTCCGCGCCGCGGCCGAGTCCTCCGGCGGCGGGCGCAGCACCACCGTGTCGTAGTGGCCGCTCACGTACACCCGTCGGGCGCTCCGGCCGGGGAGCACGGCCATCACGTTCACCAGCTCGACCTCGCGGGTGATGCGGCCGCCCGCCGGGACCACATGACGGTCGAAGCTCGCCTGAAGGCGCGGGCTGTAGCCCTTCAATTCGTTCAGGATCCACTGCCGGGCGGCGCCGATGCCGGCCACGGGGTCGGTGGCGGAGGACAGGGTGTTTCGGGTGCGGAAGGACACCAGCTTCTCGATGGTGGCCTGGAGCCGCTCCTCGGACACCGAGGCCAGGAGCTGGGCGACGCGCGGATCCGCCGTGAGGCCTCCCTGCGCACGGATTTCGGCCGGGACGGCCAACGCCAGACCGAGCAGCGCGTAACGGAACGTCGTTCTCATGGTTCTCCTCGGGATCAACGCGGGGAAGAGCGCCGGGATCGACGGAAGCCGGCGTACAGGTCGTCCAACAGGGCCGAGCCCCGCTCGAGCCGGGTGGGGTCCTCCGGATGCGCGCGGACCAGGCCGTCGATCATCGAGGCCAGGCCCGGCGCTTCCTCCCGGCCGAACTTGTCGTCCTTCAGGTCCACGTCGTGCACGATCTGCCCGATCTCCCGGAGCGCCCGGTCCTTGAGGCCGAACCGCGCCAGCAGGGTCTCGAAGGTGCAGGCGTCGCCTTCATGGGTGTACTCCGCCTCGAACATGTCGAAGCGCAGCTCCCCCCGCGCCGGCCGGTAGCCCCGGGCCGCTACGAATTTGAAGCGGGCGGCCGGATCGAGGAAGCGGCGGATGAGCCAGGCGCTGGCGATGCGGTCCACCTTCACCCCCTGGCGGGTCACCCAGGTGCGGCCTCGGGCCGGCCGGCCGCCGGGCGAACGGGGTGGGGGCGGTGCGCCCGCGGCCTCCGGCGGCGCGAACAGGGCTTCGACCTGGCGGTCGGTGGTCCGGTCGAGGAAGGCCGCGTCGCAGATCGCCGCTTCGCCGCCCTCGGCCACGATCTCCCGGGCCAGCCACTGGAAGTCCTCGAGCGCGTCGTCGGTCCAGGGGAGCACGTACACCGAGTTCTTGAGCGCGCGCGCGCCGATCCGGCGGAGCCGGCGCCGCACCTTCACGCGGAAATAGTCCGGCTTGGGCGGAATCTGATGGATGAGCAGCAGCCAGCGGCGCCGGGCCGGCCGGCCCCCTTGCGCCCGTGTCACAGTTGAATCATCCATGTGTTCCTAATGTATCAACGGGCCTCGGAGGGGCAAGCCGGAGGAATCCCATGCGCTGGATAACGAGAGAGCGGCCTAAGATCGACCGGGTGGCGTGCCCGTGGCTCATCGCCCGCTTCATCGACCGCGAGGCCGAGTTCCGGTTCGTCCCGCCGGCCGAGGTCGCCCGGCAGGCGGCCGAGTGGAGTGCCATTCCGTTCGACGTCGAAGGGGTGGAGTTGTCGCACGAGGGCCCCCGCTGCTCGTTCGACGCCTTCCTCGACAAGTACCGGCTGACCGACCCGGCCCTCCACGAGCTGGCGCTGATCGTCCGGGGTGCGGACACCGAGCGGCTGGACCTGGCCCCGCAGTGCGCCGGCCTCCTGGCGGTCTCGCTGGGCCTGTCGCACAATTTCGCGGACGACCACGAGCAGCTGCGTCACGGCTTCGTGCTGTACGACGCGCTCTATGCCTGGCTCCGGCACGTCCGGGACGAGCGCCATACCTGGAACCCGCAGCGGCGGCCGGCGTAACCAGTCCGATGCCGCACGATCTCCTGCCGTTCACCATCGCCGCGGCCCTGCTCACCCTGAGCCCCGGGCCGGATACGATGCTGGTGCTGCGGAACACGCTCCGGGGCGGCCGAAGCGACGGCGTCCGCACCACGCTGGGTATCTGTTCCGGGCTGCTGGTGCACGCCACCCTATCGGCCCTCGGCCTGTCGGTCATCCTGGTGCGCTCGGCGGGCCTGTTCACGGCGGTGAAGCTGGTGGGAGCGGCGTACCTGGTATGGCTGGGACTCCAGTCCCTGCAAGCGGCGGCCCGGGGCGGGGAACGGGAAACGGGAAACGGGAAACGCGCGGGCGCCGAGGGTGCCGCCCGGCGGCGTCCCTACCGCGAGGGGCTGCTGACCAACGTGCTGAACCCCAAGGTCGCCGTGTTCTATCTGGCGTTTCTGCCCCAGTTCATTGCCCCCGGCGATCCGGTGCTGGCGACGTCGCTGCTGCTGGCGTCGATCCACAACGCGATGGGGCTCGTCTGGCTCAGCGGGCTCGCCGCGGGCGCCGATCGGGCGCAGCGGGTCATCGCGGGCGCGGGCGTGCGGCGGGTGCTCGACGGGGTCTGTGGAGCGGTGCTGGTGGGACTGGGGGCGCGGCTGGCGGTGACGAAGCGGTAAGGCGGCGCGCGCCCTATCGGCGGACGAACCGGGTCACATGCGACGGGAACGCCAGCACGCGCCTCAGCAACAGCTCGTTGACCTCTGGTGTCGAGGCACTCCCACGCGACCGTCGCTGAGGCGCTGGGGCGGCTCAGGCCTCGAACCGCAGCGTGAACACGGATGAATCCACGCCCGCGCGGCTTTGCTGGGCGTCGCTCAGCACGATCTCCACGCGGTCGCCATAGCGCGCCAGCCGGCGCAACAACCGGTTCCAATGCCGCACGTGCGTCTCGTGGAGGCGGTCCACGTGCAGCGTCACGCAGGTCCTCGTGTCGCGCAGCGCCCGCTCCAGGTGGCGCGCGGCCCGGACGAAAAACCCGCGATCCAGCCATCCCTTCAGGTGCAGCGAGAGGTTGCCCGCCGCGTTTCGCGCCTCGGCGAACGAGACCTCCAGGGCGCCGGCCTGCCGGTAGCGCGCGAAGGCCCGCTCCAGCCGCCGCAGGTACTCCCGGGCCGCCCGTCGCGCCGGCTCCTCCACCGGTTCGAAATGCCGGTCGATGTAGTCGCGCATGGACAGCCCCACGATCCAGTCCGCCACGGCCCGCGGGACCAGGCGCGGACGCCACCAGGGCACCGACCGGACGAAGCGCGCCAGGCGCGGGATCCCCCCGGCCAGCAGGCCGCGCCTGAGGAACCGACCGCCGATGGCCAGCGCTTCTCGAACGCCGTATCGCTGGCCGGCCACGGGTCGCGCGAGGACGCGGAGCTTGTTGCGGATCCGGTCCGCGATGCCGCGGTCGTCGAACAGCCGCCGGTGGAGGTCCCGGTACCCCGCGAGCAGCTCGGCGTAGGTCATGCCCTTGGGCACCACGTTGGTCCAGAGCTTCACGTTGTCCGAGCCGTCGGTGTCACGGATCAGCCGGCCGTCCGCCGCCAGCCGCTGGTAGAGCGGCGTCTTCGGCGTGGCCTGCAGCAGGCCGATCATCGCCGCCTGGATCCCCGAGTCGGTGATGAAGCGGTGCTGGCGCGCGAACGAGTCGGGAGTGTCGTGATCGAACCCGAGGATGAACCCGGCGAAGATGTCGATCCCGTGGGCGTAGATCGCCCGCACCGACGTGAGCAGATCCTGCCGGGTGTTCTGGAACTTGAGGGTTTCCTTGAGGCTCGCCTCGTCGGGCGACTCGATCCCGATGAACACCCACCCGAAGTTGGCCGCGCGGAACAGCTCGAGCAGCTCCGGGTCCTGGGCCAGGTTGAGCGAGGCCTCGGTGCCGAAGTGGAACCGGTACCGGTGCTCGCGCTGGTACTCGGCGAGATAGCGCAGCAGCTCCTTAGCGGCCGGCTTGTTCCCGATGAGGTTGTCGTCCACGAAGAAGACGCTGTGGGCGCCGTACCGGCGCAGCGCGTCCAGCTCCCGGCCCACCTGGGCCGGCGTCTTGGTGCGCGGCTTCCGGCCGAACATCACGATGATGTCGCAGAACTCGCAGCGGAACGGGCAGCCCCGCGAGAACTGCAGGCTCACCGCCTGGTACTTGGGCAGGTCGAGGAGATCGAACCGGGGGACCGGGGAGTCCTCGAGCGACACCGTCCCCGTCTCCTGGTACAGCCGCTCCGGTTGCCCGCGCTCGAAGTCGCGGCAGAACCGGGGCCAGACGTACTCGGCTTCCCCGGCGACCACGGTGTCCGCCAGGCCGTCGTACCGCTCGGGGCACAGGGACGCGAAGCTGCCGCCGGCCACCACGTGATGCCCCAGCCGCCGATAGTAGGCCAGCAGCTCCCGCTGCCGGGCGAACTGCACGCCCATGCCGCACACGCCCACGATGTCCGCCTGCGGCGCGAGCGGCAGCGACTCGATGTTCTCATCCACGATGGACACGTCCCAGCCGGCGGGGCACAGGGCCGCCAGCGTGGCGAGGCCCAGGGGCGGATTGATGGCCCGCTTCCCCGGGAGCATCGTGTCCATCGCCCACTTGAAGCTCCAAAAGCTCTCAGGGAACCGGGGATTGATCAGCAGCAGACGCATGACGTTCTCCTTCGCGCTCTCAGCCGATGCCCGGCGGGACGCCGCCGTGCTCGTCGAGCCAACTCAGCAGCCGGCGGATGCTCCCGGTCGCGAGGGCGACACTCGTATCCGCCGCGCCGTAATAGAGATTGAGCGTGTCGCCGTCGGCGCCGACGGTATAGCCGCACGGGAAGGCGACGTTGGCCACGTCGCCTTCCCGCTCGTACGCGGCTTCGGGCCCGAAGATCCAGGAATCGCCCCGGAGGAGGCACAGGTCCGGCCGGTCCAGGTCGAGCAGGGCGGCGCCCAGCCGGTAGATGCTGCCGGAGGCGGTCTGGCGGACGCCATGGTACAGCATCAGCCATCCGCGGGGCGTCTCGATGAGCGGAGGCGACAGCCCCACCTTGTTCGCGTCCCACCAGCCGCCCCGGCGCGCCTGGAGCACCGGCCGGTGCCCGCCCCAGTTGCGGAGATCGGGCGAGAACGACAACCAGATGTCGCCGCGCCCGTGCGTCATCGGGCGGTGCAGCAGCGCGAAGTTCCCGTCGAAGCGACGGGGGAGCAGGGCCGCGTCCTTGTCTTCGGGCTGCAACGCCAGGCCCAGGCGCTCGAAGCTCCGGAAGTCCTCGGTCAACGCCAACGCGACGCCGGGTCCCCCCTTGCCGAACGCGGTGTAGGCGATGGCGTACCGGCCCAGCTCGTCGACGAACGTGATCCGCGGGTCCTCGATACCCCACAGCTCCTCGGGGTGGTGCTCGGGGTCGGGCGGAAGCGTCGGCTCCGGGTCGATGACCCAGCCGTCGATGCCGTTGGCCGACCGCGCGGCACACAGGTGCGAGAGGCCGCTGCGGTCCTCGACCCGGCACAGCAGCAGGGTGGTGCCGTTCGGGAGCCGCGTGGCGCCGGCGTTGAAGACCGTATGGACCGCGTACGGCCAGGCGGCGGCGGTGAGGATCGGGTTGCTCGCGTGTCGGTGCAGGAGCACGTCGTAGTGGCGCGCTACCGTCATGGGGTGGGTTCTCCGGGCACGGGATGATCGACCTCGCCACCGCCGACCGACTGCATGTCCACCAGCGTGAGCAGAAAGGACAGCGTGGATTCCGCGCCCTGGTTCTCGTTGGGCCGATCGGCGTGGAGCCCGTCGCGGCACCCGCCGGTGGACGCGTCGTAGAGCGAGTGCTGCAGGTGATTCTGCCCGAGGAACCAGCTGAAGGCGCGTCGCGCGTGCTGGGTCCAGCAGCCGTCGCCGGTCAGGCGGTACGCCTCGAGGCAGGCCGAGACCATCGCGCACGCCTCGACGGGTTGGTGGTCGAACGCGGCCACCGGCACCCCCCGCTCCACGCCGGCGTTGGAGCCGACCGGCGCGAAATAGCCGTCCGGCGAGCGCTGGATCGACGCGAGCCAGTCGAGCGCCCGCGTCCCCGCCGCCACCATTCCGGGATCGTCCATCCGCGCCCCGGCGACGAGGAGTGCCTGGGGCAGGCGCGCGTTGCAGTAGGTGACGCGGTTCTCGAACCACGGCCACGTCGGTCCGCTCGTCCGGCGGAACAGGCCCATCAGGCGCTCGGCGAGCGCGCCCCGCACCGCCTGCACGCCGCGGTCGCCTCGGAATGCGCCGAGGTACTCGTCGATCCCGAGGAGCGCGTAGGCCCAGGCGCGCGGGCTCGAGAACGTTTGCACGGCCGGGAGCGCGGCGTGAAACAGGTCGGCGGCCAGGCTGCGGCGGCCAGGATCGCCGAGGCGGCCCACGACGGCGCCCAGCGCCCAGGCCGCGCGCCCGTGGCTGTCCTCCGAGCCGGCCGTCTCGGTCCACCGCCGCTCGTACGACATGAAGTTCCTGAAGCGTCCGGCGCTCGGGTTGAACGCGTGGCTCACGAAGGCGAGATACCGCGAGGCCAGGGCGCGGACCGCCGCGGCCTCGTCCGTGCCGGCCTCTTCGACGAGCGTCATCAGCAACAAGGCCCGCGCGTTGTCGTCGAGACAGTAGCCCTCATCGTACCGCGGGATGCTGTAGAGGGCGTGTTGCAGCAGGCCGGTATCGTCGGTGAGGAGGCGGAGGTGCGCGAGATTCAGTTCGGGCAGCCCGGCGGGCCGCTCCGCGAGTGTCCGCGCGTGGAACGAGGTCCGGCGCCGCGTGGCGTGTTCCCCCCGCGCCCGCTCGAAGCTCTCCAGGTATCGCCGGGCCACGGCGGGCCACTGCATGCTCCGGCCGTGCGCGGCGGCGCGTTGGCCCAGCGCGAGCCGCTCCGCGTCGTCGGCCAGGAGGTTGTTCACCGCGCCCGCGATCGCGCCCGCATCCCGCCAGGGAATCAGGATTCCGCGCCCGTCGGCGAGCAGCTCGCGGGCGTACACGTAGGGCGTGGAGATTACGGCCTTCCCGGACCCCACGGCGTAGGCCAGCGTGCCCGATGTGCTCTGTTCGGGCTGCAGCGACGGCGTGACGTAGAGGTCCGCGGCGGCGAGGAACTCGGTCAGCTCGTCGTGGCTCACGAAGCGGTTGTGGAAGATGACGCTGGCGTCCACGCCGAGTCGCAGCGCGCGGGTCTCCAGCATGACCCGGTAGCTCTCGCCGTGGCGTTCGCGGACGTGCGGATGGGTGGCGCCGAGGACGATGTAGACCGTGTTGGGGAACCGCGCCAGGATCGCGGGCAGCGCGTCGATGACGTACTCGATCCCCTTGTCCGGCGACAGGAGGCCGAAGGTCAGCAGCACGGCCTTGCCCTCCACGCCGAGCCGGTCCTTGCTGGCGCTGGCGGAGGGCACCATCGGGATGCCGTGGGGGATCAGGTCGATCTTGCGTTCCGGCACGCCGTGGACCTCGCGGAGCAACGCGGCGCCGCGCGCGCTCATCACGACCAGACGCTCCGACAGCCGGGTGAGGTCGTCCATCACGCGGCGTTGGTGGGGATCGGGCTCCGCCAGGATGGTGTGCAGCGTGGTCACCACCGGCATGCGCAGCTCGTGGAGCAGCGCGAGAACGTGCGCGCCGGCCTTGCCCCCGAAGATGCCGTACTCGTGCTGCACGGAGACGACGTCGACGGTGTTGACGTTGAGAAAGTCCGCGGCCCGCCGGTACGCGGTAGGCTCGTTCTCGGCGATCTCGAAGCGCACCCGCGGCGGGTACGGGTACCGCGCCCCGCCGTCGTTCATGGCGAGCACGAAGCAGTCGAGCGCCGGGACCTCGGCGGCGATGGCGTCGCTCAGGTCGGCGGTGAACGTGGCGATGCCGCATTGGCGGGGCAAGTAGTTGCCCAGCATCGCGACGCGGCGGATCGCGCCCGCGGTCACGGGAGGCGCGACCGGGTCGGCGGCGGCATCGAGGGAATCGGGACGTCGAGAAACGCAGCGGGATGCCGGATGGGGCTGGGCACTACTGCACCGTCATCGATGCAATATATACCCGGCGGGCGATCGTCGTCACCGTCGCGTTGCCCGCGCCTCTGGCCGATCCTGCGGCGGCCCGCATGTCAGGGCACGCCGCATGGGCCCCCGGCCCGACATCCTCGTGTGCGGGGACGAGGTCATCTACGACTACGTGGTAGAGTAGACGGCGCCCCCCCAATCGGCGGCGTCCTCCCTCACCCCGGCAGCCCGACGAGCAGGCTCGGCACGTCAATCACCAAGTCGCTCGCTTCCGGGGCCACCCGCCACCGGAGCACGTCCGCCACGATCTCCGGGCGGTCCTGGTCGGGCCGCCAGACCTCCACGACGCGGGCATCGGGATCCACCACCCAGTAGGCCGCCACGCCGCGGCGCTGATACAATCGGCGTTTCCGGACGCGATCGGCTTGGGCCGAGCTGGGGGAGACGATCTCGGCGGCCAGGAGGAGCGTCTGGCAGTCGCGCCAGTCGCCGGTGACCTGGTCCGCAGGCACGACGAACAGGTCGGGCTGCACGTACTCGCCCGGTCCCCAAATGACGTCTCCCCGGGAGACGAACATGATCGCGGCTCCCGGGAACGACCGCAGGTGCTGCTCCACGCAGAACGCGAGCCGGACCACCACGATCTCGTGCCGCTGCGCCGGTGCGGGCGTCACGAGCAGCTGTCCGTCCACCAGCTCGTACCGGTTCCCGTCGTCCGGGAATGCCAGCACCTCTTCCACGGTGTAGGGGCGCGCGGTATCGGGCATGCCCATAGTATCGGGCCTCCTCGGCCGGGGGGACAAGGGCAAGGCATGGCCCACAGTGGGCGCCGGTCCGCTGATCGGCGCATCATCCGGACTGGCTGAATCCCTTGGCGGCCCGCATGTTAGACCGCCCGCATGGATCCCCAACCCAACCTCCCCGCGCGGCTCCGCAATGCGTTGGCGGACCGCAACACGATCGACCGTGTCGCGCTCAAGGTCCTGAAGCCCGACCTCGCCGCCGCCCTCAGGCCGGAAGCGTGAGGATCGTGGGTGGAAAGTTTGCTGGTCGCGATCTGCTGTCGCCGCAGGATTGGCGCGTGCGGCCCACCGCGGAGCACGTGCGCGAGGCATTGCTCGACCTGCTCGGTGCCGATGTGAAGGGTGCGCGGGTACTCGACCTGTTCGCGGGGACCGGGGCGCTCGGGCTGGAAGCGCTGTCGCGGGGCGCCCGCAGTGCCGACTTCGTCGAATTCAAACCGGACAGCCTCCACGCGCTCCGGGCCAACGTCGCGTCCCTGCGCCTGCGCGAGCGCACGCGGGTCTTCAAGCGCGATGCGATCCCGTTCGCGGCGGCCCTCGGCCCGGACAGCTATGACATCGCGTTCGCCGATCCTCCGTACGGATCGCGGAAGCTGGACCGAGTGCTCGAGATCTGGCGCCAGAGTCGCTTCGCCCGCATCCTCGCGGTCGAGCACGCCCGAACGCACGACGTGCCCGACGGAGCAAGGCGGCAAGTGTTTGGGGAGACCGTGGTGACGATCTTTCGGGCGTCTGGGGTGAGACCACGTCGTTGAGCCAGCGGCGCCGGCTAGGCGCCGCAGGTTGCCAAAGCGGCGGCGCCGCTGTATCTGAAGGGCGTGACGCCGGACCCGGAATCGCCCGCGCCGCCTGCCGCAGGCCCCCCATCGCTGCCTCCCGACTCGCTCCCCGCCGCGGGAGAGCGCGTCGGGCGGTACCAGGTGGTGCGGCCCCTCGGCCGGGGAGGCTTCGCGCATACGTTCCTGGCCCGCGATCCCGAGCGGGACCGGGAGGTGGCGCTCAAGACGCTCCACGGCCGGCTGGTCTCCGATCCCAAGAGCTTCGAGCTGTTCGAGCGGGAGGCCCGGGTCCTCCT
>Ga0214473_10009262_pt1 | contig 11645 bp, 10 predicted proteins | sample RVTome_7_FD_203509 | JGI IMG/M metagenome (GOLD analysis project Ga0214473, IMG submission 203509) | Soil microbial communities from uranium-contaminated site in the Upper Colorado River Basin, Wyoming, United States - RVT98D197 | ecosystem: Environmental > Terrestrial > Soil > Contaminated >...
GTATATTAATGGCCTGAAAACCAAATTTGTCTTTGTTTTGTCCACGGGCATAAAGCCCTTCACTACAGGTCCTATTTTTTTTCAAAGCACTAAAGTGTTACGAATCTTGGAATAATGGTTTCAAATACGAATAAAAAATTCTTTGCCCATCATTTCATTATTCCGTTCTTCCATTATTCCAGTGTTCTTTTCCTTTCCCAGTATTCCAATATTCCATTATTCCAATTCTTTTTGATCCTTTTTTCGTTCATACAACCACAGGGCGAGATCGGCGTCGAAGCCAAATCGTTCCAGGAGACCTCGATCCTTCAAAAGTCCATGCATCGGGAGGTCCTCGAGTTTTCTCCCTCTTTCGAGGAAGACGGCTCTCGTGCAGAGATCCATAGCCAGGGGGAGATGGTGGGTGACGATCACCTTTGTCTGGGGAATTGACCGGATTCGATCGATCAGCGTGCGACTCCCGGCTGGATCAAGGTTGTCCGTAGGCTCGTCGAGGGCCAGAATCTCCGAGTCCATGGACAACACGGTGGCTAAAGCCACCCGTTTTTTTTCTCCTTCACTCAGATGGTGAGCCGATCTCCTTTCGAACCCTCTCAGCCCAACCATATCGAGGGCCCGCTCCACCCGAGATCGAGCCTCCTCCTCACTCACTCCCATATTCAGTGGACCAAAAGCCACGTCGTCATAGACCGTCGGGCAGAAAAGTTGATCATCCGGATTTTGAAAGACCATACCCACCCTTCTCCGGATCTCCTGGAGGTTCTTCTTCTCCACTGAAAGGCCCAGAATAATGACCTTCCCTCTTCCCATCAAGGTCCCATTCAGATGGTAAAGCAGCGTTGATTTCCCGGCACCGTTTGGCCCGAGAATCGCAACAGACTCATGTCGGTATACTTCCAAATCGATCTCCCTCAAAGCCGGCGATCCATCCGGATAGTCATAGGAGAGATGGTGAATCTCAATCACCTTATCGCTAGTCATCCCTAAGGCCCTCACCCCCTTCCTCGCCGACGAACGGGTTTATTGGGTTTATTGGGTTTATTGGGCTAACTCAATGAACTCAAGCAACTCAACAAGCACAACAAACTTGGTTTATTGCCCAGCCTCTAAAAATAAAACATAAAGCTCAACCTAAAATGATCCTCAACAGAACAAGGATCGGAGAGAGGGAAAGGAAAAGCAACTCCCCGGGCCCGAACTTTCCTGAAGCCGTTTCGGGCATCGTCCCCTGGTAGCCTCTCGAGAGCATGGCCAGATAAACCCTCTCCCCTCGAAGGAAACTCCGCAAGAAGAGTGCCCCTATCATGTGGCCGATTGCTCGCGATTGCCAGATCCATCTCCCTCCAAAAGATCTCGAATCCCGTGCCCGTTTCATTCGTTGCATTTCATCGATGAGAATAAAGGAATAGCGGTACATAAAAGAGACGAGAATTGTGAAGATTCTCGGACAACCCAGCCTCTCCATTCCCTTAATCAGCCGGGGGAAAGAAGTTGTTGAGTAAAGGAGAATGATCGAAAAAATCCCCAGGGAAGATTTGATCATCACATTCCAGAGGGTCCAGAGGCCGCTCTTCGAAACCGAAAGTCCCCCAAAGCCCAGCCCGTATCCCTCTCCCGACCCATTTTTTTTCATGAAGGGAATGGAGATGGAAACGACGAGAAGGAAAGGGAGAACAACCAGGAGTTTCCTCACCAGATGCCCCAGGGGAAGTCGCGCCAAAAGGGCGATCGCGACAAGGCACACGACTGAAAGGCCGAAGAGATGAAACGAGGCCGGCGGACAACTGACCCCAACGAGTACGAAGGTGAAAAAAACAATGATCTTTGCCCTGGCATCCAGGTGGTGGATTGGGCTCTCAATCCCGCTGTGATGATCTAAAAAAGCATGTTTCATTCCAATCCGAGGAGTCTCGAGACATTAAGGCCCAGGATCCTTTCCCGGTCTTCCTTCGATAGACCCGATTCCTCCAACTCTTTAAAATATCTTTGGGGCGAAAGCAATGGAAAATCCGTTCCGAAGAGGATCTTTTCCGGCCCCACGATCTGGCAAGCAATCGCATAGATCCTCTTCGAATAGAGAAAAGGCGAAGCCGCAGTATCGTAATAAACATTGCCCATTTCCTTTGCCACCTCCGGCATCAACTCATAGAAAGGGAGGCCCCCTCCCCAATGGGCCAGCAAAAAATGAAGTTTTGGAAACAGAAGGATGAGTTTGTGAAAACGTTCGAGAGGGGTCACCCCTTTCCCAGGATAGGGATGACCGATTGTTTCATTAACGTGAAGGAGAAGAGGAATCCCCTGTTCTTCCATCCACGTCAGGATGGGTTTCATCGACTCGATATCCCGCAATGTCATTTCATGGCTGTAGAAGGCCGTCTCTCCGACGCCTTTTGCTCCCTCCTCCATCCTCTGATCGAGCTCCTTTCCTGACCAGTCCGGATCGGAGAATTGAAGGGAGACAAAAGCGACCAATCGATCGGGGTATCGGGAGGCAGATTCCAAAAGATACTGGTTATGAAGAGAACAGAGGTCCCTTCGCTCCCAGGGAAACCCGCAGATCACCGATCGATCCACCCCGGAGGCGTCCATCGAAGCAATCAAATCTTCAACCCCTGCAACCCTGGCTTTAGGATTTCCATAAATGGACGAAAACCCTTCGTCCTTCTGGCGGAAGGCTTCGCGGTTCCTTCTTATCTCATCAGGGAAGATATGGGTGTGGCAGTCGATAATCAAAGCATTTCATGCTTGATTACACTGATTCCCTAAAATGATTACACAGATTTCCTTTATTTCAAGCATTTCGAATCTGTGTAATCTTTCATAATCTGTGTAATCAGAGATTTCTGATCCTTTCCAGAAATCTCACTACAGGAAAAGGCTTACGTCTCCCTTTCCCGTCCGAATGACTTTGGGAGTCTCGCTGGAGAGGTCGATGATGCTTGAATGCTCTGCCATGATCACCTCGCCGTCGATGACAAGATTCAACTGCTTCCCAAAACGCTCTTCGATCTCGGCGGGGTCATTGTAGAGCCCTTCATCGGGCTTATAGACACTGGTGCTGATGATCGGGTTTCCTAACTCCTTCACCAGGGCCAGGCATATCTTATTGTCAGGGATTCTGATCCCTACGGTTTTTTGCCTGGTCATCGCGATCTTTGGAACCAGCTTCGTCGCTTCAAGAATAAAAGTATAAGGGCCGGGGAGCAACCTCTTCATCATCTTATAAGCATAATTTGAAACGTACGCGTAGCGCCTGATATCCTTCAGGTCGGAACAGATGAAACTGAGTGGTTTCTTCCCATCGTTTCCCTTCAGTCGATGAACCTTCCGAATCGCCTCCTGGTTGAACAGGTCACAGCCGACCCCGTAGATCGTGTCGGTAGGATATCCGATCACGCCCCCTTCTTTGAGAATCTCCGCAACCTTACGAATCAACCTAATCTGAGGGTTTTTTGGATTGATAGTGATAATCATGGCTATTTCCTATAAGTATTCAAACCCACATGACCGGATCATTATTCCAACATTCCAATGTTCCATTATTCGAGTTCTTTATCTTTCTCTTTCCAGTTCCTTGACCCTTACCCCTCTGAAAAAACGCTTATTAAAGTAGGGTGCCGCCAGACTATCAACCTTCACCTCTCGATTTCTGGAAGAGGCGTGGACAAATTCATTGTTCCCAATATAGATCCCGACATGCGTTCCATTGGCCTGACGGGTTTGAAAAAATACGAGATCGCCCGCTTCCAGATCGTTCTTGCCTACGCCCTTCCCAAACCGGCATTGCTCCCCGGCTGTCCTGGGCAGATCGACACTGAAGATCTGATAAATCTTTTTTACAAAGGCGGAGCAATCAAGCCCTTTCAGCGTGGAACCTCCCAGCCTGTACGGTGCTCCCAGAAAATTCTTCACCACCTTGACGAAAAGGCTTCGTTCTTCGAAGCCATTCCATTTTCCCACCGCCTGAGCTGCCTCAGTATTTTCAGTCTCTTTCTCCGAAACAGCCTCTATTGCCGGCTCTTCGAAATCTCCTGCCTCTTCGAAATCCTCGACCTCCTCTCTCCCGACCTTGCGGAGACGGAGGGACTGGCCCACCTTCAAAGCCGCCGACTGAAGATGATTCAATGTCTTGATCTCTTCTACGGAGACGCCAACCTTTTTCGAGATGGCATAAAGATTATCCCCTTTCTGGACGACATAAGGACTTGTTTCTCTTTCGACCGTTCGCCCTGAGCTTGTCGAAGGGTGAATGGGCTCACGGCTCAGGACATGCTTCTTAGCAATTCCATCACTTGAAGGCTTTTTGACCGTTTCCTTTGTCCGCTTTTCCGTACCCCGGGCAGGAATCAGGAGGACCTGCTTCGGACTGAGCCCATCTCGCTTAAGACCATTTGCTGTCTTTAACATCTGGACACTCACACCAACGGCATTGGAAATCCCGTAAAGCGAATCTCCCGGCTTCACGGTATATCGTTCCTGAGCGAATCCTTGATTTGAAAGACCCAATGACAGGAACAAGACGAAGAGTCCCGCTCCCAAAAACCTCCATCGACCCATCATAAAGACCCTCCTTTCTCCATGGTGGACGACTTCCACCCAAGGCAAGAGAGCTTTGGGCAACTGCCCTAAGCTTTCTATCGGTGCAATCCTTTTATAATCCGTGTATTCACAGATTTCTGATTTTTTCAGAAATCTTCGGAAGGGAATTTACAAGGGTAGTTATACAAAAATCAAATCTCAAAGTCAACCAATTTTAGAAAGATTAAAAAATTCTAACCATTGATCTTTCTTTACAAGGTTAACCAAGTGGGCTATATTCCATGAGAATTGGCCTGTCATTGCCACCGGGGGGACTGGATAAGGGATGGGGATCGGAAAAGATAAGAAATGCCTCTTGTGCGCCGTTCTTTTTCTCGGTATTCTTTTCTCGGGAACGGATTCCAGGGCTGCGGAAAAACCGTCCGGCCAGGCCCTGGAGACCGTGCGAATCGCTGCCTTTCAAGGCACGATCACGGCCCTTTTGCATGTCGCTGAGGAGAAAGGGTTCTTTGAACGTTATGGGCTCAAGGCCTCCTTTTCCCTCTATGAGGCCGGGATTACCGCGCTGGAGGACCTCGTGGCAGGCAAGCTCGATATTGCCGCCGTAATCGAATACCCCTTTGCCATTGGCCGGGTTAAAACGGACGATCTGCGTATCATTTCGTCGATAGCCTCGACAAATAACGTCGAGTTGATTGCGAGAACAGATCGGGGCATCAGCCGACCTTCCGATTGCAGGGAAAAGAGGATTGGTGTGATGAGGGGAACCTTCGGCGAATTCTTTCTCGCGGTCTTTCTTACTTTCAACGGAATACGTGTGGCAGACGTTAAAATGGTTGATCTGAAGCCGTCCGAGATGGAGGATGCCATGATCAGGGGCGCCGTCGATGGTGTCATCATCTGGCAGCCTTTCGTTCACAATATCAAGCAAAAAATGGGAGATAAAGTGGTGAGTTGGCCGGCGCAAGGCAGCCAGGATTCCTATGCGCTGCTCGTAGCCAAAGAGCCGTATATCAAGAGCCGGCCTGCGGTGATCGAGCGGCTACTGAGAGCGCTTCTGGACGCACGGGACTATACGAAACAGCATACGGCTGATGCACAGGAGATTATAAAGAAGCGGTTCGGTTATGAGTCGCCTTTCCTGCAGCTTTTGTGGTCACAAAACAGGCTTGAGGTGCAACTGACGCAAGATCTCCTGATCATCATGGAGGATGAGGCCCGATGGGCCATGCAAAACAAGGTCTCTCAGATGCGGAAGATGCCGAACTTCTTCACCCACATCTACCTGGATGCGTTAAAGAAGATCAAACCTGAAGCGGTGACGATCATTCATTAGGAGTAGGAGTACAAAAAGGAAGAAGATTTGCTAAGGAACTTACCTTCCCCTACCTACCGCAGGCAGGCGTTGAAGGGGATGGGCTGAAAAAAGTCAAACCCGAAACGGTGAGCGTGATCCATTGAGTTGAATTGTGGAATAGGGTTCATTGGGTTACTTGGGTTGCTTGAGTCACATGGGTTAAACCCGATAACCCGAAGAACCCAATGAACCCGATAACCCAGAAGACTCAAGCAACCCGATAACACAAAGAACTGGACTCATGAAGATCAAAACCCAGTTTCGGATCAACATCCTTATTTCGATCTGCCTCGCTTTGGTCGTGGGAGGAATTCTCTTTTACGCAGACCGTAGGATCGACGCCGAGATGGAGAAAAACTGGCTGGCGGACCGGATCACAAAGAGCGTTTTCGACCTCCATATCCTGACCAGTTCCTATCTACTGTATCGGGAAGAGCGTCTAATGATGCAGTGGAATCTGAACCTTGCCTCCCTTAAAAAAATGATCAAGGAAGCGAAGCGGGACAGCAAAGATATCGACGATAACCTCAAAATCATCTCACAGAGAAGTGCCGAGATGGAAGGCCTCTTTGAAAAGATCATATCCTACGCCGGGAGACTGGACAACGCACCGAGACAAGAAGCCGCTTTGATCCGGGAGGCATACAGTAGGCTCATAACCAACCTGACCGCCAAGGGCCAGGAGATGGTAAGCCGGGCCTTCCTGCTGATTCAGGAAAGCAATAAAAACTTGTCTTCCGTCAAGAGAGGAGCCTTCCTCCTGGTCATGGTCTCCATTATTTTCGCCATTGTCATTTCCGGTCTCACTTCCCACCTCCTCAGTGGAAGAATTGTCACTTCCATTCGTCATCTCCAGAAAGGAACCGAGACCGTTGCCGGAGGGGATCTCAACTACAGGTTAGACGTTCGGAGTGACGATGAGATCGGTCGGCTTGCTCTTGCTTTCAATGTGATGACGCAGCGGCTGAGTGAATCAGAGAGAGCGCGAGAAGAATACGTCAGAAAGCTCGCCCAAAGCAATCGGGATCTCGAAGACTTCGCCTTCATTGCTTCTCACGACCTTCAGGAACCTCTCCGGAAGATCCAGGCCTTCGGCGACCGGCTGAAGGAGAAACACGGCGAGGGCATTGGCGAAGAAGGACGTGACTACCTACATCGAATGCAGAATGCGGCGCTCCGGATGCAGGCCCTGATCCAGGCTCTTCTCAGCTATTCCAGAGTAACGACAAGACCGGAACCCTTCTCGACAGTTTCTCTCGGGCTTCTTGTCCGGCAGGCCCTTTCGGACCTAACTGCCCGGATCGAACAGGCCGGGGCCCGAATCGAGGTGAACGACTTGCCGTCCGTCGAAGCGAGCCCGCATCAAATGCGCCAGCTCTTTCAGAACCTTTTGAGCAATGCCCTGAAATATCGCCGTGAGGAACGGCCCGTCATTAAGGTTTCCGGAAAACATATGCATAACCCGCCTCCCAAAAAAGGAGCCCGACGGGTGAGGATTTTAGTGGAGGACAACGGGATTGGCTTTGATGAAAAGTACCTTGACCGCATCTTCCAACCCTTTCAGCGCCTCCACGGCCGCGGCCATTATGAAGGGACTGGCATGGGACTGGCCATTTGTCGTAAAATTGTGGAACGCCACGGAGGAACGATCACGGCGAAAAGCACACCGGGAAAGGGGGCCACGTTCATCATCACATTGCCCACAAAACAGAAACCCGCGGAGACCCTTGCCCTTTCAAAAGCGGGAAAGGATGAAGAAGGCATCGCAAGTGTATAACAGCGACAACAAAGGATGGAATAATTCAGGGAAATCTGATATGCTTTGCTGAATTCATTCGGGGGGTTCGGTTACTCAGGTAATTCGCCCGGAGGAAAGGGGGAACAGCCTTATGGAGAATCAAAAAAAATCTATCGTCATCCTGGTAGCGGACGACGATTCCGAAGACTGCATGCTCATCAAGGAAGCCTTCAAAGAGGGGCTTCTGGTCAATGGTCTCAGATTCGTAGAAGACGGGGAAGAGCTGATGGACTATCTTCACCATAAGGGAAAATATAAAGACCCTTCCCTCTCGCCCCGGCCCGGGATCATTCTTCTTGACCTCAACATGCCGCGGAAGGACGGCCGGGAGGCATTGAAGGAGGTCAAGACGGACCCTGATCTGAAAGCCATTCCTGTTGTAATTCTCACAACCTCAAAGGACGAAGAAGACATCCTCCGGAGCTACAATCTGGGCGCAAATTCCTACATCACCAAACCGGTCACTTTTACAGGGTTGGTCAGTGCCATTAAAGCCCTGGGAAAGTACTGGCTTGAAATCGTGGAATTACTTCCCGAACGGAAGGAGGGATGAGGGGTGAAGGAACGCAGGATAAGGGTCCTGCTCGTAGAAGACGATGAGGACGATTACACCCTGGTGCGGGACCTGCTCGCTGATTCTCCCCATGTAAATTACGACATCGAATGGGTGACGAGCTATGATCAAGCTCTGGAGGCAATGAGGGCACCGAACCACGACATCTGCCTCCTTGACTACCGTCTGGGAGAACGAAACGGGCTTGCCCTCCTTTACGAAGCCATAGGAAAGGCTTATTGCATTCCCATCGTTTTTGTCACCGGCCAGGGCGACTACGAGATAGATATGGAAGCGATGAAGGCCGGGGCAGCGGATTTCCTCACAAAGGGAGAGCTCAACCGCTCACTCCTTGAGCGCTCCATCCGGTATGCCATCCAACGGAGACGAATTCTCGAGAACCTCCGGGAGTCAGAGAGCCAGTGCCGGCTTCTTTCCTCCCAGCTCCTGGGGGCCCAGGAGAACGAGAGAAGAAATATCGCCAGGGAAATCCACGACAGCATCGGCCAGATTCTGGCTGCAATCAAGTTCGGAGCGGAAGACGCCCTCGATAAGTTACGCCTGGGAGATTCCGGGGGTGCCATTGCAAAGCTGGAAAACGTGCTCCCCATGCTCCGTAACGCCTCTGATGAGGCCCGGAGAATCCAGATGGATCTGCGGCCTTCGATACTCGACGACCTGGGAATTCTTGTGACGATTAACTGGGTTTGCAGGGAGTTCCAGAAGGTCTATTCCGCGATTGAGATCGAAAAACGGATCGGAATCGAAGAAAATGAAGTCCCCCAGTCCCTGAAAATCACCCTCTACAGGATCATCCAGGAGGCTCTCAACAATATCGCCAAGCACAGCAAAGGCAACCGTGTCGTCCTCTCTCTCGAAAGGAACGATAGCGGAATTGCATTAACCGTCCAGGACAATGGCCAGGGATTTGATCCGGAGGAAGTTCGAAGGCGCTACCGGAAAGGCATGGGACTTTCCAGCATGAAAGAGCGAGCCGACCTTTCGGGCGGGACCTTCTCCATCCAATCCGAAATTGGAAAGGGAATCTCTCTCTCCTTCACCTGGCCCGGCCAGTAAAACACCCCGCCTAAGAGCATGGCGCATAGCGGCATAGCGGAAAACCATTTGATTTTTTTGAGGCAAGCGACTATAATCATACTCAGAGATAACGAAGAGAGATCTAAGACGACTCTACGCTCTCTTGAGATTTCTGGGCTTTTTTACAAGTCTCACGGATCGGGGAAAAGGAGGTGAGATTGAATGAAAAGGGCGATATCTGTTATCCTTTCATCGTTCCTGGTTGGCATGTTTCTCGTGACTCTAGTGGGATGTGGGGCCGATATCAAGGCAGAAAACGAGAAGCTGAAAGCGGAGACCGCCAACCTTAAATCGGACAACGATAAGATGAAAATCGAGATACAGAAATTGAAGGAAGAGATTCAGAAGGCTGCAGAGAAAGAAGCAACCATCAGTTCCCTCACCGCGGAAAACGAGGGCCTAAAGAAGCAGGTGGAAGACCTGAAGGCCCAGGCGGCGAAAAAGAAGAAGTAAGTTATGTGATGATTACTCGACAAAAAAGGGAAGACCTCATCATGGGGTTTTCCCTTTTTTGATTGATTTAACCCATTCGTCAATATGAAGAAACAGAACCGGCAATCCCCGAATCGGCAGAAAAAGAAGACACGAAGAGGCTTCACCCTTTATCTTATCTATGCCTTTATCCTGTCCGCCTTCTTTTTCCTTCTTTCAGGGATCTCTCTTTTCCTCTACTATTCCCACTCGCTCCCTGATTTCAAGCCCTTGAAAGAACGGAACCTCAACGCCCATTCGACTGTTTACTCGGAGGAAGACGAGGTGGTGGGAAAGTTCTTGATGGATAGCCGTATCCCGATTCCTTACGAGCGGATTCCGAAAACGATGATTCAGGCCTTTGTCGCCGCAGAGGATTCGGATTTTTTCCAGCATAAGGGAGTTGACTACAAGGGGATTGCCCGGGCCATGTTCAAGAACCTGCTTGCCGGAAGGATCGTCCAGGGAGGAAGCACGATCACGCAGCAGGTGACAAAGACTTTCTTTCTCACGCCCCAGAGAAGCCTCCTACGAAAACTGAAGGAGGCAGCCTATGCCTTCGCCCTGGAGAGGAACCTGAATAAGGAGGAGATCCTTTTTCTCTATCTCAACAACATCTATCTGGGAAATGGCGCCTACGGCGTGGAAGCGGCAAGTGAGAGTTACTTCAATAAGCGAACGGAACAGCTCAACCTGGCTGAAATCGCCCTGCTGGCCGGGCTTGTGAAAGCCCCCAGCCGCTATTCGCCGGTCAGTAATTTGGAAAGAGCAAAAGAACGCCAGGGCTACGTTCTCCACCGCATGGTGGAGATGGGGTTCATTTCCGAGGAGCAGAAAAAAAGAGCCCTCCAGACGGCCCTCAGGATTCAAACGAGGGAGAACGCCTTCTTCAGTAAAGCCCCTTACTTCACCGAGTTCATTCGCCAGCATGTGGAAAGAAAATATGGTAAGGACAAACTCTATCAGGAAGGGCTGAGAATTTACACGACCCTTGATCTTTCACTACAGAGAAACGCACAGCGCGCGCTCGACGCCGGACTGAGAGACCTGGACAAGAGGCAGGGATTCCGGGGTCCTATCCAGACCCTTTCTCAGACGGAGGTCAATGCCCTAACGAGCAAGAAGAAGGGACCCTTAAGCCCCCTTTCTCCCGGCCGTTTTTTTGAGGCTGCGGTCCTCTCCAGGGATGATGCAAAAGGCTTCTACTCCATCTGGGTGGAAGATCGAAAAGGAGTCCTTCCCTTTTCTGAGATGGCTTGGGCACTTAACGTGAAAGCCGCTCCCGGTTCCAAGGCGAGCAAAGTGAAGAGCCCTTCAGATCTCCTTAAGCCGGGAGACGTGGTCTACGTCAGGATAAAGGAGAACAGAAAGGATCAATTACCCGTATTTGTTTTGGACCAGGAGCCACTCGTTCAGGGAGCCTTGCTCTGCATCGATCCCACAACCGGATATGTCATGGCCATGGTGGGAGGAAGGGATTTCAGCGAAAGCCAGTATAACCGCGCGGTGAGCTCCCGGAGGCAGCCGGGTTCTGCCTTCAAACCCCTTATCTATGCCGCCGCCCTGGAGAAAGGCTACACGCCTTCAACCATCATGATGGATTCTCCCGTGGAGTATACCGGTCATGACGACGGCACTTACTGGGCACCAAAGAATTATGACAAAAACTACAAGGGTCCGATTACGTTCCGCAACGCCCTCGCCCATTCGAGGAACGTGGTAACCGTTAGAATTCTCGAAGACATAGGGATCGGATATGCCCTCAAGTTCATCAAGAAAATAGGTATCGACTCTTCCGTCAAGAGGAACCTCTCCGTTGCCTTAGGAAC
>Ga0214473_10009263_pt1 | contig 11644 bp, 10 predicted proteins | sample RVTome_7_FD_203509 | JGI IMG/M metagenome (GOLD analysis project Ga0214473, IMG submission 203509) | Soil microbial communities from uranium-contaminated site in the Upper Colorado River Basin, Wyoming, United States - RVT98D197 | ecosystem: Environmental > Terrestrial > Soil > Contaminated >...
CGTCCAAGAAATTTCCTGACACGATTCGACGGCATAACCATACCCAGCGACCGTGTCAGCCTGATGATATGGGGCTTTGACTTTTTTCCGGCCTGTCCGGGCAATGCATCGCCCGGCCCGGATATTTCACCATTCGGCGTTCCTGGAACATCCGGTGATAAAGACTCGCCAGCCATACCTGTATTATCGACAGCTTCGCTGTTTAGACTATCTTCTCGGAATTTTTCGGGCACAAATCTACTGATACTCCCCGTGTGCGGGATTATTGTACCAAAATTATATAGCATCTTAAAGTAATTTCAGGGAATTATTATTAACGAAACCAAGGTAATTAAGAATACAGAGCCGATAAACACACCCGTCGCAGCGAGGCATTTCCCGTCCAACGCCAACAGACGTGCCGACAAAACCGCTGCCGGCAGAAATCCCAGCCCCCAATACCCCATCGTCAGCATGCTGGAAACTACAATTAGAGGGTATAACAGCATCCCCTTCAGGACCACGGGAATGAAAGTGCCCTCCGAAATTCCGTACATCAAGTTTCCGACCGCCACGAAGATCCCGAACAGTACCCAAACTCCCAAAACCCTCCAGAGCACACCCCCGGCATCTGATTGTTGTTTTTCAGATGGAAAAATTTCTGCCCCTGTTCCCTGGATTATCACGGAATCGACATCCTGACCCGTTCCTGGCGCTATCAGGATTCGGACAGCGCCAGAACCGTCCTCGAAGTACTGCTCCTCCGAGTAATAAGTCGACTTGTCGTTTTCATCTACAGCGCTTTCTATCCTGTTAATTACCGACACGGAATCCGACTGCTTTACATTTTTCCCAGTCACCGCCCATCCGACATTGTTATCCGAGTAAAGGACCCATGCCGATGCAAATTTATCCAGTTCAAAAGATAAATCCTCCGGATTACCTTCAAGTAAATACTCCAGCACCATCCCTGAGCCTTCCCCGTCTCCCTGGACCGCCTCAACAAACGCTCCAGCCTGGTCCAATTGAACGGCATGCCAGACACCGACATTTCCTCTTCCCGCAAAAGAGGATGCCGGAAAATAGACCTTCCGGTAATCTTGAATTCTATAAGTGCGTTCCGTCTCAAGGTTCCCTACGGAAAATTCGCTCACCGCCAGGTAGGGCCAGGCGGGGATGCGGAAGATCCCGCCGGCAAGCTGCCGCGCACGTTCGTCCGATGCTTCCCCACCGAGTTGATCCTGGATGTTTTCGAGTAATTTTTCCTCCGTGGGTTCGCAATTTTGCGCCGTAAAAACCAAAAGCGGTTGTTCCTCCGCCGTGAGCAGGTTGATTTCCCGGTCTGTAATACTATCTGCGAGGCTGATTCTCGGATAAATTCGATTGGTCGATATATCCTGGGACCAAGCGTCCAATATCGAATTGTCCATGAATTCGCGAACAAGCCAGCTATTTTCGCCCTGCTGACTCAAACTGATTATATGAACCCCCTCCCCGTAGGCTCGATATGGGAACAGGGGCAATAATGCCAGTGCAAACAGGATTACCGTAAATCTCGACATTGAAGTATGGCGAATATACTACCACATCAATTGTCGTCAGGATGAGAATTGGCTTCTAAATGAAATTTGTATGGGGATTACTGGGCTACGTAGAAAAACTTTGTTCCCAATGTGACAGATTCCGGCAGTTTCCCGGCTTCCAGCTCAAGTACCTGCCACGCACCGGCGACTGTCCCAACTACTTTATTGGGAGCCAATCCACGGATAAGCTTCACCACTCTGAACTCGCGATCCATAAACACGATATCTATCGAGAACCTCATGAAAAACATGTGGATCGAATTGCAGGGCTGGATCAGGAGCCCCTCCCCATTGGGCGGAGGAGGCTTACCCATGAGACCTCTGAACCTTTTCCAGAAGGTGTCGGCCACCAAACAGTCGATGTTAGCGCCATTTTCCGTTGTCAGCCTTAGCTTCATAATGAAAAAAGGGGGGGGACCAAAGTCAGCCGGCAAAGCGTACATATGGTCCCCCATCCTTAAGCTTCTTTATTATTGCAATACAAGAACCGGGTCAGAGTCCCTCGTTTTGTGTAAATGTAGCGATTACCGCGACCACAGCCGGACCGAGAAGGACGATCATCAATGCCGGAAGGACAAAGAAGACTAGAATGAAGCTCATCTTAAGGGGTGCCTTCTGGGCTTGCTGCTCCGCTCGCTGGCGTCGTCGCATCCTCATCTGGTCAGACTGGACCCTCAGTACATTTGTCACGCTGACCCCCAGTTTGTCGGCCTGGACCAGAGCCGCGATAAACTGAGACAAGTCAGGAATATCGACTCGGTCTGCCATGGCCCTCATCGCATCTCTTCTGGGTTTGCCCATTCGAACCTCGTGGAGAATCTTGCCGAATTCTTCTGACAGCGGTCCCTTCAACTTCTCTACAACCTTGCTCAGGGCGATGTCGAATCCAAGACCCGCCTCGACCGAAACGGTTAGGAGGTCGAGCGCATCCGGGAGTTTTCTCTGAATCTCCGCCTTTCGTGCATCGATTTTACCTTTTAACCAGAGATCAGGCATGAAATAGCCAACCGCACATGAGACCAGAAAGTACATCGCGCCTTTCACCCCGCCGGCTTTGCTGATAACTCCCATTAGGCTCAACATCGCCGGGAGTCCGATCGCAATCAAGATCTGCACAGCGATAAAGGACGCGGGATTCAGGCTGAGCCCGGACTGCGTAATCTTATGCCGGGTCCCCCTCAAGACCTCGTTAGGGGTGATCTTGGATATAAGGCTCGAAATATGCTCGAATACGGGGCGAATCACGCGCTCGCCGAACGGTTTTGACAATTCGAGCTCCATCAGGTCGACCTTGTCCGGATTGCGGGACATTTCCCTCAGACGTTCTTCGAAGGATTTATCCTGCTGATCCCTGTTTGAGAACCCGAACGCGAACGTGATCGCGGTTACCAGAATAAGTAAGACTATTGCAATAAACATGTTGGTCTCCCGGTTATACTTTGATCTCGACGACCTTTTTGATCATGAATCCACCGATCAACTGAAGGATAAATGCCACCGCGAGAAATACCTTTCCCAGCAGCGTTGTAAACAACGGAGTCATGTACCCCGGGTTCAATACGTAAATTATCATGACCATGCCCGGAGGCAGGAGAGTCAGGATAACGCCCTGCAACTTGCCCTGGGCTGTCAGCGTGTTGATCTCACCCTTGATCCTGATGCGTTCACGGATTGTATGGACAATCTTGTCCAGAATTTCGGCAAGGTTACCGCCTATCTGCCTGTGGATCTTTATAACTGTAACCACCAGGTCGAGATCCTCGGATGGAACACGTTCGGAAAGGCCGTCCAGAGCCTGTTCCACCGGATAGCCAAGGTTGATTTCCCTCAACATCCGCCTGAATTCGCTCGATATGGGGTGCGGAGCCTCGTCCGCGACAAGCTCCATGCCCTGGAAGAAACTGTAACCCGACTTGAGCGAATTTGAAATCAGGATTAATGCATCGACAAGCTGGTTATCGATTTTATGAATCCGCTGGAACTGGCGGTACTTTACATAAGTTCTCGGCACGATGAGCGCGGGACCCGCCAGCATAAAGAAACCGCCGATGTTCTTCGTCATCATATACCCGATGAGCCCCAGGACTATAGTTATGACGAAATACATCCCGACATATTCGGTGTACCGGAGCTTCAAATCGGCTTTCTGAAATTCAAGAAGCATCTTCTGGACAAAGGTCTTCTTCTCGATCAGTTGATCCAGTTTCCCCCAGACGTCGGGCTTTTTGTAGTCATCGTATGAGGATTCTGCACGGCTGCCTCTCCTCAATGGTACGGTTGTAGCCTCTGTGTAGCTCGCAAGGCGCCCCTGTATCGATGATACCGATTTCATCTGGCGGGATTGACTGAAAGCCCATCCAAAAATTGTTATCGCTACAAACACTGCACCCAACACTAATGGTAAAGTCATCGTTCGGTCCTTTTCTTTTATTTTAGCTTCCCTCTCGGGAAAAACGTCTCCCGCGGCAGGTCGATGCCTTCCGCGTCAATGATATTCAGGAACTTTGGCAGTATTCCGGTAGGAACCATCTCGCCCAAAACTTTTCCCTCTGGATTCACACCTGTCTGCTTAAAGATAAAAATATCCTGAAGCGTGATCTTGTCGCCTTCCATGCCGACCACCTCGGTCAGGTGGGTAATTTTCCTGGACCCGTCCCTGAGACGCGACTGCTGCACGATCAGGTGGACCGCGCTGGCAACCTGCTCCCGGATAGCCCTTACCGGAAGGTCCATTCCCGCCATCAGTACCATTGTTTCGAGGCGGCTAAGGATATCTCTCGGTGTGTTAGCGTGACCCGTCGTTAAACTGCCGTCATGACCGGTGTTCATCGCCTGAAGCATGTCAAGTGCCTCACCGCCGCGGCATTCACCGACAACTATACGGTCGGGGCGCATCCTGAGGCAGTTTTTCACCAGGTCTCGAATCGTAATCGCGCCTTTTCCTTCTATGTTCGGAGGCCTGGACTCAAGCGTGATCACATGCTCCTGCCTGAGCTGAAGCTCCGCCGCATCCTCGACAGTTATGATCCGTTCGTCCTCCGGAATAAAACCCGAAAGCACATTGAGCGTTGTGGTTTTACCGGAACCCGTACCGCCCGAAACGACAATGTTCAACCTCGAACGGACACACGCTTCCAGGAATGAAGCCATTTCAGCAGTCAGAGTCCCGAAATTAATGAGGTCCTCCACAGTGAAAGGGTCCCGGGAGAATTTCCTGATTGTTATTGTCGGACCGACAAGGCTGAGGGGCGGGATGATGCAGTTCACGCGGCTGCCGTCGGGAAGTCGCGCGTCCACCAGCGGCGTCGATTCGTCAATTCGCCTTCCGATCGGATTTACGATTTTCTCTATAATCCTTAATACATGATTGTCGTCGTAAAACTGGATCTCCGTGAGAATGAGTTTTCCGTTCCGCTCGCAGTAAACTTGCTCCGGCCCGTTTACCATTACTTCCGTCACCGTCGGGTCGTCGAGCAGCTTGTTTATTGGACCGTAACCCAGAACCTCGTCCAGTAGATCGCTTAGGATCATCTCTCTTTCGGATCTCGAAAGCGGCTTTTCTTCCTGTGCGAGTTTTTCTATAATAAGGTTTTCTACCGTCTGGCGGACAAGGTCCTTGTTGTCCCTGGCGTCCAAAAGCTGCGGATCGACTTCCTGAACGATTTCAGTGTGAATACGGCTTTTAAGCTCCTTGAACGGGTCTGTCCGTCCCTTCCGCTCCCGACCGATACCGATACCCTCTCCCTGTGATTTCTGGGTACGGGTCTGCTGTTCAAGACGTATTCTACTCATCAACGACATATACATGAACCTCCACTACGGTTTCACCTACGACATAGTATCGCCGTGAAGGACTTTATCATTTTTAATAAGGGTGTAATAGATAGACATTCAATTATTCTAACACCTCTCCCGCCTGTCAGCAATATTTAGCCGGGGCTATTTTCTTCCGGCAGAATGTACTGCATTCCCCTTCGTTGCAAGAAAATACACACGTTGGGCGCGGCCAGGGAATGCCGGACGTTGTAAATATCAGGGCTTTAGATCTACACCCGCAAGCCTGATCCTGGATTCCCCTTCGATCAGTCCTTCATCCTGTCCAAGATATTCCATCCAGGCAGCCCATACCATCTCCCTCTTTTCATCTGCCTCAACCGCAGGATGGAGGTTTGCGTTTGAACTCGCCAGGAGCAGCGGCTGTCCAGCGCGCCCGTCCTGCAATATTTCCCGGATATACAGTTTCGTTTGGGAATATGATGGACCGTCAATATCCGGGTACTCGGGCCAGACTATAAAAATCCTGTCTCCGAGACATTCGATCGCCCCGACATCGGCGCGCGTGTTCGTATGAGACACCGGCATCATGCTCGATACAATATTATTTTCTATTTTCACGTAATAGAGGACATAGTGCCCGTACGCGCTCTCATCGAGATAAATTATGTGGGCGTTTCCGGACCTGTCGGTTGCAATGTGCGACCCTATGCTCCTCAGCGGAGTGTTGCTGACCCGGATCTCACTTTCCGGCTGCCCCCCGGACCATGTCCGGTAATAAATCTCGAGGTTATTTCCAGGAGCATAATGGTCTATATCTCCCCACTCGTCCGGTACGTGACGTGTGTCGACATATGAAAGATGGACTTTACCGGTTAAGTCGATATCGATGTCCGGAAAATACTGCCAGTGGTTATCATTTGTCATCCGGACATCCGGCCACCACATCCCGTTGCCATCACCGATCCTCAACAGAATCTCATGCTGTATTCCGAAACGATGGTCGAACCACGCTACGACCGGCCTGCCGTCGGGATAAGTCTCGATATCCGGGTCCCAACCTGTCCAACCGTCTGCCAAGCTCAGCAGGACCTCATCGCCCCAGATGCCGCCGTTCCATGTTTTCGAGTACACTTCCTTCTGTACGCCGTCGATTTCCCGGTCCATATATGCGAAATGGACCCTCCCATCCCGGCCTGCCGTAATGGATGGATTCCAGGATTTTATCCCGTCGGCCTTAGTGATGACCTCCTCGGCGGAAAAAGCGCCGGGTTGACCGTGACGCCAGAATATTTCGGTCGCGCCGTTGATTTTCCTTGCCCAGGCAACGAAAATTTCACCATTCAGCGGGTTAACGGCCAGTTGTATATCGAAAGAGTAATCGTCGGGATTTGTAAGGACTTCAGAATGCGCGATTTCCAGCTTCGCGAAATCGTGAGGTGGAGTAACGGGTGAACCGTCATTGCCGCAGCCCGTCAATATCACGGAAGCCAAGCCTAATGAGATCAACGGCAGGATTAATGATATACAGGACTTAGTCATAGACCTTGAGCGGGGACCGGCACAACGATTTCGCTGCTGCATAATCTTGGAGCATTCTTGCGGCTCGGGCGGCGAAATCGCGGTGTCTGTCACCGCGAAAACTGTTCATTTATAACACAAAGGCCGCGATTACGCAGCCTTGACATTGAAGAACCGATAACTTTTATTTTCAGAATTTTTATCTTTTCTTGAAAATGCCGGCAAAAATCGTTTTTCCCGGCTCTTCACGCTGCTTGGCGTCATCTTCATCCTCATCGCCGATGAGCATGTCCGCCAGGTCGGACATCGCCTTTGCGACCGGGGATGACGGGTGGCTGAGCACAAATGGCTGTCCGCGGTTTACACTGGAAACCACCAGCTCGCTGTCCGATGGAATTTCCAGGAGTATCTTTTTCTGAAGACCTTTCTCCGCGTCCTTCAATTTTACCTGTGAAAGGCTCTGAGTCCGATTAAGTATCAGATGTACTTTGTCACTCGGGTAATTCAACGTATCCAGGACCGCAAGTCCGAGGGTGACATTCTTTAGAGCGAGAAAATCGGGGGTTACGATCAGGAAAATATCGTCTGAGTGATCAAATGCGATCAAAACCTCTCCCGCGAAGGACGGGACTGTATCGATAAAAATATAGTCGTACTCATGCTTTACGATTTCCAGGATGTTCTGGATAATTTGAGGCGTAACGATCTCCGCGTATTCGGGCTTTAACGGCGCGGCAAGGACCCTCACCCCGGATGCCGAGTCGGAAATGTGTGTTTCCACATAATCGGCGTCGATATGCGGCGGCATGTTGTCAACGATATCCGCTATGGTAACTTTCGGAGACACGTTAAGGAGCAATGCGATATCCCCGAATTGAAGATCGAGGTCTATGATCAGGACACGCTTCTTGGTCCGCTTGTAAACCTCAACGGCAAGGTTTGCTGTCACTACGCTCTTTCCGACTCCGCCCTTCGGACTGAACACCGAAATTACGCGCCCCTCCCCGACACCCTTGGCTTTTGCGACCATCTCTTCAGGCAGGTTTTCCCACTTGGCGCGCTCTTTCTCGGCTACGGTCTCGATGGTTTTGAACAGCTCATCGGAATCGAACGGTTTAATCAGGTAATCCCGCGCCCCTGCCGACATCGCCTTTCGCATGTAGTCGGCTTCCTTCTGGACGCTAATTATGATTATCCCGGTCTGGGGACGCTGCATGGTGATTTCCTGGGTTGCCCAAAGCCCGTCCGATTCGCCCATTACCCCCATGTTGACATCCATCAGCACAAGGTCCGGCTTAAGTTCGAGGACCTTCATTACCGCTTCCTTTCCGTCCGCAGCCTCGCCGACAACCCTGATTTTTTCATTGAACGTAAGCAGCGTTTTGAGCGTCTCCCGCATCTCCTCGCTGTCGTCCGCGATTATAAGGGTTATTTCCCGCGTAATTGCCACTTTACACCTCTCGTAAACCTGACCGATTTACGCAGGCACTCGATTCGGAACATTCCCGTCCCGGTCCTGATTCGTTAATAATATCGGGTTATGCTTCCGGACTTTCCTTAAGCGGTCTTAAACAATTGAATTAGTAATCACTAAAAATTTAGGGGGGATTTATCCGAAAATACAGGACAGTGTGATTGACATGAAGCGGAGATTGCCTTGTATCGGAGGCGCGAATGTTAATGAGCGCGCCGACACTTTAGCGTTATCCACCGCACGCTCATTGACATTCGCGTCTCCGATACGGAAATATGAGTTAGAAAACCCGGCAATTTGGTTTTAGCCAGTAATTGCCGCCCCAAGCCCCAACTCGGTCTCCTTCTCGAAAAGAGCGTTGATGAGGAATTGTATAAGCTCGTCGAGCTCCCAACCGAGCTCTTCCGCGCCTTCCCTGACCTCGTCTCTGTTCACCGCCCTGCAAAAAGCTTTGTCCTTGAGCTTTTTCTTTACGCTGGAAACCTTCATATCCCGGAAGGACTTATCGGGCCTGACAAGCGCGCACCCGATAAGAAACCCGGAAAGCTCATCGACCGCGAACAGCGATTTCGCCATCCGTGACGTCCTCGGTACCCCGGTGTAACTGGCATGACCCAGGATCGCCTCGACAATATCCTCCGGCCAGCCGCGCTCCCTCAAAATTTTGCCGCCCTCGTTCGCGTGCTCGGGCACGGTCGGGAACTGCTCGTAGTCGAAATCGTGCAGCACACCCACAGCCGCCCATCGTTCCTCGTCTTCCCCATAATGCTTCGCCAGCGCCCGCATGCAGATCTCGACTGCAAGCCCGTGTTTTACGAGATTTTCGTTCTTTGTGAACTCGCAGAGGGTTTCGTATGCGACCTCACGCGTCGGTACTATTATTTCTGACATAGCCTGCTCCTCTTCAACGAATTTCCGAGCCTTCCCACTTTTTACAGGTTTAAAAATATCATATTCGGAGTCATTCCGAGACGCACCAGCTCGCGTGTGAACTCATCGATCATCCCGTCCTTGCCGGCGAGATAGGCAACCGTGTTCGAAATATCCGGCGCTTCCTCGACAAGCCTGTGTTGCACATATCCGGCGTGGCCCCTGTAATACGTCCCCTCCGACGGCTTACTGGCCGAAAGGTACATTTCAATCGAATATTGCGCCCAGATTTCCCGGTCCTGGATAAAAGCGAATCTGTCGGCTGTTCTCTCGCCGTAAAAAAGATGAACACGGCGCCAGTCGCTACGTGAGAGAAGAATTTCCATAATGACTGGACGCATGGCGCAGATGGCAACCCCGGTCGCCGCCATAATTATATTCTGACGCCGGTGCGCGCAGACCGGGAATCCCGGACCTTCGGGAATGGAGATTTCAAGCTCATCACCGGGTTGCAGCGACGCTACCTTGTGGCTCCGGTCGCCGACATCCTTGACGAGGAACTCGAAAAATTCATAACCGGGACGGTTCGCGATTGTCGCGGTCCACGGCCTAATACCCGGTAGCGATAGTATTACATGCTGTGATGGCTGCGTATGGCATGACCAGACCTGTGAAGGGACATCGACGGTTAGAAAGCACTGCCCCTCCGAAGACGGTTCGATCATTCTCACTATTGCCGGATAAAAATCTGTCACGATGTTTGTATTTTAATGGGGATAAAAGAAGTAGTCAAAGAAACTATGGGTTAAATGGGACGCGCCTATCGGAATTGCGAACTTCATTGAGCATGCCGGGAATCATGGAAAGTGGAGGTCCATGCGCAAAGAAAATGGTGCCGGACACCTATTTAAAGTGTCCTGGCAATAGAAATACAGACCTACGCATTTTCGCTTCCTGTTTTCTCATGCCAAAGATACTGTAAATTCCCACATGAATCACACACGTATAACCTAGTGGCTGTATCGAGGACCCGGCTACCGCTATAGTTTCTAACATTCCACAATCCCAGCTTGTCATTTCCAGTCAGCTCACGGTACAAACCCTTACCACAGAAAAAGCACTTGCTGCCTTCGACTAGCTCGGCATTCACCATTGTTAACAAATCCTTAGTAGTCTGCAATCGATCCTCAGGTTTCTCGCAGACGGTTTTGCCGAATATTTCGTAAATCTTCTGCATCTGAGGGGTTGACCCAGACCATCTTCGCATATCATGCTCCCGTTGTTCATGGTCTTCACGATCTCTCACTCTTCCACCAGAAAGCATGAAATAAAGGACCTTTCCCAACGAGTAAATGTCTGAAGCAGGACTGGGCTTGCCAGTGGGAGGGATTCCGCGAAGCTCTGGTGCGATGTAATTCCGTGCTCCTACTTCTGAGGCACTCGTAAGGTTGAAGCGGTTATCATCTTGTATCTGGCAAATGCCGAAGTCGGAGACAACAGGTTTCCCGTTATGTCTCAGGAGTATGTTCTCGGGTTTCAGATCCCTGTGAATCACGGGCTTCTCATGGGAATGAGCCAATCCAACTGCCTCGCAGATGTCTTTGAACAACTTGAGACTCTCGAAAATGTCTAACTTCCACTTGCTTTGTTCAGCTGGATCCTTGAGATTGCCGCCATCAACATACTCCATTCTTATCCAAGGAAATTCATCCGGTGCTGTAGGCTCAACTAATTTGTGATCGAAGATTTTAATTATACGGTCATCGTGCAGCATTTGAACAGCCTGCACTTCTTCGCGGGCTCTTGGAAGCGCCTTTTCATCGGGGCGGTCAATAAACTTGAAGGCGCAGTGTGGTTCCTTTTGCTTTGCTCTCTCAAGTAATTCCTCTGGCATCGGCCTCAAGAACGGATGCATTTCCTCAAGACCGGCTTCAAGTTCCCGCATGTCAACTGCACCCCAAACCGTTCCTTGGCCGCCTCTGCCTAGTCGCTGCGTGAGCATGTAATGGTCAATTCTGTCCCCTTCTTTTGGCATCTCCACTCCTTACACCCTAAAAATCCCCATCTCAGATTCGGGTCTCGGTTTATTAAAACTCATGCTGATCCCCAACGCAAGCGGCATTATCCAAAAATAGGTGCCAGATATTTCATAATAGGTGCCAGTGGCGGATGGCGCTTTTTTAAGGAGCAAACTGGCGGCCCATCAAAAATCGAAATGGTGCCTTCTTTATCTTTAAAGACAATGGTGCCTGATAACAATTTATTTTCACTATTGCCGGATAAAAATCTGTCACGGTAGACAGCATTTTACGGTCGAATGGGGGGAATAGTCAAAAAAACCGACCCACGCTGAAGCGTGGGGTACCGGGATGATCAACGATTATTTTCATAGCATAGCGAATTTTGCCGGTACCCCACCATTCATGGTGGGTCTATTCGAAGC
>Ga0214473_10009264_pt1 | contig 11644 bp, 9 predicted proteins | sample RVTome_7_FD_203509 | JGI IMG/M metagenome (GOLD analysis project Ga0214473, IMG submission 203509) | Soil microbial communities from uranium-contaminated site in the Upper Colorado River Basin, Wyoming, United States - RVT98D197 | ecosystem: Environmental > Terrestrial > Soil > Contaminated >...
GACATAAAGGAGAAGACGTTTTGCTTTATCAAATTTAATTGCAGAATCGAAATTGATTGATTTAACCTTTTCATAAATCCGAATAAATGCAGCACCGATAAGATTTGATGAGTAAAGCTGTGTATCGTGAATTGAATTTAATTGAATCGCATTAAGCAGTTCATCTTTGACTTCAGGGAATTTTTCACCAACTTTTTTTGCAATAGCATTGTAATCTTTTTTACCAATAACATTGAAATATCTGAGCAGCGGAATTACAAAAAGAATAATCAGAGAAACAAGAGTAATCAGCAGAAATAACAGAAGGATTATTGTTCGCACAGCTGAACTTGAATTAGCAAACAGTTCAATCAAAGCAAAAATAAAAAAGGCAGACAATGCAATGAGAATTGCCAATTGAATTCCATAAGCAATAAGAACTTTAAACTCCTTTTTTCTAAAGTCCTCAAGCTTTTTTACAATTTCATTATATGCTGATTCAATTCCCATAAAACCTAATTCGATAATGCCCAAAGAACTATGTTAGCTCCAAACCTCAATGCTTCCTCTCGTTTATTTTGGGGATCATGATGAACTTCAGAATCTACCCAGCCATCGCTTGGATTTGATTCAAAAGTGTAATACACAGCTAATCTTTTATCAATGAAAATCCCGAATCCTTGCGGAGGATTTTCATCATGTTTATGGGTCTTAGGAGGCCCAGAAGTAAAATCATACATGATATTATAAATATGATGACTAAACGGAAGTTCAACAAAATCTTCTTCCGGAAAAACTTTTTTCATTTCTCTTCTGATTGCTTTATCTAAACCGTAATCGTCATCAATATACAAGAACCCTCCATTCTCTAGATATTTTCTTAGCCGCGATGCGTCATCTTTTGAGAACACAACATTACCATGACCCGTCATGAATAAAAACGCATAAGAAAAAATTTCTTCGGAAGAAATATCAACAAATTTGTACTCAGCCTTTACTTTAACGTTAGTATTCTGATTGATGAATCTAAGTAAATTCACTTCTGCAGAAGGATCGTTGTACCAATCGCCGCCGCCATTGTACTTAAGGCGAGCAATTTGAAATGCGCTCTCATTCTGCGCAATTAAATTTACAGCATACAGAAGTAATGCAAAGGATATTAATATCTTGTTAATCATCACGATTTAATATATTTACACATAAAGTGAATAGCAATTTAGAAAATTAGTACAAATAATGTGGAGTAATTAGTATGTCAAAATTCTGGCTCGTAAAATCAGAACCTTCTGAATTTTCAATTGAAGACTTGGAGAAATCCAAAAACCAAACCACTTATTGGGACGGAGTGAGAAATTATCAAGCAAGGAATTTCATCAGAGATGAAATGAAATTTGGTGATAAAGTTTTGTTCTATCACAGCAGCACTGAGCCGAATGCGATTGTTGGAGTCTGTAAGGTTGTAAAAGAAGCTTATCCCGATCACACTCAATTTGATCTGAAGAATGTACATTATGATCCAAAAGCCGAAAAGAAAAATCCACCATGGTTTATGGTTGACATTAAACTTGTGAAAAAATTCAAGAAGTCAGTTTCGCTTCAGGAGATTAAAGCAAATCCAAAACTTGCAAAGATGAGATTAGTACAGAGGGGAAATAGATTATCCGTTATGCCGGTTACAAAAGATGAGTACGAAGAAATATTAAAAATGAGTAATTTAGTATGAACAAAGAAACGGGGTTGTAGCTCAGTCCGCCAGAGGCGGATAAATTGGAAGAGTACCGATTTAATTGGGATTCGCGACGAACAGGCCGTCCCGACGAAGTTGGGATCAGCTCCACATTAACTTAGTTCATTGAAATTAAATAGTAATATAAGATAGCTGAAGTTTGGGGCTGTAGCTCAGTTGGGAGAGCGGTTCGTTCGCAACGAACAGGCCGTCGGTTCGATCCCGATCAGCTCCACATCTACAATCATTTGCAGTACATTATTCTTCTGTATCCTCTATTGCCCGGTTTAATATTGATGGCGGTAGCGACTTCGTCGCCTTGGCTCCAAGCAGCTTAATTTTTTCTGTACGACTAACAAGATTACCACGTCCATCAACTAATTTATTCATAGCCTTATCATAGTTTTCCTTTGCACCAACAAGTCCCTTTCCCACTGAAATTAAATCATCTACAAAAGCCGTGAACTTATCTAACATTTCTCCGCTTTGGCGTGCAATTTCAACTGCGTTTCTATTTTGCTTCTCCTGACGCCAAATACTCGCAATAGTCTTTAATGTTGCCAGTAATGTCGAGGGACTTACGATAACAATGTTCTGTTCAAAGGCATCATTGAAAAGCGATGAATCAGTTTGAACAGCAAGAGCAAAAGCTGGTTCGATCGGCATAAACATTAACACAAAATCCAAACCTTCAAGCTGATATAGATTTTGATAGTTTTTACCGCCAAGATTTTTTATGTGCGAACGAATTGAATTTATGTGCTCACGTAAAGCCAGTTGTCTTTCATGTTCAATCTCTGATGAAACAAATTTTTCATACCCAACAAGTGAAACTTTAGAATCAATAACGATGCTTTTGTTCTCCGGCAGCTTAATGATAATATCCGGCTGAAATCTTCTCCCCGATTCAGCAGTAATACTCTCCTGAACTAAATATTCTCTTCCTTTTACCAAACCAGATTTTTCCAGAATGCTTTCGAGAATAAACTCACCCCAATTTCCTTGAGTCTTTGACTGCCCTTTTAATGCTTCGGTTAAGTTTTTGGCTTCTTTGGTTATCTCCTGATTTATATCCTTCAACATTTGAAGCTGCTGACGAAGCGATGCATGTCTATCGATATTTTCCTTGTTGCTTTCTTCTACTTTCTTCTCAAAATCTTTAATTTTTTCTTTTAAAGGATCAAGAATTTGTGTAAGATTAGCTTTGTTTGTCTCGGTAAACGCTTTACCTTTTTCTTCAAATATTCTGTTAGCAAGATTTTCAAACTCCATTGTGAATTTCTCTTGAAGCTTTTCAATTTCTGCTTTCTGCTCGATAAGCTTCTGCTGAAGATTAGAATGATCTGCTGTGAGTGATGCGAGTGAGTTACTTAACTCAATAACTTTTTCTCGTTCACCTTTTAATTCTGTGGTTTGATTCTCTTTGTCTTTTTCTAACAGACTGCTTCGTTCAAACAGCTTGCTGTTTTCATTAATCAGCATTTTAAACTTGAATGATGATACGAACCAAGATATAATTAAACCAGTTACTAGCGCTGCGATTAAATACATGATTTCCATTGTTTATTCCTCGGAAAATTCTTTTAACTTTTTAAGAAAATATTTGGCACTTGGGCAATTCGTATGTTTGGCAGCTCTATCTACACCAAATCCGTTTTTAATAAATTTTTTCATGATTTTAGGTTTAGAATTACCTAAACCTTTACCTATTCTATCCATAAAATTTTTTTGCAAAATATAAAGTGGTAGCTCTTGAGTTTTTTCGGGAAAATCAAAATGAAATCTTCCTTTCAGCAATACTGCTAGTGTTTCTGAATCAGCAAGTAACCAAGCCTCTATTGTTTTTACGGCAATAACTTCAATTTGGATATTGGAATATTTTATTATAATGCTTTTATAATGACTAATACAAGCTTCATTTTCTAAATCGGAAATAATAAAAATCTTTTCTGGTTTCCTTTCAAGTAAAATTTTCACCTTACTTTCGAGTTGAGTAGAAAATCGTTCAAACTTCCCACGTCCTTCGGCATTAATTTCACCAACACTCTCAAGATTATATTCAAACAAAAGATCCTTGAAGGAAATTGAAGTGAATAAAACAACTTCACTATCACCTTCACCAATGAATCCAATCCTTTTCACCAGGGGATTCCGCCCCCTAAAGTATTCGAAAGCCAAGCTTCATCCATTTTAAGATCGTATAGATTCAAATCAAGAAATTGTTTTATACGTGTAATCCCACTTTCTTTATAGATTAGTATTGCTTCTTCAGGTTTAATTTCAGAAACCAATGTCTGCGAATGAGATGCCAACCATATAACATGATTTCTCTCCTTTACTAAATCACGACACAATCGCACAAATTCCCTGATAATTTTAGGATTCAAACCATTTTCAGGTTCTTCAATCAGTAAAAATTGTGGGGTTTCGATTTGATATAAAGAACTTAAAAGGCTAATAGAATTGATAGTTCCATCGGAAATCAGATTACCTGAGAACGGTTCTGAAGAATTTTCTTCCCAAATTAGAAGATAGTCCTCTCCCGTTAATTCATTCTGTTTTATTTCTAAATTCTTTAGTTCAGGAATTAAAAACTGTAACCATTCAATTATCTCTTCTTTAGTTACCTCAGATTTTAAGAGTCTATTCAGAACTCTAATTAAATTGCTTCCATCCGAGATTAATTTCTTGTCATCTTTAAAAATCTCCTTGTTGATTTTTTCTTTTCCTAAAAAAATTCTTGAAAAACTTTCGCCTAACAAATTTTTTATTTCCAAGTTTGCATCTGACAGTTCTATATCCAATGGCTTTTTATCATCAATTACATTAAAGCTTAGAAATCCATTTGGAGTTTCTACTCTAATATTTATTGTCTTATACTCCCCTTCTCTCCTTTGGACAGTGAATAGCTCCTTAAAACTGCCAAAGAATTTGAGTGCCTCATTAGATTTTCGGAAAACAAAGCTAGATAATTCCAAAGCATCAAAAAGATTGGACTTCCCAGATGCATTTGTCCCAAAGAATACTGTGAACGGACTTGGATTGTTTATTCTAAGATCTACAAGAGATTTAAAATTATTTATGTGAATCTTATTTATAAGCATTTTACTAAGAATTAGTTTTGGTAAAAATAACTAATAATCTGAATATTTATTCAAGCATTCCAATTGTTTTTTCAACTTCCTCAAGTATCCCGCACGACTTAACAAGTTCTTTCATCTTGTTATGATCCGGATACAACGGACGGTCAACATCTAGAAATGCAACATGCTTGCGAATTACTTCTTTAGCTTTTGCAACTCCCTTTCCAGGTTTATGCTCACGGAAATCGAGTGCTTGTGCAGCAGCCATAAATTCAATTCCCATAATTCCATATGCGTTATCAAGAATTTGCGCGTTCTTAAGTGCGGTGTTCATCCCCATCGAAACAAAATCCTCTTGATCAGCGGCAGCAGGAATAGATTGGATTGATGCAGGCATTGATAAAATTCTTTGCTCAACAATCATCATATCGGCAGTATATTGACTAAGCATCAAACCGGAAAACATTCCTGCACCTTTTGTGAGGAATGCCGGTAAACCAACACTCAATGCTGGATTATTTAATCTATTCATTCTTCTTTCTGAAAGAACACTAACCATTGTAACTGCAGCACCTACCATATCCATAGGCAGTGAAATAGGACTGCCCTGAAAGTTCGCACCGGTCAATGTAAGATTGTCTTCAGGAATGTATATCGGGTTATCTCCAACTCCATTAAGTTCAGTTTCGATTTGCTGTTTTGCATATGCTACTGCATCGTGAGCTGTACCAATTACCTGTGGCGTTGAACGCATTGAATACGCGTCCTGTACTTTCTGCTTTATTTTACTTGTAAGAAGATCGCTTCCTTCAATGCACTTCTTAATTGCAATTGAACTTCTTACTGCACCGGCAAACCCACGTAATTCGTGAAGTCTAACATCGTAAGGTTTCATATTTGCATGGAGAGCTTCGAGAGACATTGCCGCAGCAATTTCAGCTTGCTTTAACCAACGATTAATATCATACAAATGTAAAGCACTCATTGCTGTGACAAAGTTGGAACCGTTTATTGTTGCAAGTCCATCCCTTGCTTGTAATCCGGGAATTTTTATTCCGGCTTTGTCAAACGCGATTTTTCCCGGTAATCTTTCTCCATTATAAAATGCCTCACCTTCACCCAAAAGTGTCAATGCAAGCTGTGCCATGGGTGCAAGATCTCCACATGCACCGACGGATCCCTTTTCACAAACAACCGGAACGACATCTTTGTTCAGCATTTCAATTAAGGTTAAAGTTATTTCCGGTCTGCATCCGGAATTCCCATGTGCATGAACATTTATTCTTCCGGCAATTGCCCCGCGTACATATTCTACCGGCATTGGTTCACCTATTCCGGCAGCATGATTGTAAATAAGATACCTCTGGAATTCCTTAACTTGCTCATCACTTAATACGATCTCAGAAAACTCTCCAATTCCTGTATTTGTCCCATACATTATCTCGCGAGCTGTCAGCTTTTCTTCAAGCATTTTGCGGCAGATTTTTATTCTATTAAGTGCTTCGCTGCTTAATTCGACTTTTTCTTTATAACGGGCAATTCGAACGAGCTTTTCAACGGTGAGGTCTGAACCATCTAAAATTATAGACATTTGAGTTCTCCAAAAGGTGCGTAAAATCGTGAAATGAAATTTAAGAATTAACTATGAGAAATTGGAAGAGTAACCATAGATACTCATCGCTTAATGTTCGCATTTCGATAAGCAATTTATTTTCGAATTAAATTTTTAATCATTTCATCATTTTCTCGATGTGCTTTATAGGTGATTTGCATGGTGTTGTCATAATATTTTGTAGATAATACTTTAGCCAATGAATGGATTTTTGATGCAAGTTTTGAATTACGTAGATCGATTTCAATTGTTCCATGAACGAAACTCTCCTCAATAATTTCGAGCAGCTTTTTTTCTAATGAAGAAATGTTGATTCCCCTTTCGGCAGATATCAATACTGACCTATCGTATCTATTCCTAACATAATCAATCTTGTTTTTATCTTTTACAATATCAACTTTGTTAAACACTTTCAACTGGGTTTTATCTTTACACCCAAGCTCAGCTAATGTTTCTTCTACAACTTCAACATGATCAGCAAAGTAATGATGTGCTAAATCAACTACGTGAAGAATTATATCCGCACTTCTTACTTCATTTAATGTGCTCTTAAAAGATGCAATTAAATGAGGCGGAAGCTTTCGAATAAATCCGACCGTATCACTCAATAATAACTTTTGTTTGTCAATATTGTAAACCCGCGTTGTTGAATCGAGCGTGGCGAAAAGCTTGTCTTCTGCAAATACTTCAGACTTCGTGAGCAAATTAAACAATGTGGATTTACCGGCGTTTGTATACCCCACTAAAGATATTCTTATCAGATCTGCTCGCCCGCTGCTTTGAATGACTCTTTCTGATTCTATCCTTTGCAATTTTTCTTTAAGATGGCTTATACGATTTCGAATTATTCGACGATCGGTTTCAATTTGAGTTTCACCAGGACCTTTCGTACCAATTCCGCCATATTGTTTTGATAAGTGAGTCCAAGCCCTTGTTAGTCTTGGCAAGAGATATTGAAGCTGTGCAAGCTCGACTTGAGTTTTTGATTCTTTAGTTTTTGCACGGGAAGCAAAAATATCGAGAATCAATCCACTTCTGTCAACAATTTTTCTGTTAATAAGCCGCTCAAGATTCCTGACTTGAACTGCAGATAGATCATCATCGAATATTACTAGATCAATGTTATTTATTTCAACCAGCGATGCGAGTTCTTCAGCTTTACCTTTTCCAATATATAAAGCGGGATCAGCTGAATATTTATCTTGAATTATTTTAATAACAGTTTCCGCACCCGCTGTGACTGCCAATTCTTCAAGCTCTTCAAGATGCTCCTCGACCATTTCCCGCTTGATCTCTTTAGTGTTTAGCGCTACTAGTATTGCTCTTTCAACTTTTTTATTTCGAATGTCTATCATGAATAATTATTTAATATCTTTGATATAAAATGGATATATAGCCACGAACTTTAGATCGTGGTCAAACAATAATAAGAAATTTTTGGCTTTAGCCGCATGCAAGATTTATGGCTAAAGCCTAATTGAATCGGGGTAATTTTATCCCCGACATAAATGTCGGGGCTATAAAAAAGATTTTCACAAGGTAGTTTCATTTGTTCATTAATACTATATCTTTTTTAGCGTTACGTTCAATCAGCATCTCAACAAATGCCAGAAACAGAGCGGCAATTAAAAAGTGCTTCCAAAGTTCTGAACCAAATCTTGTCTTCAAAATTGCTTCACCGACATTCTCATTTTTGTTCATAAAAAACAGTTTACCTGTAAAATTTATCTTACTCATGTAGTTTTCAATCTCGGCTTTATCAAGATATTTAACTTTCGACTCAAGCGGATCTGCATTCACCGACACTTCATCAATCACTTTGGAACCGGAGGTTATTTTGTAATTGCCAGTCAAGTTTGATTTATAGTACTTCACGAAAGCGCTGCCATCATTCTGATTCAATGAAAGAAAATCTTCCGTGTTATCTGGTCTTTTGACTTTCAACTGAGCTATGCTTCTTCCCCGCACATCAATATCAAATCCTGTTCCTGCATAAAAATTCGTTTCACCATTATCCTTGGAAGCTAGATAGAGAACCGATTTATTTATGAGGGGAACAAAAATGCTTTTTAATGGAAAGTTGTTCCAGCTCAAAATCGGGGCAGAGTCAAACAAAAATACCTTTCCGTTCTTCAATCTATACTCCCCCAGGAAAGAGGAACCGTCTTGCAGGGAAATGATGCTTCGTCCTTTACCCTGAGTGTTAATTTTAAAGTATGAATAAATTTCCGGCGACGAAATCTTTGTTTTTTCTTTAATAGTAAAAATATCTTGAAAAACCGGGTGATTAAGTTCGGTACTTTCGAACAAATATTGATTTGATTGATCGCCAACTTTTCCAACTTGAGCAATTGGAATAGGCAGCCCAATTTCATTCAGCATTTTTTGATAATTAGATACGGTTGATTTTGAACCCGGGGAAATGAATAAACCTCCGCTATTTAATGCATAATTTTTAAATTTTTCAGCTGCATTTAAATTTTGAGAACCAATAACAACCACGGCTTCATATCTTTTTAAATCGTATGAAGAAACCTCGCTAAGATTTTTCTTGGTTATTACAAACGTGTTCCGGTTTTCAAGCGCAGTTAAGGCCAGTTCAATAAAACGTGCGTCACTAGATTCATCCGTAAAAATGATTAATGGAATATTATCAGGGATAAAAATGCTTGTATATCTTCGGTTATCTTGAAGAATTTCATCATCTTCTATTTCTGCAAAAATATTAACGAATCCTGTTGATTTAATTACTGTTTCAATATTTAAGATTTTCGATTCTCCCGCTTCAAGATTCGTACTGACCTGGGCAGTCCGTTCGTTATTAACAAACAGATAAACGATGATATTGCTAACCTTCTGAATAGAATAGTTGGTAATGGTAACACTGAGGTTAACCGGTTTCTCTTTCTCAAATATTTTAGTGTTAACCTTGATATCATCAATACCAAGATTCAGAACTTCTTTACCCGAATAATTTACCGCGTAAATTCTAACATTGTTATCCAAAATTTGACTGAAGTCGCTAAGTGATTTTTCATCAGCTAATCTACCGGACTGAAAATCCGAGAGAATGTAAATCTCTTTATTAAAATTTTCTGATTGAGCAAGCACCTGGCTAGCTTTTACAACTGCATTGTGCAGCATACCGGATTGGTATGCAGGTTCAATGGCTTCGATTGATTTTTGAATATCGATAATGTTTTTCGATATATTGATTTCACTATTGCCTGATTGCGAAACTAAAATTAATGCAGACTCATCACCTTCTTGAAAGTTCTTTAAAAGATTTTTTGCTGTTGATTTCGCCTGATTCAACAACGAGCCCTGATTATCAATCTCACTCATGCTGAATGTGTCATCAATAATAAAAACTGCTGTTGTTTTTGCAGCCGATGTTGTTCCTCCTATAGCAAGCCCTTCTAAGGTTGGCCGCGCAAAAGCCATTACGAGTAATAAAATAATTAGAACTCGCAGAGCAAGCAGTAACCACTGTTTCAGCTTTACCTTTCGGATTTTATTTTTTTGAAGCTCTTTAAGGAATGCAAGTGTGCTGAACTCTATCTTTTTAAGCTTTCGCAAATTGAAAAGATGAATCAGTATAGGAATTGAAGCGGCGAGAAGTCCGAATAAAACAGCAGGATTAAGGAATGTCATATCTTAATAAGAATAAATATTGTCGTCATTCTCTAGTGTTAGCATTAAAGTGAAATTCCAAATAAATCTCAAATAATAATTTCAAAATATACACAGTTTGAAATTTGAAGTTTTTGAATTTGAATTTTATTTGTTATTTGTTTTTTGACAATTGGCATTTTCTGGGGATAATGTTTCAGAAATAGTTTTTTAGATCGTAAATGCTTGCTTTTTCAGCAAGAGAATAAAGCCGCAACTTGTCAAACCATGCTCTGCCTTTTCCATATAAAACACATTTAACCAAAACATAGAGGTCATTCTCTATAAGGTTATCAGGAAGAAAAGTTTTTATCCATGCGTTGTATTCCGTCCAATCAGTTGTGCCCTTTGCACAATCTGTAAATCCCTTTATGATAAGTGAATCCCTATTGCGAAGCTCTATTTCCAATCTCACCGAATCGCAGTCTTCAGTTCTCACAAATCCAAACAGACTTAGTTTTCTATCCGCTTTGATCTCAGTAACTTTTTGAGATAAAAAAATCGGCGGCTGATTTTCAGATTCACTGACCAAAATTAAACTGGCAGCGCTGTCATATTTAACAATGTTGTCAAAACCATAATTTGAAAAAGGCAATTCAACTCTAACAGACCAATCATTCTTTGAATCAAGCTGTTTTTCAAATGAATAGTTTCGTAATAAGTTATTTACCTTATCGACATCATCGGGTATTACAATTACTTCTTCTTTACTTTTCTTCTGAAAAACCGCGTAAAGTAAAACCACAGTAAGCACTACCGCAATAATAATTACCGAATTAATATAAAAATTTTTTCTCACGGTTGAATTTACAATTATTGAGTGTGGAAAATAAGGGTGAAAATAAATATGAGACTCATTTAGAAATGAGTCTCATACTAGTTGAATTCATTTATGAGAAGAGGCAATCAAATTAAGAGCACTGCCTGCTTTGAACCATTTTATTTGCGCCTGATTAAAGCTATGATTTAATAGAACCTCTTCACTTGTACCATCTCTATGTTTTAGAATCATCTTTACTGGTTTTTCAGGAGCTATATCAGAAACCTTCAATGTTACCCTATCATCTTCTTTTATTTTATCATAATCAACCGGAGCTGCAAACGTAAGTGAAAGCATTCCCTGCTTCTTCAAATTTGTTTCATGAATTCTCGCAAAACTTTTTACGATAATTGCTTTCCCACCGAGGAATCTCGGCTCCATTGCAGCATGTTCACGGCTCGAACCTTCACCATAATTTTCATCACCAACAACAATCCAGCCGGTTCTCATTGCTTTATATTCCCTGGCAACTTCGGGAACGGATTTCAATTCTCCGGTAAAAATATTTTTTACTTTCCCGGTTTCGTTATTGTAAGCATTCAGAGCACCAATGAACATATTATTGGAGATATTATCAAGATGTCCGCGAAATCGAAGCCATGGTCCTGCCATTGAAATATGATCAGTCGTACATTTTCCCTTTGCTTTTAGTAACACAGGCATATCAACCAAGTCTTTTCCATCCCACGGTTCGAATGGTTTAAGAAGTTGCAGTCTATCACTGTCTTGATTTACTTTCACTTCCACCTTAT
>Ga0214473_10009265_pt1 | contig 11643 bp, 13 predicted proteins | sample RVTome_7_FD_203509 | JGI IMG/M metagenome (GOLD analysis project Ga0214473, IMG submission 203509) | Soil microbial communities from uranium-contaminated site in the Upper Colorado River Basin, Wyoming, United States - RVT98D197 | ecosystem: Environmental > Terrestrial > Soil > Contaminated >...
GGTCAAACAGATCGATCTCGGTCCAGCAGCTCACACCAAACCATGCAATCACGTACTTTTTCAGCGCTATGGCTACATGCATACCAAACGAATCGCCCGAGATGATAATGTCACAGATATTCTCATAGCATATGCCCCTCCTCAACCCTTCCGTCGTTGGGGTGTTGAGTACGATATTGCCCACGATTCTCGCGATCTCGGCGTTGCGCTGGGTGTCTTCGGGCCCCCCGACAAGAACAAGGCGAATACCGGGAATCCTCGAAAGCCGGTGGATCAGGATGACATGCTGGTCAATGGTCATTTTCTTGTTCGGATAAAGCTCGGAGCACCCTGTGTTGAAGCCCACGATGAGATCCCGATCTCCGGACGCGTCCTGAGCCAGACCCTCGTCCGTTTTGTATCCCGCACAGAAAAGTTGCTCTTCGGGTGACAGGACAAGAGTGTATTCATCCCGCCGGTAGTCCAGTATCAGCTGCTCACAGAGAAGCTGTGCCACCGACTTCTGATTGACCCTGAACTTCAGATGATCGTTGAGGCCGAGAATATAGTTCTCCTCAGCCTCCTTGTTCAATGGAACAATTGCTCCATTCCCATTCAGACCGAATCCCAGTTTCTCCTTGGCATTGATCCCCATGGTGAACGCACATGAACGTTGAGACTTGTCGACATTCATCACGACATCAAACTGCATTTGTTGCACTATCAGCCAGCTTTCCGGTTCCCACACAAACCCCCTGTCAAGATAAGGATTGTTCTGCAGCAGGAGATATGCGTTTCGGAGAGTGATCCAGGTGATATGGCTTTGTGGATATTTTCGCTTTATGGCCGGCAGAAGAGACGTTGTCACAAGAACATTCCCCATGGCATCAAGATTGACAATGAGGATTTTCGTTCCGATGGGATCAAAATCAACACACTCTTCGTAACATTGCGTATTGGCAAAACAGGGTTTATAGCCCGTAAAATGTTTGCATTCCGGAATGGTCACAGAGATTTTCCGCGACCGCAGACCAGCGTTCTTCTTGAGTGGGCGACGTGGATGTTGTGTCTTCTTGTTTTTCATGACACTGGAGTAATTTCGGTCAATTCAAAAATAGAGATAAGGGCTCTGAATAGCAATATCGTCTTCAGGTCTGTCATCCCGGTGAGACAGCTCCGGTTCATTGAAGCTGATGGAGGAGATATTGCGTGTTGAAGCGCAGCACTGCGTACGCTTCACGCGTGAGTGGGGCGGTGCTGTCCTGCCTGACGTTCCGTACAACGTGTTCAAGCACTGCACGTGCTGCAGCGATGTCGTCAGACAGGGGTAGCACTGCAGACTTCGACATCATAGTGATCTCAATTCGTGTGGAACAGATAATACCTTGGTTTCTGATCCTCGGTAAACTTCACCGCAGGTGCCGGGATATGAAACATGTCAACGGTCTTCCGGACAAGGAGGATGTCCTCATTCGGTGCGCAGAAGACTCCCAGGTTGAAATCCAGCCCGATAACACCTTCCCGCTTTGTAACATTGTTGTCCGCGCCGTAGCCGACGGCAAGTTGGAGGAATTCCGGCCAAAAGGTTCGCAGTGATGAAGGCAACAGGTTGTGCACGTTGGCGGTAAGCCAGTACGTGTGTGCATCATAGTGACGTGTGAACCGGGGAGGAAGTTCAAATCCGCTTGCCGGTACGTAACTCCACTTAAAGTTGAAATTCTTCAGAAATGGGACTTCGGTCTGTGTGATCGCATAACCCAGCCCGCTCAAGTTAAACACAAGATCCTGGTAGTCGAAGCCGATGTCGCTCAGTCCATCTCCAATCTCAACGGTGAGAGCAAAGAATGCGGCTGCTCCCGCCGCCCACCACAATGCCTTCGACGGGCGGTACCCTCCCCACAGCATCACATTGCGAAACGTATGGAAGTAGAAATAGGAAGTATAAAAATGTCCTATCTTGTCGATCCCCCGGTGTTCCCCGCCAAGCCAGTTCTCGCTCTGAAAATGGAACGGCTCTTTCGTGTCTTTCCACCACGAATCGTACGACCAGACGAGAGAAATTGCCAGGATACCTCCCATCAACCCCGTTGCAATAATTTTCCGCCCTGTGAAATCATCAGACTGGTGAAACCCATCTGTCACCACGAGGGAATCACCTGCAGAGGCTCCGCATGTGCGCACAAGCAGCAACGCAATAACAAACTTTGGCATCCTCATGCAGGGGATCGTCCGGTCTTCGCGAGAAGTCTCTCCACCGCCTCCATGACCGCATCGACTGAAAGCTCAAGCATGCATGGGTGACCGATGGGGCATTTTGTCAGGTTGCAGCCAAGACAGTCGAGCCCTTCATTACGCACAACGAGATGTTTCGACCCGTACGGACCCTGAAGTTGAGGATTTGTCGGACCGTAGATCCCGAGGACGGGAGTCCCAACTGCGGCGGCGATGTGCATGGGGCCGGAATCATTACTTACGACAATTGCACAACGTTTCAAGAGTACCGCGAGTTGCTGCAACGTTGTTGCCGGCGGAACGCATGCTTCGCGCTTCATCATCGAGCGTATGTGCTCAACGTCAGCGAGCTGACCCGGACCCCAGGTGAGTATGATGGCGGCACCGTATCGGTCGATCAGCCGGTCGGCCAGCCCGCCAAATTTGTCCGCTCCCCAACGTTTGGTATACCACCCTCCACTGGTGTTCAATCCAACGCAGAATCTTCCGCTGAGCTGCACTCGCGCGAGAAACTCATCCACATACGATTCGTCCTGCCGCGAGAAATACAAATGAACGTTCCGGTCCTCAATTGGAATTCCGAGTGTTTCCAACGCGTCGAGATTGAATTGGGTATTGTGGACCTGGCTTCCACGGGGCTCGGCCACATGGTTATACGCATAGGTCCTGCCCCGGAACCTGTAGCCGACACGGTGCGCCGCACCACTGAGTCGGGTGACCAGCGCAGTGCGTGGGTTGGCAAACAGGTCAATGACGAGATCATATTTTCTGGATCGGACCAGACGTATGAGCCCGAGCCCGGTCATTCTTGAGCGGTCATAAACAAGCGTTTGGTCAACGTGGGGGTTCCCCCTGAGAATGTCAACCCCGGGAGGCTCCGTAAGAAAATCTATGTGCGCATCCGGAAAGGCCAGCCGAAGATTTTTTGTGACAACGGTCGAGAGAAGCACATCTCCCACTGCACGAAGCTTGATGATCAGAATCCTGCCTATTGCACTGCGATCAACGACCAATCCGGCTCCTAAACATTATCAAGCAGCATGAAGTCGTAATGTGCCCGCGGCAGCGCACGTCGGGCTGCAGGTGCACTCGTCTTCTTTTCGTAGACACACTCACTGAAGAGAGGGCACGCATTACAGGCGGGGTTGTTCGCCCGGCAGACTCTTCTTCCGAAACGAATCAGGTTCGTGTGAAATGAATGACCCTTTCCCCGCGGGACAAGTGATTTCATTGCTTCAAACGTCTGCTCCGGTGTAGTGCAGCGCAGAGCCAGTCCGAGCCGGGAGCAAATTCGATGCACATGGGTATCCACGGGGAATACATCCCTTCCCATTGAAAAGAGAAGCACGCATGCTGCAGTCTTGATTCCCACGCCATTGAATCGCGTCAATTCCGCCACGACCTCCTCGTTGGATTTTGCCTCCAGCGATGAGAGATCGTATGCCCCATACGCTGCCCTCACATCCGAGAGGACGTTTTGAATGCGTTCCCCTTTTTGGTTTGCCATGCCGCCTGTACGTATGGCCGCCACCACACTCCGCAGCCGTGCTCGCGCAACTGAATTCCATGTGGGATATTTTCTGCGCAGTTGTGTGTAGGCGCGATGACTATTCGTGTCGTTGGTGTTCTGAGAGAGGATCGTCGCGATGAGCATGTCGAGAGCTGCCGGAAGAGGTGCGGTCTGGATCGGCACGCCAAGAAATTTCTCGAGCCTTCCGGCAACGCGCCTGGTCTTCGAGCGGAGGGAAGTCCTGTCAGTTTTCAGAGACATCAAAGATCTCGTTGGTGCCGACATCATCAAAGAACTCAGCGTGCAGTCGGTTCAATGCGTCGGGGATCTGTCGCTCGTCAATAACAAGGCTGAGGCTCGTGCCTGATGCACCGAAGGATATCATAACGATCTTGATATCAGACAGAGTACTGAAGACTCTATTGGCTAAGCCCGGCGTCTCTTGTATCCCGCTGCCGACGAGGCAAATACTCCCCATTCCAGCCAGGACCTGCACCGTACCGAATTCTTCAAGTTGGTGCTGGATCACAGGAACTTCCGCCCCATCAAGAACAAACGCAATGTTGTATTCCGAAGTCGCGATCATTCCGGTCGCCACTCCATGCCGCGTCAGAACATTAAAGACCCCTGCCAGAAGAGATACTGATTGATGCGCTTATTCGGAGTAGTGCCGCAGACTGAAATGTTCTTCCTGAATGCTATGGATTTCAATACGGCCGTATCCTCCGGGGAATGCAGTTCGACGTCCACCAGTGTACCTGCGCCACCCGGACGTTTCGAATTGAGGATCTGTACCGGAATTTTCTTTTCCAGCACCGGCAGCATGGTATTTGGGTGCAGCACTTTTGCGCCAAAGTATGACAACTCAAAAGCTTCCTCGAAGGTCATCTTTTTAATCTTGCGCGTCCCTTTTACGACGGTCGGGTCGGCAGTGAGGATGCCATCGACATCTGTCCAGATCTGTATTTTCTTCGCATTCATCGCCGCACCGATCAGCGAGGCAGAATAGTCGGAACTCTCCCTCCCCATCGTGGTGTAGGAACCGGATGATGTGATACCAATGAATCCCTGCGTCACAGGGACCTTTCGCTTCATGATCAGGGGACGAACCACCCTTTCAAGGTTCTCGGTCACACGCTCCACCTGAGGCTCTGCGTGTCCAAAATTATCGTTTGTGATCATGAACTCGCTTGCGTCCACCCAGACAGCGTCCACTTCGTTCTCCTGCAACCCCCCCGCGACAATCCGGGATGAAATCCGTTCGCCGTAGGAGCAGATCGCATCCATGGTCCTGGGTGTCAATTCTTTAAGAATGGCAACACCCTTTACGAGCTGTCGGACTTCTGCGTGGTATTGTTCGATTACCCGCTTCAGGTCCCCCTTGAGCGAATCGGTCTTGATGAGTTGATTAACAATGACGATGTGCCTCTGGAACAACTCCTCTATGATCCCCAGCGCCCTGTCTTCCTTTCCGAGAGCTGCGTTTCTTGCCGTTTCTTCGAGACAATTTGTAGCCTGCGCAATGGCGGACACCACGACTACAGGATTCTGTGTAATGTGGAAGGTGACAATCCTGACAACATTGTTCATTGCAGCGGCATCATGCGTGGATGTGCCGCCAAACTTCATGACAATCATGGGTGGGAAGAGTGAGGGCGAATTTTCTTAACAAAAAAATATATGAAACCAGGCTGCAAGATGCAAAAAGACAGGCACGTATCAAGGAAGATGACAGGTTGGTGACAAACGGACCATCTGAAAGCTTTCCCGGGTCTCCCAGGCAAAAAAATCAAAAAAAATTTACCTGCACGAACTGTACCATCAGTCCATGCAGGTAGTTTCGTGAGATCGATATCGCTACTACTTCCAGAACCCCAAGAGAGCACCCATTGCCAGAAGGCAGGCAAGATTGTAGGCAGCATTCATATAGTATAGCCCCGCAGGCCGGAATTCGAAGAGCACAGTGGCAGAACTTGTTGTTACAACAAAACCAAGCCAGGCCCATAAGCCGATTTGCATTCCGCCGCCAATGGTATTTGCCTGCGCGATCTGAATGATATGTGCCAGGACATATGCCATAACCAAAGAACCGACAAAGCTCAGGGCGTATGCCTTTCCCGGACTGGACTTCTTTATTTCGTCTTCCGTCTTTCCGACGAGCGCCATCCATTTCTTCGCAAACATCACGGGGGAATACCAGATCATGCCGATGATCATCGGAATGAATCCTGCGACACCTACAGCGAGCACATTGAGCTGATCCATGTGTATCAACTATCTTCGTCTTCTGAGGCGAGCTTTCTTCGCCTTTGTTGCCTTCTTCGCCTTCTTGGCCGGCTTCCGCCGAGCCACTTTCTTCCGCGCGGGTGGCACGTTCTTCAGGAGACCTATTGTGTTCCCTTCGGGATCAGAGAACATTGCAAATGTTACCATTCCTGGAATCTCGGTTGGCAGCACGACAGTCCTTCCGCCAAGGCTTTCCGCTTTGGTAAGGTACGCCTGCAGATCATCTACCGCGACATAGAATGTGACGCTTGGGCCAGGCTGGACCTCCGACTGCTGGCCGATGCCACCACGTGCGCCTAACTTGCTCCCCGTGTCGACCAGCCCATAGTTCATTTCATTGTTTGCGTTCACTTTCCAGCCAAAGAGACTGGCGTAGAACTCCTGTGCACGCCTGCCATCCTTGGCATTGATCTCCCAGTGTACGACCGGTGCACCCATAGCTGACTCCTTTGTTGATGTTGTTGTTTAGTGAGTTAGATCGGAACAGTGCGTGACGAAGACTCCTTCATTGATTTCTTCAACCGCATTTGGTCCACGCGTGGACAGTCCTTTCCAGAGGGGCAAGTTCCCGGACGTTTGAGTGATAGATACACATGATCTCGACCGGCGATTGGATACGGAGTTCAGCGTGGACTGATGGTTCTAAGAAGTGCTGTTGGAAGACATGAGGAAGATACAAAAAAAACCGCCGAATGCAAATGGTAAAGGTAGGGAATCGCACCAACAATGTTCAGGGCACCTTCAGGTCTCACCATTCACGGCGCCGAAAAACGTTGAAAGCTTTGCCTCATCCAGGCGGCCATTTGTGCGAACTCCGCTGCAAATATCCACACCGAAGGGAGCAACATATTCAATTACTTTTGCGACATTGCCCGCATTAAGCCCGCCTGCAACATACACAGGAATGGCTATTTCCTCGCGTATCTGCCGATCGATGCTCCAATCATGCGTCCGTCCGGTCCCCCCCAGCTCCTTCACGGGAAACAATGGATTTCCCGAATCCAGGAGGATGGCGTCAGCATACGGGGCTACGGATGCCGCTTCTGCAACGGATTTCTCACCCCTCACGTGGACTACCTGCACAATTCCGATTCCCGGAAGCATATCGCGCAATTCCTTGTAGCAATCCCGGGTGACAGCATCAACGAGCTGCAATGTGTTGACACGGGTTCTCCGCTGCTGGGCTGCAATTTCCGGCGCGCCGCGCTTGCTTGTCAAGAGGAAGGTCGATATTCCCGGCGGCACCGAGGCCGCAATATGGGCTATGAGGTCTTCAGGGATTACACCCGGACCGCTTGGCATCTCAGATACCAAACCGAGCGCCGCTGCACCGAAGCCTATTGCCAGTTTCGCTTCTTCCACACTGCCAATGCAGCAGATCTTTACCCTGGGGCGGCGTGAGGGGTTCATGTTCCTCCATCAATCTCTGCAAACGCCCGGACGGGGAAAGAGGCTCCTTTCACTATCCTCAGGGGGACGGCGTTGAAGACAAACCCGCTCAACGGAAGAGACGACAGGTTGCACATATGCTCAACGATCAGAATGTTGGCTGCAAGCAACCGCGTATGGGCGGGCCGCGCTGGATCGTTCGTATCGTCAACGTTCCAGAAGTCGACACCGACAAGAATCGGTTTCGCCCGAACAAAAAGCTCAATCATCTCGGACGATAGGAAAGGGCCCGGTTCCCAGTATCGCGGTGTGCCCCACTGCCTGTCCCACCCCGTCCTGATCAACACGGCCTTGCCGCGCAGTTGGGCCTCCTCACATGGTATCGTAACAGGACGCTCCGAGAGCGTCCCGGCATCGAGAACAACCCCCTGCAGTCCGGCCACCCGCTCCAGAGGGATCTGGCTCAGATCGGAACCATTCAGATAACGATGAAACGGACTGTCCAGATATGTCCCAACATTCCCGGGCATCTCGACCATTCCGAGATAGAATTCAGACTTGTTGCCGTACCGCGATCGCGATTGCTCGTGATCAACGATGGCAGAAAACCTGGGACCCGGCAGGCCTGGGTATGCATCCATTCCATCCTTCAAGATATGACTGAGTTCAACAAACTTCGTCAAGCTTTCTCTCCATCTGTGCTTCGTTTCTTCTGCATAATGTAGAGAATATCACCGGTCTCGCATTGGTCAACGGATTCTCTAAGATCGCCAATGATGCAAGGTTATGTTCGTGGAACAATTTTCTCACATCCTATGTTTGTATGTTTGATCTCGCAGGCTCGCATGAGCAATATCCGGTCGGTTTTGGTGATTTGAATTAGTGGTCTCTTTTCACTACCTTTAGTCCAATCTGAATCTAGATTCTTTGATTACTATCCCGGCAGGCCAAAAGCTTCGGCACGGAAATGGGACTCAGAGCCCCATCTTCATGGTAATTTCTCTTTTACACACACCCCTCTATGTACTGGAATAACAAGAAGATTCTGTTCATTTGCGGTTCGATAAATCAGACAACGCAAATGCACAAGATTGCAGACGAGCTGCCTGAGTATGAGCATTTTTTCTCCCCTTATTACGGCGATGGGGTGATCGAGCAATTTCGAAAATGGGGATTGGCTGAGTCGACAATTCTTGGTAAGAAGATGGTCTCGAGGTGCCTTTCCTACCTCAGAACGAATGACCTTCCGGTTGACTACCGCGGTACAGCAAACAACTATGCTCTCGCCATTACATGTTCTGACCTGGTCGTACCGAGGAATATCCGCAAGAAGAAAGTCGTCCTCGTACAGGAGGGAATGACTGATCCGGAGAATTTCATTTACCATCTCGTCAAGAGATTTCCCTTCCTCCCAAGGTGGCTATCGAGTACCGCAACATCCGGCTTGAGTGACCAATACGACCGTTTTTGCGTCGCCAGCGAAGGGTACAGGGATCTCTTTATCCATAAGGGAGTCCGACCCGAAAAAATTGTTGTGACGGGGATGCCGAACTTTGACAACTGCGAGAAGTATCTCAAGAACGGTTTTCCGCACAAAAACTACGTCCTGGTGTGTACATCCGATATGCGGGAAACCCTCAAGTACGAAAACCGAAAACGTCTTATTCAAGAGGCACTGGCGATCGCCCATGGGCGCCAGCTGATCTTCAAGCTGCATCCAAACGAAAATATACAACGTGCAACCAAGGAAATCAACACGTACGCTCCAGGCGCATTGGTATACTCGACAGGGAATGCAGAGGAAATGGTAGCCAACTGCGATGTTTTGATCACAAGGTACTCCACAACGGTTTACGTTGCCCTTGCTCTCGGAAAAGAAGCATACTCTGATTTCGATGTACAGGAGCTCCGTCGCCTGACGCCGATACAGAACAAATCTGCCGCAAAGAATATCGCTGACGTTTGCCGTGAACTTCTGGAAGGCGGAACACGGAACGATGACGGCCGGACGCAGGCGTTCCGCCGCTCGGCACTCATTTTCAAGCGCAAGCCGCCTTCGAAGAGCACAAAAAGCCTTTTCTCCAAAACAGCGTCATGAAAACGTTGATTGTTGTCCAGGCGCGTACCGGTTCAACGCGTTTGCCCAACAAGGTATTGATGCCGCTGGCCGGGAAACCACTCATCCAACGGATGGTTGAACGTCTCATCGCAGCGGGAGGCGCGGAAATTGTTGTCGCAACCACCACCGACACTGAAGACCAACCCCTTCTCGACTTGTGCAGGTCAATCGGCGTACATTCCTTTGCCGGACACCCGACCGATCTCCTTGACAGGCATTATCGCTCCGCGCTTGCCGAAAAGACTGACATCGTCGTAAAGATCCCTTCGGATTGTCCTTTGATCGATCCAGCGGTGATATCCAGAGTGCTTGACTTCCATCACCGGCATCACGACCGCTACGACTTTGTCAGCAACCTCCATCCTGCTACCTACCCTGACGGGAATGATGTTGAGGTAATGCCTCTCAGCGTGCTGGAAATCGCCTGGCACGAAGCAAAGAAATCATACGAACGGGAACACACTACGCCATTCATCTGGGAGCAACCCGGGCGGTTTCGACTCGGGAATGTCGCCTGGGAAACAGGTCTGAACTATTCAATGACCCACCGCTGGACCATTGATTATCCTGAAGACTACCAGTTTGTCAAGGCTGTCTACGATGAACTCTGGACGGAGAAGAATCCGGTTTTCTCGCTCGGGGACATTCTGGATTTACTTGCGGCGCGACCGGATATCACTGCAATCAACTCACGGTATGCCGGCGTCAACTGGTACCGACACCATCTCGGCGAATTGAAGACGGTCTCCCCCGAGGAGACACGGACAAATCCCTATCCTTGAAAGAACTCGTGACGGAAGAAAAGAAATCTGAACTTGAGAACACAGCCCTGCACGTTCGTGAACATATTATCCGTATGTCAACAGACGGCGGTTGCTTCATCGGCGCATCCCTCTCATGCGCGGATCTCATTGTCTATCTGTACAAAGAGATCCTTCGGGTATCACCCGATACCGTGAATGATGCGGGACGGGATTACTTTTTTCTCTCGAAGGGCCATGATGTTCCTGCTCTCTACGGCACGCTGGCTGAACTGGGGTTCATTGAGCGCGAGCGGCTGAAGAATCACCTGAAGACGAATGATTCGATCTACTGGCACCCGAACAGGGCAGTCCCCGGTGTCGAGTTTCACTCCGGTTCGTTGGGCCATCTGCTTTCCGTGGCCATCGGAGTGAGCCTTGACATCAAGATTCGCGGCGGCAGCAACCGGGTTTTTGTCATCCTGGGTGACGGTGAACTAAACGAAGGCTCCGTGTGGGAAGCGCTCCTTGTTGCGAGTACTCAAAAGCTTGACAATCTCATCGCAGTTGTTGACCGGAATGAATTCCAGGCAAACCTTCGCACGGAAGATCTCGTCCCCCTTGAGCCGTTGGAACCAAAGCTGGAATCCTTCGGTTGGGAGGTGAAAAGAACAGACGGACATGATTTCGGCAAGTTGGAAGCGGCTTTTCGCCAACTCCCGTTTGCCCCCGGTCATCCAAGCATCATTGTTGCAGACACGGTGCGTGGAAAGGGACTCCCAAGCATCGAAAAGCGGGCTGACCGATGGTTCGTCAATTTCACACACGCCGAAGTGGACATGCTTCTGAAAGAACTCCACGGCCAGAAGGTCGGCGAGCTGACCTCCGAGACGCTGATGGTCAGGTGATGAAGCAACTCTCAACAACGCACACGATCTGACATGACATACGAAGACACCCTGAAAGATATCGCCTCGCACAACGAGAACCTTGTTGTCATGACCGCCGAGAATCGTGTGGCAATCCGCAACCTGCCCCCTTTTCTCGGAAAGCGTTTTATCGACGTGGGTATCTGCGAGCAAACGATGGTAGGCGCTGCAGCGGGGCTGGCACTCCGTGGCAGGACGCCTGTCGTGCATGCGCTGGCGACCTTCCTCACGCTGAGAGCATTCGAGTTCATACGCACAGACGTGGGCATCGGTAATCTTCCCGTGAAATTGGTCGGTGGGGTACCGGGTTTCTTGTCAGACGCAAATGGTCCAACACATCAGGCCATCGAGGACATTTCATTGATGCGTGGCATACCACACATGCAGGTTTTTTGCCCCGCTGATGAGACAGAGCTCGTGGAGGGTATTCCAAAGATTATTGAAAGCAGAGCTCCTTGC
>Ga0214473_10009266_pt1 | contig 11641 bp, 9 predicted proteins | sample RVTome_7_FD_203509 | JGI IMG/M metagenome (GOLD analysis project Ga0214473, IMG submission 203509) | Soil microbial communities from uranium-contaminated site in the Upper Colorado River Basin, Wyoming, United States - RVT98D197 | ecosystem: Environmental > Terrestrial > Soil > Contaminated >...
TTCCACTCGAGCTCCTGCATCAGCTGTGGGATCGAGCGCAGCCCCTTGGCGATGATCAGCCGGCGCACGTCATCGTGGCCCAGGTCCGTGCACTTGCATATCGGTTGTACTGCCGAGGGATTGTATTTGTCGCCCAATGTCAGGCTGAGCAGTTGCTCGACCAGCCCGGTACATGTGCCGCAGCTCGCGGAGGCCTTGGTGTGTGCCCGCACGTCGTCGAGCGACGTCAGCCCCTTGCTGGTGATAGCGCCGGTGATCCTGGATTTGCAGACGCCGTTGCAGCCACAGATCTCTGCCTCATCCGGCAAGGCTGCAACGGCCGCCGTAGGGTCCAGGGGGGCGCCCCCCTGGTAGGCCTGGCCGAAGATCAGGGTATCGCGCAACTCGGTGGTATCGATGCCGCGCTTCAGCATGTCGAAGAACCACGGTCCGTCGGTGGTCTCGCCGTAGAGCACGGCACCCACGATCGCGTTGTTCTTGAGCACCAGCCGCTTGTAGACGCCGGCTGCGGCATCGCGGAGGACGATTTCCTCGCGATCCTCGCCCTCGCCGAAATCGCCAGCGGAATAGAGGTTGATGCCGGTGACCTTGAGCCGCGTTGCGGTAGCCACGGCTTTGAAGCTCGCGGTCGTGTCGCCCGAGAGTTGCGCCGCCAGCACATTGGCCATGTCATAGAGCGGCGCCACAAGCCCGAAGCAGGCGCCATCGACCTCGGCGCATTCCCCCAGGGCGTAGATCGAGGGGTCGCTGGTGCGCATCTGCGCATCGACGACGATGCCGCGGTTGACGGCGATCCCGGCTTCCTTGGCCAGAGCCGCGTTCGGCCGGATGCCGACGGCCATCACCACGAGATCGGCCGGCAGCACGGTGCCATCGGCCAGTTCGACCCCGCTGACGCGCTGGTCGCCGAGGATCTGTTTGGTGTTCGCCGACGTCAGCACCTTGATGCCGCGTGCCTTGATCGCCTCGCCGAGCAGGTATCCCGCAGCGGGATCGAGCTGACGTTCCATCAGGGTCGGCATGACGTGGACCACCGTCACGTCCATGCCCTGTTCGTTGAGGCCGGCCGCCGCTTCGAGACCGAGCAGCCCGCCGCCGATGACGACCGCCTTGCCGCGTGATTTGGCGGCCAGCATCATGGCGTGCACGTCGTCGAGATCGCGATAGCTCAGCACCCCGGCGAGGTCCTTGCCCGGCACCGGGATGATGAACGGCACCGAGCCGGTGGCGATCACCAGCCGGTCATAGGAGGCGACCTCACCGTGGTTGGAAGTGACGGTCTTGGCCTCGCGATCGATACCGACGATCTTATGGCCCTTGTAGAGGGTGATGCCGTGCTCGATGTACCAGGCATCGCCATGGATGATGATGTCCTCGAACTGCTTTTCGCCCGAGAGCACCGGCGAGAGCATGATACGGTCGTAGTTGACCCGCGGCTCGGCGTTGAAGATGGTGACGTCGAACTTGTCCGGGGTGGTCTCGAACAGGCGCTCGAGCGCCCGCCCGGGTGCCATGCCGTTGCCGATGATGACGAGTTTTTCCTTCATCTTGGCTCTCCCTAGGCTGCTTCGATGAAGCGGTGCCGCTCGTAGAGGAAACGCAGCACCGTCTTGCGCGCGTTGAGGTAGCGGGGATCGCTGACCAGCTCGAGGCGCTTGCGTGGCCGCGGCAAATCCACAGTCAGCACCTCACCGATCGTCGCCGCTGGACCGTTCGTCATCATGACGATGCGGTCTGAAAGCAGCACTGCTTCGTCCACGTCGTGCGTGATCATCACGATGGTGTTGCCGAGCCGGGCATGGATATCCATCACCGAGTCCTGCAGATGTGCGCGGGTCAGCGCATCGAGCGCGCCGAACGGTTCGTCGAGCAGCAGGATCTTGGGTTCCATGGCCAGCGCCCGGGCGATGCCCACGCGCTGCTTCATGCCGCCCGAGATCTCGCTCGGGCGCCTGTCCTTGGCATGAGCCATCTGCACCAGATCGAGGTTCTCCATGATCCATTCGTGGCGCTCGGCCTTGCTCTTGGTCTGCGAGAAGACCTTGTCGACCGCCAGCTTGATGTTGCCGTAGACTGTGAGCCAGGGCAGCAGCGAATGGTTCTGGAACACCACGGCGCGTTCCGGCCCGGGTGAATTCACCTCGAAATTCTCGAGCAGCACGACGCCGCTGGTCACCGGCGTCAGTCCGGCGACCAGATTGAGCAGGGTGGATTTGCCGCAACCCGAATGGCCGATGATCGAGACGTATTCGCCGCGTTCGATTTCGAGCTGGATGTCGCGCAGCACTTCGGTGGTCTGCGTGCCACGGCGGAAGGTTTTGCTGACGTGGTCGAGTTTGAGATAGCTGGACATGTCCGGCTCCTAGCTTGCGGTGGTGCCGCGGGTGACGAACGAACCGATGGCGGAAACCAGCCGGTCGAGCAGGAAGCCGACGACGCCGATGTAGATCAGCGCGACGATGATGTCGGCGAGGCGTGACGAGTTCCACGCGTCCCAGATGAAGAAGCCGATGCCGACGCCGCCGGTCAGCATCTCGGCCGCGACGATGGCGAGCCACGAGAGCCCGACGCCGATGCGAAGGCCGGTGAAGATGTAGGGCGCCGCGGACGGCACCATAATCTTGAAGAAGAACTCGAACTGGTTGAGCCGCAGCACCTTGGCCACGTTGCGGTAGTCCTGCGGAATGTTGCGTACCCCCACCGCGGTGTTGATGATCACCGGCCAGATGGCGGTGATGAAGATCACGAAAATGGCGCTGGGGTTGGAGTCGCGGAACGCCGCCAGCGAGATCGGCAGCCAAGCCAGCGGCGGCACGGTGCGCAGCACCTGGAAGATCGGGTCGAGCCCGCGCATGGCCCAGGCCGACTGGCCGATGACCGCGCCGACCAGCACGCCGACGACAGCTGCAATGCCAAAGCCGATCGCCACCCGCTGCAACGAGGTCAGCACGCGCAGGCCGAGCCCGATATCCTGCGACCCGTAGACGAAGAACGGATCGAGGATGAGCTCCTTGGCGTCGTCCCAGACCGCAATCGGCGTGGGCAGACCGGATTCGGGGCCGCTGAAGGCGAGTTGCCAGACGATCAGCAGGGCGAAAAGGACCAGCAGCGGCGGAACGACGGCCGTGGCGACACGCGTCGCAGCCGTCCCGATCCAGCTCAGGTTCTTCTTGGGCTTGTTGACCTTGAGGGGGACAACGCCTGCGCTCGATGCCGCGCTGGCCTTCGCCTTGGGCGCGGGGGCGACATTCTCGATGCCGGATTCGCTCGTTGCAACGGACATGTGTGACCTTTCCGAAAATGCTGGCCGGCCCCGGAACGTCCGGGGCCGGTATGGTCGTGGCTATGCGAGGTGCTTGATCGCGAGGCTGTCGAGATAGGCGGAGGGGTTCGCCGGGTCGAAGGTCTTGCCATCGAAGAAAGTCTCGACACCGCGGCTGTCGCCCTCGGGCAGATCGGTGAGGCCGAGACCCTTGGCGGCTTCGAGCCAGAGATCGGAACGGTTGGTCGCGTCGACCATCGCCTTGACGTCGGTCGTGGCCGCGAATTTGCCCCAGCGGATGTTCTCCGTCATGAACCAGGTATCGAGGCTCTTCCACGGGTAGGAGGTCCCACCCTTCTCGCCCCAGAATTTCATCAACAGGTTCGTGCCCGCGACAGTTCGGCCGTTGCCGTAGTTGATGTCGCCCTTGATGCGGCCGATGATGTCGCTGACCGGCACGTTGTACCACTGCCGGCGACCGAGGATCTCGGCCATCTCCTGCTTGTTCTCCATGGCGTCGCACCATTGCTGGGCTTCCATGACCGCCATCAGTATCGCCTGCGTCGCCGTGGGGTTCGCGTCGACCCAGTCGGCGCGCATGCCGAGCACTTTTTCGGGATGCCTGAACCAGATTTCACCGGTGGTCGTCGCCGTGAAGCCGATACCCTGGTTGACGAGCTGTTCGTTCCAGGGCTCGCCGACGCAGAACGCCTCCATGTTGCCGACCTTCATGTTGGCAACCATCTGCGGCGGCGGGACAACGATGAGGTTGACATCATTATCCGGGTCGATGCCGCCGGCCGCGAGCCAGTAGCGCATCCACAAGTCGTGCGTGCCGCCCGGGAAGGTCATGGCGACAGGGACTTCCTTACCCTCGGCCTTCTTGGCGGCGAACACTTCCTTGAGCGGGGAGGAATCGAGACCGACGCCGGTGTCTTTGTAGGCCTGCGCGACCGAGATCCCCTGGCAATCCTCGTTGAGGTTCAGCAGCGTGTACATCGGCAGCGGCTGCTTGTTCTGCATCACCGCGCCGGATGAGTAGAGGTGCACCTTCGGGCGCAGGATGTGGCCGCCGTCGATGCCGCCGCCGGCGGTGCCGAGCGCCATGTTGTCTCGGGTCGCCGCCCACGAGGCTTGCTTCTCGACCAGGACGTCGGGGACGCCGTACTTGTCGAACAGGCCCTTTTCCTTGGCGATGATGAGCGGGGCGGAGTCGGTCAGCGCGATGTAGCCCAGCTTGGTTCCGGTGACCTCCGGACCTGCCGCCTGCGCATAAGCGCCTGAGGGGAAGAGGGCCTTTGCCGCGAGCAGCGTCGCGGCGGTTGCAGTCGATGCCTTAAGGAAGTCACGTCGAGACAAACTGGGGGTCTTGGCCTTGATCATTGGGTTCTCCGGCGTTGCACCTTCACTTCGGCCTCGTTGACGCCCCTCGGAGCTCCCCAAAAGAAAAGGCTGCCAGCAGGGCGCGGCGAACCGGTGATGAAACCGGACGCTTTATCCTGTTGGCAGCCTTGCCTGTGGGAAGCGCCCGTCATTGGACGCCAAAGTGATCGCGATTACTCGCTTGAAAGCAATGTTGCAGGAAGCGTGCCAAATCGCTGTAGCAGAAGAAAATCATTGTGAATCAATACATTGAGAACTACATCATTGCCGCGGCTCAGCATTGAGAACTTCGTGCGTGGCTTACATGTCAGTCAATGTGCACAAAATTCAGGCATTAACCAGTGATGCACAAAAAATAGAGCCGAACGCTACAACGGCGGTGCCTTGTCAAGCCCGGCGTTGGCTTGCGATGTAGTCATCCAGGAGCGCCGGGTCAAAAACCCGCCCGTCGAAGAACCCGTCGGGTCCGAGGCTGAGCGTGCCACGGGTGACTCCGACTGGCGTGGAGCGGAACAGCGCGCCTTCCACCTTCGAATTGGCCGCCGGCACCGGCGCTCCCAGAGCGGCAATTGCGGCGCGGTAGAGATCCGGCCGGTAGGTTGCTGCGGCCCGTGATGCGTTCTCCGGGCTATGCTCGACATGCCCCCAGCGCACCATCTGGCTGTAGAACCAGAGGGCGTGGCTCTGCCAGGGGAACGTCGCCGCGCGATCATGCGGAATGAAGAAGTCGTCGACATGCTGCACCTGTCCCTCGGCGATGAGCAGGTCACCGGAGAGGCCACGCCCGATCGCCGCGGCGGACAAGTTGAGATACTGCGGCTGCGCCAGGATATCGGCCGCCTCCTCATGGTTGGCCTTGTCGCCACACCACTCGGATGCGCGATAGAGCGCTCGCAACAGCGCAGCGAGTGCCTGCGGATTGTGAGCAGCCCACTTCTCAGTCGCGCCGAGCACCTTTTCGGGGCTCGACCCCCAGATTGCCGCTTTGACGGTTGCAATCCGTCCGGCGCCCGCATCCACCCCGACCGAGTTCCAGGGCTCGCCGACGCAGTAGCCGTCGATGGCGCCGTTGGCGAGGGCGTCGGGCAGAAGTGGCGGCGGCAGGATGACGATCTCGACGTCGCGCTCCGGATCGACGCCGCTGGCCGAAAGCCAGTAGCGCAATTCGTAGTTGTGTCCGGAGTGCGGATGCACCACACCGAAACGGAGCTTGTGTCCACCAGAATTCACAATCGCAGCCAGTGCGACACCGACCGCTCGCGCGTCCAGCGAGTCAGGCGCGCCGTTTTCGGCCAGGCGCTCCCACAGCTGATTGCTGACGGTCACCGCGTTGCCGCCCAGACCCAGCGCCATCGGCGCGATTACCGAAACGTCCAGGGGCGAGAGTCCGAGCGCCGCCGCGATCGGCATCGGTGCCAGCATGTGGGCGACGTCGAAGTGGCCCACAGCGACACGATCACGGATGTTCGCCCAAGAGGTCTCCCGCATCAGCGACAGATCGATGCCTTGTTCGACTGCAAAACCCTTTTCCCGGCCGATGATCAGCACCGCGCTGTCCAGCAAGGGCAGGAAACCGGCGGTTATCGAATGTTCCAGCGTCGCCATTGCTTGCTCCTACGGACCCAGCAGGCCCGACGCCGTCACCAGGCTTTGCGCGATGTCGACGATCTTGCGGTTTTGGTTCATGGCTGTGCGGCGCAGCAACGCATAGGCGTCGGCCTCCCCAATGCCCTTGGTGCGCATCAGAATGCCCTTTGCCTGATCTATGATCTTGCGGTCTTCGAGCTCGCTCCGCGCCTGCTCGAGTTCGCGGCTCAGCCGGGAAAAGGCATTGAAGCGGCTGATCGCCATGTCGAGGATCGGCTTGACGCGTTCCTTCTTCAGTCCGTCCACGACATACGCGGAGACGCCGGCTTCGACGGCGGCCTCGATCATCGCGCCGTCAGAGCGGTCGACGAACATCGCGATCGGCCTCTGGATGGCGCGCGACAGAGAGAAAAAGTGCTCAAGCCGGTCCCTGTTGGGATTCTCGAGGTCGATAACCACGACGTCAGGCGCGGTCGTCCCGATGGTGCGGGCCACTTCGTTCACATCGTGGAGGAGGGTGACTCTATGGTGCCCGGCCTCGCGCAATCCCTCCTCGATGATCGAGGCGCGGATGCGGTTCTCGTCGATGATGAGGATGGAGAGGTCGCGAGCCAGCATGCGCGGCAGTAATGCCATTGCTCAGGAAAAGTGCAAGTCAACATTGTGCATAGCAATGGTGCATCTACTTCGCTTGCCACATGCCGCGCATCTTCGCAGCGACGTCGATCCGCGGGCCATTCGGAGCGAGGCCACTCATGTCGACCGGAGCCACATGCGGCCACATGACGTCGTTGAACAGCGGCAGCATCGAGCGGGCAATAAAGCGCGTCCGCGAGGCATAGACATGCTTGTCGCCATAGGCCGATTGCTGATGCGTGAAGAACCGCTGCGGCACGATCAGGTGCAGATCGTCCTTCGCGCGCGTCATCGCAACATAGAGCAGCCGCCGCTCCTCTTCTAGTTCATGCGTCGATCCTGTGCCAAGATCGGACGGGATGCAGCCGTCGACCACGTTGAGCACATGCACTGCCTTCCACTCCTGGCCTTTGGCCGAATGGATGGTGGAGAGAATTAGATAATCCTCGTCCAGGAGTGGGACCCCGGACTGGTCGCTGGTCGCGTCCGGCGGATCGAGCGTCAGTTCGGTGAGAAACCGTTCTCGCGAAGCATAGCCCGACGCGACCTGCTGCAGTTGCAGCAGGTCAGCCTGCCGCACGAGCGCATCCTCGTATCGCTGTTCCATCAGCGGTTCGTACCAGAGCCGTGCCCGCTCGAGATCGACGGGCCAGCAGCCTCGCGCTCGCAGATGCCCCACCACCTCCTGGAGGCCGGGCCAGCCCTCTGAGCCGCGCGGCGGGGCAGGGGTCGAGAGCAGGGCCGCGACCGGATCGGTTGCCTCCGCCATCAGGTCAAGTACGCGGCCGGCCGATGCAGGCCCGATTCCCGGCAGGAGCTGCAAGATCCGGAATCCGGCAACCCGATCCCGCGGGTTCTCCGTCCAGCGCAGCAGCGCCAACAAGTCCTTGACGTGTGCGGCATCGAGGAACTTGAGGCCGCCGAACTTGACGAACGGGATGTTGCGGCGCGTGAGTTCGATTTCCAACGGCCCGGAATGGCTGGAGCTGCGGAACAGCACCGCCTGCTGTTTGAGCGCGGTCCCACCCTCGCGGCATTCGAGGATGCGTTCGACGACGTAGCGCGCCTGGTCCGCCTCATCCTTCACGGTGACTAGCTGCGGTTTCTCGCTGGAAAGGCGTTCCGACCACAGATTCTTGGTGAACCGCTCAGATGCTTCGCCGATCACGGCGTTTGCTGCCGAAAGGATGGGCTGGGTCGACCGATAGTTTCGGTCCAGCGTCACGATATCGGCGGCTGGCGAGAACTGCTCGGGGAATTCCAGAATGTTCCGAACCGTCGCGGCACGGAACGAATAGATCGATTGCGCGTCGTCGCCCACGACGGTGAGGCCCGTTCCAGACGGCCTCAGCGCCAAGAGGATCGACGACTGCAGCCGATTGGTGTCCTGATATTCGTCAACCAGCACGTGGTCGAAGCGGGCACCCAGTGCGGCGGCAATGCTGCCATTGCCGACCATGGCTGCCCAGTAGAGCAGCAGATCGTCGTAATCGAGCACGTTCTGGTGCTGCTTTTGCTCGACATAGGCGGCGAAGAGATCGCGCAGCTGGGCCGCCCACATCGCGCACCACGGGAATGCCGTTGTCAACACCTCGTCGAGATCGGTCTGCGCGTTCACCACCCGCGAATAGATGGCAAGGCAGGTGCCTTTGGCCGGGAACCGGGACTTGGCGTCGGAAAAACCCAGTTCGTGGCGGACGATGTTGAGCAGGTCCGCGGAATCCTCGCGGTCATGAATGCTGAAGGCCGGATCGAGCCCGATCTGGGCGGCGTGCTCGCGCAACAGCCGCGCTCCGATGCCATGAAAGGTTCCGGCCCAGGTCAGGGCATCCGTCACCGCGCCCGAGCTGGTCCCCAGCACCTGCGCCGAGATGCGCTCGACCCGCCGGCTCATCTCCGCCGCGGCGCGGCGCGAAAATGTAAGCAGCAGGATGCGGCGCGGATCTGCACCGTTGACGATCAGATGGGCGACCCGGTGCGCGAGAGTATTGGTCTTGCCCGACCCCGCCCCGGCGATGACCAGCAGCGGCCCGACGTCGTGTTCCACCGCGCGGCGCTGCTCGGGGTTGAGCCTATCGAGATAGGAGGTGGCGGCGGCGAGCAAATCGAATCGTTCCCTGGGCTGGTGCAGCAGGAAAACATGTTTCGCGTTTTGTTCGCAACCGGGAGGCGGGTGCCACCGTGGTGATCCCGCCTTCGAGTTCGGCCCGTCGTCTTCAGCCCGTCATCAAACGTGATTGCGCCAGCTGTGCTGGGGATTGTAGTCCAGCAGGCGCTTGGCCTTGTCGATCGAGAGTAGCGTGCCATTGGGCGAGAGGCTGCCCTTGATCGGGACCTTGGGAAAGACCTCCGCCATCAGCGACGCATTAGACCGGCTCATCACCGTGTCGGCATTAGCGATGATGAAGGCCTCAAAGCCCTTGAATTCGGCCTCGATGCCGCGGCGAACCGCCTGTGCCCCGTCGCGGGCGTCGATATAGCCCCAGAGGTTCCATTTGCGCAGACTGGCGTCGGCGTCGAAGCCGGGGAACGCCCTGTAGTCTTCGACGTCCATGACATTGGAGAACCTCAGGCCCACCATCTTGAGTTCCGGATCCCAGCGGCAGAATTGCGCCGCCATCGTCTCGTCGAGCAGTTTGCCGAGAGCATAAGCGGTTTCGGGGCGCGGGAAGTATTCCTCGTCGAGCGGCGCATAGGGCGGGGGTGTCTCGAAAGGCAATCCGAGCACCGTCTCGCTCGAGGCGAAGACGACGGTCTTGATGCCGGCTTTTCGCGCCGCTTCGAACACATTGTAGCTCGACGGTACGTTGTTCTTGAACGTCCGGTTGTTGGCGAACTGGCCGGGGGCGGGGATCGCCGCCAGATGCACCACTGCGTCGAACGGTCCCTTGTGCTCATCGACGCCGCCCAAAAACGCCTCGAGCACCTGGCCATAGTCCGAGAGATCGATCCGGACGGTCGGGCAGATAGGCTCCCTGGGCAAGGTCTGGTCGATGTTGAGCACCTTGTAGCCATTGGCCACGAGGTCCTTCAGCACCGCGCGCCCCAGCTTGCCGCTGCCGCCTGTCACGATGACTTTTGCCATTTTTCGACCTCCATTTTTCGCCGCCACGTGCCGAGCGGCGCTCGCTTTTGTCGCGGCCACCCTAGCATGCCGACCGCATCCGTAAACCGCTGCCCTCGCCGTCCCGCTGCGTGAACGCGCCCTGAACGAGCGTCTCAGCCTCGGTTCAATTCCTCTTGCCTAAACCACGCGCCATCGAACGACGGGTTCGATGCAACCGATCCCGGCAGCGAATTTTTGAAACGTGAAGTCCGAACGGGCCAGGTCATTCAAAACGTGCGCTGCCCACAAGCAATTGAAAGAGAAAGCAATTATCATGAAGAGGCTCTCGACCGTTGCGCTGCTCGCTGCGCTTGCCGTCGCCTACAGCATCCCAGCCTTCGCGCAGTTCTCCACGGCGCCGCACGATCCGGGCTGCACATCCAACTGCGTTCCCGGCAATCCGGGTGACCCTGGTGACGCCGATGACCCCGGTGACCCGGCCGAACCAGGTGAGCCGTTCGTTCCCGGTGACCCGGAAGATCCTGAAGATCCAGGCGACAAGGGCGATTCGGGTGACTCGGGCGATGGCGACAAACCCGGCGATCCGGGTAACCCCGGCGATCCGGGCGGTCCGGGTGACCCCGGCGATCCCGGCCTGACGCCCGACGATCAGGCGCAGCTAAGGGCTTGCGAACACAGGCTTTCCAGCCTCGGCCGGGTGAGCGCCGACCAGATCGCCAGCCTCTCGAGCCCGAACGAAGTCAGCCTGTTCCCGATCTGCGAGGCCAAGTCGCTCGCCGAGGCCAAGCCGATGCTCATCGACAAGGGAAATGCCGAGGGATTAGAGGGAGTTATCCGGTCCAACGAGCTGCTCTTGGGCAAGCTCAAGTCGACCTCCTACAAGCCCCATGACGTGGTCGGCATCGAGTTCGATGCTGACGGCAACGCCACGCTCTACGTTCACAAGCGCGGCTGACACCGGCAAATCCACGCAGTCGAGGGCGGGGGCGCAAGCTTCCGCCCTTTGCTTTTGCCGCAAAAACGCCCGCCGGATGAACGCATTCTGAACGGCGAACTCAGCGTTGCTTCACCGCCGATGCCGCATCCTCTCGCCATCGAACACGAAACACCCGACCTGAGAGGGGAACGCCAATGAACAAGAACCACGAAAAGCTGCTGGTGGCCGCGCTTGCCGGTCTTGTCATTGCCAGCGCCGCCGCCTTCGCCATCCAGCCCGCGCTGGCCGAGGGCTACGATGTGGACGCGCCCGCCCAGGTGACGGGGGTCAAGAGCTGGGATGTGCTCAACATGCGCAAATGGCCCGCCTCCTACTCCAAGAAGGTCGGCGAGCTCGAGCCCAAGGTCCATGTCTGGGTCGAACGCTGCATCGTCGCCCCGCAGGGCGGCGCCGACTGGTGCCTGGTCGAGCGCGGCGACGAGTACGGCTGGGTCAATTCGAAATTCCTGACCATGAGCTACGACACCGACATCTGATTTGCCTCCCGCTCCGTTCCGGAGCGCCCCCTCGACGATCCCATGCAAGACGTGCCTGCCGACTTCGCCTCCGACAGAGTTGACTTTCCGGCCCGGTGTTGTCCCTCCAAAGGACACCGGGCCGAGTTTTTTGTCGATCGTGGCTTCACCGTGACTGCGCGTGCCGGCGAGGGGATAAGTGCACTGTCACCGTAATCCGTAATCGCACTGTCACCGTAATCTAGCACTGTCAC
>Ga0214473_10009267_pt1 | contig 11639 bp, 12 predicted proteins | sample RVTome_7_FD_203509 | JGI IMG/M metagenome (GOLD analysis project Ga0214473, IMG submission 203509) | Soil microbial communities from uranium-contaminated site in the Upper Colorado River Basin, Wyoming, United States - RVT98D197 | ecosystem: Environmental > Terrestrial > Soil > Contaminated >...
TCGCTCGGTGGCGCCGGCGCGCCGACCGCCAGTGGCCTGAGGAACGCCCTCGGGTTTCGCATGTCGAATAGCTCCTTCGAACTAGGTCGCGGTCACCGCCTGACGCGCTTCTCCGCCGGCATCTGATTGGCTCCTGAGGAGCGCCATGCGATGGGGCCGAGGGCGAGTATAGCCGCCGTCCGGATATAGGGTCAAGCAATGGACACGCTATCGCCGGGCTGCCTTGCGTCTATAGGTAAGGTTGCAGCGGAACGCAATCTGGGATTACACTAAAGCGCACGCGCCCTGGCCCGGACGTTCGCCAGGACTGCCGGCGGGCAGGCCGACCCGCGCCTGAGACTTACCGCATGGACGAACAAGAGCGCAGCATCCCGACCTTGCGCAGCATCCTCTTTGTCCCCGCCATAGTGGAGCGGTTCGTGGCGCGCGCCCCGGATACGGGAGCCGACGTCATCTGCCTCGACATCGAGGACTCGGTGCCGCCCGCCGAGAAGGCCAACGCGCGCGCCCTCGCCGCCGGCGCCATCGACTCCCTTTCGGCCAGCGGACGCCCGCTGTTCGTGCGCGTGAACGGGCTGCACACCGGGCTGCTGGAAGACGACCTCCTGGCCGTGGTCAGGCCGGGGCTGGACGGGATCGTCCTGTCCAAGACCGACTCCGCAGCAACCGTGCGGCGCGCCGACCACTACCTAACGATCCTGGAGAGGGGACAGGGGATGGAGCACGGCGCCGTGGCGATCATCCCGCTGGTGGAGTCCGCGGAGGCTATACTGAACGCTAAGGAGATCGCCGCCGCCTCCCGGCGCCTCGTCGCCCTCTCCCTCGGCGCGGAGGACCTGGCCGTGGACATGGGGTTCCGCCGCAGCGCCGCCGCGCGCGAGATCGAGTGGCCGCGCGCCCAGCTGGCGATCGCGGCCGTGGCCAACGGCCTCGTCGCCATCGACACGCCGGAGCCGGACTATGCTGACCTGGAGCACCTGGAGCGCGACTCCGCCTTCGCCCGCAGCCTTGGCTTCCGCGGCAAGTACTGCATCCACCCCGGCCAGGTGGAGGTCGTGAACCGCGTCTTCTCGCCCAGCGCGGAGGAGATCACGGAGGCGCAGGAGATCGTGCGACTGCTGGAGAAGGAAGGGATCGCCAAGGGCCGCGCGGCGATCCCCGTCAACGGCAAGATGATCGACACGCCCATCTACTGGCAGGCGAAGCGGCTGCTGGCCTGGGCGGAAGCGGCCGGAATCGCCGCGAAGGAGTAGCCATGCCCGCCCCCTCTCTGGCCACCCTAACCGAAGAGCAGCAGATGATCGTCTCGGAGGTGCGCCGCTTCGTGGAGAAGGAGGTCATGCCGGTCGCCACGGAGCTCGAGCACCGCGACGAGTACCCCGCCAAGCTGGTGGAACAGCTGAAGGGGCTGGGTATGTTCGGCGCCACCATTCCGGAGAGTTACGGCGGCCTGGAGCTGCCGTTCACCACCTACGCCGCCATTGTGGAGGAGCTGTCGCGCGGCTGGATGAGCCTGGGCGGCATCCTCAACACCCACACGATGGTCTCCTGGATGATCAAGACGTACGCCACCGAGCATGTGAAGGCGCGCCTGCTGCCGGAGATGGCAACGGGTGAGCGTCGCTGCGGTCTCTGCATGACGGAGCCGAACGCCGGCTCCGACCTGCAGGCGATCAACACCAAAGCGGTGAAGGACGGCGACGACTACCTGCTGAACGGCAACAAGATGTGGGTGTCGAACGGCGTCCACGCCAAGATCTTCGCCGTGCTCGCCAAGACGGACCCGCAGGCCAAGCCGCCCTACACCGGCATGAGCGTCTTCATCGTGGAGAAGGAGACGACGGCGGGGATGACGGTAGGCCGGGTGATCGAGAAGCTCGGCTACAAGGGGATCGACACGACGGAGCTGGCGTTCGAGGACGCGCGGGTGCCGGCGGAGAGCCTGCTGGGCGGCGAGGAGGGCCAGGGCTGGCTCCAGATCATGTCGACGATAGAGATCGGCCGCGTGAACGTCGCCTCGCGCGCCGTGGGCGTGGCGTCGGCGGCGCTGGAGGACGCGATCCGCTACGCCAAGCAGCGGGAGACGTTCGGCCAGCCGATCGCCAACCACCAGGCGATCCAACTGATGCTGGCGGAGATGGCGACGAAGATCGAGGCGGCGCGGCTACTGGCACGGGCGGCGGCGGCGAAGAAGGACGCCGGCGAGCGCGCCGACATGTGGGCGGGAATGGCGAAGCTGTTCTGCACGGAGATGGCCCAGGAGGTGGCGCTCCAGGCGATGCGCATCCACGGCGGCTACGGCTACAGCAAGGAGCTGCGCGTGGAGCGGTACTACCGCGACACCCCGTTCATGCTCATCGGCGAGGGGACGAACGAGATCCAGAAGCTGGTGATCGCCCGGAACCTGCTCAAGATGTACGGGGACTAGCGGTAGACGAGTGAAGGTCCGCGATATCCTGCGGCTTCTCAGAGAGGACGGTTGGTTTCAAGTGACCCAGAAGGGGAGCCATCGACAGTTCAAGCACCCGTCGAAACCCGGCCCGCGTGACTGTTGCGGGCCGCCCCGGCGATGACCTTGGGCCAGGGTCCCTTAACAGCATCTTGAAGCAATCACGGCTGGAGCGGAGGCGCGACAAATGAAGCGATTCCTCGTTGTCATTGAGAAGGCCAACGGCAATTATTCCGCGTACTCCCCCGACCTCCCGGGGTGCATCGCGACCGGAAGGTCAGTCAACGAGGCCGAGACGAACATGTACGAGGCGATGCGACTGCACCTCCGGGGCCTGAAGGAGGACGGAATGGGCGTACCAGAGCCGCATTCCATCGGGGAGTACGTGGTGCTCGAGGAGACCGCATAGCGTCCATGATGTGGCCGAAACGCTAGGGGAGATAGCGCATGGCGGACAACGGTAACCTGAAGCGAATCGCGGAAGAGAAGAAGCGGTGGGAGGAAACCGCCCTCCGGAAGGCGCTGGAGCGCTCAGGCGAGCGCGCGGACAGCGACTTCCGCACGAGCTCCACGGAGACGCGGCCCCTGTACACACCGCTGGACGTGGCCGACGCGGACTACGACCGCGACATCGGCTACCCGGGGGAGTACCCGTACACGCGCGGCGTCCAGCCGACGATGTACCGCGGCCGCCTGTGGTCCATCCGTCAGTACGCGGGCTTCGGCACGCCGGAGGAGTCCAACGAGCGGTTCAAGTTCCTGCTGAGCGAGGGGCAGCCGGGGCTGTCGGTGGCGTTCGACCTGCCGACCCAGCTCGGCTACGACTCCGACGACCCGATGTCGAAAGGCGAGGTCGGCAAGGTCGGTGTGGCGATCGACACGCTGCACGATATGGAGACGATGTTCGAGGGGATCCCCCTGGACCAGGTGAGCACCTCGATGACGATCAACGCGCCGGCCGCCGTGCTGGTGGCGATGTACGCCGTCGTCGGCCAGAAGCAGGGCGTTCCGAACGACAAGATCCAGGGCACCGTCCAGAACGACGTACTCAAGGAGTACGTCGCCCGCGGGACGTACATTTATCCGCCGCGGCCCTCGCTGCGGCTGGCGGCCGACCTGATGGCCTACTGCGCCAAGGAGCTGCCGAAGTTCAACAGCATCAGCATCAGCGGCTATCACATCCGTGACGCCGGCTCCACCGCCGTCCAGGAGATGGCGTTCACCTTCGCGAACGCGATCGCCTACATCGACGCGGCGCTGGACCGCGGCGTGGAGGTGGACGACTTCGCGCCGCGGATATCGTGGATCTTCAACACGCAGAACAACTTCCTGGAGGAGGTGGCCAAGTACCGCGCCCTCCGCCGCATGTGGGCCAAGATCATGCGCGAGCGCTACGGCGCCAAGGACCCGCGCTCCTGGATGTTCCGCACCCACGTGCAGACGGGCGGCGCCACGCTGACCGCGCAGCAGCCGGAGCTGAACATCGTGCGGACCACGCTCCAGGCGCTGGCCACCGTCCTCGGCGGCGTGCAGTCGCTGGCGCTATCCTGCTACGACGAGGCGCTGGCCCTGCCGACCGAGGAGGCCCAGCGCATCGCCGTTCGCACCCAGCAGGTCATCGCCTTCGAGAGCGGGGTGACGAACACGGCCGACCCGCTGGGCGGCTCCTACTACGTGGAGTGGCTGACGAACGAGCTGGAAAAGGGCGCCTGGGACTACCTGCACCGGATCGAGGACATGGGCGGGGCGGTCACCGCGATCGAATCGGGCTACGTGCAGCGGGAGATCCAGGAGGCGTCCTGGGCCTACCAGCGCGCCGTGGATGAGGGGAAGAAGACGATCGTCGGCGTGAACAAGTACCGGCTGGAGGAGGAAGAGCCGCAGATGATCTTCCGGGTGAACCCGGCGGCGGAGCGGGCGCAGCTTAAGAGGCTTCAGGCCTCGAAGAAGCGGCGCGACGAAGCCGCCGCGCAGGCGGCGCTGAGGCGGCTGGACGAGGTCTGCCGCGACGGCGAGAACCTGATGTACCCGATCGTGGAGGCGGTGCGGGCCTACGCGACGCTGGGCGAGATCTGCGGCGTCATGCGGGAAGCGTTTGGAGACTACCGGGCGCCGACGGCGGTGTAGGCGCGATTCGCACCAGAGGGAGGTCCACTTGTGTCCTGTCTGAACCACGATAAGGTCGCCATCGTCACCGGTAGCTCCCGCGGGCTCGGCCGCGCCATCGTTCGCGAGCTGGCGGACCACGGCTGCAAGGTCGTGATCAACTACTTCCAGAGCAAGGAGCAGGCGGAGCAGCTGCTGGCGGAGCTCAAGGACAAGGGCCAGGAGGCGATCGCGGTGCAGGCAGGCGTGGCCCACCCGGACGACGTCCAGAGCATGATCGATACGACGGTCAAGGAGTTCGGCGGCATCGACATCCTGATCAACAATGCGGGCGTCAACCGCGACCGCACTATCCGCCGGATGAGCATCGAGGAGTGGCAGGAGGTGATCGCGACCGACCTGAGCAGCGCGTTCTACTGCACCTACTCGGCGCTGCCGCACATGATAGAGCGCGGCGGCGGGCGCATCGTCAACATGTCGTCCATCGTCGGCCAGATGGGGAACCTGGGGCAGTCGAACTACGCCGCCGCCAAGGCGGGGATGGTCGGTTTCACGAAGTCGGCGGCGCAGGAGCTGGCACGGTTCAACATCACGGTCAACGCCATGTGCCCGGGCTTCATCGAGACCGAGATGGTGACGAACCTGACGGAGGACGTTCAGCAGGCGCTGATCGCCAAGATCCCGCTGGGCCGCTTCGGGAAGGCGGAGGAGGTGGCGCGCCTCTGCCGCTTCCTGGTGTCGGAGGGCGATTACATCACGGGCGCCCAGATCAACATCAACGGCGGCATGTACCTGCAGTAGCCGTCCGCCCGCAGACGTTGTCCCCGTCCGTCCGTCCCACGATACCCCTGCGGCGCCTGTTGCTGCTGACCGTGCTGACGGCGGCGTTCGCCTTGGCCCTCGATGCCGCGCTCGCCGCCGCCGCCGCGCCATACGGGAACACCATCAGCCTGCTGGTGGTCCCCGGCATGGCCGGGGCGGTCATCTTCTTCGGCCTGCGCCCCTATCCGCCGGGCGGCCGGCTGAGGATGGCACTGATGACGGCGGTCGCGCTGTTCCTGCTGGGGCTGGGGCTCTAGCGACAGCAGGAACAGGCGCAGTGGGGTAAAGCCCCACTCGAATTGGGGCCCCTGCCCGACTGACTTGCCTTCGGCCCGCCGCCTAGAATCGTTGTGTCGGGCGGAGAAACGCCGCCCTTTGTGTGAGTTGGGAGGGCAGTACGAGTGTTCACGGCATCGCTGAACCTGGAGTCGCTCGTCCGGAAGTGCGCAGCCGAGGGTTGCGAGCAGCTAATCTCTCCGACGGCGGCGCAGGATGAGAAGTTCTGCTCCGAGGCCTGCCGGGAGCGCACCGAGAAGCTGACGGCGGCGAAAAAGGCCGCTAGCTAACGCGAACCGCCCGACGACGCGCCGCGCGCGTCCCGCCGGACTGCCGCGCGGCGCCGATTTGTGTCCCGCGACGGAATGTCATATACTTGAGTCAAGATCACTACTTACACCGCGTTCAAGCCCTCAGGGTCGGCAGACCCTTATCCCCGCCGCGAAAGGAACCCCTTGTTGCCGTCTTTCCATAGCTTTCATCTACGAGATTCCAGCCTTCAGACGCTAGCCCGCATGAAGATAGACACCCCCACCTCTATTCAGGAGCGCTCAATCCCGGTGCTGCTGGCGGGTCGTGATGTAATCGGCCAGGCCCAGACCGGCTCCGGCAAGACTCTGGCCTTCGGGCTGCCCATCATGGAGCGTTGCGATGCGCAGCAACGGCATGTGCAGGCGCTCATCCTCACCCCGACGCGCGAGCTCGCCAAGCAGGTCGGCGAGGTCCTCAGCGATCTGGGCAAGGGTGCGGGCGTCAGCGTGGCGCTGATCTACGGCGGCCGCCCCTTCGGGCCGCAGGAGGCGGCGCTGGCGCGCGGCGCGCAGGTGGTGGTCGGCACGCCGGGACGGGTCCTGGACCACCTCAAGCGGAGAACGCTCCGGCTGGAACAAGTGCGAATGCTCATCCTGGACGAAGCGGACGAGATGCTTGACCAGGGGTTCGCCCCGGACGTGGAGCGGATCCTGGCGCTGACCCCGCGGAGCCGCCAGACGGCCCTCTTCTCGGCGACGATCCCACCCTGGGTGCAGAAGCTAAAGGCCAAGCACCTTACGGACCCGGAGGTGCTGGTGTCGGAGGAGGGCGACGGCTCGGACCCCGACATCGAGCACGTGGTGATGGAAGCGTACACGGAGGACAAGTTCAAGCTCCTGCTGGGGCTCCTCGCCGAGCCGGTGGAGGGCGGAACGCTCGTGTTCGGCCGGACGAAGAGAGGGGTGCGCAACCTAGGGCTGAGGCTGGAGAACGCGGGCCACCGGGTCGCGGTGCTGCAGGGCAACCTGGACCAGAACGCGCGCGACAAGGCGATGGAGCAGTTCCGCTCCGGCCGCGTACCGATCCTGGTGGCGACGAACGTCGCCGCGCGCGGGCTGGACATCCTGCACATCGCGAGGGTGATCAACTACGAGCTGCCGGAGACCCACGAGCTGTTCACACACCGGGTGGGCCGCACCGGCCGGATGGGCCGCTCCGGGCGCGCCATCACGCTGGTGAGCGCGACCGATCTCACAAAGTGGCAGGCGATCGAGCGGGGCCTCGCCCGCAAGCTGCCGCGGGTGAGCCCAAACGGCTCGCCGATCGCGCCCCGGCCGCAGGCCGCGGTCTCGCGGCGGACATCGAGTAGCTTCGGACGGCGCGGCTGGCCGCGGCGTCGCGTGTTGTCCCGATAGGAGGGGCCGGACTGGGTAGCAGTATCTACGTAGGCAACCTGGCGCACGAGACAACGGAGGCTGATCTCCGGGCGGCGTTCTCACCCTTCGGGGAGATAACCTCCATCAAGATGGTCACCGACCGTCGCGGTCGCGCCAAGGGGTTCGCCTACGTGGAGATGTCCGACGTGGCCTCCGCCACCGCCGCTATGGAAGCGCTGCGGGGGACGCAGCTGAACGGGCGCACGATGGACACCGTGCTCGAGGAGCCGCGGCGAAACCGCGGCCGGCGGCGCCGCTAACGGGCGCGCCCGGCGCCGCAGCCCCTGATACACCAGCCCTCCGGCGAGCGGCTCTGGCATCATCTCCACCGGACGGACGGACGTCCTCCCCAGCGGTAATCCGTTCCGCCGGCGTGTAGATCCCTCTGATTTGCCGTCGCCCAGGGAGGGCGGCGGATGTCACAGGCGCCTCCGGGCAGACGGGGACCCGTGCTACAATCCGTCCCGTGCTGACCTACGACCCGGAGAAGGCGGTCGCTCACCTGAGGAAGGCTGACCCGGCGCTGGCCCGCGTCATCGAAGCCGTCGGTCCCCTGACGCTGGAGCCGCGCGACGGCGCCTTCCGCTCTCTGGCGCGGGCGATCTTCTTCCAGCAGCTGGCCGGCCCGGCGGCGCGGGCGATCATGGGGCGCGTGCTCGCCGCGCTGAGCAGCGACGAAGCGCGTTTCTTCACGCCGCAGCAACTCCTGGCCGCGAGCGACGGCGACCTGCGTGCGGCCGGCCTCTCGCGGCAGAAGCTCGCCTACCTGCGCGACCTCTCGGAGAAGTTCGCCGGCGGTGAGCTGAGCGAAGGTGAGTTCGCCGCCGAGGACGACGAGGAGGTCATCCGCAAGGTCACCCTGGTCAAGGGGATCGGGCGCTGGACGGCGGAGATGTTCCTGATCTTCTCGCTGGGCCGGCCGGATGTGCTGCCGGTGGACGACCTGGGAGTGCGGCGGGGATTCCAGCAGACCTACGGTCTCGGCGAGCTGCCGAAGCCGGAGGATATGCAGCGTATCGCGGAGCCGTGGCGGCCGTACCGGAGCGCGGGCACGTGGTATATGTGGCGCAGCCTCGGCGTGGCGCTGCCCGAAGAGGGCCGCTGAGCTACCCCATCCGCATCCTCACCACGTACAGCCCGCTAGCACCGAGGAGCAGCGCGCCGATGGCGACGGCGACCCCCGTAGCCACCGGGGCTACGTAGTCGCGATCAGAGGAGGAGCCGCCGGAGGCTGGCGCGGTCTCGGCGACGGACGAGAGCTCCACGATACCGCCGACGGCTGGAGGCAAGCAAACTTCTGAGCTGTTTTCAATTACAGCCACCGCATTGGCTTCGAGCAGCGAGACGTAGACCCGGTCATTACTAGCGTTTGCCGCTGGCCACCACGGCCCACCAGACATGGGCAGCGTGCAAAGTATGCTGACTCCCCTGATTATGGTGACACTATCTTCGACCCCACCTGTACGATGCGGTACGTATAGGAGGCCAGTGGATGGGTTGAGGGCAATCCAGAACGTCCCGTGATTGAGAGAGATGACCCCGGTCACGCTGTCGCTCGCCCCGTCTATGACGGAGATGCGTTCGATGTCCTCATGACCTACATATATGCGGCCGGTCACAGGGTCGACCGCGACGTCAGTTGGACCAGGGTCTACGGGGATGGTGTTGATGACAGTGTTGGTGATGCCGTCGATGACTGAGACGTTACCGCTACCAACATTGGCTACGTAGACTCGGTCGGTGCTGGGATTCACGTCCACTCCGATTGGAACCAAACCGACGTCAATGGTCGCGAGTTCCGAGTTCGAGTCACCATCGATTGCCGAGACCAACCCGCGTGTGGAGAAGCTCGCCACATATATCCGGTTGGTGACAGGATTTACAGCTATTCCAAATGGAGCCCAGGCTCCAACTGGCACAGTGGCGATGACGCTGTTCGAGTCTCCGTCGATGACTGAAACGGCGTTGCCCTGAACATCCGGTACATAGACACGGTTTGTCACTGGATTGACCGCCGCTGAATACGGCTTGAATCCAAGGGGCACTACGTCTATGACGGATTCGGTGGTTCCGTCGATGACTGAAACGGCCCTGCCCTCAACATCCGGTACATAGAGACGGTTTGTCACTGGATTGACCGCCACTGAATACGGCTTGAATCCAAGGGGCACTACGTCCACGACGGATTCGGTGGTTCGGTCGATGACTGAAAGACTGTCAGTTCGGTCGTGAGCAACGTATGTTCGATTCATGACCGGCCTAACGCCAATGCCGAACGGGATGCTGTGGACGGCTATCGTCGTTGGGGCACCCCCGATAGGCGAAACGTCGCGGAGCAACGACGTTGCTAGAAGCGCCAGCAGCGCGACTACCGCAGGTCGCAAATACTTAATGACCGCACCCCCTCGCGTATCCCGTGCCGCGATTGTGCGCCTATGCGGGGAGGTTGTCAATCAACGGCGGGGCCGGCCGGATGTGCTGCCGGTGGACGACCTGGGAGTGCGGCGGGGATTCCAGCAGACCTACGGCCTCGGCGAGTTGCCGAAGCCGGAGGAGATGCAGCGCATCGCGGAGCCGTGGCGGCCGTACCGGAGCGCGGGCACGTGGTATATGTGGCGCAGCCTCGGCGTGGCGCTGCCCGAAGAGGGCCGCTGAACGCGACCGCGCGCCTGACCCGAGGTTGGGTCCGGGACTCTAGAACCTGCCGGGCGGGGAACCGAACCCTGTAAACCTCTGGCCTGCCGTAGCGGTGGTCCTTCGCCTCTCCTCCGGAGTTCTCGTCACAGGCTGAGCGAGCTCATCTAGCACCCGACGGGCCGCAATCTTGGACTTCATAGCAACAAGCTTGTCTGCCTTGGGCTTTGACCGACCCAAGTATCGGTTTGGAAACCACTCCATCTGAGCGGTCCTCCTTTCCATCACTGCCTACGTTCACTGCCTACTTTCAATTCTGGCATCCTAATGGGGAGAAGACAGTTAACGGAACATAGATTTGGGTTGAGGTACGGTAAACAGCGGCGGCGCTGCGGGCCGCCCGTGGCTCCCACCCGCGCTTGACCCCTTACCCGCGCAGCGGATACGATGCAAGGCGCCCTAGAAGCAGGAGGAGACCATGAACGAAGTCGTCATCGCCGGCGCCGCCCGTACGCCCATCGGCACCTTCGGCGGCGCATTCGCCGAGGTTCCCGCCACCAGGCTGGGAGCCGTCGCCATCGCCGAAGCGCTGAAGCGGGCGGGGGTGAAGCCCGAGCAGGTGGACGAGGTGCTGATGGGGAACGTCCTCTCCGCCGGACTGGGGATGAACCCGGCGCGGCAGGCCGCCCTGGCGGCGGGCATCCCGGACAGCACCCCCGCCACGTCCGTGAACAAGGTGTGCGGCTCCGGCCTGAAGACGGTGGCGCTGGCGGCGGGCGCGATAATGCTCGGCGACGCCGAGATCGTGGTGGCGGGCGGCATGGAGGGGATGTCCAGCACACCGTACCTGCTGCCGAAGGCGCGCTACGGCTACCGGATGGGCCACGGCGAGGTAACGGACCACATGATAAAGGACGGGCTGTGGTGCGCCCTGGAGGACTGCCACATGGGCGTCACCGCCGAGAACATCGCCCGGGAGCGCGAGATCTCGCGCGCCGACCAGGACGCCTTCGCGGCGGAGAGCCAGCGGAAGGCAGGCCGCGCCTGGGAGACGGGGGTGTTCGCCGAAGAGGTCGTGCCGGTGGAGATCCAGCAGCGTAAGGGAACGGTCGTCGTCGATAAGGACGAGCACCCGCGGCCGGACACCACGGCCGAAGTGCTCGGGGGGCTGCGGGCGGCGTTCGCGGGCGATGGGACGGTGACGGCCGGCAACGCGTCCGGCATCAACGACGGCGGCGCCGCAGTGGTGGTGATGTCGCGCCAGAAGGCGGAGGAGCTGGGCGTGAAGCCGCTCGCATCGGTCCGCGCCTACGCCTCGGCGGGGGTGGAGCCGCGGGTGATGGGGCTGGGCCCGCTGCCGGCGACGCGAAACGTCCTCGCGAAATCCGGTCTGTCGCTGGCCGAGATCGACCTGATCGAGGCGAACGAGGCGTTCGCCGCGCAGTCGCTGGCGGTGGGGCGCGATCTGGGCTGGGACTGGGAGCGGGTGAACGTGAACGGGGGCGCGATCGCCCTGGGCCACCCGATCGGCGCCAGCGGCGCGCGCATCCTGGTGACGCTGCTCTACGAGATGAAGCGGCGGCAGGCGAAGCGCGGCCTGGCCACGCTATGCATCGGCGGTGGCCAGGGGATCTCCATGATCGTGGAGTCCGTGAACTAGCGCC
>Ga0214473_10009268_pt1 | contig 11639 bp, 9 predicted proteins | sample RVTome_7_FD_203509 | JGI IMG/M metagenome (GOLD analysis project Ga0214473, IMG submission 203509) | Soil microbial communities from uranium-contaminated site in the Upper Colorado River Basin, Wyoming, United States - RVT98D197 | ecosystem: Environmental > Terrestrial > Soil > Contaminated >...
CCCACGTCGTGGACCCGGGCGGTTCAGCCGAGTCCAAGGCTTCCCACGTCGGGGGCACGCTTCCATGAGGCGAATGGAAGGCTTCCCACGCCGTGGGCCTGCTTCCATCGGCCGATTCCAAGCCTTCCCACGCCGTTGGCACGCCTCCGTCAGCCGAATCCAGGCTTTCCCACGTCCTAGACCCGCTTCCATCAATCGAATCGAAGGCTCCCCGCGTCGAGGGCACGTATGGATCGGCCGATTCCAAGCCTACCCACGCCGTGGGCATGCTTCCATCGGCCGATTGCGGGGCCCCCGCGTCGTGCGCATCCTTCACGTTGGCGGATGGCGGGCTCGCCTTCGTCCGGGGAGTCCCGCTGGCCTGGTCCCTCCACCAGGAGACAGCGATGCGGTTTCCCAAGGCCGAAGCCCAGATCCTGATCCTCGCGCAGCGGGTGATCGACGGCCTGCGTGAAGCGGCCGACGATTTCCCCAACCCGCCGGTCTCGGCGGACGAGCTCCAGGCCCTGCTGGACGAGGTCCGCGCCGCCGTCGGGCGCACCACGGCTGCCACGTCGGCGTTCCACGAGGAGCATGCCAGGAAAGACCGGGCCCTGGCCCGGCTGGTGGCCGCCCTCAAGGCCGACCTCAAGTACGCCGAGATCATGGTGCGCCAGGCCCCGGGGAAGCTGATGCGGCTCGGCTGGGGGCCCAGGCGGCCGCGGAAGGCGCTCGAGGCGCCCGGCGAAGTGCGGAACACGCGAATCCTGGCCGAGGCGGAGACCTACTTGATCCTGGCCTGGGACCCGCCGGTGGATGGCGGGGCAGCCGCCGCTTACGCCATCCAGCGCAAACGCGACGACCAGCCGTGGGAAGAGGTGGGCTCGGGTGTGGACACCCAGTACACCGTGAGCGACCAGCCCCGCGGCAACGAGCTGCAGTTTCGGGTGTACGCCAGAAACAAGGCGGGCAGCGGGCCGCCCGGCAGCGTGGTCAGGGCGGTGCTGTAACCGCGCGACCTACGCCGTGACCCGACCTCAGCGCGCTGGCAGCTCCCCCGCGAACCGCCACTGCGGCCGGTGGTCCGGACTGAGCCGCTGCCCCGTCAAACGCGCGCGCACCATCTCGATCGGCATCGAGCCCCCCTGGAGCACGGCGTCGTGGAACGCACGGGGGGTCATCCGCCCCGACTCCACCAGCTCTCGATAGAGCGCCCGGATCTGGAGCCCGCCCAGCATGTACGCCGCCTGGTAGAGGGGCGAATAGTCGCCGGCCACCGAGCGGCGCACCTCGCCCTCGGCGTTGGCCCGCTCGTGCCCTACACGCTCCACCAGGAAGTCTACGGCTTCCTGGGGCGACATGGTGCCCAAATGGAACCGCAACGAGAAAATGATCCGCGCCGCTCGGTGCGAGCGCCAGAACAACATCCCGATCCGGTCCTCCGGACCGCGCGGGAAGCCCAAGTCCCAGAGGAGGAACTCCCAGTAAAGCGCCCACCCTTCGCCCCAGAACGGGGTCCCGAAGGGACGGCGGTGGGTGTTGTACCGCGCGGTCATGAAGCCCTGGAGGTGATGGCCGGGGATCATCTCGTGATGCGCCGTGGCGCGCGAGAAATGCGGGTTGTTCCCCCGCATGCTCATGAGCTTCTCCTCGTGGGTCATCTCGTCGGTGGGATACGACACCTGGAAGACCTCGCCGCCCAGGAAGAACGGGGAGACCCGCTGGCGCTCCGGGGGGATCATCTCCATGCGCCAGATTTCCTTGGCGAGCGGGGGAACCGTGACCAGGTTCCGTTCCTCGACGAAGGTCATCGCCTCGCGGGCCAAGTCGCGCACCAGGCGGGTCTGCTCGCCGGGCGGCACGTACGTCTGCTTCACCTTCTCGAGCGCTGCTTTCCAATCGTCGCCCAAGCCCATCTCCCGCGCCGCCTTCCGGAACTCGGCCTCGCACCAGGCGAACTCCCGTTCGGCGATGGCGATCAGCTCCTCCACGGTGTAGGGGATCATCTCGTGCGCCAGGTCCGCCCGGAGCCCCTCGGCGCCGATAGGATCGCCGATCATGGGCTCCGCCTCACCCGGGCGCGCCCCCACCACCGTCTCCCTTAAGTATCGGGCGTAGCGCCCCAGTGCCGAATCGGCCCGCTGATACGGGTCGGCGGTCCACCAGGTGAAGAGCGGGTCGTACCCCGCGTGGAACCCGTGCCAGCGCTCGAGTGCGCGATCCAGCTCGCCGAGCGTGTTCAAGACGCGGCGCCCTACGACCCGCGTGAGGCGGTCGGACCGCAAGGCCGCCGTCGAGTCACCGGTCCAGGCGGCACGGGCCCGCGCGCGCGCGGAATCCACCTGGCGCGCGAGCGCCGCCAGCGTTTCGGCCGTACGGCGTGGGTCCACCGGCCCCATCTGGCGGCGGCCTTCTTCCAGATCCATGACCGTGGCGGCGAATGGCAGCCACGGCAGCATCTCCTGGAACTGGTGCTCCTCGCGATCCAACAGCGACACCTGGTAGCGGAGTTCATTGGCGAAGAGCACGCGGTCCACCCGGCCCTCGGCACCCAGTCGCTCCATGCCGATCCGCCCCGCCCGTTGCGCCCAGTCCGTGTAGAACTCACGCAGGCGCGCCCGCCGGGCGGGGGAGAACGGAACACCGTAGCGCCGGAGCAAAACGGCACGGTCGGTGGAGAACAGGTCAATCGTGTCGCGCAGTTCGCTCGGGGAGCCGGGGCTCCATTGTTGCGCCAATGCGAGCCGGGGGATGCCCAGCCCCACGATACCCGCGACGAGCGGGAGTGCCGCGATCCGTATCGCCACTTTCAGCGTCATCGGAGTTCCGCCAGAAGAATGCTCGATGGGAAGGGGATGACCGCCGCGCGGAGGCGGAGGCTAGGGTTCCGCCTTCCGAAAGACATAATTCCATCCGCCCTGACTCAGGCTGATGGCCGTACCACCCAGCTGTGCGGTCAGGTCTCCGCCTAGCGCGTGCAGCCGGATGGTGCTCATGCGCTGCTCGTACGTCCCGGTGGTCACCGACGAGTCCATGTACTCGGCGCGGGCGGGGCTCCGCACGCGGAACAACAGGCGATATCGATAGGTGCCGTTCGGATTCAGGTCGAGCGCTCCGGCGGTGAGCTCGGACGACCCTTGAGCCACCCAGCCCGCGCGGACCGGAAGCCGCGTGCCGTTCACCCCGATCAGCTCGTACGTACCCGAGATGTCCGGCGCGGATCGGCATCCGGCGACCGCGGCGAGCGCTATCCCACAGCCCACGATCGATCGTCGGACACCCATTACACCTCCAGTTTCCGCCTCGCTGCCCGGATCAAGAACGCGCACAGCACACCGAACATCACCAGGCCAATGAAGTCCGCCACGCCACCCAGCCGCTCCCAGCCGTGAACGCCCACCGTGTCGCCGACCCACTGCATGATGGAGACCTCCTGCCCCGCGACGGTGATGGGGATCCCGGCCAACAGCGCGATCGCGATACCGGTCAGCGACCCGCCGGCCACGAGGCCCGTGCTGTAGAGCATGCCGGGCGTGACCTCGGTCTCTTCAGATCTCCGGCCGCTCATCTTGTCCATGATACCTTTGAGCGCGCCGCCCACGAAGATGGGCGCCGTCGTGGAGAGCGGCAGGTAGGCGCCCACCGCAAACGACAGGGAGCGCACCCCGCACAACTCCACCACCACCGAGATGAACGCCCCGACGAACACCAGGCCCCAGGGCAGGTCCTGCGCCAGTAAGCCGCGGATGATGGTGGCCATCAGCGTCGCCTGCGGTGCCGAGAAACGGTCCGTGCCGATGGCGTGCTCAATGCCCTGGAATCGCATGGAACCGTCGAGCGTCTGGAGCGTCCATCCGACCACGAAGGCCGACGACGCCACGCCGATGACCAGCCCGATCTGCTGCCAGATGGGGGTGGCCCCCACGATGTACCCGGTCTTCAGGTCCTGGCTGGTTGCACCCGCCTCCGCCGCGGCGATGCACACGATGCCGCCCACCGACAGGGCCAGCGCCTGATAAACGTCGCCGGTCCAACCGATCGCCACGAACAACAGGCACGTCGCCATGAGCGTCGCGATGGTCATGCCGGAGATGGGATTGGACGAGTTGCCGATGATGCCCGTGATTCTGGAGCTTACCGTGACGAAGAAGAACCCGAAGACCACGACCAGCAACCCCATCAGCAAGGTCCCGGGGAACTCACCGGGAAGCTGGGGCATGATCGCCACGATCAGGACCAGCAGCAGCGACCCGCCAAGGACGAAGGTGATGGGGATGTCGCGTTCGGTCCTGACCGGCGCCCGGCCCGCCCGGATCTCCGCCAGCGCCCCGAAGCTCTCCTTGAACGCCGACGCGATGGTGGGCAGCGTCCGAAGCAGGGTGATGAGGCCCGCCGCGGCCACCGCGCCGGCGCCGATGTACCGGGCGTAGCCCAGCCGGATCTGGTTGGCCGACATCTGAGAGATGAGCAGGTCGCCGGTGCCCGGGCGGAGGACGGTGGGAAGCGCGTCCCCCACGATGCTGACCAACGGCACCAACACCAGCGCCGTCAGCACGCCGCCGGCGACCAGGTTGCCGGAGATCTTGGGACCGATGATGTACCCCACACCGAGGTACTCCGGCGTGATCTCGGCGTGCACGGTGGCGTTGGGAAGCGGGGCCGAGCGCGACGTGACGTAGGCCGGCACGTCCTTCCATAACCCCAGGATGCTCATCAACGACTTGTACAGAAACGCGATCCCCAGGCCCCGGAACACCAGGCCCGCCATCTCGCCGCCCCGCTCACCCGCCACCAGGACTTCGGCGCACGCCGTGCCCTCCGGGTAGGGAAGCGTGCCATGCTCTTTCACGATGAGCGCCCGGCGCAGCGGGACCATGAACAGCACGCCCACGATGCCGCCGACGATCGACAGCGTCAGAATGTTGAAATAGGTGAAGAAGCTCTCACCACCGGCGCCGGGAGACAGGAAGAGCAGCGCGGGGATGGTGAAGACCACGCCGGCCGCAATGGACTCCCCGGCTGAGCCGATGGTCTGCACGATGTTGTTCTCGAGAATGGTGGACTTTCCCAGCCGCTTGAAGACGGCGATCGCGAGCACCGCGATGGGAATCGAGGCTGAGACCGTGAGGCCCGCCCGAAGCGCGAGGTACACGGTGGAGGCCCCGAAAATGAGCCCGAAGATCGCGCCCAGAATAATCGCGCGAACCGTGAACTCCGCCGGAGTCTGCGACGCGGGAACGAACGGCTGGAACTGCTTCGCGGGTGCGGTCATGACCTCACCGTGGGTGCAGGCGACGGGCTATTCTGGCCCGCTTTCCCCCCGAAGGGAAGGGCGCCAATATTCCGGCTCCCCAATCTCGGCGTGAGCATCCGTTCATGGTCACCCAGGTGGACCGCCAATACGTCGTTCGCACGCTCCAGGACCTGGTGCGGATCAACTCGATCAACCCCGCGCTGGAAGCCGGCGGACCTGGCGAAGCCGAGATAGCCGGCTACGTGGCGCGCGCGCTCGAGGCCACCGGCCTCCACGTCACCACCCATGAGCCCGAGCGCGGGCGCGTCAGCGTGGTGGGTCGCCTGGAGGGACGGGCGGGCGGACGGTCATTGATGCTGAATGCCCACATGGACACGGTGGGTGTGGCGGGGATGCCCGAGCCCTTCTCCGGGGCCGTGCGCGACGGGAAGCTGTTTGGGCGAGGCGCCTATGACATGAAAGGCAGCCTCGCGGCCATGCTGGGGGCGGCCAAGGCCCTGGCGGACGCGAAGGCGCCGTTCAAGGGTTCGTTGCTCATTGCCGGCGTGGCCGACGAGGAGAACGCCAGCATGGGTACGGCCGATCTCATCCCCCGGTATGCGGTGAATGCGGCGATCGTGACCGAACCCACGCACCTGGACGTCTGTCTTGCCCACAAGGGGTTCGCCTGGATCGAGGTCACCACCGAGGGCCGCGCGGCGCACGGCAGCCGGCCCGATCTCGGTGTGGACGCGAATCTCGCCATGGGCCAGGTCTTAGGAAGGCTGGCCCGGCTGGAACGTGAGCTCAGGGCGCGGAAGCCGCACCCGCTCGTGGGCCCGCCATCGCTGCACGCCGGTGTGCTCCGTGGCGGCAGCGCGCCGTCGGTCTACGCCGCCAGCTCCACGCTTACCATTGAGCGGCGGATGATCCCGGGAGAAACGGAATCACAAGTCCTCCGGGAAGTCGCCGATCTCATTGATGAGCTGGCGCGCGCGGATACCCAATTCCGAGCGGCGCACCGCCTGACCCTCGCCCGCGAGCCCTTCGAAGTCTCCCGCGACGCGGAGATCGTGCAAGCCGTGGCGCGCGCCGTCGAGGCCGAGCTGGGCGCGCCGGCCCGGTTTGGCGGGCAGACGCCGTGGATGGACTCGGCGTTGCTGGCGGCCGCGGGCGTGGAGACGGTGGTCATTGGGCCCACCGGGGCCGGGGCCCATGCCGCCGAGGAATGGGTGGACCTGGAATCCGTCCTGCAGCTCGCCGGCGTGCTCGTCAGGGCCACGCTGGAGTACTGCGGGTAAGGTCCGCCGGCGCTTGCCTCGTTCCGTTGTGTACGTGGTCCGTGAGTGCTAGCGTGTTTCCCCTCATGAACGCACGCCGGACGAGGTTGGTGGGCTACCTGTGCGCGCTAGGCGCCGGGACGCTTTGGGGCACCACGGGGCCCCTGTCCACTGCGCTCTACGCCCAGGGCGCCGAGATAACCGGGATTGGGTTCTGGCGTATCGCGGTGGCGACGCTGGGGTTGCTGGCTTACGGCGCCCTGCGGCGCGAACTGTTCGCGGTAGACCGGAGGACCGTGCTCCTGGTCGGGCTCCTGGGGGGCGCGTTCGTGGCCCTGTTCGAGGTCGCCTATCAGTTCGCCATCGCGGGAGCGGGCGTGGCCGGCGCCGCGGCGCTCCTCTACACGGCGCCGGTGATGGTCGCGTTGCTCGCGGATCCCTTGTTGGGTGAGCGGCTCACCGCCACGCGGCTCGTACTCGCGATCCTGGTGGGTGCAGGCGCGGCGATGACGGTGAAGGGCGGCGGCCCCACGGGGGGCCCCACCGGCGGCCCCGGGCTGCTCCTGGGCGTCGCGGGAGGACTGATGGCCGCAGCGGCGTATGCCGGGACCACGGTGTTAGCGCGGTCGGTGGTCCCGCGGATTGGCTCGGTGCAGTTTTTGTTTCTCGAGATCGCCGGTGGGACGGTGCTGCTGGGAGTCCTGCTGCCGCTCACGGGACGTGCGCCGCTGCCTCCCGCGACGGGCGCCGCGTGGGCGTACGTGCTCGCGCTCGCATTCGCCACGGTGCTCGCGGCCAACTTCCTGTTCTTTGGCGGGGTCAAGCGCATCGAGGCGGCCCCCACGGCGGTGGCCGCGACCATCGAGCCGGTGGTTGCCGCGTTGCTGGCGCTGGCGTTGTTCAGCCAGCACTTGACCGCGGGAGGGTGGCTGGGCCTCGCGATGGTGGTGGGTGGCGTCGCGGCGGGCTACGTGCGCGACGCCGCCAGGGCGGGATAGGCGCGGCGCGCGCCGGTCACGACTCCGCCGGCGGCTCTGGCAGCTTGAGCAGTCGCGCCGCGTTCCCTCCCAGGATCTTCTTCGTATCCGCCTCCGGCAGGTCCATGGCCTTGATGCTGTCGAGCATCCGCTCGATGCTCCCGATCTGATGGGGATAGTCGCTCCCGGCGAGGATGTGATCCACCCCCGCGAACGCCACGGCGAGCCGCAACGCGGCGCGGTCGAAATTCACTGTGTCGTAGTAGAAGCGCTTCAGGTACTCACTGGGCATGAGTGAGATTCCGGCGCGGCACTCGGCGAACGCCTCATACCCCCGGTCCAGCCGCTCCGCCAGGTAGGGAATGGCGCCGCCCAGGTGCGAGAGCACCCACGAAATCCTGGGGAACCGCTCGGGCACGCCGGCGAACACCAGGTGCGCCGCGGCCAGGGTGGTGTCCATCAGGAAGCCCACCAGCGGCATGAGCCAGTATTCCTTCATAGCCTCCACCCCCACAGGACTCGTGGGGTGGATATGCAGCACCGCGCCCAGTTCGTCGGCTTTCTCGTACAATGGCCAGAAGGCTTCGTCGGCCAGGGCCATCCCGTTGACGTTGCTGAAGAGCATCGCCCCCGGGAGGCTCAGCTGCTTCATCGCCCGTTCGAGTTCCGCTACGGACGCCTTGACGTCGTTGAGGGGCAACGTTGCCAGGGCGGAGAACCGGGTGGGCCGCGCCCGGATGATGGTCTGGAACGTGTCGTTCACCATCCGGGCCAGCACCGCCGCGCGTCCGGGTTCTTCCACGTGGGTCCCGGGCGTCGTGAGCGTGAGTACCTGCAAATCCACCCCCCCGTCCTCGAGGACCTCCTCCCGGTACGCGATATCTCGGTGGCCACGGACCGCGATGTTGTAGTCGCCGGGGTAATGGAGTACCGGATTGCCCTCGGCGTCCTCGGTGACGTCGACCGCGCCCGGGCCGTGGCTCAGGGCTTCGAGATAGGACGGCGGATAGAAATGATTGTGGACGTCAATGATTCGCACGGGTCTCCTCGCCGGTTGGTCGTCGTCGGACCCACACATGATAGATGGGCCACCCGATCAGCACGAGGGCGAGCCCGCCGGCGCTCCTGATGGGCTCGGACAGGATGTGGTTGACCACGATCCCGAGCGAGCTGACAATGAACACCGCCGGGACGACCGGAAAGCCGAACACGCGGTACCGCGGCGCGTAGGCCGGACGGCGCCGCAGCACGAACAGGCCGGCGGCCATCGCCGCGAAGAAGATCCACTCGGTGTACACCACCCGCGTGAGCAGCTCCTGGTAGGTGCCCGACGCCACCAGGATGCTGGACCACACGGCCTGGAGCGCAATGGCCCGCGCGGGCGTCTGGAAGCGCGGGTGCACGGCGCGCAGCCACCCGAACAGCAAGCCGTCCTGCGCCATGGAGAAGTACACGCGCGGTCCGGCCAAAATGATCCCGCTCAGGCCGCCGAAGGTGGAGAACATGACCAGCGCCGCCATGAAGCCCCCGCCGCCGGTCCCCAGCAGGGCGTCGGCAGCGTCGGCGGCGATCCGCGTGGACCGCGCCACCTCGTCCAGGGGAAGGACGTAGAGGTATACCGCGTTGAGGGCCACGTAGCACGCGGTCACGATCAGGGTGCCGAACACCAGCGCCCGCGGAATGGTGCGCTCGGGGTCGCGCGTCTCGCCCGCGGCGTAGGTGACCATGTGCCAGCCGCCAAAGGTGAACAGGCCGGCGATGAGCGCCGGGCCGAACGACGCGGGTGCAGGATTGACGCTGGGCGCGAAATGCTGGGGGAGCCGCGACCCCAGTGCGAAGCCCACCACGATAATCCCGGCGACGGCGAGCAGCTTCCCAATCGTAAAGGCCGTTTGCAGGGTGCTGCCTTCTTTCACGCCCAGGTAGTTGACGGTGGACAGCACCAGGATCGCGGCCACGGCCACGACCTTGACCCCCGCGTCGCCCAGCGGCAGGAAGAACGCGGCGTAGCGGGCGAACACCATGCCGATGGCGGCGATGATGCCGGAGTGCATGGTCCAGAACATGGCCCAGCCCCACAGGAAGCCCAGCGCCGGGGAGAAGGCGTTCCGCAGGAAGACGTACACGCCGCCCGTCTGGGGGTAGGCCGACGCCAGCTCGGCGGAGACCAGCGAGCCGAACAGCGTGAGCACGCCGGCCATGGCCCACACCAGGAACACGCCCGAGATCGATGGGACGTGGCCGGTCACCACGGAGGGCTGCACGAAGATCGAGGCACCAAGGATGGTGCCCACGACCATCGCGCTGGCCTGCACCAGGCCGATGGAGCGCCGGAGCTCAGGCGCGGCGAGGGGAGTCAACGGTTCAGGGTTCGGCTGGCGTTCACTGCCATTCCTCGTTGCCAAAGCCGAGACGTGCAAATGGAGGCCGGCGGGCGAAGTGATCCTGCAACAACTCCGCGAGCTGTCGAGAGCCGGCTTCGTTGAAGTGCATGTCGTCGTAGAACACGGTGGTGTCGGGAGGCAGAAAACCAGCCACGTCAATACACTCGACCCCGGCGTCTGCGCAGACGCTGAGAAGCGTCGCGTTGTATCGCGACATCCCGCGCGCCAGGGCGGAGGTCGTGAAAAACGCCGTGGTCGAATCGGGCTCGCGGGTACCGACCCAGCCAAACCACAGGAGACGCTCCAGCGCGGGCGACAGATGCTCATGCCAGAGGGTGGGTTGCGTCATGAAGACCAGCCGGACACCCGCGGCCCGAGCGACCGCGATGATCGCCTCCAGGTTCGCGCGATATTCCGCCAACGGCGCGTCCAATGGCGGCAAGCTGTCAATTGGGTGATCAACCTGCGCTCGCACGCGCCGTACGCGGGCGATCCCTCCGTCGCCCGCCCCCCAGCGGCTGCGATGTTGCCAGGCCAGCTTGGCACGGCGGGCCAACTGCCACACAGCCGTCTCACGAAACCACGGGCGGGCGCTCGAACCACCAGCTCCCTGCAACGTTCCGGGGAGGGACACGAACGCCGATTGGAGTTGTTCCGCTTCGGCGGCGGGCTCGGTGATCGGCCTCGGGGCCCCGTAATCGAATCCCTGCTGCAGGGTCTTCACGAGGTCGTTGGCCCCCACGAGCACGATCACCGCGTCGATGCGTGGATACCAGGTCAGGAGGTGCTTTATTTGCACCACGTGGTCGCGGGCGGTTTTCCCGGAACGGCCGACGTTGCCGACCCATGCCCGGCGGCCGTCCGCAGTCCGGTCCAGGCCAGCTTCGAGCAGGTAGGGCCAGGCCAACGTGTCATCGAGAACGAGACACTCGGTCGTGCTGCCGCCGACCGCCAGAATACGGTACTCGGCCCCATCGGGACCGAAGAGCCGCCCGCGGATTCCGTAGCGATTCACGCGATATCGAACTCGTCCCGCCACTCCCGGGAGCAACCCCGGGGGCACGTCGAATGACCGGTTGGTTCCGGGCATCAGCGAGTAGTACCCGCGAGCGGAGGGGAGCAGGGCGCGGAGAGCGCCTTCGGTGAGGCCAATGCCCATCAGCCCCGACACGAGGAGAAGCGTCAGGTTTGTCAAACAGGGGCCCGTACGGCCAGGCATCTACCGAGCCTCTGGGCCGATCGTGTTCAGCAGGCTGTACTCCCTTCGCGTCATGCCTCAACCACCTGCTTAGGCAGCAACGCGCTCAAGTGCATGAGGATGTCGTACACGGACACGCCTGCCCGCTGCGCCACCCCGTTGGGTGTGATCTCCGGCCGATCGGGTCCCACCAGCGTCACCACGTCACCCACGTCCACCGTGCGCTGGTCGCCGAGCTCCACAATCGTGTGGCTCGCGCTCACGGCGGCGATCACAGGATACAACCGGTCCCGGATCAGCACCTGGCATCCCTTGACCGCGGCCCGCGGGTAGCCGTCCGCGTGTCCGGCGGGAATGATGGCCATCCAGGTGGGCTTGCCCGCCGTGTACGCCCGATCGTAGCTCGCCGAGTCGCCGGCCCGGAGCTGCTGCACGTCCACCACCCGCGCCTTGAGGCGGAAGGCCGGCGTAAGGGGGGCCAGCCCAAGCTCCGGGGTGCCGGCGGGGTAGGCGCCGTAGAGCGCGAGACCGGGTCGTACCATGTCGAGGTATGCGTCACGCCGCAGGAACAACCCGTGAGAGGATGCC
>Ga0214473_10009270_pt1 | contig 11639 bp, 22 predicted proteins | sample RVTome_7_FD_203509 | JGI IMG/M metagenome (GOLD analysis project Ga0214473, IMG submission 203509) | Soil microbial communities from uranium-contaminated site in the Upper Colorado River Basin, Wyoming, United States - RVT98D197 | ecosystem: Environmental > Terrestrial > Soil > Contaminated >...
GCTCCCCGGTCGGAGCGAGGCTGAGCTTCCCCTGCTTCACCAGGTAGTCATAGACCTTCTTCGCCTTCTCACGAAGCTTGAGCGTCGTCGCCATCTGCCGTCTCCTTTTCGATTTCTTCGTCCCATTGCCAGGAGAAGCGCTTCCTACCGCGATCTGCGATAGGTCTTCTCCCGTCTCACACAGCTCTCCTTCTCTTCACCCACCGACTTCATCCCCGAACTTCGCGAACTCCAACTCACCCAAGAGCAGGCAAGGGCAAGCTTGTCCACACTCACTCGTGAGCTGAATGTGATACCAGGTCGTGTAAGGATTGTCGGTAATGATCTCCTTTATCACTCCCTCTCGACCGTACCAGTCCAAAGAGACGTTCTTGTGCCTATTCACCATAATCTTGTCACCGACCTTGATCATGTGTCCTCTCCGACCCATCGGAGGGTTGGCGCTTGTTCTTCTTGCACGAAGCACAGAGCTGTGATGGCAGCAAGGGAGCGTCAGGTTCTCCCTGCCAAAGACCACACAACCAACAATAAAAGCGACCGCTCATCAGACGTACCCTCTCCACATCACCATGAGCCTCTGAGCCGCCTCCGATCTCGTACCGTACTCAGCCAACGTCTCCGTGCCGGTCCTGACGCAGATGGTGTACCACTTGTAGTCGTACCCCCAGGAAGAGCCCCGCCACGGGTTCTTCTTCGGCACCTCACGCTGGAGCACCTTGCCGATTGTGACCTCCCGACCATCCTTGAAGACGGCATGGACTTGCCAGGCGGAGAGCTTGTGCCGAAGGCCAAACGTCTTTGGGCTCGGGTGGAGGACGCGCTCGTACCTCAGCCGACGAATGGAGCCGTCATCGGACAGCTCGGGCACCCGTGGCATGCGGAGCCGTTTGCGAAACGAAATCGTCACTTCTCCCTCCCTTGCAACCTCGCCCGGGCCTCGGCCCCCTCCCTGGTCGCCCTGGCCTCCATGAACGCTGTCCGGACCTCATCTCTCTCCCTGAGCGCTCTCGCTACCCCTTGGGGCAGCACGACAGGCACCAGATCACCCGATGCAGGACAATCGGAGACGTGCATCCACCTCGCTCCCTGCGTCTCGAAGGCTCCGCAGTACACGCACACGAGAGACACCTTCAAACGCTGATGGACCATCCACAAGATCACAACGACCGCCAGGGGCAGCGAGACCGGCCACGTAAGCGAGAACGCCAGCCGGACACCGAGAGTATGGAGAGTCGGAGCCTCCTTGAGGAAGAGGGTCTCGACTGCCCCGATGCCGATGCTGCACACGAGGAGAGCGGTCATGACCTTGAGCCAGAGGTCCAGGAGGTCACCCATCAGAATCCTCTTCTGCGCTCGACGTGCGTCATCAGATCTCCCGCCAACCCCCGCAGTCCTCGGACGATGGAGAACTTGACTCCACCGTCGTCGGGACGTCCCATGTCATCCCACGTCTCGATGTCCGAGGCGAGTGAGCGGAGCTTACCGATGAGCGCCCAGGTCTCCTCGTCCTTCTGAGAGAAGCGCTTCATGTCATCGGCTATGATCTGAAGGAGCCTGGTGATACCCACGATCTTGTCCGCACCCACTTCGTCCCCACCGTCGTGAAGCCTCAGCTCCCTCGACGAGGAGCGCGGCTCGACAGGTCTCTTCACCTCATCGGCCACCAGCCTCATCGCGGCGCAGAGGTTGGTGATGCGATCGAAGAGATCAGGATCTCGGCCGGCGAAGCGTATAGCAGCGTCACCCACCTGGAGGCGCTGGCTCGGGTGCTCGTTTCGTGCGATCTCCGATTCGGTCCGCATCTTCGGCAAGCCACCCACCGTCACGCCGGTTCCTGGTGGATGGCCGCGCATGATCACTACGTCCCCCGCCGGTCCAGCACCCACGGGAGGAGGTCCCGGGGAGCGACCCGAACGAACGCACTCGCCGCAGTAGTCCTGTACGGAGAACTTCCCGCAGCCCAAGCACTGGTTGTTGGGAGGTGGTTGCACGGTCGTGATGCTTTTCACATAGATTTACAGCAGGTCGGGCCCGCGAGGCAAGGAACCATGCTTATCAGGTTGACACACTTGTGGACTCCGCGATGCGCTTATTGAACAACGGCGCGTAGTCCGCGTTTAGCTCGATTCCGATGAAACGCCGTCCCATCTCCTTAGCGACTGCGCACGTTGTGCCGCTTCCGGCGAACGGATCAAGAATCAAATCCCCAGACGCGCTTCCTGCCGCGATGCACAACTGAGGTATTTCTGTCGGAAACGTCGCGAAATGCGCACCTTTATACGCCTTGGTGTTAATCGCCCACACCGTTCGCTTGTTTCGACCCTTTGGGTTTCCATCCACGCCGACGTCTTCTCGCGTTCGATAGCCGGCCTCTGTGTGTGGCTGGGCATGTCCGTACTTGGGCCGCCCTTCGATCGGGCTGAGACGACGTTGCGGCTTCATTGTGTGAGGCTCACGAATCGCATCCATGTCGTAGAAGTAGTCTTCGGACTTGCTAAACAAAAACACGTACTCGTGGGCCTTAGTCGGCCTGTCCCGCACGGATTCCGGCATGACGTTCGGCTTGTGCCAAATGATGTCACTACGCAGGTACCAACCATCCGCACGCAGCGCGAAGGCAACCATCCACGGGATGCCGATCAAGTCTTTCGGCTTGAGCCCTGGGATCTTGCCGCCATGTGGCCCCGGACGACACTTGCTGATGTTGTTGTAGCTGTCTCCGAGGTTCACCCAGAGTGTTCCGGTAACGTCCATGACGCGGCGAACTTCGCAAAAGATCGTCACGAGGTTTGTCACGTACTCGGTGGGGGTCTTCTCGCGACCGATCTGGCCAACCACACCGTAATCGCGAAGGCCCCAGTATGGAGGGCTCGTGACGCAGCACTGCACTGACTCGTCTGCGAGTGTTTTGAGGACGGTAAGGGCGTCACCAATGAGAACCGTGTTTTGCATTGGATCACTCAAAGTGTGTCAACCGGATAAGCATGCAAAGAACCTCTTCTTCGCTCTCGGTTTCGACCTCGGCTTTGACCGCGAGCCTGTCAACCTGCTCGGATGACAATGTCTCGTCGTTCACTTGCCGGTCCCTTTACAATCTTCGCAGGGACCTTCCACGTAATCGTGATCACCCTCGTCGCCCTCACACACACTCTCGGTCTCCCCGCATACCTCACATAGCTTTCCGGTACCGTCACAGCGAAAGCACCTCGGGGGGTCTTGCGTGCTCGGCTTGGCGGGCTCCGTTTTCTTGCTCATAATAAATCAGCCTCCTCTGGCAATGACACCCACTCCTTGCGAAGCGATCCGACCTTCTCACCGCGGAGGAACTTCCCCACGTCCTCCAGCGACGTCGAACGCCTGGCGTGGGGGAGGGCGTCGACGATACGCCTCCCGTAGCCCTTGCCTCCCTTCCTGGGCGGCATGAGCCGGGAGTCGGTGATGACGATCACACCCCTGTCCGTTGTGGTGCGGATGAGCCTGCCGATCATCTGCTTGAGCGTCAGAACGGTCCTCGGGATGGTGAACGTCCCGAAGGCCGACCGGTCCTCCGACATCTGCTCCACCACCGGATCTGACGGGTTGGGGAAAGGGAGCTTGGCGATGAAGACGCACGAGAGCGCTTCGCCTTCGATGCTGATCCCCGTGAAGAAGCTCTCGGTGCCGAGCAAGATTGAATGCACATCTTCCCGGAACCGGCGCCCGAGGATGGAGTTCCCAGCCTCTCCCTGAGAGAGGATCGTCCAGGGTAGCCTCTCCCTGCGGAGCCGCTCGCGAGCGAACTCCAGGTCTCGCCAGCTCGTGAAGAGAGCCAGTGTTCGACCTTCGGCCGACCTCACCGTCTCGACCAGCGCCTCGCTCATCGACAGCCGCCAACCCTCAATCTTCTGCCACTCCGGAGGCGGCACGTTGTCTGGGATGACGAGGAGGGCCTGCCGGCGAAAATCGAAGGGGCTCTCCACCATCAGGCCCTCGTACTCCCCGGCCCCCATCTCTCGGGCCATGAACTCAAACGGATCTGGCACAGACCCATCGAAGACGTCGTAATCAACAGCCGAACGTGGCGTGGCGAGCGTCGCGCTCGTGCAGACTACTCCCCGTTCAGAAGCCTCAGGAACGCACTCCCCATCACCGTCCAGCCAACCGCTCTCATCCGCCTCTTCCTCCGTGTCTCTATCGCCCCCACGCACCACGCCAAACACGCCCCGTCCAAGGAACCCTGCCACGCTGGCGGGCTTGCTCCCGATGATGATGTTGGACCTCTGAGTCACCTCCACGTAGGCGACGTCAAGCTCGTGACGCTTCTCGGATAAGATTCCCTCCAAGCACCTTGCAGCCCGGCCGAGCCTCCTCCCGAGATTCGACAGATCGGAGACTCCGCCCGTCTTCGACGCCTCCAGCGCGATGCGCTTCTGAGAATTCTCGATAGCCTTCGCCAGCCCCAGTGGGTCGGCCACCACCTCGCCCTTGGCGATGCGCCGTGTGAAGGATCCCCCCGCCCGCTCCCCTTTCTTGCTTGCTGCCCAGATACGGGCTCGCTCGAAGAAGACCTCCGAATGCTCATCCAAGATCTGAGCCTCATAGGGAGCGAACTTTCGCATTGCCGACGCCATGCGCCCCATCTCGAACGACGACACGGTCCTGGCGAAGAAGTCACGGGCAATGTCCGCCGCCTTGTGTGCCTCATCGAGCACCAGGTACGACCACTCCGGGAGCACACCCCTCGCCCCTCCCGCTAGTCGGGCGCGAATGTCGAGGAAGAGCAGGTGGTAGTTCGTCACCACGATCTGACTCAGCTTCGCCCTCGCCTTCGACTGGAACCCGTAGCACTCCTCCCTGTCCGGACAGTTCCGCCCCTCGCACCCATCGCTCGTCGTCGACAGATGGCCCCACAGCTCGGCCGGGGGTTCCTCGGGCAGCTCGTTCTTGTCTCCCGTCTCCGTCCGAGAGGCCCAGACGGCCAGCCTCTTCAGCTCCTCCGGGAACTTCTCCCTAGGGGGGCTGTACGGGTGCTGGGCGCTCTTCCAGCGTGAGAGGCAGAGGTAGTTGTTCAGACCCTTGAGCTGACCGAATGTGAACCTCCAGGGGACGGCCGCCGCCACCTCGGGCAGGTCTTTGGTCACGATCTGAGCGAGGAGGTTGTTGTTCGCGGTGACTATGATCCCCACGGAACCAGGGTTCTGCGACACGTGACGGGCTAGAGGGACGCAATAGGCCAGACTCTTGCCCGTTCCTGTTGGACCCTCAACGAAAAGCGTTCGAGACCCGGCCAGGACCGCGTCTACCGCCCTCGCCATCGAGATCTGACCTCGACGGGGCAAATAGCCGGAGTGCCTGTTGGCGAGGAAGCCGCCTTCTCCAAAGACCTCGTCGATGTAATCGACCGGACCATCTGGAGACCCATCGGTCATCATGGAACCCTCTTCGGCAGAAGCGGGTTCTCTCTCAGTCCATATCTTCCCGACTCGACTTCCACCCTTAACCTCCCCAGCGGCCATCCCTTCTTTTGAGCCTCGCGGACCACGAATGTTACGGCCTTCGACACGGCATCCTCCACGTCGTCCAGCCCAATGGGGGCGTGGGTCTCGATCTCGAACGCGACACCCTCCCCGAAGACGCCGAGCTGCTTCAAATCTGCCCTGACCTTCAAGGGTCCATCTCCTCGGACCCACACTTCGGACACCGCGAGACCAGCCGGCACTTGCCGCCCGTGAATCTCGTCGCAATGTTCTGGTGACGTGATGACCACACATCGGGATTCTTCAACATCGGCGAGACCACGAAGACCTCGCCACACGGGCAACGCCGACGAGCATCCTTACTTCGCAAGTCGAGGATGATCTCGAACCGGACGAACTGGGCGGGCGAAAGTTCCAGCATGCCGCACGCCGGACACCTCACGCAGCCGGGACCCCAGCTCTCCTTGAGGGTCTGTTTACCACAATGGGAGCAGGTGATCGTAGAGAGACGATCGGCCTCGGTTGCTTCCACCGTCCCGACCGTCGTCAGAGACCCATCTCGCAGCGGCCCAACATCCCTGATGATATCGAAGATGAGAGAGGCAGCTTGCTCTCTGGTCTCCGCCTCCACGACAATGGAGGGCAGTACACGCCTGATGCTCACTGCGAAACGAGGCATGATCAAACCATCTCTTCCATTTCAGACGCCTTCACCTCCAGGGAAAACTTCCCCTCCGATCGGAGATCGGGATCACACGAGCACTGTGATGGCGTACTCGATTTCTGCCCCATAATAGGTCCTCTTCCGATTACCCTTCCCCTCCGACCTCTCGGTGCGATTGGATCCGGTCACCTCCAGGTCAAGCTCATGGTCCTTATCGACCTTGTCGATAAGGTCTTCCGTCTCCGGTTCTGTGTCGGTGTCTAAAGAGACGAATTTGTTGCAGTCCGGGCAACGCATCAAGCCCTCCTCGATTCGCCGTTCGAGTGCCGCTCCTCGTCCTGGACCCAGCCAGCCGCCATCCGAAGACGGTTCAGAGCTTCGCGCTCGATCTGGCGCACGCACTCGTAGGTCACGCCAAGGGGTCCTGCGATCTCCTCCAACGTCTCCTCATCGACGAACCGCTTTCTGACCACCTCTACCTCTCGGGGAGTGAGATGAGCGCGGACGCACATCCTCTGGACCTCCGACCGCTCGGGCAGACCAAAGTCCTCACGGTTCTCACGTCTGGCAAGGAGGCGATCTAGTTCCCCGATGGAGACCGCCTTCTCCGTCCTGGCTCTCGCAACGCTCCTCAGCCCCTCGGGCCAAAGCTCCTCCGGCTCAATGACGTGGAAGTTCGCCAGCGCTTGGGCAGGCGAAGACCAACGCCCTGAGGAGTTCACAGGCGACGTCCGAAAGGTCTCCAGACCGCCGTAAACCTGGAGCGACAAACCCGCCGCCAGAGCCAGCTCGGACTGAGACATGCCGAGAGCACGCCGCCTCTCCACCAGACGGTTGTTCTTCAGGCGGACCTCAATGAGAAGCTCCTTCACCAATCCAGCTCCTCTTCATCGCCCTCGCCCTCGTCCTCGTCCTCGTCTTCGTCTTCGTCTTCGTCTTCGTCTTCGTCTTCGTCTTCCGGTCTATCATGAACCGGGCAGAACACTGGACCATCCGAGATGTCCACGATGTCGTAGCAGTGACAGCCTGAGTTGATCATCATTCTGGTCCTCGTCGGGAAGCGGTCTCCTCGACATCACGCGTGAGCGTGCAGCCTCCTTCATGGCCTGCTCTCTGCGCACAACGTTTGTGTGAAGATCTGCAAGAAGCACAGGTCGCGTAATTGGGACAATCACCGAGTAGCTCACCATACTCATTCTGTGGCCAGAGACGGTGGGTGGCGTGCTTGGCGAACCACTTGGAACTCAGAGTTCCGTAGTCCCCCCACCCTCCCTCCCCGGTCGCGACCAGCCGAACGACGTCAGTGAGGGGGAGAAGAGCGGCGAAGGCTGGGGCGTTCTGGCTGATCTTCCATGCCAGAAGCTCCATGTGGTTCGCCTCCAAGAGGCCGTGCTCCTCGCCGTCGTCCAGGCAGACGATGTTCCACTTGCAGCTCATCACTTGATCTCGGTATCGGGCATGGTCCTGTGCTCCTTCAACAGATTCAGTTCTCGGAGGATTGCGGCATGGACACGCTTGGTGTGATTTCGGCCAGATCGAGTCTGGCACGGAATACCCTGTGGTGACGAACACATAGGACACACAGACAATCGCGCAACATAGGAGCGCATTGTTTCTCCCCGCCTCGCCCCTATTTCCTCAGGCTCGTTGTGCGTCAACCGGATAAGCATGTTATGGATCAGGTCCCCTCCGCCTCCCGGCCCACTGGCTCCTTCGAACCCTCCGCGGCTTGAGGCATGAAGACGAGGAACCTGATCTGGACTGCTTCGGCCTTCTTGGCCAGCATCTCGGCCTTGTCCCGCGCGACCTTCTGCTCCCGGCGCAGCCGGCGGACCCGCGAGGGGAGCGGGAGGCGAACGATCTGGTTCTCCAGGGCTGCCACCCTCGTGTGACCATCGCGAACCTTCTGGCCCACTTCGACGTCCAGATCCCGGAGAACCTGCCTCACTCTCTTGGCCACTCTCTCCGCCTCCTCCAGCTTCGCCTTCAAACCCTCCACCACCATGTCCGCCTCCGCGCTCTCTCCCGTCAACTCTGAGAGCCGACTCGTGTCCGCCCTCATGCTCTCGATGATGCCTTCGATCTGGGCCTTCCTCGCGGCGACCTCCGCCTCGTAGGGGGCGATGGCCTCCTTGACCTCCGGCTCCAGGTCGTCCGCCCGCTTCCTCAGCTCGGCCGACTCGGCCAGGAACCGCTGCACCTGTCCTCTGCGGCGATCTTCTTCCACCTTCGCCGGGTCCTCCTCCGCGGCGGCCGCCTCCTTCGACTCGGCGGGAGGAAAGGCCTTCTCGCCACCGTCGTCGAGAGGCCAGAAGACGTAGCCGCGCTTGTCGGACAAGATCTCCGGGTGAGCCTTCTGGAAGCGCTCCGACGCACAGCCACACGTCACCCGCCACTCGCGCCTCACCTCCTTTTGCTCCCCGCTCGCCACCTCCATATCCCAGGGGACAGCCCCGTCCACCCGGTTGCGATAGATGACATACCCACGTCCCATGCAGGTCAGGTGGTTCTTGGCAAAGGGCCACACCTCATCCTGCCGAACGATACGCAGCCGCCGCTTGATGAGCCCCGCTCCCTTCGTCTCCACCTCGAACGAGAGACGCCCAGGAACACCCTTCACCACCCGCTCCACCTTGGTGACCTCCAGGCCACGCGCCTCCATGGCCTGCGACGTTTCCTCAACGTGCTCTTCCTCCTCCGGCGTCATCCAGGAGAGGTCGGGCGCCATCTTCCCCTCGACCTTGTCGTGCAAGCTGTCTGCCGCGTCCTGAGTCATGTCTTTCCTCTACCAGAGTTAGAAACTCTGATCAACTATTTTATCCATCACACGTGTAACCACCTTCTCCTGCCTGGCCTCAGGGACCTTTACGGGAAAGAGATTGAGAGGAGGCGGATTCCTTTCGCACAGAAGACGGCGTCTACGGTGCGTGGCGTACCGTCGGAGAAGGTGAGCGGTACGTCGAGCTTGACGTGATAATCGCCGATGAAGTCCGTGACGGTGCCGAGCGCACCGGTGATGCCGTCTCCGTCGGTGCAACACTCGCCGGTCACGACGACGCGACAACCCGCAGGAAACGCACGCAACTTGGCCGCGCGATAGCGCGCGTCGCGCCGGTCATCGCTCCAGCGACCGAGTCGCGACAACGCGTGGAAGAGCCAGTCGATCATGTGTCCTCTCCTTCGTCGAACGGATCGATCTTATACTCGCGAGCCTTTTCCTCATACTCATCAAAGTTATGCACGGTGGTGTCACCACGCGCGAGCCGACCGAGCATGTCGGTACCACTGACAAGGCCGTCCTTGTAGGCCACCTGGATGATGTAGCGCACGTACTTGGCGAAGCGTCGCGCGGCGGCCGCTTGGTCGGCCGTCAGCTCGATGTAGCGCTCCCAGCGTCCGGGGTGATTATCGCCGGTGCTTTGCGGAATGTAGTTCTTCGCGGCGACGGAAAGATAGCGCCCTTGCGGGTCTATGCTCCCGGCTTCCTTACCCGCGAGCATCCGCACAAAGACGTCGGCCAACTTGCGCCGAATGTCAGAGCCATCGACGCCACCCACGCTCAGGTACACAGGCACGAGCGCGAGGCCCGAGACGCAGTACAGCTCGACGTTGCGCCCCGTCTGATCCTTCTGCCGCTTGATGGCCGGGCGACAATCCCCGCAAAGCGTTCCGGGGTCATGGCCTTCCACGCCGCAACCGGGGCAGTAGCGAAACTTGATGCGCGCCTTCCTCATGCATGTCTGACTCGCTTGATCGCGTCGACGCCCCTCACACAAGAGGACCTTGCGGCCAGGCGCCAGCTCACGTGCCACACCACGACGCGTGAGGTCGAGCGTGACGTTGCAGCCGGCACAGGTGGTGCTCTCGATCATGCGCGCTGCCACTGCCGAACGATGCGCAGCCGCCGCTTGATGAGCCCCGCTCCCTTCGTCTCCACCTCGAACGAGAGGCGACCGGGGACGTCCTTCACCACCCACTCCACCTTGACGTTTCCTCCTTCCCCTCGATCTTGTCGTACAAGTTGTCTGCCGCGTCCTGAGTCATATCTTTCCTCTACCAGAGTTAGAAACTCTGATCAACTATTTCTTGTGGACGAAGGTGTTTGTCGAGCTTTGGTCAGATCCACGAAGCTGGACTGTGATCGTGTGGGGGACACCCATATCCCTGGCGAGCTTCATCCCCCTGGCCGTTCCTCTTGACTCTCCGTCCCAGAAAATGAAGGCCTTGTCACAGAGATCAAGAATGATGGGGTTCCGCTCCACGCCGGCCATGTTGCCGTACATCGTCTTGGATCCGGCCACGAGAACGACCGTCAGCCCAGCAGCCTCAGCCTCTTCCGCGGCGATGCGATCGACGCCTCGGGTGGGGACGAGAGATCTCTGACCATCGCTCTCCTCTTCCCACCAAGCCCCGGTGACCACCACGGCGCCTGGGGCCAGCGACCTGATTGCTTTCTTGACCGCCTCCACGTCTCGAAACCCTCTCGATCCAATGAAGGCGACCCTGGTGGGACGCATGCCCTGATCGCGGGCCACGTTATCTCCGCCAACTACGGCGGAGGGTGTCCTTCCGCCAGTCCCATATGTGAATGCCACCGGCCTCGGGTAAAGGCCTTCCTCCACGACGTTTCGATTCGCGTAGCAATTCTGGGGGGCGAAAATGAGAGATCATACAGTCCTTGTTGTACGTCTGCCCCGGGATGAACGACGGCCGGCCGTTCAGGAGATAGACGTCGGCCGAGGACATCTGATCTCGGAACCAGTTCGAGCCCACCGCCGCCGGGGTGAGGAGGAGCACGTTTGCCCCCTTTTCGCTCTCCGTCCGACACCTCGCAGCCCAAGGCTCGATGTCTCGGAACTCGCAGTTGAGCCAGAGGAGACCGAGGTCGCTCTTGTCCCCTGAGTAAGCGAACTCCCGCGATAGGAGCGACCACGAGTGTTCGAAGGCATCATGGGCATAGGCCTTGGAATCGTGATGGGGGTGGGAGATGATCTGCTTCGTCTTCCCCTTCCCGACCACCTCCAGGATGACCTTTGGGGCGAAGTAGCGCTCGTGCTGGGTGTTGTCGGCCGTCGCCGCGAGATCGAATACGATCTCGCCGAACCTAACCTTCACGGCCGCCATGAGGTCCTCAGGGGTACGGTAGTCCTGCTTCGAGTCAGCGCCGGTCGAGATCCTGGCTCCCATCACTTCACTCCCTTCAAGATCTTGAGTCCTTCTCCACACATGTCCTCCGACCACCTAGCCCTACGACAACGTTCGCAGTCCATCGCGTGAAGTCGCATCGCGTCGCTCTGATCTTTCGATGGTCGAGAGCCTTCGACTTGATCCTCCGGCTCCTCTTCGTCGCTCTCCAGAAACGTACACGAGATCGACTCGCACTGAACGCATCCCTTGCAAGACGACGACGTGGACTGAAACGCCTCCTCCAGATGGCGACAAGCACAGTGGCGGCAAACACAGCACGCCACATGACCTCGCCGCTTGCCGAGGATTCGTGACCCCACCTCGACTCCGAC
>Ga0214473_10009271_pt1 | contig 11638 bp, 10 predicted proteins | sample RVTome_7_FD_203509 | JGI IMG/M metagenome (GOLD analysis project Ga0214473, IMG submission 203509) | Soil microbial communities from uranium-contaminated site in the Upper Colorado River Basin, Wyoming, United States - RVT98D197 | ecosystem: Environmental > Terrestrial > Soil > Contaminated >...
CGATCAAACCCATGAACAGCGTGGTGAGGACAGTCATCGTCACCAGGACGGGCAGCGCGACGCTCACGTCGGGCGCAGCCGGGGTGCCGGGCTCGGTGTACAACGCGGCGGCGCCCAGCACGAAACAGGCTATGCCGCCCACCGTGAGCAGACCGTGGCTGGTGACACTGAACTCGAGCACGAAGAGCACGATGCCGAGCGTGATCAACAGCAGCCCCCCGACGTTCAGCGGCAGGCTGCCGAAGCCGATAAAGGCCAGGATGATGGAAATGCCCCCCAGGATGCCGGTGGCCAGGTTCGGGTTCTGGAGCTCGAACAGCAGGCCGTAGAAGCCAACCGTGAACAGGATGAAGGCGATGTTCGGGTCGGAGATCAGGTGGAGCAGCGCCTGGAGAGGGTTCATCGGCAGGTCCTCGGCCACGGCGTTGGCGAGACTGAGGACGGCCGACTGACCGTTCAGGTTGATGGTTCGACCGTTGGCGAATTCCAGAGCCGACTGGACGCTCCCCGCCAGTCCATCCACTCCACGTGCTGCGACGGCCTCCTCCGCGGTGTAGGAGCGCGCGTCGGCAACCGTGGTCAGCGCCCAATCGACGTTGCGATTGCGCAGGCTGGAGATGCTCCGCAGCAGCGCGTTGGTGTCCTCGAGGATCTTGGCCTTCAGGTCGGCCGGGATGTCCTCGCCGTTGCCTGAGATGGGCGTCGCCGCGCCGATGTTGGAGCCGGGCGCCATCACCGCAACGTGCGCGGCCATGGTGATGAACGTGCCCGCGCTGGCCGCGCGCGCGCCGGCCGGGCCGACCCACACGATCACCGGCAGCGGCGCATTGAGCAGCGTCGTCACGATCTCGCGCGTCGCGTTGAGGTCGCCGCCGGGAGTGTTGAGAGCGATGACGACCGCGTCGAAGCCGTCGCGCTGTGCGCGGGCGATGCCGTCGCGCAGGTAGCCGGACATCACCTGGTCGACGATGCCGCTCGTTGGCAGCACGTAGACCTGCGGCATGCCCTCCTCGGCCGCGGTTGCGCCGACCGTGAGCAATGCCAGGGCACCGGCCGCGACCAGTCGGAAGAACCAGCGCAAGCGGGACGCGACGCGGACGATGTTCATGTTGTTGGGCCGATTATCGCCCGGCCAGGAAATCGAACAGCAAAACGCTCCAGGTTTCGAGCCGGTCGGCCACCGCGGCGACCTCCTCGAGCGTGGCGAAACTGCCCGACAGCTTGTCCGTCTCGCGGATCGCCACCGGCCGACCAGCCGCGTCGGCGGCGTAGACGAGGCCCAGGTGGACTGCGCCGACCGGGTTCGAGTCGTCGTTCAGGAGTCCCAGCGGCTCGAACTCGGGCACGAAGTCCGCGGCGATCTCCTCGCGCCACTCGCGGTTGAGCCCGCCCGGCACGTCCGCGTCGCCAGGGTTGACGTGGCCGCCGATGCCGATCGTGTAGCGCTCGTGCAGCCGCTCGTCGCCACCGGCACGGGTGCGCTTCATCAGGAAGAGCCTCTCGCCGTCCCGCAGCACCAGGTACGGGATGATCTGCTTCCAGGAGGGATCGTCCTCGACCTTGCCGCGCGGCCGGAAGGAGCCGCTCCCCTTTACAGCCGCAAGCAGCGGCGCGAACGGTCGTGGCGCCACGCCGCGCCAGCCGACGCCACCGGGGACGTCGGCGCGAGAGAGGCACAGGACGAGCTCATCAGGCGTTGCCATGCACCACCGACTCTAATGACGCGGGGTATGGCGCGGCATATCGTTGGCGCGTCGCCGCAAGGCGATGTGCTGGCCGCTCGGGCAGGCGGCCAGCACTTCCGTTTTAGGTGGGGGCATGAAGCCCCGTCTCAGGCTGCGACTTCAGCCATTTCCTTCGAGTCGGAGGACTGCTTGGAGGGAACGTACTGGAAGTCTTCGAGGCTGCCCGCGAGGTAAGACTCGTATGCGGCCAGGTCGAAGTGACCGTGGCCCGACAGGTTGAAGAGGATGGTGCGTCGCTGACCCGCGGCTTTAGCCGCAAGTGCCTCATCGATGGCCGCGCGAATGGCGTGGTTGGACTCGGGCGCGGGCACAATGCCCTCCGCCCGGGCGAAGCGCACGCCGGCCTCGAACGTCGCGGTCTGGTGGACCGCTCGTGCCTCGACGAGGCCGTCGTCGACGAGCTTGCTGATCAGCGGCGCCATGCCGTGGTAGCGCAGCCCGCCGGCGTGGATCGGCGGCGGCACGAAGTCGTGGCCCAGGGTGTGCATCTTGACCAGCGGCGCCATCTGCCCTGTGTCGCCGAAGTCGTACTCGTAGCGCCCCTTGGTCAGCGACGGCGCCGCCTCCGGCTCGACGGCGATGAACCGATAACTCGCTTCACCGCGCAGCTGACGGCCGATGAACGGGAAGGCCAGCCCGGCGAAGTTGGAGCCCCCGCCCACGCAGCCGATGATCACGTCCGGCTCCTCACCGGCCATTGCCATCTGCTCGATCGCCTCCTGGCCGATGACCGTCTGGTGGAGCAGCACGAAATCGAACACCGATCCGAGCGAGTACTTCGTCCCCGGATGGGTGACGGTGTCCTCGATCGCCTCGCTGATGGCCACGCCGAGCGACCCCGGATGGCCGGTGTCCTGGGCCAGCAGCTGCTGGCCGTAATGCGTGTCCGGGCTGGGGCTGGCGACCACCTGCGCGCCGTACGTCTCCATCAGGATCCGTCGGTATGGCTTCTGGTCGTAGCTGGCGCGGACCATGTACACCTTGACCTCGATCCCGAACAGCGCGCCGGCAAAGGCGAGCGCGCTGCCCCACTGGCCGGCGCCGGTCTCGGTCGCGAAGCGCTTGACACCCTCCTCGCGGGCGTAGAACGCCTGGGCGATGGCGGTGTTGGGCTTGTGGCTGCCGGGCGCGCTGACGCCCTCGTACTTGTAATAGATGTGCGCCGGCGTATCGAGCGCCTGCTCGAGCCTGTGCGCGCGAAAGAGCGGGCTGGGCCGGTACATGGCATATGCCCGGCGGACCGGATCGGGGATCTCGATCTCGCGCTCGGTGCTGACGACCTGCTTGATCAGCTCCATCGGGAAAAGCGGCGCGAGGTCCGCCGGGCCGATCGGCTGACCTGTGCCGGGGTGGAGTGGCGGCGGTGGCGCCTCTCGCAGGTCGGCCGCGATGTTGTAGAAGGCGCGCGGGATGCGCTCCTCGTCGAGCGTGAACTTGGTGCGCTCCATGTCGGTGGTACCTCCGCTTTCCTTCGGCCTCGTTCCGGGGCCGAAAAACACGTAACCGGCCTTCGTCCTGCCGGGACGAAAGGCCGGTCCTTCCGCGGTACCACCCGTTTTCAGCGGTCTGCTGTGCCGCCGCACTCGTTCGCCGACGGGCCTGGCGATAGGCCTGACCGATCGGTGCTGCCCTGATAACGCTGGCGCTCTGCGCCGGAGCCTATTGCCGCGCCGTCCCCCTCCTCCGGCGCGACTCTTGGTCCGGGGCTCACGGGTCCATTCGTCACCGCCTCCGTCCCGGCTTGCACCAACCGCCGGGTCTCTGTGCCGAAGGACAGCTGACTACTACTCCCGATCACAGCCGCTATTCGATTGGCCGACAGTCTAGGCAGACGGCGGCTCACCCGTCAACGGCCACGCGCCGAGCGCTTCGTAGACCGACCCATGCGGATCAGTGTAGGAGCGGAACAGCACCAGCCGGTCGGCCGACCAGCGCAGCGTCAGGCCGCGCGCCGTGGCACTAACATCGTCGAGCGTCTGTTGGTCGACGCCGCGCGCCAGGGTGAGGTGCGGATGCGGGGCATGCGTCGCGTCGTAGGTGGCACTGCCCAGCTCCTCGTCCAGGTCGAGCGCTAGTTGGGCCGTCTCGCGGCCGCCTTCAGCCAGGCGCAGCCAGCACACGCCGCCGCGCGTGGTGTTGACTCGGCCGCCGCCGTTGCCGGTGACCACGTCGTACGCCGGCCGGCGCCCGGCGACGGCCGCGGTGGCGGCCGCAATCGCGTCGACCCGGCGCGCGTCAGTCTGGCCCAGGAAGACGAGCGTCAGGTGGAGCTTCTCCACGGGCAGCCAGCGCGCGCCCGGGTGGCGCTCGCGCAGGCCAGCCAGCGCCGAGAACGCGGCCTCCGCGGCGGACGCGGGCATCGGCGCGGCTACGAACAGCCGCCAGGACTCAGGCAGGTGACAGCGCCGGTCGCTCGATGCCGAACAGGTCGAGCAGGTCGAACAAGTCGCTCAGCACCACGAGGTCGGGATCGGAATGCTCATCGCGCAGCCGCGCCGGGTCGCCCATGCCGCGCGCGATGAGCGCGGCGCCGATGCCCAGGTGGCGCGCCCCCAGCACATCCGCGCGGTACGAGTCGCCGACGTGCATCGCCCGCGCGGGCGCGACACGCATCTGCTCGAGCGCGTGGCGGAAGATGCCCGGGTTGGGCTTCTGGAAGCCGACGCGCGCGCTGATGACGAGCGCCTCGAAGTGCCGCGCCAGCTCGAGATCGTGGATCAGCTCAGGCGCGCCCCACACGAAGTTGCTGATGACGCACAGCCGGATTCCGGCGCGATTGAGCGCGTCGAGTGCGGGCAGAACGTCGGGGTAGACGTACCATGCCGCTCGACGCGCGAAGGCGTCCTCGATCCGGCGAAAAGCCTCCTCGCCCAGATTCGGGTGTCCCAGGCGGGCAAGCACGGCGGCATCGAACGCAAGCACCGTTGCAAACGAGTTCGCCTGCGTCGGCTCGAACGGTGTCTCGTCGATCCACCAGCCGCCGGCCTGCGTCTCCTGCAGCAGCGCTCGCTCCAGGTCCTTTTCGGCGAGATCAATGCCCGCCTCGAGCAGGCCCTGACGGTAAACGCCGGCCCACGAGGGATGCGCGCGGATAAGCGTGTCGCCGACGTCGAGAAACAGGACTTCGGGCCGCGCCATGCCCGTCGCGCCACGCGTCTGCTCCACTGCGGCAAGTCTACGGTGAGCGGCGCGTAATCGGCGGGTAAGAGCCGCCGGCCACGATTGCCGGCATGAACGGACGGCGGGCGCGCGAGCGCCGACGGCAGGGCACAGATGACTCGGGGATCGTCTCACCGCGGCCGGAGGAGGTGCGCGCCGCGCTTGACGGCCTATCGCCGGATCTGCCCTGGCCGGAGCTGCGCGATCGCCTGCGGCCGGTCTTCATCCGCCGCCGGCCGCTGCCTCCGGGCATGACGGCGCCGCTCGTCCGGCGGCTGTCGCCCGGACTCGACGTGGCACTCGGCGCGGACATCGGGCCGGCCTTCCTGTACATCAGCGCGGCCCTGCTCGGGTCGTGGTCTGTCGGCGAGGACGAGGCGTTCGACATCGCGCTGGGCAACCTGCGCAGCATAGTCGAGGCCGAGCGTTACTTCGAGATGGCGTACGAGCCGATCGACGACGTGCCGGTGTGGTGGTACCAGTCGCGCGGCGGTTTGGCGTCCGGCCTGCTGCTACTGGAGGACGTCCTGGTCGAGCGCTACGGCGACCAGCCGCGCGTCCTCATGGCGCCGATGCGCAACCTGCTGCTCGCGGCGCCATACGACGCCGACCGCGAAGTGCTCGATTGGCTCCGCGATGAGATCTCCCACGCGGACCCGAATGGCCTCGACCTGCCTCTCTTCGCCCTCTTTGATGGGAGACTGACGATCGAGGTGTCGACGCCCACCCGTCGGGCGTTGGTCCACTGAGAACTGGTTGCACTCTGCATGTACCAGCGCCACAATGCGTCCATGGCCACGATCCAGATCCGAGATGTACCGGAAGACGTTCACCGCACCCTGCGCACGCGCGCGGCGGCAAACGGGCAGAGTCTCCAGGAGTACCTACTGGAGGAGCTGACGGACCTGGCCGGAACGCGCGATGTTGCCGACATCTTCGCCGAGGTCAGAGCAGAGCAGGCAGCGCATCCCGAGCGTTTTCCGACCATATCCGCCGACGAGATCGTGGAGATCATGCGCCAGGATCGTGAGTCGCATTGAGCGTGCTTGATGCCGCGGTCATGGTGCTCGGCCTGACTGACGCAGAGTCACTGGCACCGGGCGTGAAGGAACTCCTCAGGGGCCGCGTGCAGGTGCCTGCAAACTTCCCGGCTGAAGTCACTTCCGGCCTCCGTCGACTGGCAATTCGTGGCGTTATCACGCCAGGCACCGTCGCCGACGCGCGGCGGCGGCTGCACATCGCGCTCCTGCGCCTACACCCTTTCGACCTCTACGCCGAGCGGATCTGGGAACTAAGGCAGAACTTGACCGTGTATGACGCCTGGTACGTCGCGATCGCCGAGCGCCTAGGTCAACCGCTCGTGACGGTGGACTCCGGCATCCTCAAGGCGCCTGGCCTGCGCTGCGAGCTGATCGACGCGCGCTTAGGTTGACGCGCGCGTCGCCTCAGTCGTTGTAGAGGCGCTCCTCGATCAGCTTCTCCATCACCTGCCGGCCCTCAGGATCGAAGCACGAGAACTCGAAGTGCTTCTCGAACTCGAGATCGACCGCATCGCGCCCGGAGCGGTTCTTCTCGATGGTCACGACGGTCCAGTCGCGGAAGCGCTGCGCCTGGTGCGGGTTGAACTCGATGTTGACCTTGGCCACGATGTTGTACTTCTCGTTAAGGATCAGGATCACGTCCGACTCGTAGTTGAGGGCCGACGAGCCGCGCAGGTGGTGGCTACGCAGGCGGGCCGCCTTCAGGCCCTCCTTGTCGGCCGCGACGACGCACACGACCGCGACACCCAGGCTGAGGGCAAGGTCCTTGAGCGCGGCGACGACATTGGTCACGCGCTCCGTCTCAGTCGGCGGGTCGGGCACGGCGGGGACGCGCTGGAGGTAGTCGATGAACACCACCAGTGGTCGCGCCGGCGCCGAGCGACGGTAGCCCTCGATCATCCGGCGCAGGTTGGGCGAGTTCGTGTGGGCGTGCGACCCGCGCAGCAGGTACAGCCCCTGGCCGTAGCGGGCGATGCGATCGAGCGCCGGCCGCAGGCGGGGATTGCCGCGCAGATCCGCCTTGTCCTGGCCGCCCTGGGCGAGCCACGTGCCGAGCACCTCGCGCCGCACGTCCTGGATGCGGATGCTCCGGTTGGAGTCGGGCGGCATTGGTCCGGCGAGGGCCGATTCCATGGCCATCAGCCGGTTGAGCAGGTACTCCTCGTCGTGCTCGAAGCAGACGTAAAGCGCGTTGGCCTGGCCGCTCTGGGCGATGTTGCGCGCGACCTGCAGGGCGAGCGTCGTCTTGCCCGTGCCCTGCGCGCCGCCGATGAGCATCAGCTCGCCGCTGCGGATGCCGCCGCCCAGCGTCCGGTCGAGCGGCGTCAGGCCAAGGGGGATCGGCTGGTACTCGGCCACGGCGCCCTGGCTGACCTTGTCGGACAGGCCGGTCAGCACCTCGACCGCGGAGCGCGGGTGGAGCGAGGCCGGCTGGTCGTCGGCGGCCCAGTCGGCAGGCGTGCCAGTCAGGTCGACCCGACGCGGCTCGGGACCATCCGGAAGCGGAAGGTCGTGCGGCTTGAGTTCGGGGAGTAGCGGCGCGGCCGGAAAGGGCTCGGCCGGCTGCCAGCGGCTGGTCACGCGGTCAGGCTAGGCGGCCGCGGCGCCAAACGGCACCAGCCGATGCTCCTAACCGCAGCCGGTACCTTGCGGCCCAGGCCCCGCCCTGCGTTGGGCTAGAGCGGCGTGTCGGCCAGCTTCTGCCAGTAGCGCACGAGCGTGCGCAGGCCGCCGTCGAGGTTGTCGAGGCGCATGCTCTCATTGGGCGCGTGGAGCTGGCAATCGGGCTGGGTGAAGCCGAGCAGCACCACCGGCAGTCCGAGCACGTCGGCGAAGGTCGCGCCGGCCGGGATCGAGCCACCCTCGCGCAGGTAATACGGGGCTTCGCCGAACACCTCTTCCAGGCACGCTGCGGCGGCCTGGGTCGCCGGATGGTCGATCGGGGTGAGCGTCCACATGCCGTCGTTGATCTTCTTGACGCTCACCTCCACGCCACCCGGCGCGATGTGCATCACGTAGTCGCGCAGCCGTTCGAAGGTCGCGTCGGGGTCCATGTCCGCGACCAGGCGGCATGACACCTTCGCATGGGCGTGGGCGGGGATGATCGTCTTCGCGCCCTCGCCCTGGTAGCCGCCCCAGATGCCGTTGACGTCGAGCGTCGGCCGCGCGCCGCGCCGCTCGAGGACCGAATAGTCGGGCTCGCCGAAGATCGAGTGCAGGCCGTAGTCGCGCACGAACTCGGACTCGTCGAGCGGCATGCGCGCGAACTCCTCGCGGTCGCGCGGCGTCAGCGGCCGCACCTCGTCGTAGAAGCCCGGGATGGCGATCGAACCGTCGTCGTTCTTGAGCCGCGCGACGATGCTCGCCAGAGCGTTGGCCGGGTTCTGGACGTTGCCGCCGTACGAGCCGGAGTGCAGGTCGAGCTGCGAGCCGGTGACGTCGATCTGGACGTAGATCAGGCCGCGCAGGCCGTTCGTGATCGCCGGCTTGTTGCCCTCGTAGAAGCCGGTGTCGCTGATCAACGCGAAATCGGCACTGAGGCGCTCGCTGTTGGCCTTGATCCACGGGTCGAAGTGGTCCGAGCCGGACTCCTCCTCGCCCTCCATCACGATCTTGAGGTTGACCGGAAGCCGGCCGCGCGTCTCGAGCCATGCCCGGGCGGCCCACAGATGAGCATGGACGTGGCACTTGTCATCGGCCGCGCCACGCGCCCACACCCGGCCGTTCTCGACCACCGGATCGAACGGCGGGCGCGTCCACAGCTCGACCGGATCGACCGGCTGGACGTCGTAATGGGCGTAGACCAGGACGGTCGGCGCGCCCGGCGCGTGGAGCCAGTCGGCGTAGACCATCGGGTGGCCGCCGGTGGGCGAGACCTCGACGTGCTCGAAGCCCATCTTCTCGAACCGCTCGGCGACGAACTCGGCCGTCGCCCTTACGTCGGCGCTGTGCTCACTCTGGGCACCGATCGACGGCAGGCGGAGGAGGTCGAGAAAATCGGCCAGCCGCTCGTTTGCCGTCCGATCGATGAACGCGTCTAGATCAGCGAACGCGGATTCCAACGCCGGCTCTACGCCGGCTGGGGTGAGGGCTTGGGGGCGGCGGTCGGTCCGCCGGTGGCCGGCTCCTCGGCCGGTCGGCGCGGCGCGCTGCCGTCGAGCGGCAGCGGCGTGATGTGCGCGTCCTTGCGTGGGTCGGGGATGTCCGAGAACATCTTCTCGAACTCCTCCTGCTCGATCGTCTCCTCGGCGACGAGGCGCTCGGCGAGCTGGACCAGGCGGTCCTTGTAGCGCACCAGCACGTCCATCGCCCGGGCGTAGCAGCGGTCGATGATCGCGCGCACTTCCTCGTCGATTGTCTTGGCCACGTCGTCAGAGTAGTTGCGCTGCTCGCCGATCTCGCGGCCCAGGAAGACGAGCTCGTCGCGCTTGCCGAAGGCGAGTGGGCCGAGCTTGTCGCTCATGCCGAACTCGGTCACCATCCGGCGCGCCAGCGTGGTCGCCTTCTCGATGTCGTTTGACGCGCCAGTGGTGGTGTCGCCGAAGATGAGCTTCTCCGAGGCGTTGCCGGCGAGCATGCCCGCGATCTTGTCCTCGAACTCGCTCTTGCTCTGCAGGTAACGGTCCTCGGTCGGCAGGCCCATGGTGTAGCCGAGGGCCATGCCGCGGCTGATGATGCTCACCTTGCTGACCGGGTCGGTCTTGGGCAGGATGCGCTGCACGATGGCGTGACCGCCCTCGTGGTAGGCGATGATCGCCTTCTCCTGGTCGCTGATGATGCGGCTCTTGCGCTCGGGACCGGCCACCACGCGCTCGAGCGCCTCGGCGAACTCGTCGGTGGTGATGACCTTCTTGTTGCGTCGTGCGGCGAGGATGGCCGCTTCATTGACCAGGTTGGCCAGGTCGGCGCCGCTGAAGCCGGGCGACCGGCGCGAGATGGTCTGCAGGTCGACGGCCTTGTCGAGCGGCTTGCCCTTGCTATGCACCTTGAGGATCTCGAGCCGGCCCTTCATGTCGGGCCGGTCGAGGATGACCTGGCGGTCGAAGCGGCCCGGGCGGAGCAGCGCCGGGTCGAGGATGTCGGGCCGGTTGGTCGCGGCGACGACGATGACGTTGGTGTTGGTTTCGAAGCCGTCCATCTCGACCAGGATCTGGTTGAGCGTCTGCTCGCGCTCGTCGTGTGAGCCGCCCAACCCGGCGCCGCGCTGGCGGCCGACGGCGTCGATCTCGTCGACGAAGACGATGCACGGCGAGTTGCGCTTGGCCTGGTCGAACAGGTCGCGCACGCGCGACGCGCCGACGCCGACGAACATCTCTACGAACTCCGAGCCGGAGATCGAAAAGAAGGGCACGCCCGCCTCACCGGCCACGGCACGCGCGAGGAGCGTCTTGCCCGTGCCTGGCGGACCGACCAGCAGCACGCCGCGCGGGATGCGCGCGCCGAGCTGGTTGAACTTCTCTGGGTACTTGAGGAACTCGACCACTTCCTGGAGCTCTGTCTTGGCCTCGTCGACTCCGGCCACGTCCTGGAAGGTGACGACCGTCTTGTTGCCCAGGAACATGCGCGCCCGGCTCTTGCCGAACGACAGCGCCTGGTTGTTCGAGCCCTGTGCCTGGCGGAACATGAAGAACAGCAGGGCACCGATCAGGATGAGCGGCAGGAAGGCGCTGAGCAGGAGCGTCAGCCAACCGCTGTCAGACGCCGGAGCGCCGACGAGCGTCGGGGCCCGGGTGCACGTCGTGGGCGCCGACTGGCAGGCGGCGGTGATGTCCGTCTGGACGTTCGTCGCCAGCTCGCTTGGAACCAGGCTGGTGACGGTTACCGGCTTGTTGGTGTTCGGGTCGAGCGTGGTCTTCTCGATGTCGAGCTGCTGTCCGCGCTGGGTGACCTTGGCCACCTGGCCGTCGGCAACCAGCTGGAGGAACGAGCCGGGACCGCTATAGGGAAGCGGCTTGGCCTGATCTGTCGGGAAGATGAACATGTACAGCAGCGCCGCGGTGCCGACCACCAGGATCAGGGTGACGATGCCGTTGCGCATGAACCGGTTGTTCAAAAGGGAAAGGCCTCCGAGTGGCCGGGCGCGCCTGGCGCCGGGTAGGGAATTATAGGCTGGCCGACCTGTAGGCCCTCACAGCATCGCCGACGACGGTGCAGCGTGGCACAGTCGCGCAGTTCGAGGGTTGGTAGCGGGGGGCGGATTTGAACCACCGACCAAGGGCTTATGAGTCCCCTGCTCTACCACTGAGCTACCCCGCCGCGGTCGACTGATTCTAGCCGAGCCTCGCGGTTCAGCGGGCAAGCGTCCACTTGGACGCCGTGGCATACCGGCGGAATTGCCGATGGCTCGAATCTCATCCAGCGGCACGCGGGGGAGTCCGGATGGCCCGAATTCGGCCGGAAATGCCCGTGCCCGGAGGATTCGTCAGGACTTGGGCGGAACGCACGAGCGTTCAAACGTGGGGAACCCGCACCACGCCGCGTACCAGCCCATTGCAGTTTCCTTACACCCGCTCACGACATCTTGACACCCCCTATCGTGGTGGTACTTTCCGCAGATGACGCCACCGACTGTGGTGGCAACGCACGACCGAAGGACATGAACCAGCCCAGGGCCCCGAAGTGGTGGGGCCCACACGGTGGGGAGCGGAGGTTTCCGGCGATGTCGACCCGTCCAGCGCACTGGGTGCTTACCCG
>Ga0214473_10009272_pt1 | contig 11636 bp, 10 predicted proteins | sample RVTome_7_FD_203509 | JGI IMG/M metagenome (GOLD analysis project Ga0214473, IMG submission 203509) | Soil microbial communities from uranium-contaminated site in the Upper Colorado River Basin, Wyoming, United States - RVT98D197 | ecosystem: Environmental > Terrestrial > Soil > Contaminated >...
GAGTAGTACATCTTGTTGGAGTCGGGAAGCTCCGGGCCCATCGTAGTGGCCGGGACAGGCGTGGGATCGTAGCGGAACCCGAGCCGCAGCGCCAAGGGATCCGTAACGCGATATTCGGCGCCCAAATAAAACGCCACCACGTCTTTCCAGTTTTTCGGCGAGACAGTGTTGACCAGGACAGGAGACCGTTGATCCTTGAGGGTTACGTCAAGGGTTTTGAAGCTGTGCCAGAAGGTCCAGTCCGCGTCCGCCTCCAGGGTCAGCTTGTTCATGATGTAGGCGACTCCGAGCGTCGCGGTCGCCGGCATGTTGATGGTCGCGGACCCCTTGGTGTCAAAGGAGGTCGCACTTCCGAAAAATGCGGCGGAGGTGGCAGCATTGATATTTCTGATTTCCACATCGCCATCCGGGATATTCAACGCGAACGGGCTCCGGTAGGAGAACCCGACCTTCACGTCCTTCGACGGCGTGACCAAAATTCCGAAGTTGTATCCCCAAGCATCCCCGCTTCCTTCCAATTTCGAATTGTAAAGATTTCCTCCCAATCCTGCGTTAACCGGTGTTTTCTCCAGTACCGCGGTCCCGTACATATAATCGATCCCGGCGCCCACAGACACAAACTCGTTGATCTTCCACGCCACCGTCGGGTTAACAACGACCGTCATAAGATTGATCTTCGTGATCTGGTTCCGGAAGAGGCTGTTGGCCGGGTCCTGGTATTCCTGCCCCAGGCCGAAGGGGGAAAAAACGCCCACACCGTAAGCGAAGTCCTTGGAACCTTTCGTGAAAAACAGGTTCGGGATGAAGAAATTCAGGTCTTTCTGGGTCTCAGTGCCTGACCCCCGGGGGGTTGTGCCGGAGAACGTTCCCCCGTTTTCCTTCACATAGGTGATGCCGCCCTTGATGTTGCTGCCTTGAAGCTGCGTGATCCCCGCCGGGTTGAAGTAGATCGCCGACGGGTCATCCGCCTGCGCGGTGAAGGCGAACCCCATCCCCATCGCCTTGGCCCCCGCTTCTGGGAGCCTGAAACCCCCCGCCATCGCCGACGTGGCGGAGAAGACCAGAACCAGCAACACGATCATTCCTTTCCCGATCCTCATCGTTTCCCCTCCTTTTTTCACTGGCGGTAGACACTCCTCAAACGACGGCCCGGACAATCCCGATCATGCGCTGAGACAGGAATGTCCCCCAGGAAATGTCCCCAATGGGTATTGGTGGAGACTAACATACCGTTTTGCAAATCAGGGGGCAACAGAAATTACGGACCAAAACAATGAATAATATTCATATCCTCCGGGGGGGAGACGCGCCGGGAAAAGGAGCCGCAGGCAAACCCCCTGGTGGATCTTTTCCGCGCCGGATTCGGAGAGCGAGGCCGTTTCGATGGGGTAGCGAAGGAGCGAGAACTCCCGGTCCGTCCTCGCCCTGACCGCCACGTTGCGCCAGCCGTCCACGATCCGGAACTCCCGAAGGCCGTCCGACGCGCCCCGCGAGGATAACGCGGCGTCTCCTCCCGTCCCTTCGTACCGGCGGTCGGGCCCGTTCCCAGAGAGGAAATTCAGGTTCCACTCCGAGGCGAACCTGCCGGAGATCGTCTCCTTCCCCTGGTTGATGAGCCGGTACCGGACGGAAAACCCCTCTTCCTCCGCGTTGACTTCCAGCACTTTCTCCAGGGAGAGCTCGGCCCTTTCCACCGGAAGCTGCAGATGCTGGCAAAGGATGATCCGCGAGCCGCTGCGGGTGATCTCCACCCCGGTTTCCCTTCCCGCGGTGGCCCAAAGGGGGGGAACCGTTTCGTCCAGGATACCCTCCGTCGGATCCCCCTCCCGGTAGAACGCCTCCCGGAACGACGCCCGCTGCCACGGATCGACCGATAACGCCTCGAGCACCGACGGGTCCTTGAGGACGATGACGTCGTGGATGCTGGTGGAGCCGTCGAACGAGCCGCCTGCCTTCCGAAGCTTCGCGTGGTACCCCTCTTCCCGCCGCGTCAGCACGTGTCCGAGCGCCACCCCTCTTTTCGGAAGGGAAATCTCGGTAAGGGCGCCGCCGTCGTGGGCATGCGCCAGGAGGGTGAGGTGCGAGGTCTTGAGGAGCACCTCGATCCCCCCGTCGAGGTCGAGGTCGCCCTTGACGGCCTCCGTCCAGTCGTTCTTCCCGGTGTGCAGCACCCTGTCCGAGGCCTCTTCCGCGCGGAGCAGGTTGGCGTATGCCTCCTCCCGCAGGTGGTTCAGGTACAAACCGCCGAATACGCCGTGCCAGTAAACGTCGTTGCACTGCGCCCGGTAGAGGAACTCCCGTCCCACCGTGTCCCCGCTCTTCCGGACGGCCTCCTCCACCCGGTCGCTTACCCAACAGACCCGCTTGTGGAGCTGGTTGGACTCCTCGTACTTCCGCAGGAAGTTCCGGAAGTGCCCTCCCTGCACGAAGGGTTTCATCTCCGGCATCCTGCCCGCCCGGAAATCGTGGAGAAGGTCGCCGAACCGCGCCGCCTTCCCGGGGGGAAGGGTCCACTCCCCCATCTCGATGTAGGAACAGGCGGGAAGGTAGATCCTCCCCCGAAGCGGCGCCCGGGCGGCGTACTCCCCCAGGGTCATGGTCGCAAGCCAATCCCGCCGCGCCCAGACCCCCTCGAAGAATCGCCGCAGCCACCCTTCCTCGTAGACGCTTTTGTGCGTCCCGGGCCATACGCCGAACTTCTCGCCGTCGTCCGCGAAGATCGCGGCGGGGTACGGCACATCCCTCGACGTCATCCGATCGACGGCGGCAAGCGTCTCTTCCACGGAGCCGAAAGGGATCAGGTACCGGAGCAGCTCGCTCCCCGGAAATACGCGCACCGCCCCGCCGCCGGCCTCCGTCAGGTAAACGCCGTCAAGATCCTCATGGGAAAGCCCCGCCCGCAGGAAATGGTAATCGTCCAAGGGAAGGTACCTCACGCCGGCCGCCGGCAGCGTCGCGGCGAGGTCGGGCTCCCAGACGCGCTCGGCAAGCCAGATCCCCTCCGGGCGCCTTCCGAAGCAGTCCCGGACGCTTTCCGCCATGGCGCGCAACTGCCCCTCCCGGTCCCGCTCGGACAGAAGCGCAAGGATCGGCTCGTACATCCCGCCGCCGAGGATCTCCACCTGCCCCCGGGAGACCATTTCCTTCAGCATGTCGGACACTTTCGGAGAGTTTTCGACGATCCAGCGGAGAAGATGGCCCGAGTAGTGAAGGGTCACCTTGATCCCGGGGAAACGGTCGAGCGTCTCGAGGAACGGCAGGTAGGCCTTTCGGCACGCCTCCTCGAGCACGGAATCGAAGTTCCCCACCGGCTGGTGGTTGTGCAGGCACAAAAGCAGCGTGCGCTGCGGTTGGGCGGACGCCGCGGAACTCACGGATGCTCGTCTCCCTCCTGGGCGAACTCGGTCAGGACGCCGAACGTCGACTTGGGATGGAGGAACCCGATCTTCATGCCGTGCACTCCTGCGCGGGGGGCCTCGTCGATCAGGCGGACCCCCTTCTCCTTCGCCCGGGCCAGCGCGGCGGATGCGTCCTCCACCTGGAAGCAGAGGTGATGGATCCCTTCTCCGTTCTTATCGAGGAACTTCCCGACGGGACCGTCCGGCGACGTGGACTCGATCACCTCGATCGTGCTCTCCCCCACCCGGAACACCGCCGCCCGGATCTTCTGTTCCGCCACCTCCTCGACGCCGACGAGGGGGAGCCCCAGTACGTCGCGGTAGTAGGGAATGGCGTCGTCAAGCTTCCGGACCGCCACGCCGATGTGCTGGATCCTGCGGATCATCGTCATTACCTCCTCGCGGTTCCTTAAGCTTTCTACTGTAAACCGAAATCGGGCAGGCGCGCCAACCCGAAAAGCGCCGGCCGGGAAATTTCGCGAAGGACCGCTACCGATGGAGGAGGAAAAGCGGGCGGATGATGTCGTACGCGAAGTAGCCGGCCGCCGCGGAGGCCGGGATGGTGAGGATCCACGCCCAGACGATCCTTGCGCCCACCATCCAATTCACCCTCCGGTGCCCCTGGGAGAGCCCGACCCCGAGGATCGCCGAGGTGATGACGTGCGTGGTGCTGATGGGGATCCCCATCGCCGAAGCGGTGAGGATGACGCCCGCAGAAGAGGTCTCCGCGCAGAAGCCGTGCACGGGCTGCAGCTTGACGAAATCGGTCCCCACGGTCTTGATGATGCGCCAGCCGCCCATCGCGGTTCCCGCGGCCATCGAGACCGCGCACGAAAGGATCACCCAGGTCGGAATGTGAAAGACCTGGATGGCCCCGTAGGAGGTAAGCGCCAGGGTGATGACGCCCATCGACTTCTGGGCGTCGTTGGAGCCGTGGGAGAACGCCATGAAGGCGGCCGAAAGGATCTGCAGCTTCCGAAATCCGCGGTTCAGGGGGGAAGGGTGGTACCCGCGGAAGATCCAGAAGATGGCGACCATGATGAGGAAGGCCACCAGCGTGCCGGCCAGCGGAGAGATGACGATGGCGGCGAGGATCTTGGTGATTCCATCCCACTTGAGAACGCCGACCCCCCGATCCGCGATGACCGCGCCGATGAGCCCGCCGATGATCGCGTGGGAGGAGGAGGCCGGGATCCCGTAGCGCCAGGTAAGGAGGTCCCAGAAGATGGCGCCGACCAGGGCGGAAAGGACGACGACCTGCGTCACCTGCGACGGGTCGACGATCCCCTTGCCGATCGTCGCGGCCACGTGCGTGGATACCAGCGCCCCGACGAAGTTCAGGCCCGCGGCCATGAGGATGGCGTTGCGTATCGAGAGAGCGCGGGTCGAGATGCAGGTGGCGATCGCGTTGGCGGTGTCGTGGAACCCGTTGATGAAATCAAACACGAGCGCCGCGAAAATGACCAGCGCAAGAAGCGCGAACGAACTCTCAGGCATTCTTGAGCGCCACCCCTTCCAGAACGTTGGCGGCATCCTCGGCGCGGTCGGTCGCCGTCTCCAGCGTCTCGTAGATCTCCTTCCACTTGAGGATCGTGATGGGGTCCTTCTCGTGCTCGAAGAGGTAGGCGATGGCGTCGCGGCAGACGCGGTCCGCTTCGTTCTCCAGCGAGTTCACCTCGACGCAATGTTCGTACACCTCGTCCATCTTCTTCGACATGCGGGAGATCCCCCGGTTCAGCTCCCGGACGGACTTGAGGATCAGGAACCCCAGCTCCTTGGCCTGCGGCGTCGACTCGGTGATCTTGTAGAGGGTGAGGCGCGTGGCCGCGGCGTGGATGAGGTCGATGACGTCGTCGAGCGACGAGGCGAGCGCCAGGATGTCCTCCCGGTCGATCGGGGTGATGAAGGTCGTGTTCAGCTTCTTCACGATGTCGTGGGTGATCGTGTCTCCCCGGTGCTCGACCTCCTCGATCTGCCGGGCCTTTTCCTTGACGTCCTCGAAGTTGTCCAGGAGGTCCTTGAGGATCTCGGCCCCTTCCTGGATGTTCTGCGACGCCTTCTCGAACAGGACGAAGAATTCCTGGTCAGCCGGGAGAATTCGGAACATGGAGCGACTCCTTGTGGTCTTGGGGGGGTATCGGAAAAAACGCCTTTCGCGTTTATCGGCAAACCGGTCCGGCGGCGGCCCATGGGCCTCCGTTTGACATCTCGGCAAGTTTCCTTTCCGCCGCGGTCACCAGCTCCTCGATGATCTCGCGCACGGGCTGGACCTTCTTGACGAAGGCGACGCTCTGCCCCGCCATCAGCGACCCGTGCTCTATGTCTCCGTCCACCACGGCGCGCCGAAGGGCGCCCATCCAGAACTCCTCGAGCCGGATCTGCGCCTCCTCGCGAGGGAGCTCCCCGGACTTCACCTTGTTCAACAAATCGAGCTGCAGGCGGTTGAAGTCCTTCGTCCCCTCGTTCACGATGGCGCGCACGGGGATCGTCGGCAACAAGGCATCGAACTGCGCGGTGGGCATGGCGTCCCGCGCCTGGGCCCGGATGAACGCCTCCTTGAAGCGCGGGTGCGCGATGCACTCCTCCGCCACGACGAAACGGGTCCCCAGCTGCGCTCCCGACGCGCCCAGCGCAATGTACTGGGCGATCATCTCGCCGGTGCCGATCCCTCCCGCCACGAAGATGGGGACCTCGGTGACGTTCAGGAGGAACTCCTGCGCCAGGACGGACGTGGCGACGGGCCCGATGTGGCCTCCCGCCTCGTTCCCCTCGATGACCAGGGCGTCCACCCCCTGCTTGATAAGGCGCTTGGCCAGGGATAGAACGGGCGCGAAGCAGATGACTTTGGCCCCGGAGGCCTTGGCCTGCTCGATGTCCTTCCCCGAGGGGATGCTCCCCGCGAAAAAGACGAACGGCGCCTTCTCCCGGACCACCACGTCGATGTGGTCCCGGAAGCAGGGCGCGACGGTGATCAGGTTGACTCCGAAGGGGAAACTCGTCTTCCGCCGGGTGTCCTCGATCTCCTTCGCCAGCAGATCGGGTGGCATGTTCCCCGCGGCGAGGACCCCGAACCCCCCCTCGTTCGAAATGGCGGACACGAGATTGGACTCGGACACCCAGGTCATGGCGCCGCAAAGGATCGCGTACCGGGTGCCGAGAAAATCGGTCCCCCGCTTCCACGCCGCAGCAAGATGCTTCATTTCCATTTCCATTCGGCGGTTCTCCTTCAGACAATCCTCAAGACTATATCATATGCCTTCCGAAGCCATCCGGTAAATGGAGCATCCGGGGGTTCCGGCGGTAATCTGATATATTGTAACGAATGGTGCTGCAGAGCGAGCTGTACGATATCACCATCGTCGGCGCGGGGCCCGTGGGGTTGTACGCCACCTACTACGCGGGCCTGAGGGACTGCCGGACCAAGCTCATCGAAATGTACCCCCAGGTCGGCGGACGGCTCATCTCCATGTATCCGGAAAAGGAGATCTTCGACGTCGCGGGCCATCCGAAGATCGTCGCCTCCGATCTGGTCCGGCTGCTCACGGAACAGGCGATGCAGTACCGTCCGGCGGTCGTCCTGCACGAGCGTGTCACCGGACTGCGCCTCCTGGGAGAGCGGGTCATCGAGCTTTCGACGGACCGGGGGATGCATTACACGCAGACCGCCATCATCGCGGTGGGGTCGGGCGCCTTCGTCCCCAGGAAACTGGACATTCCGCACCTGATCGACCTGGAAGGGCACGGGATCTACTACTGGCTGAATTCGTTCGAGGCGCTCCGGGGGAAAAAGGTCCTCATCGTGGGAGGAGGGAACAGCGCCGTGGACTGGGCCCTTTCGCTGGAAGGGATCGCCGCGGAGGTCACCCTCGCGCACCGCATGTACAAGTTCCAGGCCCACGAGGCGATGGTCGAAAAGCTCCTCGCCTCCGGTGTCCACGTGATGTTCCCCTACTACACGCTGAAGTCGGTGCTCGGAGAGGACCATGTCACGGGCGCGGTGGTCTGGAACGAGCGCAGCGGAAAGGAGGAGGAGATCGCCGTCGACGCGATCGTCCTCTCGATCGGGATGCTCACCAACCTGGAGCCGTTCCGGCAATGGGGCCTGAACATCGTCGGGAGCGGGATCGCCGTCGCGCCCGACATGTCCACCAACATGCCGGGGGTGTATGCGGCGGGCGACATCGCCACCTATCCGGGCAAGATCCTGCTGATCACCGCGGGCTCGGGGGAGGCCGCCACCGCGGTCAACTCGGCCAAGGAATATATCCTTTCGGGGGACCTCGGCCGGTAACGCCTTACTTTCCGCTGCTGCCGGCCGCTCCCTCCGGCGTCGGCGCGGAAGCCGGAGCGGTCGCGGGGGAAGGCGCCGCGAGGGGCGCGCTCTGCCGGATCATCCCCCCACCCGCCGGTTTTTCGATCTCGAGCAGGCGGTCGAGCGCCGCCCGCAGGGACGTCTCCGATCCCGCCGCAAGTTCCCCCGACTCGGCGAACAGGGGAGCGTGGTCGAACCCGAGCGCCTCTTTCGCCCCGGAAATCTTCGCGAGCGCCGATAGCGCCTTCTTCGCCGCCGGCCTGTCCTTCCTCCGCGCCGCCGCGACGGCCTCGCCGAAGAGCATGCCGGGATCGTCGGGGACCTGGGACGAAAGGAGCCGGAAGCAATCCTCCGCCTGGTTGTCCAGTCCCAGGTAAAGGTAGCCGAATCCCAGCATCCGCCGTTCGAACGCTTCCTGGAACTCCCTCTTTTTCAGTTCCTGCAGCGCCGCCTCCCTGCGCCCGTTCGCCTTCGCCAGGTCGAGGACGATGGCCTTCAGCAGATACGGACGGAAGAAGTCCGGGTCGCGCCGGATCGCCTCGTCGAGCCGCTCGATCGCCGTGTCGGGAACGCCTTTCAGCTCCCCCGAGGGCGAGCGTGCCGCGAGGAACAGCCGCTTCCCCAGATTGTAGTACTGCAGCGCGTAGTTCTTCGGCTTGTGCTCCAGGAAGTATTGCGCCTTCTCGACCGGCTTCTCCTTGACGATGCCCAGGAAGGCGTCGATCCGCCCGGGGATGTCGTCCCGGGCGACCGAGGGGAAACCCGGGTACGCGTCGACGATCTTGAGTCCGTTGTCCAAGACGATCGTCGTGGGCAGGCTGATGACCCCGATCTCGTTGTACCCTTTTAGTCCTGCGTCCAGCACCACGGGAAAAGTGATCCCCAGCTCCGAGACAACCGCCTTGACCGCGGCGACGTCCCTCGCCCCCATCTCCTGGTGGTCCGCGTTGACGGCAAGGAACTTCATCCCCAGCTTCTCGTATCGCCGAAGCTCCTTCTCCGCGAACGCAAGGACATCGGGGGACCGGGAGCTCCATGTCGCCCAGTAGATTACGACCAGCCCCTTCTCCCCCGCGAAGGAGGAGAGCTTGCCCCCCTTCACGGTGATCCCGACGAACTCCATGTCCGGCACCCGGCTCCCCTTGTCCATCCCACGAAGGGCGAACGAGGAGGCGGACAGCGGAAAGGAAAACGCCCACAGGCAAAGGATTCCCGCGAGCGCGCTTCTCCTGCGGCCGTTCATGTCATGCCCCCTTCGGCTTCTCCGACGTCCCGGCGCGCCACGCCGCCCGCAATGTTTCCGCCCGGTTCGAAAAAACGCCGTCCGCACCCTCTTCGACCAGGCGGAAAAAGAGATCCGGATCGTCCACCGTGTAGGGGATCAGCAGCAGCCCGGCGTTTTTCACCCTGCGGACACGGAGGAAAGTGAGCTTACGGAAATCGGGATGGATCGAGGGGAGGGAGTGCCGAAGGCAGAAGGCGATGTCGGATGCGGAGGGCCTGCCCGTCACCAGCCCGCACGGAAGGTCGGGGCGCAGCGCCCGCGCCGCGAGGCACTCCTCGCGAATCCCCGAGGAGAGGGCCACTTCGCCGCGATACCCGGTTGCGGCAAGCGTCCTGCAGGCCGCGGCCGTCCCCCCCGCGGCCTTTACGTGGAGGTTGACCGGGACGGTCCCTCCCAGAAGCTCCAGTGCATCGGCCAGGAACGGGAGAAGCTCTCCGTTTTTCAGCAGGACCCGGCGCAAGCGCGCCGCGGGAGTGGAGGCGACGGAAAGGTTCTCACGGGCCGTGCGCCCCGTGCGGGCATCGTGAAGCACGACCGGCTCTTCGTCTGCGGAAAGACGGACGTCGATCTCGACCATGTCGGCGCCGTCGGCGACGGCCCGCGCGATCGCCGCGGGGGAATTCTCCAGCGCGCGGTCCGAAGCGCCGCGGTGCGCCACGACGAGCGGGGAGCCCCCTCCCCCCCTGAGGAGCGATCGTTCCACAAGATAAAGATACCGCAGATCCCTCTAAGGCCCAAGAGAGTCCTCACACAGGACCGTCCCTTAGAAGAACGGATTGTACCGGTACCCGTAGTAATACGAGGAGTATTGGGCATCCAGCTGCAACCGCAGCCTCGTCATGTCATCCTGCCACTTCAGTCGATCCGCGCTCTCCCTCCGCTGCTCCGCCGCGATCTGGTTTTCGATCCGTTCCTCTTCCATCCTGGCCGCCGCCGCTACGTTCCCGAAGACGTTCTGCTTGTCGAGTATCGCGGCCCTCGCTTCCGCGTTCGTATAATTCCGGAAGACTCCGTCACCGACTCCGATCGTGTACTCCGGGGCGTTGAAAACGTCCACGTACGACTCTTCCCCATACGTGCTGTAGATTTTCCCGATGGCGACGAAATTCCCCTGGAGGGTGAAGACGGAAACATCGTCTCCGGGCTTGAAGAAGCCGCTTACCGCCCGTACCAGGTACCGGTTGCCGTCCGTCCCGGCAACCCTTTTGACCACACCGGCCGCCCGGGACCCGTACGGCGGGAACGTACTCTGGGCGATTTCGAGTTTCGCCGTCTGGAGACAATCTTCCTCCGCCGCTGAGACGAAGGCCAGCGCCCCCAGAAACACGCCGACGGTAACTATGGTCAATGCGATCCGCCTCATACCGTTCTCCTCCCCCTGGTTGAAGGTTGCGTTGTCGATCGATACGTTTCGGCTCTGCAACTAAGATGCGGCGGGGCCCGCGAGCGATGCCGTTTCCCGCATGATAGAATCCCGGCATATGCTCCGCGTGATCTACAATCCCGTCGCCGGCCCGAAGATCTCCGGGAAGATCGACCGGATCCGCGCCTCGCTCTCCGGGCGGGGGATCCCCTTCGAAATCCTCAAAACTTCGGGGCCCGGCGACGCGACCCTCCTGGCGAGGGAAGCGGCGCATGCGGGGGCGGACACGGTCGTCGCGGCCGGCGGGGACGGAACCGTCAACGAGGCGGCCAACGGTCTGGCGGGAAGCGCCACGAAACTCCTGATCGTTCCCCACGGCACGGGGAACGTTCTCGCCAGGGAAGTCGGCCTTCCGGACTCGGTCGAAGGATGCCTGAATCTCCTGGACCATGGAAAAACGATCGAGGTCCCGCTGGCCCGGGCGGATAGCCGCTACTTCGTCCTCCTGGCTTCCGCGGGGTTCGACGCCGAGGTCGTGGAGCGGATGAGCCACCGACAGAAAAACATCCTGGGTATCGGGGCGTACGTTCTCGCCGGAATGCGCCACCTGCTTCGCTCGCAGCCCACGTTGTGGATGGAATTTCCCGACCGGGAACGGATGGAAGCCCAGGCCGTGATCCTCTGCCGCGGAAAAACGTACGGCCTCGCGACGATGGCCCCCGGCGGGAACCTCGAAGGGAATACCCTGCAGGTCGTCGCCCTGCGGAAAACCGGGCGGTGGGCGATCCTCCGGTTCGCGCTCGATGCGCTGCGGGAGAAGCATGCCGCCTCGCCGTCCGTCCTCATAAGGGAAACCCGGTCCGTGTTCGTGCGCTCCCGGATCCCTTCCGCCGCCCAGGTGGACGGGGAGTACCTGGGCCCCCTGCCCGTCCGGTTCGAGATGACGGACGTCGTTCTTCGGATCGTCGTTCCGAGGGAGTACCACCCATGACCCGATCCATACTCATCGTGGAAGATGAAAAGGAGATCCGGGATCTATTGGCCCACTACCTTCGAAAAGAAGGGTTCACCCCCCTGCTCGCCCGGGACGGCGAAGAGGGACTGGCGAAAGCCCGGTCGGAAAAGCCGGACATGATCCTGCTCGACATTCTCCTGCCGAAAATGGACGGGCTGGAGCTCCTGAGAAAAATACGCGCCGACCGGGAAATCGCCCGGACCCCGGTGGCGATGCTCACCGCGAAGGGTGACGAGACGGACCGGATCGTCGGGCTGGAGCTG